>Ga0326721_10000254_pt1 | contig 17486 bp, 17 predicted proteins | sample SGPome_FD_203951 | JGI IMG/M metagenome (GOLD analysis project Ga0326721, IMG submission 203951) | Soil microbial communities from Southern Great Plains, Lamont, Oklahoma, United States - SGP_1_2016 | ecosystem: Engineered > Artificial ecosystem > Soil microcosm > Unclassified | place: USA...
GACGACCGCCGGCGCCGCGGCCCGCAGCGTCCTGGCCGGCACGTCGCGCCCGGGCCGCGTCACCGCCGTCACCGCCCAGCCCCGCCGGACCGTGGCCGTGAGCAGGGCGTGGTCGGGCCCGGCGGCGCCGCCGGGGGCGGGCGGGAGGGCGCCGGTGAGCACGTGCAGGACCGCGCAGGGCTGCGGCCGGTAGCCGACCACGGGCGTGAGCGTGGGCCGCCACCCGCAGAACAGCCGCAGCTCGTCCTCGTAGTGGAACAGCTGGCGCCGCTCGGCCGGGGTCGCGCGGCCGGCGGCCACGGCCCGGCGCAGTCCCACCACGGACTCCGAGAACCGCCCGACCTGCCGGTCCCGGCGGGCCTTCGCGCCGGCACGCCCCGGGGTCCCGGCGGGGACGAGGGCCAGGAGTCGCTCGGCGTCCTCGGTGCGGCCCCGGGCCAGGGCGGCGTCGGCCAGGCGCAGGAGCGCCCTGAGGTCGGAACCGCCGCTCTCGGCGCGCTCGACCCGCGCGCCGAAGCGCCGCTCGGCGCGGGCGTCGGCACCGGGCAGCACGGGATGCCGGCGCCGGAGGAGGGGAAGGAGGGTGTGCGGCATGGCTCTCTCGGGGGGGTCAAGAGGGGCCGTCCCGGCCGGTGCCGGGGCGTGCTGCGGGCGGGGGGGTGGGGAGGCCCGCCGCGCCGGGGTGCGCGGTGGGCGACTGCTGCTCGTCCAGGCTCAGCGTAGCAACATCTGCGCCGGGACCGGCCTGCGGGATGGCCGCGCCGGGGCCCTCGCCCGGGTCCGTCGCCCAGGCGCCCCGGGAGGCGCCCGAGCACGGCGGCGTCGGCCGGCGTCGGGCGGGAGGGGCCGCGGCCGGTCAGGGCACGCGGGCGATCCACTCCGGGGTGGCGAACTTGGTGGCCACCAGCTCCCGCGCCGCGGCGAGCTCCCCGGCGCCGACCGCGCCCTCCACCGCCGCGTAGCGGCCGGTGAAGACCTCCATGAGCTTGGCGACGACCTCGGCCCGGGGCAGGCCGGTCTGCCGGCGCAGCGGGTCCACGCGCTTCTTGGCCGAGCGGTGGCCCTTGTCGGAGAGCTTCTCCTTGCCGATCCGCAGCACCTCGGTCATCTTCTGCGCGTCGATGTCGTAGCTCATGGTCACGTGGTGGACCATCCCGCCGCCCGCGAAGCGCTTCTGCGCGGCCCCGCCGATCTTCCCGTGCTCGGTGGCGATGTCGTTGAGCGGGACGTAGAACGCCTGCAGGCCCATCTCCTGGAACGCCTGCATGACCCACTGGTCGAGGAACGGGTAGGACTCGGCGAAGCTGAGCCCGTCGACGAGGGTCTGCGGCAGGTACAGCGAGTACGTGATGCAGTTGCCGGCCTCCATGAACATGGCCCCGCCGCCCGAGACCCGCCGCACCACGGAGATCCCGTGCCGGGCCGCGCCCTCGGGGTCCACCTCGTTGCGCAGCGACTGGAACGAGCCGATCACCACGGAGGGCTCCTCCCAGTCCCACAGCCGCAGCGCGGGGCGCCGCCGGCCCGCGCCGACCTCCCGGGCGAGCACCTCGTCGAGGGCCAGGTTCTCCAGGGTGGGCCGCACGACGGGCGGGATGATCTCCCACTCGTGGTCGTCCCACGTCGTCGCCCGGGCCAGGGCGCGCCGGACCGCGGTGGCGACGGCTTCGGGGGAGAAGCCGAAGAGCACGGCGCCGGGGGCCAGGCGCGCCCGCACCGCGGCGGCGATCTCCTCCGGGGCGGCGTCCTCGCTCAGACCCGTCAGGGCCGCGTTGATGTCCTCGAGCGCCTCGTCCGGCTCCAGGAAGAAGTCGCCGTTGACGGAGACGTCGGCGAGCCGCCCGTCGACGACGGTGAGGTCCGCGACCACGAGCTTGCCGCCCAGCACCTTGTACTCGCCGTGCCGCCGCTGGTCCATCCGTGTCCTCTCGTGTCCGTCCTGCCGGGGTCCCGGACCAGCCTACGCCGCGGCGTGCGGGCCCGGGGACGGCTCAGGCCCGGACCGATCCGGTCCGGGCCTGAGCACGAGGGTCCTGCGGGAGGGCGGAACGTCAGGCGTTCGCCTTGCCGAAGTTCTTGAAGCGGGCGTTGAAGCGCTCCACGCGGCCGGCGGAGTCCATGATGCGCTGCTTGCCGGTGTAGAACGGGTGGGACTCCGAGGAGATCTCGACCTCGATGATGGGGTACTCGTTGCCGTCCTCCCAGACCTCGGTCTTCTCCGAGGTGGCGGTGGAACGGGTGAGGATGACCTTGCCGGAGGCGAGGTCGCGGAAGAGCACCGGGTGGTAGTCCGGGTGGATGTCAGTCTTCATGGGTTCAAACCTTCTGTCGGTGCCTGGATTTTGCCAGGCACGGCTTCGCTCGGAGGGCGGTGCGTCGTCGTCGCGGTCCCGCGCTCCGGGAAGGGCGGGGGCGCCGGGCACCAGCGGACCAGCCTACCGGATGACGGGCGCCAGGTCACCCCCGCGACCCGCGGTGCAGAGCGCCCGGCGAAGGGTGCACGGCGAGGGATGCACGGCGCAGGGCCCGGCCGGAGCCGGGCCCTGCGCCGTGACGTCCCCCGGGACGGTGCGCCTACCAGCGGTGGGCGACGTCGACCACGAGCCGTGAACCGCGGTTCGGGCCCTCGAGCACGAACACGCGGAACGGCAGGCGGGCGCGGACCCCGAGGCCGACCGAGGTCCTCGCCTCGTAGCTGCCGCCCCAGGCGACCTGGCGGAACGTCCGGTAGTCGCTCACGTCCACGAGCTCCCGGCCGTTGCTGAACTCGTACGTGGCGTCGCCGTCGGCGTCGTAGGCAGGGGCGTTGACGGTGATCACCAGGTCCGTCCCGCGCAGCGGGATGGCGTCGCCGGAGCCGATGCCCCTGAACTGCTTATAGCGGACGTCGTAGCCCCGCAGCTTGCCGTCCAGGTCGATCACCAGCCGGTCGAAGCAGCGGTGCTCCCCCGCCCGGACGTTGGTGACGTGGGGGTAGCGGGGAGCGGTCGCCTCGCCGTCCCGGGTCTTCGCCCCGGAGCCCCATGTGATGCCGCAGTAGGGGGCCGCGGCACTCGCGCTGCTGGGGACGATGAGCCCCAGCCCCATGGCCAGCACGATGGCCGCCAGCCATGAGATCAGCTTCTTCATGACACACCTTCTCGGTCGTCCGCCCGCCGGCCGTCGGCTGGTGCCTCGGTGTGTGGACCGGCCGCAGACGCTTCCAGGATAGTCTTCGCGGACGCCAACAGCCCTGGTCGAAAGCGAATCGACGCCCGAACCGTTATGGCCGAGACCGGCTGCCGCCCGGTCAGCGCCGGCCCGGGCGGGTCTCCCAGAACGCCACCGCGGACGCGGCGGCCACGTTGAGCGAGTCCACCCCGTGGGACATGGGGATCCGCACGACCAGGTCGGCGTGGTGGACGGCCGCCGCGCTCAGGCCGTCCCCCTCGGTGCCCAGCACCAGCGCCAGCTTCTCGTCCCGGCGCGCGGACAGCTCCTCCAGCGTGATCGAGTCGTCGGTCAGGGCGAGCGCCGCCGTGGTGAATCCCGCGTCCTTGACCCGCTGGAGGTCCGCGCTCCAGTGCTCGAGCCGTGCCCACGGGACCTGGAACACGGTGCCCATGGACACCCGGATCGCGCGCCGGTAGAGGGGGTCGGCGCAGCGGGGGGTGACGAGGACCGCGTCGACGTCGAGCGCCGCCGCGGAGCGGAAGATCGCCCCGACGTTGGTGTGGTCCACGATGTCCTCGAGGATCGCCACGCGCGACGACGCCGCCAGCAGCCGTTCCAGGTCCACGGGCTCGGGCCGCTGCATGGCCGCGAGCGCCCCGCGGTGCAGGTGGAAGCCGGTGATCTCGGTGAGCACCTCGTCGGGTCCGACGTAGAGCGGGACGTCCGGGTGCTCGGCGAGGACGTCGGCGAGGTCCTCCAGCCACTTGTGCGCCATGAAGAAGGACCGGGGCCGGTGCCCGGCGGCCAGGGCGCGGCGCAGCACCTTGGAGGACTCGGCGATGTACATCCCCCGCTCCGGTTCGAGCTTGCGGCGCAGCTTCACGTCGGTGAGCCGGGCGTAGTCGGCCACGCGGGGGTCGTCGGCGCTGTCGAGGCGCACGAGGCGGGGGAGGTCGGTCACGGGATCTCTCGGGGTCGGCGGCGGGGTCGCCCCGATCGTAGCGGGTTCCCGGCCGGGGCCGTCACGGAGCCGGGGCCCGTTGTGCCGGTGCGGGCCGGGACCTAGGCTCGCACGCAGAGGCGTGGACACCGGCTCCCGGGAGGCGCAGATGCGGCTGCTCCGCCGTCGTGGTGCCGGGGGTCCGCCCGGCCCCGGCACCCTGCCCGGGCCCGGCGCGCGGCGCCGGCCGTGGTGGCGCCGCGCCGGCCGCGCCCTGGGCGCCGGAGCCCTGGCCCTCGTCGCGCTCCTGCTGGCCTCGACCGCGCTGAACCTGGCGCTGGTGCGCTACGAGCGGGCCACCCTCGCCCCCTACGGGGAGCGGGTGCGGGTGGGCGACGGGGCCGTCAACGTCGTCGACCACGGCGGGGAGGGCCCGGCCGTGGTCCTGCTCGGCGGGCTCGGCACGCCGGCCCCGGCGCTGGACTTCGCCCCGCTGGCCCGGGAGCTGGAGGGCCACCGCGTGGTGGTCGTCGAGGGGTTCGGCTACGGCTACAGCGACCTCGAGGCGCCCGCGCGCACCGTGGAGAACGTCTCCGCGGAGCTGCACGCCGCGCTCGCGGCCCGGGGTGTGGAAGCGCCCTACGTCCTGATGGGCCACTCGCTGGCCGGGTTCTACATGCTCGACTACGTCGACCGCTATCCGGGGGAGGTCTCCGCGGTGGTCGGCATCGACCCCACGGTGCCGGCGGCCGGCCCGGAGGAGCCGGAGGACGGGGGCCCCGGGATCCCCTGGCAGCGGCTGGCGGCGGACACGGGCCTGCTCCGGTGGACGCTCCTCGTCGCCCCGGGGCTGGGCGAGCCCGACGGGCCGGGCTACACGCCCGAGGAGCGGCGCCGGATCCGGCTGATGACCGCGTGGAACTACGGCAATCCGGCGGTCGTCGACGAGACGCGCCGGATCGCGGACAACGCCCGCCGCCTGCGGGGCGTGGGCTATCCGCCCGACCTGCCCGTCCTCGTGCTCCTGTCCCGGGAGACGGTGGAGCTCCGGCCCGAGTGGCTCCCCCGGCACGAGGAGCAGCTGCGCGCCGTGCGCCGCCACGAGCTCGTGGTGCTCGACGGCGGCCACTACCTGCACTGGACCCGCTCCCCCGAGATCGCCCGGGAGGTCACCGGATTCCTCGAGCACCAGGGCGCCGGCCGGGCCGCGCCGCCGGCCGGCTGAGCCCGGTCCCGGCCGGGCGCGCAGGCCCGCCCCCGGGAGCTCGGAGGAGCTCAGGGCAGCTCAGAGCAGCTCGGAGACCATGCTGACGAGGGCCACCGTGCCGAGCACCACGATCACGGTGCGCAGCGCCACCGGGGAGAGGCGTCGGCCGATCTTGGCCCCGGCCCACGCCCCCACGGTGGAGCTGAGCGCGATGAGCAGCACGGCCCACCAGTTGATCCGGTCGAGGGCGAAGAGGACGTAGGAGGTCGCGGCGACGATGTTGACCGCCGCCACGAGCACGACCTTCGCGGCGTTGGCCGCCTGCAGGGACGCGAGCAGGAAGACGCCGAGGATGCCCAGCAGCAGCACGCCCTGGGCGGCCACGAAGTACCCGCCGTAGACGCCGGCGAGGAGCACGAGCACGTACAGCGACGCCGGCTGCGGGGCGCGGTCCGGGTCGATGGGCCGCGGGGTCAGGCCCCGGGCCGCGGCGGCGGCCGCCGCGGCCGCCGCCTGGGCGTCCTTGCGCCGGCGCACCACCGCCTGCAGCCGCGGCTGGAGGACGACGAACGCGAGGGCGACGACGATCAGCGCCGGCGCGGCGTAGCCGAACACCTCCTCGGGCAGGTGCAGCAGCAGCCACGCGCCCAGCACCCCGCCCAGGGCGGAGCAGGGCAGGAGCTTCAGCAGGGTCCGCCCGACGCCCCGGAGCTCGTGCCGGTAGTGCCACGCGCCGGTGAGGTTGCCGGCGATGAGGCCCATGGCGTTGGACATGGACGCCGTCACGGGGGGCACGCCCATGGTCACCAGCACGGGGAAGGTCACCAGGGTGCCCGAGCCCACGATGGTGTTGATCAGCCCGGCGGCCACCCCGGCCAGCAGGATGAGCAGGACCTGCCACCAGTCGAAGGGGAAGCCGGCGGCGAGGTCGGTGAGGAACTCCGGGAGCACGACGGGTCAGGACCGGGCGAACGCCGCGTAGCGGTTGCCGACCTTCACGAGCTTCAGCGGCAGGCCGAAGGTCGCGGAGAGGTTCTTCTGCGTCATCACCGTGCCGACCGGGCCCGCGGCCACGACCCGGCCCTCGCGCAGCAGCAGCGCGTGGGTGAAGGCGTCCGGGACCTCTTCGAGGTGGTGGGTGACCATGACGATCGCCGGGGCCGACCCGTCCCGGGCGAGCTCGTCCAGGCGGGCGACGAGGTCCTCGCGCCCGCCCACGTCCAGCCCGGCCGCCGGCTCGTCGAGCAGCAGCAGCTCCGGGTCGGTCATCAGGGCCCGGGCGACGAGCACGCGCTTGCGCTCCCCCTCGGACAGGGACCCGAAGCGGCGCTCGGCCAGCCGGTCGATCCCCCACGCGGCCATGAGCTCGCGGGCCCGGGCCTCGTCGGCGTCGTCGTAGCGCTCGACCCACCGCCCGGTCACCCCGTAGGCGGCGGTGACCACGCAGTTGAGGACGGTCTCCCCGTCGGGGATCTGGGTGGCGAGCACGGCGGAGCTCAGGCCGATCCGCGGGCGCAGCTCGAAGACGTCCACCGCGCCGAGGATCTCGTCGAGGATGTCGACCATCCCGCGGCTCGGGTGCAGGCGGGCGGCGGCGATGGACAGCAGCGTCGTCTTGCCGGCGCCGTTGGGGCCGAGGATGACCCACCGCTCGCCCTCCTTGACGACCCAGTCCACGGAATCCAGCAGGGTCTTCTGCCCGCGGACCACACTGACGTCCACCATCTCCACCACAGCGCTCATACCGGCCACTCTAGGACACGAGGGACGTCGCTCCGGGCACGGCCCGGCCGGGGCGGGCCCGGCGCCCGCGGTCCGGGCGCCGGGCGCCGGGCGCCCTCAGGAGCGTGCCCGGGACCGGGCGGACCGGCGCGGCCACCGGCCCCTGATGATGGAGGCGCGGTGCTCCCGGCGCGCCCTGGCGGGGGTGGCCCGGGCGGCCCAGAAGTCCTCGCCGGCCCACTCGAAGACCGGGGCCTCCTTGGCCAGGAACGCCCGCTGCCCGATCCGGGCGTCGGGGCCCTCCAGGACCTGGCGGAACAGCGCCTCGGAGATCGCGTCCGTCCCGAAGCCGCCCGCCTCGGTCTCGGCGCCGCCGGCCTGGCGGAGGAGGTGCTTGTGCGCCTGCATGCTCAGCTGCGAGCGCTGGGCCAGGCCGGAGACGACCTCGTCCAGGACCTCCTCGAAGTCGGCCTCCGCCACGACGCGGGTGAGCATGCCCCACCGGTCGGCCTCGGCGGCCGTCACCGTGTCGCCGGTGAGCAGCAGGTAGGAGGCCACCCCGGGACCGACCAGCCGCACCAGGGCCCGGACCCCGGAGGCGGGGAAGACGATCCCGATCCTCGCGGGGGTCAGCCCGATCCGCAGGCCGGTCGCGGCGATGCGCAGGTCGCAGGCGGCGGCCAGCATCCAGGCCCCGCCCATGCACCACCCCTGAAGGGCGGCGACGGTGGGCTTGCGCACCCCCGCCAGGGCCGCCTCGGCGTCGCTGAGCAGCCCTCCGCGGGGCAGCCCGGTGCCGGGCTCGCCCAGGCAGTCGAAGACCTCGGTGAGGTCGGCCCCGGCGGAGAACACCCCGCCGGCCCCGCGCACCCCGATCACCCGCACGGTGGGGTCCGCGTCGAGCGCGGCCAGGATCCCGGGCAGGGCGGCCCACATCGCCGGGGACAGCGCGTTGCGCCGCCCGGGCCGGTCCAGCACGACCCAGGCCACGGGGCCGTCGCGGCGCACCCCCACGGTGCCGGCCGGGGCGTCGGGGAGGGGGTGGGCGCTCATCGCGAGGGCTCCGGCGTCTCGGTCGCCGCGCCGGAGCCGGCGCCCGTGGCGTCGAGCCAGGCGCGGACGGTGGCGCCGTGCTGGTCGAGCACGGGCGGGGCGGCGTGGGCGCGCCGGGTCGTCTCGGCCGCGTCGCCGGGGGCGAAGAAGCGCACGGCCGGCCCGGGCAGCTCGATCGGCCCGAGCACCTCGTGGTCCACGCCCACGACCAGCCCCTGGGAGCGGACCTGCTCCCAGGCGTAGACCTCGTCGAGGGTCCGGACCTTCCCGGCGGGGATGCCGATCCGGCCCAGCCGCTCCAGCAGCTCGACGGGCTCGTGGGCGGAGAAGGCCTGCTCGACGGCGGCGATCACCGCCGGGCGGTTGCGGACCCGGTCGGCGTTGGTGGCGAACTCGGGCCGGTCCGCCTCCAGCCCGAAGGCCTCGGCGAACGTGCGCCACAGCTTCTCGCTGCCCACGCTGATCTGCACCTTCCCGCCGCGGCAGGAGAACAGGCCGTAGGGGGCGATGGAGGGGTGGTGGTTGCCCTGGGCGAGCGGCACCTCGTGGGCCACGGTGGTGCGGGTGCCCTGGAAGGCGTGCACGCCCACCACCGAGGAGAGCAGGGAGGTGCGGACCACCTTGCCGGCCCCCGTGCGCGTCCGCTCGTAGAGGGCGGCCAGCACCCCGTAGGCGCCGTTCATCCCGGCCAGCAGGTCGGCGATGGGCACGCCGACCCGCTGCGGGTCCTCGGGCCCGGAGCCGGTCAGGGACATCAGCCCGGCCTCGCCCTGGACGATCTGGTCGTAGCCGGAGCGCCGGGACTCCGGGCCGTCGTGGCCGAAGCCGGTGATGGACAGCACCACGAGCCGCGGGTTCAGCCGGTGCAGCTCCTCGACGGAGAACCCGAGCCGGTCCAGGACCCCGGGGCGGAAGTTCTCCACGAGCACGTCGGCGCGCGTCACGAGCTCGCGCAGCACCCGGGCCCCGTCCTCGGACTTCAGGTCCAGGGCGACGGACTCCTTGTTGCGGTTGCAGGAGAGGAAGTAGGTGGCCTGCGGGTCGTCCTCGGGCCCCACGAAGGGCGGGCCCCAGCCGCGGGTGTCGTCGCCGGTGCCGGGGGTCTCGACCTTGATCACCCGGGCGCCGAGGTCGGCCAGCATCATCCCCGCGTGCGGGCCGGCCAGGGCGCGGGAGAGGTCGACGACGAGGGTGCCGGCGAGGGGTCCGCCGGCGGGCTCCGGGTCCGGGGTGGTGTGCGGGGTGGTGTGCTGGTTCATCGTGGGGGTCCTCCGGGGTCGGATGGGCGGTGGGGTGCGCGGGTGGTGCGGCCTAGAGCCAGCCGGGGGCGACCATGACGCCCCAGGCCAGCAGCGGGCCGATCACCACGACGCCGGTGGCGTAGACGAGGATCTGCTTGTAGAAGCGGTCGCGGTCCATGCTCTCGGGCGCGTTGGCGAGCACGAGCGCGCCGTTGGTGGAGAACGGGGAGACGTCGACGATGGTCGAGGAGACCGCGAGCGCGCAGATCAGCCCGGCCGCCCCGATCTGGCCGCTGAGCAGGAACGGCACGGCGAGCGGGATGAGCGCGGCCAGGATGGCGGTGGAGGACGCGAAGGCGGAGACGACGGCGCCGATGTAGCAGATCAGCAGGGCGGCCAGCAGCGGCACGCCCATCCCGGCGACGCCGTTGGAGACGTACTCGATGGTGCCGGCCTCCTGGAGCACGCCCACGAAGGTCAGCATGCCGGCGAGCAGCAGCACGGTGGACCAGTCGATCTTGTTCACGGCGCCCTTCTGCGCCTGCGGGGACACCAGGGCCAGCAGCACGGCGATGGTGATGGCGACGAACCCGACGTCCACGCCGAAGCCCAGGGCCACGACGGCCAGCACGACGAGGCCGATGATCGTGGCGACCTGCGGGCCGAGTCCCTCGCGCCGGGCGGGGGCCTCGGAGGAGCCGGCGGGATCGGTCGGGCCGTACATGCCCGAGCCGAAGCCCTTGAAGTCCACGTCCTTGTCCCCGCCGTGGGCGATGCGGGAGCGGGCCAGGCGCGCCTCGGAGGCGCGCTCCACGAAGTCCTCCGCCCGGGCCGAGAGCAGGCCCCGCCCGCCCAGGACCAGGAACAGGCCCACCGCGATGAGGAGGTTGAAGACGAGGCTGGACAGGAACACGGCCGTGGGGCTGACGTCGAGGCCGGACTCGGCGACGATCCCGTTGACCGTCACGCCGTAGACCGCGATCGGCGAGAACCCCCCGCCCTGGGCGCCGTGGATGACCATCATGCCCATCATCAGCGGGTTGATCCGGTACTTGGCCGCGAAGCTCAGAGCGATGGGGGCGATGATGGCCACCGCCGCCGGGGACAGGGCGCCCACGGCGGTGATCACGGCCGTGATCAGGAACATGATCCACGGGATCAGTGCCACCCGGCTGCCCACGAGCCTGACCGCTCCCTGCACCAGCAGGTCCACGGTGCCGTTCTTCTGGGCGATGGCGAAGAGGTAGGTGACGCCCACGATGGTGAGGAACAGCCCGCCGGGGAACGCCTCGAGGATCTGGTCGGTGTCCATGCCCAGGACGAACACACCGAGGACGAAGGCCCCGACGAAGGCGAGGGCGCCCATGTTGACGGGCAGGACGGTGGCCACGACGAACATCGCGGCGAGGATGACGATGGAGAGCACTTCTGGGCCCATGGGACTGCTTTCTGAGGAGGCGGGGATTCCCGGCGGCTTCGGCCCGGGCCACGGGGTGTGACCCGCACCACAGGTTTTGGACTAGCCAATAGGACACCTGTCCCGTTGTCAAGCACACGGGTAGCATTCCGGTACGGGCGCCGGGGAGCGGCGCGCCCCAGCACGATCCGGGCCGCGCCCGGGCGACGGAGGTGGAACATGGCCGGGCCCCGAGGGCTGGACCGCGTGGAGCGGCCGCGGCTCTACGAGCAGGTGGTCGAGCGGCTGCTCGACCACGTCATCGAGCAGCGCCTCGAGCCCGGCGACCGCCTGCCCCCCGAGCGCGATCTCGCGGAGCGGCTCGGCGTCTCCCGCGCCACGGTGGCGCAGGCGCTGGTGGCCCTCGAGGTGCTGGGCGTCATCGACGTCCAGCACGGCAACGGCGCCGTGCTGCTCTACCGGCCCTCCAGCGCGGCCGTACTGCGCGGCGTGCGAGAGCACACCGACCGCCTGCCGGACATCGCCGACGCCCGCAGCGCCGTCGAGCCGAAGCTCGCCGAGCTCGCCGCCGCCCGGCGCACCCCCGAGGACCTCGCCGCGATCGATGCCGCCCTCGACGAGATGGCCCGCGACATCGCCGACGGCGGGCGCGGGCTGCGCGGGGACGAGCAGTTCCACGAGGCCGTCACCGCCGCCGCCCGCTCCTCCGTCCTGGCGCGGATGATGGCCGAGATCTCGGGGCTCGTGCGCGAGACCCGCCTGGAGTCGCTGAGCCAGCAGGGCCGTCCCGAGCGCTCCCTGGAGTCCCACCGGGCCATCGCCCGCGCCGTCCGTGAGCAGCGGCCCGAGGAGGCCGCCCGGGCCATGCTCGAGCACATCCGGCTCGTCTCCGACGTCGCGGCGCTCAAGCCGCTGTGAGCGCCGCCGCCCGCCCGCGGCGGGCGGCGCTCCCCGGCGCGGATAGACTGGGCCCATGACCACCGATCTCGCCGTGATCGCGTTTGCCCAGAATCCGGACCCGGAGGCGCGCGAGCGCATCCTCACCACGATCCACGACGTCGGCGCCGAGGTCGAGCACTTCTCCGCCGTGCGGGTCACCGGCTCGGGCTCCGCGGGCCCGGACGCCCAGGTCCCCGGCTACAACGCCTTCACCGCCCACGTGCGCGGCTCCGACGCCAGGGCCCTGCTCGCCGCCCTGCGCCCGGACCCCCTCTCCCAGCTGATGCCCGGTGTGGACGTCAACGTGGTCCCGACCCGGCTGTTCGACCCGCAGCGCAAGAAGATGCTGATCCTCGACGTGGACTCCACGCTGATCCAGCAGGAGGTCGTGGAGCTGCTCGCCGCCCACGCGGGCCGCGAGGCGGAGGTCACCGCGGTCACCGAGGCGGCCATGCGCGGGGAGGTGGACTTCGCCCAGTCCCTCCACGCCCGGGTGGAGACCCTCGCGGGGCTGCCGGCGTCGGTGGTCGACGCGGTCTGCGCCGAGGTGCGCCTGTCCCCCGGCGCCGACGTGCTGGTCAAGGCGTTCCTGCGGGAGGGCCACGCCGTCGCGGCGGTCTCGGGCGGCTTCCAGGGCATCCTGACGCCCCTGGCCGAGCAGCTGCAGCTCACCCGGCACTACGCCAACACCCTCGAGGTCGCCGACGGCCGGCTCACGGGCCGGATCCAGGGCGAGGTCGTGGACTGCACCGTCAAGGAGCGCTGCCTGCGGACGTGGGCCGCCGAGCTCGACGTCGCGCCCGAGGACGTCATCGCGGTGGGCGACGGCGCCAACGACCTCGACATGCTCGCCGCCGCGGGGCTCGGCGTGGCCTACAACGGCAAGCCCGCGCTGCGGTCGGCCGCCGACGCGCAGGTCAACCTCCCCAACCTGGACGCGGTCCGCTTCTTCGCGGACCTCTGAGGGACGGCATCGACGGCAGAGGACCGCCCCGGCGCTGCGCCGGGGCGGTCCTCTGCCGTCGGGGGCGCGGGTCTCAGCCCCAGGGCACGGCCCCGAGCAGCACGCCCACGGCCAGCATCGTCAGGGCCACGACGGCGGAGCGCCACAGCACCTTCTTGTGGTGGTCGCCCAGCTCCACGTTCGCGAGGGAGACGAGCAGCAGGATCGCCGGCACCAGCGGGGACTGCATGTGCACGGGCTGGCCGGTGATGGAGGCGCGCGCCATCTCGGCGGCGGAGATCCCGTAGTGGCCCGCGGTCTCGCTCAGCACCGGCAGCACGCCGAAGTAGAAGGCGTCGTTGCTCATGAAGAACGTCATGGGGATGCTCAGCAGCCCCGTGACGACGGCCAGGTACGGCCCCATGGACGTCGGGATGATGCTCACCAGCCACTGGGACATGGCGTCGACCATCCCCGTGCCGCTGAGCACGCCGGTGAGCACGCCCGCGGCCATCACCATCGAGACCACGGCGACCACGCTGGGGGCGTGCGCGACGAGCTGGGCGGCCTGGTCCTTGACGCGCGGGAAGTTCACGAGCAGCGCGACGGCGGCGCCGACCATGAAGACGAACGCCAGGGGCACGACGTCCAGCACGAGCACGACCATGACGGCGAGGGTGAGGGCCAGGTTGAACCAGAACAGCTGCGGGCGCAGCGTGGCGCGGTTCGGGTCCAGCGCGGAGTCGGCCATGGCGGCGTCGGCGTCGTCGACGAGCTCCGGCGCGTCGAGCACCGCGACGGACGCCCCGCCCGGGGCGCCGTCGCCCCGGCGCCGGCGCGGCCGGCGGGTCCGCGGGCCGGATCCGGCCGCTCCCCCGGAGCCGCCGGGGCCGGTCCCCGCCCCGCTCCAGCCCGTGCTGCCGCCCAGGCGGGCGCGCTCCCGCAGGCCCAGGGTCCAGGCGAAGACGAAGACGACGGCCATGCCCGCCAGCAGGGCCGGGACCATGGGCACGAACACCTCGGTGGGCGAGACGTCCAGCGCCGCCGCGGCGCGCGCGGTCGGCCCGCCCCACGGGACGATGTTCATGGTGCCGTTGGCGAGGCCGGCCACGCAGGTGAGGACCACCGGGCTCAGGCCGAGCCGGCGGTAGATCGGCAGCATCGCCGCGGTAGTGAGGATGAACGTCGTGGAGCCGTCCCCGTCCAGGGAGACCACGGCCGCCAGGACGGCGGTGCCGAGCACGACCTTGGCCGGGTCGTCGCCCAGCACCCGCAGGATGAGGCGCACCAGCGGGTCGAACAGCCCCACGTCGATCATGAGGCCGAAGAAGATGATGGCGAACATCAGCAGGGCCGCCGTGGACGTCAGCGACGCCATCGACTCGAGCACCATGTCGCCGAGTCCGAGGCCGGCTCCGGCGAACAGGCCGAAGACGGTGGGGACCAGGATCAACGCCAGCACCGGCGTCAGCTTCTTCGTCATGATCAGGCCCATGAAGACCGCGATCATGGCGAAGCCGAGGAAAACGAGCACGACTACTCCTTCAAGCACAGAGGGCCGGTGGTGTGACCGGCCTTACGACGCTACGGTGCGCTGGGTCACGCCTGGCGCTTTTGCGCACTTGAGGTGCATACTGCCCATTGCGCAACTTCTGCTCGTTTAGCTCATCCGACGGCCCGTCCGGCGGGACAGGGCTCGACCGACGCCCGGACCGGAGGACCCACCGTGACGACGACCGACGGGACCCGGCTCCGCCTGGGGTTCCTCACCCGGATGCTGCTGCTGCAGCTGGGCGTCGTCGCCGTGGTGGTGGCGGCCACGGGCTGCATCTTCGGCTGGCTGACCTACGAGGACCTGGGCCGGGACGCCGAGCAGCAGGCCCTCGCCATCGCCCGCTCCGTGGCGGCCGAGGACGACGTGCGCGCCGGCGTCGCCGCCTTCGCCGACGCCCCCGCCGGGGAGCTGGACCCGGAGGCCCTGGCCGCCGGCACGCTGCAGTCCTCCGCCGAGGAGGTGCGCCGGCGCACGGGCTCCCTGTTCGTGGTGATCACCGAGGACGCGGGCCTGCGGCTCGCGCACCCCAACCCCGCCCTGCTGGGCCTGCCGGTGAGCACGGACCCCAGCGAGGCCCTCGCCGGCCGGGAGGTCACCAGCCAGGAGCGGGGCACGCTCGGCCACTCGGCGCGCGCCAAGGTCCCCGTCCACGCCCCCGGCTCCATCACCCGGGTGGTCGGCGAGGTCAGCGTCGGGATCTCCCGCCAGGACGTGCTGGCCAGCCTGCAGGAGGCGATCACCCCCGTGGCCCTCACGACCCTCGGCGCGCTCGCGCTGGCCGCGGCGGCCTCCGCGGCCCTGGGCCGCCGGCTCAAGCGCCTGACCCTCGGGCTCGAGCCGGAGGAGATCTCGGCCCTGGCGCAGGACCAGGAGGCCGTGCTGCGCGGCGTCGACGAGGGCGTGGTGGGCGTCTCCGCCGACCGGCGGATCACGGTGTGCAACCGGGAGGCCGGGCGCCTGCTCGGCGTCGAGGACCCGGAGCGGCTCGTGGGCCGCCCCCTCGCCGAGGCGGGGCTGCCGGAGTCGTTCCCCGCGCTGCTGGCGGCGGCGACGCCGGAGTCGCCCGCCATCGAGCAGGTCATCGGCCCGCGCGTGCTGATCCTCTCCGCCCGCGCCGTGCTCCCTGCCCGGTCCCCGCAGCGGCGCCGGGTGCGGTCCCGGGGGCCGGCCCGGGGGGCCGCCGTGGACGGGGCCCCGGAGCTGGGCTGGGTGGTGATGGTCCGGGACCGCACCGAGCTGCAGTCCCTGACCCGCCAGCTGGACGCCGTCGGCGCGCTCAGCACCGCCCTGCGCGCCCAGCGGCACGAGTTCGCCAACCGGCTGCACACCATCTCGGGCCTGCTCGGCATCGGCGACCCCGAGGAGGCCCGCCGCTACGTGGCCGAGGTGACCGCCACGGGTCCCCTGAGCTATCCGGCCGAGCAGGCCGAGCTGCTGCGCGACCCCTACCTGCAGGCGTTCCTGGGCGCCAAGAGCGTCGAGGCCGCCGAGCGCGGGGTGATCCTGCGGATCGGGGACGAGACCCTGATCCGGGGGCGGGTCACCGACCCCCAGGACGTCACCACGGTCATCGGCAACCTCGTGGACAACGCCGTGCGCGCCGCCGTCCAGGGCGGGGCCGAACCGCGCTGGGTGGAGGTCGAGCTGCTGGACGAGTGGACGGGCGAGGAGGGGACGCTGCACGTCGTCGTGGCCGACTCCGGCAACGGGCTGCGCTCCCAGGACGCGGAGCGGATCTTCGCCCAGGGCTGGTCGACGGCGCGCCCGCCCGGCCCCCCGGACGCGGGCGGCGGCGGGGAGCCGCCCCGGGCGGCGCTGCCGGACGCGCACGGGCAGGGCTTCGGCCTGTCGCTGAGCCGGGAGCTCGCCCGGCGCCGCGGCGGGGACGTGTGGGTGGCCGACCCCGGCCGCCCGGGCGGGCCCGGCGCCGTGTTCTGCGCCCGGCTGCCCGGCACGGTGGCCGACGGGACCCCGGCGACCGACGCCGGCTCCCGCACCGGGGGCAACGGCACGCCGACGGAAGGAGAGCGATGAGCGAGGACCTCGTGGTGCTGGTGGTGGACGACGACTTCCACGTGGGGCGCCTGCACGCCGGGTACGTCGACGCCGTGCCCGGTTTCACCGCGCTGCCCCCGGTGGGCACGGCGGAGCAGGCGCTGCGCGCGGTGCACGCCCACCGGCCGGACCTCGTGCTGCTGGACGTCTACCTGCCGGACGCCCTGGGCCTGGACCTGCTGCGCAGCCTCGACGTGGACGTCGTCATGCTCACCGCGGCCGCCGACCCGGCGGCCGTGCGCGCCGCCGTCCGCCGCGGAGCCCTCGCCTACCTCATCAAGCCGTTCACCGGGGAGCAGCTGGCCCGGACCCTGCGCGCCTACGCCCGCTACCGGCGGCTGCTCGCCGACCGCACCCCGCTGACCCAGGAGGGCGTCGACCGCGCCCTCCACGCGCTGCGCCCCGGCGGCGGGGAGGCCCCGGCGGGCGGGGAGCGCGCCCGCTCGGCCACCGAGGCGGCCGTGCTGGGGGCGCTCGTGCCCGGGGAGCCGCGCTCCGCGGCCGAGATCGCGCGGGCCGTGGGCATCTCGCGGGCGACCGCCCAGCGCTACCTCTCGGCCCTGGCCGACGACGGGGCGGTCGAGATCCAGCTGCGCTACGGCACCACGGGACGGCCCGAGCACCGCTACGGACCGGTCGGGCGGTGAGGCCCGCCCGTCAGCGGGAGAGGTCCAGGGCGTAGGCCCCGCGCGCCCCGTCGCGGCCCAGCAGCTTCTCCAGCGGGCCCTCGTAGACCTCGAGGGCCCGGCGCAGGAGGGAGGCCACGTCGTGGGCGGCGACGGTGACCGTGCCGCCCAGCGGGTCGTCGTCCGTCCAGCGGGCCACGACGCAGCGCCCGGGGTCCGGGTCGACCACGTCGCCGTCGGCGTCGAGGAGCTCGCCCACGGCGTAGTCGTGCCGGCGCCGGTCGGCGCGGAGGGTCAGCCGCACGGCCTCCGGGTGACGGTGGCGCAGCTCCTCGGCGATGAGGTCCAGCAGCGTCCGCGCGTAGGAGCGCTGGGCCCGGACCAGCTTCTCCTCGGCGGCCTCGAGCGCCAGGTCGGCGCTCACCGGGCGCTCCCGAGCCGGGCGGGGGGCCGGCCGGCCCCGCTCCTCCTCGGCGACACCTGGGTCACGGTGGTGCTCACACTCCTCGGCTGGGGGACAGGTCCGAGCAGAGCGTATCCGGGGGCGCCGCCCCTCCCCCGCAGGGACGCGCCAGCACGGCGGCGGGGGACAATGGCGGGATGATTGACGCGCACCTGCACGTGGTCGACCCGCG
>Ga0326721_10000256_pt1 | contig 17435 bp, 13 predicted proteins | sample SGPome_FD_203951 | JGI IMG/M metagenome (GOLD analysis project Ga0326721, IMG submission 203951) | Soil microbial communities from Southern Great Plains, Lamont, Oklahoma, United States - SGP_1_2016 | ecosystem: Engineered > Artificial ecosystem > Soil microcosm > Unclassified | place: USA...
AAGCACGCCTGGGACCCCGATGGCGCCAAGCGCGCAGCCCTGCGCGACGCCGTCGCCGCGCGCGTTCCGGGCCTCGAGGTGCGCTCGGGCGGCTCGACGTCGATCGACATCACCCGCGCCGGCATCGACAAGGCCTTCGGCATGACCCGACTCGCCGATCTCACCGGCATCCCGCTCACGTCCATGCTGTTCTACGGCGACCGCCTCGATGAGGGCGGCAACGACTATCCCGTGCTCGCGATCGGTGTGCCGTCGGTCGCGGTCGAGGGCTGGGAAGACACCGCCGACAAACTCGACGCACTCCTCCCGACGCTCTGATCCGCCGCCAGGGCCACCTCGGGTCCTAGCATGGCGTCATGGATGCTCTGTTCATCGTCGTCATCATCGCCGCCATCAGCAGCGTCGCGTGCTGGGTGCTGTCGCTGATCACGCGCGACACCTCGTGGGTCGATCGCGCCTGGTCGATCGTGCCCGTCGTGTACGTGTGGATCTTCGTCGCCGTGGCCTTCGCGCACGGCGACGGGTCGGAGCGCCTCGTCGTGATGGGCCTGCTCGCCACGGCCTGGGGCGCACGCCTGACGTTCAACTTCGCCCGCAAGGGCGGGTACACGGGCATGGAGGACTACCGCTGGGCGATCCTGCGCGGACGCATGCGCCCGTGGCAGTTCCAGATCTTCAATGCGGTGTTCATCATCGCGTACCAGATGACTCTTCTCGTGCTCATCACGCTTCCGGCAGGGGTCGCGGCGGAGCATCCGTCTGCCCTGACCGGCTGGGACGCGCTCTTCATCGCGCTGTTCCTGGCGTTCCTGATCGGCGAGACCGTGGCCGATCAGCAGCAGTGGGCGTTCCATCAGCGCAAGAAGGCGGCCGGCGGCGCGCTCTCCCCCGGCTTCGCCACCGAGGGCCTCTTCCGCTACAGCCGCCATCCCAACTTCTTCTTCGAGCAGGCGCAGTGGTGGGCGTTCTACGCGCTCGGCGCGACGGCGGCGGTCACCTCGGGCGCGGGCGTGATCGGCGGGGCGGTGAACATCACGATCATCGGCGCCGTGCTGCTCTCGCTGCTCTTCATCGGCTCGACGATCTTCACCGAGTCGATCACCGCCGGCAAGTATCCCGCCTACGCGGAGTACCGCCGCACGACATCGATGCTCGTTCCGTTGCCGCCACGACGAAGCGCCGCCGTTCCGCAGACCTGAGGCGGGACGACGGCGCTTCGCGCGACGTCAGGGAAAGTGCCGTCAGCGGACCGCTGCCTCGGAGGCCGCACGGGAGACCGGCACGAGCCGCAGCAGCTGCGTGACGTGCCCCGGCTCGAGCTCGGCCAGTGACGAGACGCCGAGCAACCGCATCGTGCGCTCGATCTCGCTGCGCAGGATCGCGATCGTGCGGTCGACGCCCTGGCGTCCGCCGGCCATCAGGCCGTAGAGGTACGCGCGCCCGATGAGCGTGAAGTCGGCGCCCAGGGCGACCGCGGCGACGATGTCGGCACCGTTCATGATGCCGGTGTCGATCATGACGGTGAAGTCGTCGCCCACCGCCTTGCGCACGTGCGGGAGCAGGTGGAAGGGAATGGGCGCACGGTCGAGCTGGCGCCCACCATGGTTCGACAGCACGATGCCGTCGACGCCGGCGTCGCGCAGACGCACCGAGTCCTCGACGTTCTGCACGCCCTTGATGACGATCTTGCCGGGCCAGATATCGCGGATGACGTCCAGATCGTCGTAGCTGATGGTGGGGTCCATGGCCGCATCGAGCAACTCGCCGACCGTGCCGCCCGTCGTGCTGAGCGATGCGAACTCGAGCTTCGGCGTGGTGAGGAAGTCGTACCACCACCACGGCCGCGGGATCGCGTTGATGATCGTGCCGAGCGTGAGCTGCGGCGGGATGCTGAAGCCGTTGCGCTTGTCGCGCAGACGAGCGCCGGCGACCGGGGTGTCGACCGTGAACTGCAGGGTGTCGAAACCGGCGGCGGCGGCGCGGCGCGTGAGCTCGTAGGAGATCTCGCGGTCGCGCATCACGTAGAGCTGGAACCAGTTGCGGCCGTGGGGGTTGGCGGCTTTCACCCCTTCGATCGACGTCGTGCCGAGGGTGGAGAGCGTGAACGGGATGCCGGCGGCGGCCGCGGCGCTCGCACCGGCGACCTCGCCCTCGGTCTGCATGAGTCGCGTGAAGCCCGTGGGCGCGATGCCGAACGGGAGCGACGACGGCCCGCCGAGGATCTCGACGCTCGTGTCGACGTTCGGTGCCGGACGCAGGATGCCGGGGTGGAACTCGACGTCCTGGAAAGCCTGGCGGGCGCGTGTGAGCGACAGTTCGCCCTCGGCGGCGCCGTCGGTGTAGTCGAACGCCGCCTTGGGCGTGCGGCGCTTCGCGATCAGACGCAGATCGTCGATCGTGAGCGCTCCGTCGAGGCGGCGCTTGCGCCCGTTGAACTCGGGCTTCTTGAACTTCATCAGGTCGAGAAGCTCGGCGGGGCGGGGAACCTGGCGCTGAACCATGGTGATCCTCTCAGTTTTCGGGGGTCGGAGAGACGGTGTCGGTGTCTGCTGTGGGGGCGACTGTGGCGTCGCGGGTGAGACCGGTGGCTGCGTAGTAACCGGTGATGTGAGCGTGCACGAGCGCACGGGCGGATACCTCATCGCCCGCGTCGATCGCGTGGACGAGCGCCCGATGCTCCTCGCGCAGACGCGCTGCCATGCGGTCCCAGTCGGGAATGGTGGCGGCGCCGGACTGCACGTAGGACTCGATCGAGGAGCGCAGGCCGGCCATCATCGCAGCGATGACGGTGTTCCCGCTCGCCTCTGCGAGGGCGAGGTGCAGTTGCGCGTCGAGGGCGAGGAACTCGGCCGAGGTGAGGTCGGCCGCATCCATGGCGTCGAGCATCCGGTGCGCCTGCGCGGTGTCGCGGTCGTGCGCGGCCGCGAGAGCGGCGACGACGGCATCTTCCAGCACGAGTCGGGTCTGCACGACGTCGGCCAGGGGAAAGCCGTGCGCGGCCACCTGTAGGCGCAGCAGCGCCGACATCCCGCCCGTGGGCGTGGCGATGACGATCGCGCCGGACTGGGGCCCGGAGCCCGTGGCCGTGCGGATCAGACCCATGACCTCGAGGACGCGCAGTGCCTCGCGCACGCTCGATCGCCCGACGCCGAGATCGGTGGCGAGGTCCCGCTCGGAAGCGAGGCGGTCACCGGGGCTCAGGTGCCCGTCGAGGAGGTCGCGTTCGATGTGGTCGAGGACGTGGCGCCATGCGCGCACCGGCTGCTCTGCCATCGGTTCTCCCTGATCGCGACCCTGCGTCGTTCGTTGTGGTCTGACCACACTCTACGACGTGTGGTCAGACCACGCAAACAGGGTGCGCGAAACACCCGTTCCCCACAGGGGAACAGCGGTGTGCGGGCTCTCAGCCCAGGCGTCCGCCGGACTCCTCTAGGTAGCAGGTGCCGCAGAGCGATTCATATGTCGTGACCTCGGGAGCGCCCGCCCCGTCGGCCCCCTCATCGATCGCGACCTGGTCACCGTCGAAGACGAAGCGTCCGCCGATCACTCGACCGTTGAACACCGCCTTACGACCGCAGCGGCAGATGGTCTTGAGCTCTTCGAGCGAGTGCGCGATCGCCAGCAGACGCGCAGAGCCGGGGAAGGCGTGGGTGAGGAAGTCGTTGCGGATGCCGTAGGCGATCACCGGGATGCCCGCCTCCACCGCGATGCGGAACAGGTCGTCGACCTGCGCGGGGGTGAGGAACTGCGCCTCGTCGATCAGCAGACACGCGATGCCGTGGGCGGACTTCTGCCGGTGCGCCGCGAACAGCGCCCGCGCGTCGTCGTCGGGCGCGATGAGGAAGTCGACCTCGCGCGTCATGCCGAGACGACTCGCGATCTCGGAGGCGCCCTTGGTGTCGATCGCGGGCTTCGCCAACAGCACCTGCTGGCCGCGCTCCTCGTAGTTGTACGCGGCCTGCAGCAGGGCGGTGGACTTTCCCGAGTTCATCGCGCCGTAGCGGAAGTAGAGCTTCGCCACGGTGCGGCCTCAGACGTTGATGCCGAGGGTCGCCGCCGTGGCTTCCGTCGACTTCTGCGCAAGAGCGGGGTCGGTGTTCAGCTGCTCGCCGAACGTCGGGATCAGCTCACGCAGGTGCGGCTCCCAGCTCTTGTAGTCCTCGGGGAAGCAGGTCTTCAGCAGGGTGAGCATGATCGGCACGGCCGTCGAGGCTCCCGGCGATGCGCCGAGAAGACCCGCGATCGAGCCGTCGCCCGCGGCGACGACCTCGGTGCCGAACTGCAGGATGCCGCCCTTCTTGGCATCCTTCTTCATGACCTGCGCACGCTGGCCCGCATCGATGAGCGTCCAGTCCTCGTCCTTCGCGGTCGGCATGAACGTGCGCAGGCTGTCGACCTTCTTGCGGTGGTTCTTCATGAGCTCGCCGACGAGATAGGTGATCAGGTCGGGATTCGCGAAAGCGACCCGCAGCATCGGCCACAGGTTGTGGGGCCGCACCTGGCTGACGATGTCGAACATCGAACCGTTCTTGAGGAACTTCGGGCTGAAGGTCGCGAACGGACCGAACATGAGCGAGGCCTCGCCGTCGACCACGCGGGTGTCGAGGTGCGGCACCGACATGGGCGGTGCGCCGACGGAGGCCTGCGAGTACACCTTCGCCTTGTGCTGCTCGACGATCTTCGGGTTGCTCGTCTTCAGGAACTGCCCGCCGATCGGGAAGACGCCGTAGCCCTTGATCTCGGGGATGCCCGAGCGCTGCAGCAGCTTGAGCGCCCAGCCACCGGCGCCGACGAACACGAACTTCGCCTTCACCTGGTTGGGGGTGTGCCCGATGCTGTTGCGGTACGTCACCAGCCAGGTGCCGTCCTTCTGCTTCTTCAGCGAGCGGACCTCGTGGTTGGTGCGCAGGTCGACGCCCGACTTCGTCAGGTGTCCGAAGAGCTGGTGGGTGAGCGCCCCGAAGTCGACGTCGGTGCCGGCCGGCACGCGCGTCGCCGCGAACGGCTCGCCCTTGCGGCGCTTCTGCATGAGCAGCGGCGCCCACTGATTGATCACGCGGGAGTCTTCGCTGTACTCGATGCCCGCGAACAGCGGCTGCTTCTTGAGCACCTCGTAGCGGTCCTTGAGGTACGCGACATCTTTCTCGCCGCGCACGAACGTCATGTGCGGGGTGGCGTTGATGAACGTCGAGGGCGCGTCGAGCACGCCCTTCTCGACGAGCGACGACCAGAACTGACGACTCTGCTGGAACTGCTCGTTGATCGAGACGGCCTTGGCAGGGTCGAGAGGGCCATTGCCCTGGGGCATGTAGTTCAGCTCGCAGAGGGCGGCGTGGCCCGTACCCGCGTTGTTCCACGGGTTCGAGCTCTCCTGGGCGACATCCGAGAGTCGCTCGAAGGCGACGATCTTCCACTCCGGCTGCAATTCATGCAGCAGAGTACCCAGGGTGGCGCTCATGATGCCACCGCCGATCAGGACGACATCGACTGTTTCGGTCACCACGACAGTCTAGTTCGCGGGCGCGACCGAGCAGACCACCGGGGCCTGTCCGGTCAGACCGGATCCGCATCGCGGGGATGCGGTCCGGCTATGACTCTCCGGATAGGACTCTGCGAATGCCCGTCCGGGTTCCCCTCAGGCGCCGAGGCGCTCCGCGAGGACCTCGGCGATCTGCACGGCGTTCAGCGCGGCACCCTTGCGAAGGTTGTCGTTGCTGACGAACAGCACGAGTCCCTTGCCCTCGGGGGCGGACTGATCGGCGCGGATACGACCGACGAAGCTCGGGTCCTTGCCGGCGGCCTGCAGGGGCGTCGGCACCTCTTCGAGCACCACACCGGGTGCCGCGGAGAGCAGCTCGGTGGCACGGGCGGGTGTGATGTCACGGGCGAACTCGGCGTGGATCGAGAGCGAGTGGCCGGTGAAGACGGGCACGCGCACGCAGGTGCCGGCGACGCGGAGGTCGGGCAGTTCGAGGATCTTGCGGCTCTCGTTACGGAGCTTCTTCTCTTCATCGGTCTCGTTATCGCCATCGTCGACCAGGTTGCCGGCGAAGGGGATCACGTCGAAGGCGATCGGTGCGACGTACTTCTCGGGTTCGGGGAAGTCGATCGACGAACCGTCGTGCACGAGACGCAGGGTGTCGCCCTGGGCGAGAACGCCCTCGACCTGGCCGAGCAGTTCCTGGGCACCGGCGAGCCCGGAGCCGGAGACCGCCTGGTACGTCGAGACGATGAGTCGCTCGAGCCCGGCCTCGGCGTGCAGCGCCTTGAGCACCGGCATCGCCGCCATGGTGGTGCAGTTCGGGTTCGCGATGATGCCCTTGGGGCGATCGTCGATCGCGTGCGGGTTGACCTCGCTGACCACGAGCGGAACCTCGGGGTCCATGCGCCAGGCGCTGGAGTTGTCGACGACGACCGCACCGGCGGCGGCGAACAGCGGGGCGTAGGCACGGCTGGCGGTGGCTCCGGCGGAGAAGAGGGCGATGTCGATGCCCGCGGTGTCGGCCTTGTCGACGTCTTCGACGATGACCGTCGTGCCGCCGAACTCGATGGCCGTGCCGGCCGAGCGCGACGACGAGAACAGGCGCAGCTCGCGGATCGGGAAGGAGCGCTCCTCGAGAATCTCGCGCATCACGGTGCCCACCTGTCCGGTGGCGCCCACGATGGCGATGGAGAGTCCTGAGTCGGAGATGCGGGTCATGATGTTCCTTGGCGTCGTGCGGTACAGCGTACGAGGCGCAGGGCGCGGCGTCAGGGTGCGGATGCCACGCCTGGCGCCGATGTCAGGGTTTCGGCGAGTCTATCGCCCCGCCGAGGGGTCGGGCGCCGTCTCAGCGGCCGGTGCCGCCGTGCACGACGGCTTCGGAGTCGCCGTCGAGACCGTAGGCGGTGTGCACCGTGCGCGCGGCCTCGGCGAGGTCGCTGCCGCGCAGCACGACCGAGATGCGGATCTCGGAGGTCGAGATCATCTCGATGTTGATGCCGCCGGCCGACAGCGCCTCGAACAGCACCGCCGAGACGCCCGAGTGCGTGCGCATGCCCGCGCCCACGACCGAGAGCTTGCCGATCTGGTCGTCGTGCACGAGGTTGTGGAAGCCGACCTCGGTCTGCTCGCCGGCGAGGGCCTTCAGCGCCGCCGCCGCATCGGCCTTGGGAACCGTGAACGAGATGTCGGTGCGACCGGTGGCCGACACATTCTGCACGATCATGTCGACGTTCGCGCCGGACTTCGCCACGATCTTGAAGATCTCGGCCGCCTTGCCGGGCACATCGGGAACACCGGCGACGGTGATCTTGGCCTGGCTGAGGTCGGTGGCGACACCGGCGACGATCGGTTCTTCCATGACTGCTCCCTCGACTTCGCGGGGGTTCTTCATACCCTCGCCCAACACATACGTACCCTCGGCCGACGAGAACGACGACCGGGCGTGGATCAGGACGCCGTGACGGCGTGCGTACTCGACCGCGCGGATGTAGAGCACCTTCGCGCCGTTCGCGGCGAGCTCGAGCATCTCCTCGCTCGACACGTGGTCGAGCTTCTGCGCCGACGGGATCATGCGCGGGTCGGAGGTGAAGATGCCGTCGACATCGCTGTAGATCTCGCAGACGTCGGCCTTGAGCGCCGCGGCGAGAGCGACCGCCGTGGTGTCGGATCCTCCGCGCCCTAGCGTCGTGATGTCGCGGGTGTCGCGGTTGAAGCCCTGGAACCCGGCGACGATGACGATCGCGCCCTCGTCGAGGGCTTCGCGCAGGCGGATCGGGGTGACGTCGACGATGCGCGCCGCGCCGTGCTGCGAGTCGGTGATCATGCCGGCCTGGCTGCCCGTGAACGAGCGCGCCTCGAAGCCCATCGAGTGGATGGCCATCGCCAGGAGCGCCATCGAGATGCGCTCTCCGCTGGAGAGCAGCATGTCGAGCTCACGCGGTGCGGGGATCGGCGCGACCTCGTTCGCGAGGTCGAGGAGCTCATCGGTCGTGTCGCCCATCGCGCTGACCGCCACGACGACGTCGTGACCGGCACGACGCGTATCGACGATGCGCTTGGCGACGCGCTTGATGCTCTCTGCGTCGGCGACAGAGGAGCCGCCGTACTTCTGCACGATGAGGGCCACGTTCACTCCCGGGGATGTCGGGCGGATCCGCCCACCGCTCATTCTACGATCGCGCCATATGCGCCGTTGCGCATGTGACGGGTGCCGGGCGTCGCGTCAGAGCGGCGCGGGCGGGGGAAGAGCGGATGCCGGTGGCCGCAGTCGCCCGCCGGTGCCGGCGAACCAGCATCCGATGATCACGAGCGGGAAGCCGATCAGCAGACCCGGGGTGAGCGGCTCGGAGAGGACGATCGCGCCCAGCACGATCGCGACGATCGGGTTGACGTAGGTGAACAGCGGCGCACGCACCGGGCCCACCTCGCGGATCAGGGCGAAGAATGCGAGGAACGCCACGGCCGTGCAGATGACGGCGAGGGCGAGCAGCGCGAACATCGACGGCAGCGTGGGGATCTCGTGCTGCGTCAGCACCCCGATGGGCAGGTAGAAGATGCCGATCATCAGCAGAGAGAGCGTGATCGTACCGAGCGAGGGCACATCGGCGAGTTTGCGCGCCACGATGAAGGGAGCGATCGCGTAGAGCACCGCGACCAGCAGCACCTCGCCCGCCGCGAAGAGGCTGACCTCTCCCCCGAACAGCCCGGGTCCGGCCACCACGATCGCCACGCCCACGAAACCCACCAGCAGTCCGATCGAACGGGCCGGGCGGAGCACTCCGCGGTCGCCACCGCTCAGGGCGATCAGCGCCGCGAACAGCGGCACCGTCGCCACGAGCAGGCCGGTCATGCCCGAAGGCAGCGTCAGCTCTGCGTGCCCGAGCAGCAGGAACGGGCCCGCCATCTCGACCGCACCGAAGGCGAGGATCCACGGCCAGTGCTTCAGGGCCGCGCGAAGAGCACCGCTGCGGATCGCGAACGGCAGCAGGAGAAGCGCGGCGATGAGGGTGCGACCGGCGACGATGGCGGGCGGAGAGATCGATTCGACGGCGATGCTGATGAACAGGTACGGCACGCCCCACAGCAGAGCCATCGCCCCGAAGAGCAACCAGCCGCGCTTCGAGAACCCGGCGGGCGCGTTCATCGACGCATCACGGGCACGGTCGTCACAGCACGCGCCGCCCCTCGAAGGCACGACCGAGGGTGACCTCGTCGGCGTACTCGAGGTCACCGCCGACGGGCAGCCCCGAGGCCAACCGCGACACGGTGATCTGCATGGTGGTGAGGTAGCGGCTGAGATAGCTCGCCGTCGCCTCCCCCTCGAGGTTCGGGTTCGTCGCGAGGATGACCTCTTGCACGGTGCCATCGCCGAGGCGTGTCATGAGCTGGGCGATGCGCAGATCGTCGGGGCCGATGCCGGCGATCGGGCTGATCGCGCCGCCTAGCACGTGATAGAGCCCCCGGAACTCGCGGGTTCGCTCGATCGCGGCCACGTCTTTGGCGTCTTCGACGACGCAGATGAGCGCCTGGTTGCGGCGCGGGTCACGGCAGATCGCGCACCTCTCCTGCTCGGCGACGTTGCCGCAGATCTCGCAGAAGCGCACGCGCGTGCGGATGTCGCTCAGCAGCTCGGAGAGACGCGCGACGTCGAACGTCGGCGTCTGCAGGATGTGGAAGGTGATGCGCTGCGCCGACTTGGGGCCGATACCGGGAAGGCGGCCGAATTCGTCGATCAGTTCTTGGACGATTCCGTCGTACATCAGGCGAACCTCGTGGGGGGCTCATAGGGCTCTTCGCGCACGAACGTCGCGCCGAGCACCTGGCGGATCACAGCTTCTCCGTAGCGCTGCACGCCTCCGACGGCCGGCGCACGCTCGGTGACACGCGGGGCGGGAGCGGCCGGTGCTCGGACGGCGGGAGCAGCCGAGGGTGAAGCGGCACGCGCCGCGGGCGCGACGGCAGCTGGGGAAGACCGCGGTGCGGGGGGCCCGGCCGGCGGTTCGTACGACGGATCGTAGGGAGGCTCGTCGTCGGGATACGGCGCCTCGTCGTCACCCGGCAGGGGCGGCACCTCGGGGTCGATCCCCCCGTCGGACGGCGGTACCGGAGCGGATGCCGCGGCCTCGACCTCTTCGGGCTCATCGTCGACGGGCAGCGGCGACTCGGGCGCGCTCGACGCCGGCGGTTCTTCGGCCGTGGGGATCGAGGCGACCGCCCACTCCGTGACGGCCGGCGCGGATGCTCCGCGGGCCTGGGGGCGCGCCGCGGCGGGCGCCGCAGCAGTGCCGGCGCTGGCGGAACCGCCCGGCGGCGACGCGGAGGACGACGCTGCTGCTAAGGATGCCGAAGGCGCGTCGGACGCAGGACGATCGGATGCTCCGCCCGACCGCGGTGCACCGGCGGCGGGAAGCGGCGCCGGGCGGTACTTCACCCGCACGCCGACCTCGGCCTCGAGCGCGGTGCGGAGGTGGTCGGAGGGCCCGGGGCCGGGCGTCGGGCCCTTGAACTTCGCGACGTCGTGCTGGCTCGCGAATCCGATCGTGAGCACCTCGGAGTCGGTGTCGTACGCGAGCGGCTGCACCGCCGTGACGATGATCCAGGACGAACGGCTGAGGCTCTCGAGCCGGGTGAGGACGGCCGGCCAGACGGTGGTGATGCGGTCGAGGGTGACCGGGCTGGATGGCGCGGCACTCACGGGCTCTGGGCTGGCAGGCGCGGCGCTCACGGACTCAGGGCTGGCGGGCGCGGCGCTCACGGACTCAGGGCTGGCGGGCTCAGGGCCGGCAGGTGCGGCAACCGGTTCAGCGACAGCACTCTCTGCCGTCGCCGAAGCCGCCGTAGCGGGCTCCGGCACGGCGATCGGTGTCGCAGCCGCAGGTGCTGCTGCGGCTGCGGCAGGCGCAGGCTCGGCAGCCGGGCGCTGCGGCGCCTGTACACGCTCGGCCGCAGGAGCTGCGGCGGGCGCGGCGACGGCGGCCGCGGCATCCGCTCTTCCGCCGGCCAGGACGCGCGCGATCATGAGTTCGAGGTGAAGGCGGGGAGACGTGGCTCCGGACATGTCGTCGAGAGCCGCGCTGACGATGTCGGCCGTGCGCGACAGACGGGTCGCCCCGAATGCGGCGGCCTGTGTGCGCATGCGCTCGAGCTCGTCTTCGGCGATGCCGCGGAGAACCGCCGACGCGCCGTTGCCGACGGCGGCGATGACGATGAGGTCGCGCAGTCGCTCGAGCAGGTCGTCGACGAATCGTCGCGGGTCTTGCCCCGTCTGCACGACACGATCGATCGCCGGGAATGCCGTCGCGGCATCGGCGATCGCGAGCGCCTCGACGATCTCGTCGAGAAGGGTCGCGTGCGTGTAGCCGAGCAGCGCGACCGCGCGCTCGTAGGCGACCGTGACCGTCTCTGATCCGGCCGGAGACTCGCTTCCCGCGATGAGCTGGTCGAGCAGCGACAGCGTGTCACGCGGCGAGCCGCCGCCCGCGCGCACGACGAGCGGAAGCACTCCCTGCTCGACGACGACGCCCTCTTCGGTGCACAGCTTCTCGACGTACTCGAGCATGGCTGCGGGGGGCACCAGCCGGAACGGGTAGTGATGGGTGCGCGAGCGGATGGTGCCGAGCACCTTCTCGGGCTCGGTGGTCGCGAAGATGAACTTGACGTGCTCGGGCGGTTCTTCGACGAGCTTGAGCAGCGCGTTGAACCCCTGCGGGGTGACCATGTGCGCCTCGTCGAGGATGAAGATCTTGAACCGGTCGCGGCTCGGGGCGAACGTGGCGCGCTCGCGCAGGTCGCGGGCATCGTCGACGCCGTTGTGGCTCGCGGCGTCGATCTCGACCACGTCGAGCGAGCCTCCGCCGGCGCGCGACAGCTCGACGCAGCTCGGGCAGGTGCCGCAGGGCACATCGGTGGGGCCTTCGGCGCAGTTGAGGCAGCGGGCGAGGATGCGCGCCGACGTCGTCTTGCCGCAGCCGCGCGGGCCGGAGAAGAGGTAGGCATGGCCGACGCGGTCACCGCGCAGCGCGGTCATCAGCGGGTCGGTCACCTGGGACTGCCCGATCATCTCGCCGAACGTCTCGGGGCGATAGCGGCGGTAGAGGGCTGTGGTCACCTCAACAGCCTACGGCGTGCCACGGACGTTGCGGTGGGCGCGGCGCATCCGATCGATCGGGGATGCCGAGACACCCCGACAAATGCGAGCCACCCCTCTGCGTGCGGCACCGGAAGGGGTGGCTCGCCCGCGGAGGGGTGGCTCGGGGAACAGAACGCGAGGCGTCAGTCGATCGGCTCGATGATGGGGATCGATGTCGTGATCACGGGGACGGATGCCGACAACCGGGTGCCGTCCTCACGGCGGGCCTCGGCGAACTTGCGCAGCGACGGACGGCCCGGGATCAGCGGTCCCTGATCGGCGAGCGGCACGACGACCTCGTCGTCGGACGTCGCGATGAAGGCCTCGCCGCGCACCGTGAACGGCACCGGCTCCCCCACACGCACCTTCACACGCAGTTCATCGGTGGTGACCGTGATCTGCAGCGCCGAGTCCTGCCACTGCAGCGGGAACGACAGCGACGGCCAGTCGGCGGGAAGACGCGGGTCGAAGCTGAGTTCGCCCTCGTAGTCGCGCATGCCGCCGAAGCCGCAGACGAGCGCGGTCCAGACGCCACCCGCCGACGCCACGTGCACGCCGTCGGCGGCGTTGTGGTGCAGGTCGTGGAGGTCGACGAAGATCGACTGCTCGAAGTACGACAGTGCCAGATCCTGGTAGCCGACCTCGGCCGCGAGGATCGACTGCACGACCGCCGACAGCGTCGAGTCGCCCGTGGTCAGCGGGTCGTAGTAGTCGAAGTCGGCGCGCTTCTCCTCGGGCGAGAAGTGGTTGCCCTGCAGGAACAGCGCCAGCACGACATCCGCCTGCTTCAGCACCTGGAACCGGTAGATCACCAGCGGGTGGAAGTGCAGCAGCAGCGGACGCTGCGTCGCCGGGGTGTGCGCGAGATCCCACACCTCGCGCTCGAGGAAGAGCGAGTCCTGCGGGTGGATGCCGAGTCCCTCGCTGTACGGGATGAACATCGCCTCCGCGGCGCGCTCCCACGACTCGGCCTCACCCTCGGAGAGCCCGGTGCGCTCGACGAGGTCGGCGTAGTCCGCGGGGTACTGCTCGCGGATCTCGCGGACGACCTCCGACGCGAAGCGCAGGTTGTAGCGCGCCATGACGTTCGTGTACAGGTTGTCGTTGACGACGGTCGTGTACTCGTCGGGTCCGGTGACGCCGTGGATGTGGAAGGTCTGGATGCCGTCGCCGTCACCGATCTCCTCGACCACGCGCGACGAACGCCAGAACCCGAGCGTCGCCCACAGACGTGCGGTCTCGACCGCGACGTCGGCGCCTTCGCGACGCAGGAACGCCTCGTCTCCGGTGGCCCGCACGTACTTGCCGAGGGCGAAGCTGACGTCGGCGTTGATGTGGTACTGCGCGGTGCCGGCGGCGTAGTAGGCCGAGGCCTCTTCGCCGTTGATGGTGCGCCAGGGGAACAGCGCCCCCGCCTCGTTGAGTTGCCCTGCCCGACGACGAGCGGCCGGGAGCATGAGCACGCGGGCGCGGAGCGCGTTGCGCGCCCACTGCGGCGAGGTGTACGTGAGGAACGGGAGCACGTAGATCTCGGTGTCCCAGAAGTAGTGGCCGCTGTACCCCGAACCCGAGACGCCCTTCGCGGGGACTCCGGTACCGTCGGCGCGAGCGGATGCCTGCGCGAGCTGCAGGAGGCACCAGCGGGTCGCCTGCTGCAGGTCGTCGTGACCGCCGATCTGCACGTCGCTGCGCTCCCAGAACGCGGCGAGCCAGTCCGCCTGGCGGCGGAACTGCGTCTCGACGCCCTCGACGGCCACGCGGTCGAGCGAACGGCGGCAGCGGTCGACGAGCTCCCGCGGGGGCACGCCGCGCGAGGTGTGGTAGCTGACGAGCTTGGTGACCGTGATCGGCACACCGGCCTTGGCCTGCACGCGGAACACGTTCTTCGCGATGTCGGATTCGACGAGGGCGCGCGCGCTGTACTCGTTCTCGGTCTCGACGATGTGGTCGGCGACGACGGCGACGGTCATGCCCGAGGCCGCGACGCGGTATGACAGCGCGGAGCGCATGCCGTCCTGCCAGTGCTCGCCCGGCTCGAGCACCCGGTCGGCGATCTTCTCGGCCTTGCGCGGGTCGAATCCGGCCTTCTGCGCGGCGGCCGGGGTTCCTGCGTAGACGCCGGCGCCGTCCTGGCGGTTGATCATCTGGCAACTGATCGTGACGGGGGCGTCGGAGTTCTCGACGACGACCTCGAGACGGAGGATCGCCAGGTGGCGCTCCTCGAAGCTGACGATGCGCTCGTCGCGCATGCGCACGCGCTTGCCCGACGGCGTCTCCCACACCACGAGGCGCTCGAGCACGCCGGTGCGCATGTCGAGCGTGCGGCGGTACTCGCGCACATCCGCCTCGTCGAACGAGATCGGCTCGTCGTCGACGTAGACGCGCATGACCTTCGCGTCGGGCGCGTTGACGATCGTCTGACCGACCTCGGCGAAGCCGTAGGCCTGCTCGGCATGGCGGATCGGCCAGGTCTCGTGCAGTCCGTTGATGAAGGTGCCGTGCTCGTGCGCACCGCGGCCTTCGATGTGGTTTCCCCGGAGACCCAGGTAGCCGTTGCCGACCGAGAACAGCGTCTCGCCGACGCCCTCCTCCGAGTAACGCGTCTCGATGAGACGCCAGGGGTCGACGGGGAAGCGGTCGCGATCGATCATGCGGTCTCCGAGGTGGCGGTCTGGGTGGTGGAAAGGAAACGGTCGAGATCGTCGACGACGACGGTGGCGCCGGCGGCGCGCAGGGCGTCTGCCCCGGTGCCCCGATCGACGCCGACGACGTGGGCGTAACCGGCGGCGGCGGCGGATGCCGCACCCGAGGTCGCGTCTTCGACGGCGACGCTCAGCGCGGGGTCGACACCGAGGGCGATGGCGCCCTGCCGGAACATGTCGGGCGCCGGCTTCGACGCCAGTCCGTCGCGCTCGGCGACGACGCCGTCGACGACGATGCGGAAGAACGAGCGGATGCCGGCGGCGGCGAGCACCTCTTCGGCGTTCTTCGAGCTCGACACGACGCCGAGCGGAACTCCGGCGGCGTTCAGGCGCTCGACCAGCGCGAGCGATCCCGGGTACGGCGCGATCCCGTCGCGACGCAGTTCGGCGGCGAAGGCGGCGTTCTTGCGGTTGCCGATTCCGCAGATGGTCTCGGCCTCGGGCGGGTCGTCGACCGCGCCGAAGGGCACCTCGACGTTGCGGTTGCGCAGCAGGCTCGCAACACCGTCGTAGCGCTTCTTGCCGTCGACGTAGTCGAAGTAGTCGGCGTCGGTGTACGCCGGCTCGATGCCCCAGCGGGTGAAGACGTCGTCGAAGACGGCTTTCCAGGCGCGCATGTGCACCTCTGCCGTGGGAGTGAGGACCCCGTCGAGGTCGAACAGCACCCCTTCTGCAGCGAGCAGATCGGGCAGGGATTCCGGCACAGAAGCCTCCAGGAGAAGGTCGAGGGTTTCGGCACTCCTCCGTGCCACCATGACAGCGTAGTGCCGCACGGCGCCGACCGGTAACCCCTCAGATTCGAGTGTCCTCAGAGCAGCGCAGCGGTCTGCCGGGCGATCTGCAATTCCTCGTTCGTGGGCACCACGAGAACGGTCACCGACGAGGCATCCGTCGAGATGGTGCGGATGCCGCGACCGCGCGCGCTGTTGCGCTCCTGGTCGATCTCGACGCCCGCGAAACCGAGCGTCGCCATCGCCTCGGACCGAACCCGCGCCGCGTTCTCGCCGACGCCCGCGGTGAACGAGATGACGTCGACGCCGCCGAGCTGGGCGATGTACGCGCCGGCGTAGCCGCGCAGCCGGTGCACGTAGACGTCGAAGGCGAGCGTGGCCGCCTCTTCGCCCGCCTCGACGCCCGCGAGGATGTCGCGCATGTCGCTGCGGCCGGCGAGACCCTTGAGGCCGCTGCGGGTGTTCAGCAGGGCGTCGAGGTCGTTGATCGACAGCCCGGCGCGACGGGAGAGGTGCACGAGTGCCGCCGGATCGAGGTCACCCGAGCGGGTGCCCATCACCAGGCCTTCGAGCGGGGTGAGACCCATCGAGGTCTCGACCGAGCGCCCGCCGTCGATCGCGGTGACCGAGGCGCCGTTGCCGAGGTGGAAGACGATCTGCCGCAGATCGGCGATGTCCCGTCCGAGGTACGCGGCGGCGGACTCGCTGACGAACTGGTGGCTCGTGCCGTGGAACCCGTATCGGCGCACGCGGTGCTGCTTGGCCAGTGCGCTGTCGATGGCGTACGTGTAGGCGGCGGGGGGAAGCGTCTGGTGGAACGCCGTGTCGAAGACGGCGACGTGCGGCACACCGCGGAAGACGGCCTTCGCCGCGAGGATGCCGGCAAGGTTGGCGGGGTTGTGCAGCGGCGCCAGCACCGAGAGCTCTTCGATCTGGCGCTCGACGTCGGGGTCGATGAGCGTCGGCGCGAAGAAGCGCGCCCCGCCGTGCACGACGCGGTGCCCGACGGCGACGGGCGGATGCTCGGCGAGCGACGGGCCGTGCTCGGCGAACTGCTCGAGCATCACGGCGAACGCCGCATGATGGTCGGCGATCTCCCGCTCATCGCTGTACGTCGCCTCGAGCATGGTGGGCACGGCATCCGCATCGGTCTGCGGGCGCACCGTGTGGCTGGCGGTGCTCATGCCCTGTCCGATGCGTTCGATGAGCCCCGCGGCCAACTCGTTCTCGTTCTCGATGTCGAGAAGGCTGTACTTCAGCGACGACGAGCCGCTGTTGATGACGAGGATCGCGCTCATTCCGCACTTCCCTGGGCTTGGATCGCGGTGATCGCGACGGTGTTGACGATGTCGTCCACCAATGCTCCCCGCGAGAGGTCGTTGATCGGCTTGTTGAGGCCCTGCAGCACCGGTCCGATGGCCACCGCGCCCGCGGAGCGCTGGACGGCCTTGTAGGTGTTGTTGCCGGTGTTCAGATCGGGGAAGACGAAGACGGTGGCGCGGCCCGCGACGGCGGAGTCGGGGAGCTTGGCCTTGGCGACCGCGGCATCGGCGGCGGCGTCGTACTGGATCGGTCCCTCGACGAGCAGCTCGGGAGCGCGTTCGCGCACGAGCGCGGTGGCCTCGCGCACCTTGTCGACGTCGGCGCCGGAGCCCGACTCCCCCGTCGAGTACGACAGCATCGCCACGCGCGGGTCGATGCCGAACTGCCGGGCGGTCGCGGCCGACGAGATCGCGATGTCCGCCAGCTGCTCGGCGGTCGGATCGGGGATCACCGCGCAGTCGCCGTAGACGAGCACGCGATCGGCGAGCGCCATGAGGAACACGCTCGAGACGACGTTCACGCCGGGCTTCGTCTTGATGATCTCGAACGACGGGCGGATGGTGTGC
>Ga0326721_10000258_pt1 | contig 17375 bp, 11 predicted proteins | sample SGPome_FD_203951 | JGI IMG/M metagenome (GOLD analysis project Ga0326721, IMG submission 203951) | Soil microbial communities from Southern Great Plains, Lamont, Oklahoma, United States - SGP_1_2016 | ecosystem: Engineered > Artificial ecosystem > Soil microcosm > Unclassified | place: USA...
CTCGATCGTGAAGACCATGCCCGGGGCGAGGATGCCGTCGTAGTACATCTCCCGCCGCGCCTGCGCGCAGTCGTGCACGTCGATGCCCAGGTGGTGCGACGTGCCGTGCACCATGTAGCGGCGGTGCTGACCGCCCGCATCGGCGTCGAGCGCCTCCTCGGCGGTGACCGGAAGCAGGCCCCACTCGGCGACGCGTGCGGCGATCACCGACATCGCAGCCGCATGCACGTCGCGGAAGCGTACGCCGATCTTGGCGGCGGCGAACGCGACATCGGCCGCCTCGCGCACCGTCTCGTACACGCGGCGCTGCACCTCGGTGAACGTGCCCGAGACCGGGAGGGTGCGGGTGATGTCGGCGGTGTACAGGCTGTCGGCCTCGACTCCGGCGTCGACGAGGATCAGATCCCCGGGGACGACCGCGCCGTCGTTGCGCGTCCAGTGCAGATAGCAGGCGTGGGGGCCGGACGCGGCGATCGTGTCGTAGCCCTCGCCGTTGCCGTCTTCGCGCGCGCGGCGGTGGAAGACGCCTTCGACCACGCGCTCGCCGCGGGCGTGCGCGACGGCCGACGGCAGCTCGCGGATGATGTCATCGAAGCCGTTCGCGGTGATATCGACCGCGCGGCGCATCTCGGCGATCTCGTACTCGTCCTTGATGAGGCGCAGCTCCGAGACGGTACGGGTCAGGGCGTCGTCGTCATCGAGCACGAGCTCGCCGTCGACGGGAAGGTACTCGGCGAGATGCTCGGTGGCGAGATCGAGATCTGCCGCGACACCCGCGAGCGAGGGGCGCGGGCCGATCCAGAACTCGCCGACGGTCGCGTCGGCGTAGAACTCGGTCGTGGTGCGGTCGGCGCGCTCGCGGAAGTACAGGGTCACGTCGTGGCCGGCGTCGGTCGGGTCGAAGACCAGCACGGAGTCGGGCTCGGTGTCGGAGGCCCAGCCGGTGAGGTGGGCGAACGCCGAGTGCGGCCGGAACACGTAATCGGTGTCGTTGCTGCGCTGCTTGAGCGATCCCGCAGGGATGACCAGGCGCTTTCCGGGGAAGGCCGCCGACAGGGCTGCGCGGCGCACGGCGGCGAAGGGGGCCTGCTCGCGGGCCGTCGGGAGGGTCTCGGGGCGCTCGGCCCATCCGGTGGAGATGGTGTCGAGGAAGCCCCGGGGGAACGGCTGCTTGCGGTTCGTGTTGCTGTTCTCGACGTCGGGCTCAGCGATCGTGTCGCGTTCTGCGGTGCTCATCCCTCCAGTCTCTCACCAGAGGGGCTGTGCGGGTGCTCAGCCGGCCGGCTCGAGCTGCACGATCAGGGCGCGGTGGTCGCTTCCGCCGGCATCGTCGAGGACGGCCGATCCGGTCGGGGTCCAGTTCTGCGAAGCCATGACGTGATCGATCGGGGCGCCGACCAGTGCGGGCACCGAGCTCGGCCAGGTGCCGACGAGGCCGCTGCCCGTGCGCGACGCGACATCCCGGCAGTAGCCGATGTCACCGCCGTCGACACCGAGCGTGGCCATGTGGTCGATCGTCGCATTGAAGTCGCCGGCGAGGATGAAGTCGCCCTGCGGGCACTGGTCGGCGATCCATGCCAGATCGGCCTGCCACTGCACCATCTCCTCCTTGCGCGGTGCGACGGCGTGCACGGCGACGACCGTGGGGCCCGAGCCGTCCACGGGCATCAGCACGACGCTCGGAACGGAACCGGTGTTGTTGGAGCCGTCTTCGGAGGACTCGATGACCGAGTACTCGCCCAGATCCGGCGAGACCAGCACCGTCGTCTGCCACGACTGCGGGCCGTTGGGCACGTCGGGGCGGAACTGCACGTGATGCACCCACATCGGATGCCCCTGCTCACGCAGCATGAGGGCGATGCGCTCGCCCACGGCCTCGGTGGTCTCGGGCAGCGCCACGATGTCGGCGCCCTGGTCGAGGATCTGCTGGGCGATCTGCTCGGCCGGCACCGCCTCGCCCGCGGTGTTCCAGGTGAGCACGCGCAGGCTGGTGTCGGTCTTCGCGGGAAGCGCGGATGCTCCGAAGCCGCGGGTCGCGCCGATGATCCCCGTCGCGCCCGCTCCGAGCAGCGCGACGATCAGCACCGAGGCGGCGAACCCGCGCAGCGGACGCGCGAGGAGGAGCAGGAGGGCGATGACGGCGAGGATGATGAACCCGGCCAGGACCACCCCGCGGGCGGCGACGATCTGTGCGAACGGATAGGTCTGCTCCAGACGGAAGAACTGGGGCCACACCACGACCGCCGTGACGGCGGCGAGCAGCACGGTGAACAGGATTCCGAGGAGGCGAAGCATCCGTTCCAGCCTAGGAGCGCCGCCTGTGAAAACTCTGCCGCGCCGAGCCGCTCCGCACGCTGCGCACCCGGGTACCGGCGCGCTCGGTACGCTCGGAGGATGGTCGTTGAGCATTCCCGTCGATTCGCAGGTCCGGCGGACCTGCACCTGCACTCGAACCAGTCCGACGGAACCGAGTCGCCGGCCGAGGTGGTGCGCCAGGCGCACGCCTACGGGCTGCGCACGGTCGCGCTCACCGATCACGACCGCACCACTGGCTGGGCGGAGGCTGCGGAAGCCGCCCACGGACTCGGGATGACGTTCATCCCCGGCATGGAACTCTCCGCCAAGCACGAGTGGCGCAGCGTGCACGTGCTCGGTTACCTCTTCGACCCCGACGACGGAGATCTTCGCGCCGAGACGGAACGCATCCGCAGCGATCGGGTCGGGCGCGCCGAGCGCATCGTGCGCAGTATCGGGCGCGACTACGACCTGCACTGGGACGACGTGCTGGCCCAGACCACGACGGATGCGACGGTGGGGCGCCCGCACATCGCCGATGCGCTCGTGGCCAGAGGGATCGTGCGCGATCGCACCGAGGCGTTCGACGGCATCCTGCATCCGCGCGAGGGGTACTACGAACCGCACTACGCGCCCGACCCGCTCACGGCGGTACGCCTCATCACGAACGCCGGGGGAGTGGCGATCATCGCCCACCCTGTCACTGCGGGGCGGGATCGCATGATGCCCGTGCCGTTCATCGATCGACTGGTCGACGCGGGATTGGGCGGCTTCGAGGTCGATCACCGGGAGAACACCGAGGCGGGCAAGGCCCTGCTGCGCGACATCGCGACGCGCCGCGGACTGATCGTCACCGGGTCCAGCGACTACCACGGCAGCGGAAAGCCCAATCGCCCCGGAGAGAACACGACCAGCGACGACATGGTCGAGCGCCTCATCGCGAAGGCGACCGGTAGCACACCGAGCTACCCCTGACATCGGGCGGCGGCACTCTGACGGCGAACTCCCGGTACTCTCGCGTTCTCCGTTGATACGGTCGGCGGATGCAACGGGCAACATCTCTCGAGCGCCGCATCGACGCGGTCGCCCACCGCCTTCTTCGGGGGGCTCCCGCCGACGGCATCCGCGCGGGCCTGGTCGAGTTCACGGTGTTCGTGCTCAAGCAGGCCTGGGCCTGCGTGTTCGGAGCGCTGCTGCTGGTCGCGATCGTCGCCGCGCGGCTGTGGTACCCCGACGACGCCGTCATTGCACGGAACGACGCCCTCACGATCGCCGCGGTGCTCATCCAAGTAGCGATGCTGGTCTTCCGCTTGGAGAGCGGCCGCGAACTCTGGGTGATCCTGCTCTTCCACATCACCGGCACCGTCATGGAACTCTTCAAGACCGACGTGGGTTCGTGGGCTTATGCCGCAGACGGCATTCTCCGCATCGGAGGCGTTCCGCTGTTCAGTGGGTTCATGTACGCCGCGGTCGGGTCGTACATGGTGCGCGTGTACCGGCTCTTCGACCTCGGGTTCACCCGGTACCCGCGACGGTGGCTCACCGCGCTCGCCGCCGCGGGCATCTACCTCAACTTCTTCACGCACCATTTCTGGTGGGACGCGCGGTGGGTGCTGCTGATCGCCGTGGTCGTGCTGTGGCTGCCGACCGTCATGCATGCACGCGTATGGCGGCGAACGCTGCGGATGCCGCTGCTCCTCGCCTTCGCGGGAGTCGCGGTGTTCATCTACCTCGCCGAGAACATCGGCACCCTCGCCGGCGCCTGGGCCTACCCCGACCAGGAAGTGGCGTGGCAGCTCGTCTCGCCCAGCAAGCTCGTGTCCTGGTTCCTGCTGATGATCATCTCGGTCGTTCTGGTGACCTGGGTCTACCCACCGCGGGTCCCTGCGGCGATCGTGCGCCAGAACGAAGAAGCGGGGCGGATGCCGTAGCATCCACCCCGCTGAATCGTCTGGTCTCAGGCGCCTGCGACCGGCGCGGCACCCGTTCCACCGGAACCGCCACGGCGGCGACGGCGGCGACGAGCCGGCGCAGGCTTGCCGTCGTGGTGCTCCTTGCCCTCACCGTCGTGCGTTCCGGCGCCCTCGGCGCTGCGGTCTGCGGCGGGAGCGCTGTCTCCCTCACCGGACTCTGCGGCAGCACCCTCGGCGAACGTCGAACCGACCGGCGTCGACGCGCCACGGCGGCGACGGCGACGACGCGTGCCGCCCTCTTCGGTGCCCTCGGCGGCGACGTCGGCCGCGCGCTCGGGACGCGGGGTGCGGGGCGGCTTGGTGGACTCCGCCTTCGGGGCCGTCGTCAGGCGGCCCTTCGTGCCCTCGGGGATGTTGAGGTCGCTGAACAGGTGCGGGCTCGACGAGTACGTCTCGACCGGCTCCGGCTGCCCGAACTCGAGCGCACGGTTGATGAGCGCCCACTTGTGCAGGTCTTCCCAGTCGACGAACGTGACCGCGATACCGGTCTTGCCCGCGCGACCGGTGCGGCCCGCACGGTGCAGGTACGTTTTGTCCTCGTCGGGGATGGTGTGGTTGATGACGTGGGTCACGTCGTCGACGTCGATACCGCGGGCGGCGACATCGGTGGCGACGAGAACATCGCGCTTGCCGGCCTTGAACGCGGCCATCGAACGCTCGCGCTGATCCTGGCCCATGTCGCCGTGCACGCCGCCGACGTTGAAGCCGCGGTCGCCCAGTTCGTCGACGAGACGCTGCGCGGCGCGCTTGGTGCGCGTGAAGATCACGGTCTTGCCGCGGCCCTCGGCCTGGAGGATGCGGGCGATGACCTCGTCCTTGTCCATCGAGTGCGCGCGGTAGACGAGGTGCTTGATGTTCGCCTGCGTGAGGCCCTCGTCGGGATCGGTGGCGCGGATGTGGATCGGGTTCGTCATGAAGCGACGGGCGAGAGCCACGATCGGGCCCGGCATGGTCGCCGAGAACAGCTGGGTGTGGCGCACCTCGGGGACCTTCTGGAAGATCTTCTCGATGTCGGCGAGGAACCCCAGGTCGAGCATCTTGTCGGCCTCATCGAGCACGACCTCGGTCGCGTTCGAGAGATCGAGCAGGCGCTGACCGGCGAGGTCGATCAGACGACCCGGCGTGCCGACGACGATCTGCGCGCCGGCCTTGAGCTGGTCGATCTGGCCCTCGTACGCCTTGCCGCCGTAGATCGCGACGACGCTGGTGGAACGGTTGCTGGTGAGCAGGTCGATGTCTTCGTAGACCTGCACCGCGAGCTCACGGGTCGGGACCACGATGAGAGCCTTGACGCCGTGCTCGGGGTTCAGACCCAGACGCTGCACGACGGGGATGCCGAAACCGAAGGTCTTGCCGGTACCGGTCTTCGCCTGGCCGATGATGTCCTGCCCCGGAAGGCCGAGAGGAATCGTCTGCTCCTGGATGGGGAACGCGTCGACGATTCCCTTGGCGGCGAGGGCGTCGACGATGTCCTGATCGACGCCGAGGTCGGAGAAAGTAGTCACTGTATTCAGATTGCCTGTCCGGCGATCTCGCTAAGACCGCCACGTAAACGATCCACGCCGTCTCTTGTGCCACAGGCGCGGGGCCCCGCTCCTACGGCGGGGACACGCCCAGCCTACCCGAGGGGGTGCGAACACCCGGGGATGAGCCCGCGCCCGGGTATTGTGAACGTCGTGGCGAACTCGGTAGGGAGACCTCGTGGTTAAGTGGTTCTGGCAGCGCGATGCGGCGCCGCGACGCACCCTCGCCCTGCGGGGCCGGGGCGATCAGGGCGATGCGACCCGCGTCGACTTCGCCGAACTCGCCCCCGAACTCCCGCGCTTCCTCGGCCAGGCGGCCTACCTGCAGCTCGGATACTTCGAGACGCTCACCCGCCTGATCCGGGCGACGCCCGAGCTCGCCGAGAAGGAGGCGCTGTCGCGCGCCGCCGGTGCGGCGCTCACGAAGCACCGGGGGATCGTCGACCTGATCGCGGCACGCGGCGACGATCCGACGCAGCTCATGCTCCCGTTCCGCGAGAACCTCGACGCGTTCCGGCGCAAGACGATCGGTGTTCGTCCGCGGGAGACGCTCCTGGCCGTCTACATCACGGCCGGAATGCTCGACGACTTCTACCTCGCGCTCTCCTCCAGCTACGGCGAGACCGGGCATCGCGTGGCCGACATCCTGCGCGAAGACGACGCCCGCCACGAGATCGTCGCGATCGTCCAGGAGACCATCGAGAGCGACGAGGAGTGGCGATCGCTCCTCTCGATGTGGGCGCGGCGTCTCGTCGGAGACACCATCCTCGTGTGCCGCACGGCGCTGCGGCCCGAGCGTCTCGCCGTCGACGACGAGCGGATCGAGCCGGTCTACACCGAGCTCATGGGAGCACACGCCCGCCGCATGGATGCGATGGGGCTCGCTTCCTAGTCGACCTGCGGCATCCGCTCGAGGCGGCGCGTCAGACGCCACGCGATGAGCAGCGGGATGGCACCGATCACGCCGAAGGAGATGTCGATCAGCTGCCATCCGAGAGGGATGCCCCGCACGCTACCGGCGATGAGCGCGAGCGGTACGATCCCGATGCACGCGATGACGCCGAACTGCGTCACCCAGATGTTGCGCACCGGGTCGATGAGGGGGCCGATGAACACCACGGCGATCACGAGGTGCGCGTAAGCGAGCCAGTCCGTTCCGTACGAGATGAACGGGTACCGGCCGTCGACGTCGACGAGCGCTGCTGCCACCCGATCGACCCAGCCGACGGCGTCCGGGAACCACTGCGCGATCGGAGTCGCATGCAGGATGTCGGAGCCGAGGCCGAGCTCCACCCGCAGGGGGAACGCGGTGATGCCGCTGACGAAGAGCCCGAACATCAGGATTCCGATGCAGATGCGGATCCACAGCAGGGTTCGCCGTTCGGTCACTCCTGCACCCCGCCCGTGCTCAGATGCCGAGGGCGGTGATCTTCTCGGCATCCGACCGGCGACGCACCGCGACGATGGTGATCGTCGCGACGACCGCCACGGCGGCACCGCCGAGGATGCTCGCCACCCACAGCCAGACGTTGCCTTCGCCGAGACCGGCCCACTGCAACGCGGTGTAGACGATCGCGGCCACCGCGGTCGCGATCGCGGGGGTCAGAGCGACCCCGCGCAGGTCGCGACCGTCGATCATGTAGTGCGCGGCGATGCCCAGGACGCAGGCGCCGATGAGCGCGAGGAGGATGTACATCGCGGTCAGGCGACGAAGCCCACGCGACGCGATTCCTCGGTGCCCAGTTCGATGTAGGCGAGGTTCGCGGTGGGGACGATGTAGGAGTTTCCCTTGACGTCGGTGAAGCTGACGTGCGCGGTGCTCTGCTCGAGTGCCGCGGCGATCTGTGCGCGCACCTCGTCCGAGGGGGTCGCCGTCTCGAAGCTCAGCTCGCGGCCGGTGTGAATGATGCCGATGCGGATTTCCACGCGTGCTCCTTGGGATGTCAGGACGACGTCGCCGTCCGATGTCTGCCGCCAACTCTACCCCGCGGCCCGGGGGCGAGATCGGCCGCGGCACCGGGTTTCGCCCTGAGCGCACAGTGCGCTCCGACGGCCGGGGCGGCGATGTCCGCGCACCCCGCTAGCGTGGAGTTCATGACAGGGGATGCCGCGCAGCGAGCCGTCGTCGAGGCCGCGGTGACGGCATCCGGCGTCATCATCGGAGCACCCGGAACCGGCAAGACCCGCACCCTCGCCGATCGCGTCGTGTACCTGCTCGACGCCGGGGGCCTGCGTCCCGAAGAGCTTCTCGTGCTCACTCCGAGCCGCCAGGCGGCCACAGCGCTGCGCGACCGTATCGGGGTGCGCATCGGTCAGGCGACACCCGGGCCGCTCGCCCGCTCGCTCGGCTCCTTCGCCTTCCAACTCGTGCGCGGCGCGATGGTGCAGACGGGAGCAGAGCCGCCCGCGCTGCTCACGGGCGCCGACCAGGACCGCATCATCGCCGAGCTGCTCGCCGGCGACATCGAAGACGGGCGCATCCCCTGGCCGGAATCGCTCAGCGCTTCCGTGCGGGCGTCCAAGGGATTTCGTTCCGAACTGCGGGCGTTGCTCGCCGAATGCACCGAGCTGGGGGCGTCGCCCGACGAGCTCCGCGCATCGGGCGATGAGGCCTGGGCCGCGACGGCCGACTTCCTCGTCGAGTACCGATCGGTCCTCGACGCGCTCCGTTCCGCCCACCGCGACGCCGCCGACCTCCTGAGCGAGGCCAGCGTGATCCTGCGGTCCGCCGATCCTGCCACGCTCGGCGCTCTGGCGCCCCTCCGCGTGGTGTTGATCGACGATGCGCAGGAACTGACCCGCGGCGGCATCGCGATCGTGCAGGCGCTCCGAGCGCGGCGCATCGCCGTGCTCGCCTTCGGCGATCCCGACATCTCCTCCGGTGCGTTCCGCGGCGCGAGCCCCGAGCTGTTCGCCGAGTTGGCGGGGGCTCTGGGAGACGTGCACGTGCTCGATGGCGCCCACCGTCAACGTCCGCCGCTCACGGCGCTCACCCGCACTGTGACGCAGGCGATCGGCGCCTCGGGACGCGTCGACCATCGTCGCGCACCCGTGGCCGTCGAGCCCGACGAAGCAGATGCCGTCGTGACGACGTTCCTCGCGCCCTCGCCGCACGAGGAGTTCGATCGGATCGCCGGGGTGATGCGCGAATGGCACCTCGCCTCCGACATCCCGTGGGACAGGATGGCGGTCGTCGCGCACGACACCCGCCAGGTGACGCTCCTCGAAACCGAACTCGCCGCCCGCGAGATCCCGACCCGCGCCGCCGGAGTGCAACGACCTCTCGGCAGCGAGGGGATCGTCCGCGACATCGTCGGGGTCGTCCGCCTCGCTCTCACTCCCGTCGTCGAACGCACGAGCGACGACTATGAAGAGGCGCTGCGCACCGCGTTCGGGGGGATGGACGCGATCGGTCTTCGTCGACTGCGCGCGCGCCTCCGTCACCTCGAACTCGAACAGGGCGGATCGACGCCGGCCAGGGAACTCCTGCGGCAGGCGATGGCCAATCCGGCCCATTTCTCGCTGATCGATGCGCCCGAGTCGCGAACGGCCGGCAGATTCGCCGACACGCTCGCCGCCGTGTCCGCCGCTGCGGCCTCCGGAGAGACCGTGCACGACCTACTCTGGCGCGTCTGGGATCAGGCGCGCGCCGTCGACGGTCGTCGCCTGCACGTCGCGTGGCGCGAGATCTCGCTCCAGCCCAGCGGCGCCGAGACGGCACGGGCTCTCGATGCGCTCGTCTCGCTGTTCGACGCGGCGAAGCGGTTCGTGGAGCGCACACCGAACGAGAAGCCCGAGGCGTTCGTCCGCGACATCCTCGACAGCGAAGTGCCCGAAGACTCGCTGTCGACCCCGGATCGGCCGGGGCGGGTCACGCTGCTGACCCCGGCGACGGCGCTCGGCACGGAGTTCGACGCGGTGGTCGTCGCGGGCCTCCAAGACGGCATCTGGCCGAACGTGCGCCTGCGCGGCGGCATGCTGCAGACCTGGCGGCTCCCCGACGCGCTCGCCGCCCTCCGCACCGGGGTGAACACCGAACCTCCCGGCGCTCTCGATCGTCGCCGCGCGGCGTTGCACGACGAACTGCGCCTCTTCGTACGAGCGGTGTCGCGCGCACGCGACCGCCTGCTCGTCACGGCCGTCGACGACGACGACCTGACGCCGAGCCCCTTCTTCGCCTTCCTGCCGACGCCCGACGCGCCCGAGAAGCACGCGTCGGCGGAGCATCCGCTCACCCTGCGCGGGCTGGTCGCGCGCCATCGTCGCACGCTCACCACGACCGTGTCCGATGCCGCGCGCGAAGCCGCTGCGACGCAGCTGGCCGTGCTGGCTCGGGAGGGAGTCGCGGGCGCCGAACCCTCGGACTGGTACGGCGTGACTGCCGCGAGCACGCAGGCGGCTCTGCGCGACCTGACCGAAGAGGGTGCGCGGGTGTCGCCGTCGAAGATGGAGTCCTACGAGGAGTGCGGCCTCAACTGGGTGGTCTCCGCGCTCGGCGGAGACACCGTGATGCCGCCGACCGCCGGGATCGGCACGATCATCCATGAGGCGATGGAGAGGTCGCCCGAGGGCGATCTCGAGAAGATGCGGGCGATCGTCGCCGAGCACTGGCCCGAACTCGATTTCGAGACCCCGTGGATCGGCCGCAAAGAGCGCCGCCGCGCCGACCTCTACGTCGATCGCCTGCACTCCTACCTCGGCGACGTGCGGCGCGACGGAGGACGCGTGATCGGCAGCGAGGCGCGCTTCGACTTCGCGGTGGCTCTTCCCGACGATGACGGCGTTCCGACCGTCCGACCGGCCGACGAGGAGGGCATCGGTGCGCGCGCGATCGTCAGCGGGTACATCGACCGCGTCGAGGCGTACCCGCCGGTCGGCGGCGAGCATCCGCACGCCCGTGGTCGGGGCTGGACCGAGATGTCGTCCGCGAGCGGTGCGGGCGAACGCACGGTCGTGGTCGACCTGAAGACGGGCAAGACCGATCCGGAATCCGATCCCGGCGTGGTCGAGCACGCCCAGCTCGCGGCCTACCAGGTGGCGGTGCAGGAAGGACTCGTCGACGGCGCGGCCGCCGACTCGCTCGCCGGCGCCCGTCTGGTCATCGTCTCGAAGACGCTCTCCCAGAGCGACTATCGCGTCGCGCATCAGCACACTCTGGGAGACGAGGCCCGCGAGGCCTTCCTCCGACGCGTGGCGGATGCCGCGCGCGGGATGTCCGCCTCGAGCTTCACGGCACAGGTCGAGTCGCACTGCGCCGACACCCAGCGCCGGGTGCATCCGTGTCGCATCCACACGGTTCCGGCGGTGAGCGCATGAGCGCCTGGGAGGGTACGCTCGCGATCTCCGCGACCGACGTCGCCGCCGCCCTCGGACAACCATCGCCGACGCCGGCGCAGCAGCGTGTGATCGAAGCCCCGCCGGAGCCGGCCCTCGTCGTCGCCGGCGCGGGCAGCGGCAAGACCGAGACGATGTCGGGTCGGGTCGTGTGGCTCGTCGCCAACGGTCACGTGCGGCGCGAAGAGATCCTCGGACTCACCTTCACGCGCAAGGCGGCGGGAGAGCTCGCGGAGCGCATCGGATCGCGGCTCGCCGTGATCGACGAGTACCGTCGCCGGGGCCTTCTGCCGCACGTCAGCGAGATCGTCGGCTCGGGCGCTCTGCGACGCGTCGACGACGCCGCGCCGGGTCGCCAACGGGAACTCGTGCGCTCGCACGTCCTGAACGAGTTGGCGGAGACCTACCGAACGGGTTGGGATCCGGCGACTCCGCGTGCGGCGGAAGAACTGATGATCCGGCCGCGCGTCTCGACCTACAACGCCTTCGCCGATGGCATCGTGCGCGAGCACGCCGCACGGATCGGACGCGATGCCGACGTGGCGATGCTCAGTCAGGCGGCGTCGTGGATGCTGGCGCGCGAGGTCGTTCTGCGCGCCGACCTGCCCGAGCTCGAGGGCATCGAATACGCGCTCGGCACGGTCATCGACGCCGTGCAGAAGCTCGCCGGCGAAGCCCTCGACCATCGCGTCGACCTCGAACGGGCCGAGGAGATCGCGCGGGAGACCGCGCTCTCGTTCGAGCCGTACCGGGGCAACGCCGATGTCGAGCGGGCGGCGACGAACCTGCTCAGCCTTCCCACGCTCACAAAGCTCGTGCGCGACTACATCTCCGAGAAGCACCGACGCGGGGTGCTCGACTTCGCCGATCAGGTGGCCGGCGCCTACGACATCATCGAGTCGGCCCCCGATGTGCGGGCCGATCTGCGCGAGCAGCACCGCGTCGTCCTGCTCGACGAGTATCAGGACACGTCGGTGATCCAGACGCAGTTCCTCGCCGAGCTGTTCCGGGATTCCGCGGTCATGGCCGTCGGCGATCCCCACCAGTCGATCTACGGGTGGAGAGGTGCGAGTGCCGACAACCTGTATGCGTTCGCCGGGTCGTTCGCGCACGCAGCCCCCGCGCACACGTTCAGTCTGATGACGAGCTGGCGCAATGACCGCGCGATCCTCGACATCGCGAACCGGGTGCTCGAGCCGCTCCAACGGCCGGGCCTCGATGTTCCTCCGCTCGACCCCCGCCCGGGCGCGACCGACGGCGCCGTCGATGTACGCTTCGCGTTCACGGTCGACGACGAGGCCGCCGACGTCGCGCGCTGGTTCGCAGATCGTCGCGCAGCGCACGACGAACGCGCTGCCGGGCGGCCGCACACGGGGGCCATCCTGTTCCGGTCGAAGCGGCACATGCAGACGTTCGCGGCGGCGCTCGCCGCGCAAGGGGTGCCGCACCGCATCCTCGGACTCGGGGGGCTCCTCGCCACCCCCGAAGTGGTCGACGTCGTGTCGACCCTGCGCGTCGTCCACGACCCGACAGCGGGCTCGGCGCTGATCCGTCTTCTCACCGGCCCGCGCTTCGGTGTGGGAGTGGCCGACATGGCGGCGCTCTACGACCTGGGTCGCACGCTCGCCGAGCGCGACACCGCGATGATGCCGCTCCCCGAAGAAGTGCGGGTGCGCCTGCGCAGCTCCCGTGGTGCCGACGAGGCCGTGTCGATCGTCGACGCGGTCGACGTTGTCCGAGCGGTGCGCGACGACTATCGGATGCTCGAGCGCATCACGCCGGACGGACGGGCTCGCATCCGATCGGCGGGGGAGATGCTCGAGCGCCTGCGGCGAGCGACCTCGCAGCCGCTGCCCGAACTGCTGCGCCTGATCGAGTTGGAACTGCGGCTCGACATCGAGTTGGCGGCCAACGAGACGCGCGGACCCGCCCGCATCGCATCGACCCAGCTGCGTGCGTTCTCGGATGAGGTGCGCACGTTCCTCGCAGCCGACGAGCGCGGATCCATCGGCAGCCTGCTCGCCTGGCTCGACAAGGCCGAGAGCACCGACGAGCTCATGCCGCGCCCGGAGCCGCCGGAACCGGGTGTCGTGCAACTGCTCACCATCCACGGTTCCAAGGGCTTGGAGTGGGACGCAGTGGCCGTCGTCCGCCTCGTCGTCGATGAGCTGCCCAGCCGGGTGTCCGACACGTCGGGGTGGTTCGGGTTCGGTGTGGTGCCGTTCGCGCTGCGTGGCGATCGCGATGCGCTCCCGCGCTTCGACTGGGACCCCGCTGCCGCTGTCGGGAGCGAGTCCGACCCGAAGAAGAGGGCCGCGCTCGCTCAGTCCTCGCTCTCGGGCGGGGTGACGAAGGCGAACCCGCAGGGCGGCGCGATCCGGCGCTTCAAAGACGCCTATCGCGCCTACCAGCAGCAGGAGGAGCGGCGCCTCGCCTACGTGGCGATCACTCGTGCCCGTACCGATCTCCTGCTCACCGGGGCGCACTGGGCAGGGCAGAAGTCACCGCGCACGCCCAGCCCTTTCCTCGTCGAGGCGATGGAGGTGCGGGGCATCGATCCCGTGGATCCGGTCGACCGCGATGAGAATCCCTACGACGGTCCGGGAGCGACCATGCTCTGGCCGCTCGATCCGCTCGGCGCGCGACGCGCGGTGGTCGAGCGTGCGGCGGCCGCCGTCGATGCTGCGGTCGCCCGAGCCGCGACGGCGCCAGATGCGGTTCAGCCGACCGATGAGCTCGCACGTCTTCTGGCGGAGCGGGCAGCGCGCATGCGGGGGATCGACGCGACGCCTCCGACGCGTGTGCCGGCATCGCGGTTCAAGGACTACGTCACCGACTACCGCGGAACCGTGTCGTCCATCGTCCGCCCGATGCCCGAGCGACCGTACCGGCAGACGCGCCTGGGGACGCTCTTCCACGCCTGGGTCGAGCAGCGCTCCGCTCTCGTGGGTGTCGGCAATCGCGTCGATGAGGCGCTGTGGGAGATCGATGACGACGAGCCGCCCGTCGTCTCCGACTCCGCGACCGGGAGCGCGGCCGACGCGGTCGATCTCGCCGTGCTCCAGGGCACGTTCGAGCGCAGCGAATGGGGGATTCTCCAACCGATCGCGGTCGAGATCGAGATCGACTTCGCGCTCGGTGCCGGAATCCCGGAGGCAGGACGCGATGCGGCCGCCCACATCGTCATCTGCAAGCTGGATGCGATCTACCAGCGCGAAGACCGCGGTGGACGCATCGAGATCGTCGACTGGAAGACGGGCAAGACACCGCGCACGGCCGAGGAGCAGGACGAGCGGATGCTGCAGCTCGCGCTGTACCGTCTCGCGTATCACCGGCGGTTCGGCGTTCCGATGGAGGAGATCGACGTCGCGCTGTACTACGTCGCAGACGATCTCGTCATCCGCGGGGACCGGATCTACTCGGAGGCGGAACTCTTCCAACGCTGGAGCGCGGCACGCGCGGCGCGCTGAGCCTCGTCGTCCGTCTCCGGCTCGTCACGGTCGGATGACGCCGCGTCCGGCGCGGTGAACAGGTCGCCGACGCCCGAGAGGTCTTCCGTCTCGACGTTCAGCATCTCGGCTCGGCGTGCCGCCCCGGCATCCGATCCCGAGGTCCGGGCGACGTCGCCCGTGAGGGATCCGTCTTCGTCCGCCCAGAGCTCATCGGGGTTGTACGCGTCGGTCTGCATCGAGGTGTCGCCGCGCAACGCGGTGTCGGCGGGTACGCGATCGAGCGCGTCGAGGGCGGAGTCGACGCCGTCTGCGCGCTCAGCGACAACGGCGAGATCGTTCACGCGAAGTCCCTCGGCGAGGGCTTCGAGAAGGGCGGCGGCGTCGTCGACGATGTCGGGACGACGCAGGGAATCACCGTGCACGAGCCATCTCGCGAACTCGAGTTCGGCGAACAGACGTGCGCGCACATCGAGCGCCGGGTCGGGAAGGCGATCGAGCGACCGCGCATAGGCCGCGTGCACGTCGTCGGACGCATCGGGAGCGGCGGAGAGCCAAGCGAGATCGACGGCGGGGTCGCCCACGGCGAGGCCATGCCAACCGAGCAGGCCCACCACCTCCGGGCCGCGCTCGTCGTCGTCATCGAACAGGAACGACGTCGCCTGCACTCCGCTCAGGATCACGGTCGACTCGAATCGCCACAGTTCGTCGTCGGCGACGGCATCCCGCCACCGAACGGTCAGGCGAGCGGGAACGCGTCCGGTCGCGGCAGCGTCGTCGACCAGGCGACGCACGTCCTCTCGGCTCTCTTCGGCAGAGCGGGACGAGAGCCCGGCGCCCCGCACGACCGAGGTCGGCAGTGCATGCACGGCGGCGATGGCGGCGCCCATCGACGGTGCAGCGCCCCGCCCCGCGGGAACGTGCGGCGCTTCGATCTGGAAGCCGGGGAGCAGCTCGGTGACGAGCGCGCGGCCTTCGCCGACGCGGGTCTCGCCGACGTACTCCGGGGCGCGGAACGGGAGCATCGCACGAGCGCCTGCCGTCAGAGCGCGAAGCGCGAGCGCCTCGGCGGCCAGCTCGCGTGCGGCGTCATCGTCGTCGGCGACACGGATCGCGAGTTCGCGGCCGTCGGCGAGCGAAGCGACGGCGGAATCGAACCGCGCGTCGCCCCCGGCGCTCAACAGGCGAGTCCCCGTGACCTCCGCGCCGGGCAGTGCAGCTGTCACAGCCGCGGCTAGAGTGAAAGGTGAGCGTCCCATGCCCCCAGGGTAGGTCGGCTCAGGGGCGGTCCCGCCTCCGCCACGCCCGTGAGAGAGGGAGTCGATCTCCATGCAGCGCCCATCTCTGGACCGAGCAGCCGATCTCCGAGAAGAACCCGAGGTCATCGACCGCCTGCGCCACGAACCCGGAACCCGCGCGATCGTCGTGCGCGAGGGGCGAGCACGGGTGACGAGTTCGGCTCTCCTGCGTGTGCCGACGTCCGAACCGGTCGACGCCGCCTGGGCGCTTCTCGGGCGCGATGCCGACGGCACGCCGCTGCTGCTCGCCGCGCTCTCGCCCGAGGTCGAAGCCGTCGACACGGCGCCCGACGAGACGTGGCTCGGACTGCGCGACCTCGGTGCGCGATTGGAGTCGGCGGAGACCGAGCTGCTGATCGAGGCGCTCGCGCTGGCCGCCTGGCTGCGTGATGCGCCGTTCTGTCCGGCGTGCGGCGGGGCGACGGAGCTTCGTCAAGCCGGATGGTCGCGTCACTGCCTCGTCTGCGGGCGCCAGCACTTCCCTCGCACCGACCCTGCGGTGATCGTCGCGGTCGAGAGCGCAGACGGCGAGCGTCTGCTGCTCGGCGCGAACGCGAATTGGGGCGGGCGGATGTACTCGTGCTTCGCCGGATTCGTCGAGGCGGGGGAGTCTCTCGAGTCCACGGTGCACCGTGAGATCGAAGAGGAATCGGGTGTACGCCTGTCGGCTCTGCGATATCTCTCGTCGCAGGCCTGGCCGTTCCCGCGCTCTCTGATGGTGGGGTTCCGCGCCGTCGTCGACGATGAGGCGGCCGCGCGGCCGGATGGGGAGGAGATCATCGACGTGCGGTGGTTCACCCGAGCGGAGATCGCGAGCGCGCTCGACGGCGCCGGCCCGGTCGGTCTTCCCGGTCCCGCGTCGATCGCCCGGGCTCTCATCATCGATTGGCTCGAGGACACCGCATGAGCGCACTCGATGCGCTCGACGAGCGGCAGCGCGAGGCCGCGTCGGTGCTGCGTGGTCCGGTCGCCGTTCTCGCGGGCGCCGGCACCGGAAAGACACGCGTGATCACGCACCGCATCGCCCACGGCGTCGACACGGGCGCGTACTCGCCCTCGCGGGTTATGGCGGTGACGTTCACGGCCAAGGCCGCCGGCGAACTCCGCGGTCGACTCCGCGCCCTCGGCGTGGAGGGGGTGGCCGCGCGCACCTTCCACGCGGCCGCGCTCGCGCAGCTCAACTTCTTCTGGCCGACGCTCGCCGGACAGCCCGCGCCGTCGATCATCGACAACAAGGTACGAATGCTCGGGCAGGTCGCCGACGCGGTCCGCCTGCGCCCGAGTACTGCCACCCTGCGCGATATCGCCTCGGAGATCGAGTGGCGCAAGGTGTCGATGCTGTCGATCGACCAGCACGCGGCGCTCGGACGGTCGGTCGGGAACATCGACACCACTCAGCTCGCCGAATTCCAGCGCGCGTACGAGAAGCTGAAGGACGAGCGGCATCAGCTCGACTTCGAGGATGTCCTGCTCGCGTGCGCCGGCATGCTGGAGGCGGAGCCG
>Ga0326721_10000260_pt1 | contig 17321 bp, 12 predicted proteins | sample SGPome_FD_203951 | JGI IMG/M metagenome (GOLD analysis project Ga0326721, IMG submission 203951) | Soil microbial communities from Southern Great Plains, Lamont, Oklahoma, United States - SGP_1_2016 | ecosystem: Engineered > Artificial ecosystem > Soil microcosm > Unclassified | place: USA...
CGCCTTGGGCAGCCGGCGGGGCGGCGCCGGCGGCTTCACCTCGCGGGCGACGTCGGCGGGCAGCTGCCCGTCGGCGTAGCCGAACTTGTGCAAGCCGCGCACCGCGACGACGGCCCGGGCCGCCGACGCGGCCGACAGCGCCGGATGGTCGGAGTCGCCCTCCCGGAGCGCGGCCAGGAAGCCCGAGACGGTGCCGGCCTGCACCTCGACCAGCGAGTCGATGCCGTGGCCGGTCAGGTAGTCCAGGTACCGGCGCAGGTCGCGGCGGTAGGAGCTTAGGGTGTTGGCCGACGAACCGCGCTCCACGGCCAGGTGGTCGAGGTAGCTCTGCACGGTGCGCGCCGCGGCGCTCGGCCGGGTCCCGGGGGCCGGCCCGTCGGCCAGCCGGGTGCTCGGGGCGCCGGCCGGCTCGGCCTGCAGAGCCGTCATGCAGCGGGCCCGGCCCGGTCCGGACGGGCCGGCCACGGCGCGTCGGCGGCCCGCAGGCCGGACCAGCCGTTCGCCCGGGCCGCCCGGGCCGCCAGCACCCCGGCGACCGCGGTGGCGTTGACCAGCTCGCCGGCCAGCGCCATCGCCACCAGCTCGTCGAGCGGATGGCGCTCGACGGTCATGCTGATCTCCTCGTGCTCGGGCGCGAAGTCCGAGTCGGTCACGTCGGTCAGCTGCCGGGCCAGGTACACCCGGATCGCCTCGTCGCTCATGCCGGAGGAGTTGTACAGGTCCAGCAGCACCGCCCACTCGCCGGCGGCCAGCGCGGCCTCCTCGGCCAGCTCCCGGCGAGCGCTGTCCAGCGCCGGCTCGCCCTCGACGTCGAGCAGCCCGGCCGGCAGCTCCAGCAGCTGCTGCCCGACCGCGTGCCGGTACTGGCGCACCGTCACCACGTTGTCCGCGGAGTCCAGCGCCAGCACCGCCACCGCTCCCGGGTGGCTGACCACGTCCCGGTCGGCCACCGAGCCGTCCGGCATCCGCACCGCGTCGGTCCGCACCCCGAACACCGCTCCGGTGAAACGCTGTCGCGACGAGAGCACCTCGAAGCGGTGCCGGTCAGCGCTCATCCGGCGACCGGGCCGGAGGAGGCCAGCTCCGCGGCGTCGTCCGGTATCCCGGGGGTGTCGGGGATCTCCACCGGCAGCCGCTCCTGGTCGTTGTAGTCCAGCGCCGCGGCGATGAACGCCGAGAACAGCGGGTGCGGCCGGGTCGGACGCGACTTGAGCTCCGGATGCGCCTGGGTGGCCACGAAGAACGGGTGCACCTCGCGGGGCAGCTCCACGAACTCGACCAGCCGGCGGTCCGGCGAGATGCCGGAGATGACCAGCCCGGCCTCGGTCAGCGCCTCGCGGTAGCCGTTGTTGACCTCGTAGCGGTGCCGGTGCCGCTCGGTCACCCGGGTGCTGCCGTAGGCGCTGGCCACGATCGAGCCCGGCACCAGCTCGGCCGGGTAGCTGCCCAGCCGCATGGTGCCGCCGAGGTCGGCGTTGCCGGCCACCACCTCCACCTGGTCGGGCATGGTGGCGATCACCGGGTCCGGGGTGTCCGGCTCGAACTCCGCGGAGTTCGCGGCCGGCAGCCCGGCGAGGTTGCGGGCCACCTCGATCGTCATGCACTGCAGGCCCAGGCACAGGCCCAGCGTGGGGACGCCCCGCTCGCGGGCGTACCGGATGGCGCCCACCTTGCCCTCGATGCCGCGGATGCCGAAGCCGCCGGGGATCAGCACCCCGTCCATGCCGGCCAGCTGCGCGGCGGCACCGGCCGGCGTCTCGCACAGGTCGGAGGCCACCCAGTGCAGCAGCACCTTGGCCCGGTGCGCGAAGCCGCCGGCCCGCAGCGCCTCGGTGACCGAGAGGTAGGCGTCGGGCAGGTCGATGTACTTGCCGACCAGCGCGATCCGCACCTCGCACTTGGGATGGCGGACCCGGTCCAGCAGGGCGCCCCACCGGGTCCAGTCCACGTCCCGGAACGGCAGGCCGAGCCGGCGCACCACGTAGGCGTCCAGGCCCTCGTCGTGCAGCACCTTGGGGATCTCGTAGATGCTCGGGGCGTCCACCGCCGCGACCACCGCCTCGGTGTCCACGTCGCACATCAGCGAGATCTTGCGCTTGACGTTCGCCGGGATCTCCCGGTCGGCGCGGCACACCACCGCGTCCGGGCTGATGCCGATGCTGCGCAGGGCCGCGACCGAGTGCTGGGTGGGCTTGGTCTTCAGCTCGCCGGACGGGGCCAGGTACGGGATGAGCGAGACGTGCAGGAAGAAGCAGTTGTCCCGGCCGACGTCCTGGCGGACCTGCCGGGCGGCCTCCAGGAACGGCAGCGACTCGATGTCGCCGACGGTGCCGCCGACCTCGGTGATTACCACGTCCGGGATCTCGCCGTCCGGGCCGGGGGCGGCCATCGACCGGATCCGTTCCTTGATCTCGTTGGTGATGTGCGGGATGACCTGCACCGTGTCGCCCAGGTACTCTCCGCGGCGCTCCTTGGCGATCACCGCCGAGTACACCTGGCCGGTGGTGACGTTGGCCGAGCCCACCAGGTCGGTGTCGAGGAACCGCTCGTAGTGACCGATGTCGAGGTCGGTCTCGGCGCCGTCCTCGGTGACGAAGACCTCGCCGTGCTGGAACGGGTTCATGGTGCCCGGGTCGACGTTGAGGTAGGGGTCGAGCTTCTGCATGGTGACCCGCAGGCCGCGGGCCTTGAGCAGACTGCCGAGCGAGGAGGCGGTCAAGCCCTTGCCGAGCGAGGAGGCGACCCCGCCGGTGACGAACAGATGCTTAGTGGTCCGGGCCGAATAAGCCAACGAGACTCCCGTGGTCGCATTCGATACGAGGTGCGGACCTGGGATTTGAATAAGAATCCCTCATATCCACGGGAGTTCACAGTAACACGAACGCGCAGCGGGCCACGCCAGTGACACAGCTGCCACTAGCTGCCGGCCCCCGGCAGCAGGCCGTCGTTGTCGGCGCCGACCCCGTAGTGGCCCTTGCGCCCGGCCAGCGTCTCGGCCCCGGTGAGCACCACGGTCAGCGCGCCGAGCGGGCTGTTGGCGTCGTCGACGGACGAGACCGCCTTGCTGGCGGTCTCGTCCTGGCGCACCAGGGCCACCAGTCCCCCGGCGGTGTCGGCGGCCGGGTCGCCGACCACCACGGTCGGCCCGCCGGTGGGGGCGCCGAGCTGGGTGGTGAAGGTCAGCAGCATCCGGCCGGCGTCGCTGTCCTTGGGCAGCGCACCGGGCGCCACCAGCAGCAGCAGCTTGCCAGCCGCCGGGGTTTTGCCGGCGTTCTTGACCATGTTCAGGGTGCCGAACCCGGCGATCACCTGGGCCAGGTCGGTGCTCTGGCCGTGCCCGAGCAGCACGTAGCCGAGCAGCGCGCCGGCCAGCGCACCGGCGTCGTCGGTGGTGGGCAGCTGCAGGCCGATCGGGTGCAGCCCGGACGTCGCCAGCGACCGGATGTCGTTGGCCCGGCGGGGGTCGGAGAAGTCCTTGCTCAGCTGCAGCCGGCTGGCGACGCTGCCACCGGCCGCCTCGACCTGGTCGGCGACCGTGTCGAGCATCCCCTTGGGGGCACCGGGCGCGCCCAGCAGGACCACCGGGGTCTTGGCCAGGCTGCCGCTGGCGATCTTGGCGCCGTAGGTCTGGGCCAGCACGTCGGCATTGGCCGAGCGGGCCCGCAGCACCTGGTTCTGCGCGGCCAGGGCGCTGTCGTTCTTCTTCAGGTCGCTGACCTGGGAGCGCAGGTCGCCGACCACCGCGCCGTTGAGGGCGCTGGTGCCGATCACCACGCCGAGCGCGATGCCCAGGAAGACGGCGATGAGCGAGACGAGGTGGTACCGGTAGGAGATCACGACAACAGGCCCCTCAGCCAGGAAACGAGGTGGTCCCAACCATCGGCCAGGAGGTGGAGGTAGCTGTCGCCGGAACTGCCGGCGACCAGCACGACGGCGATGGCGAGCACCGCGGCGACCGCGAGCAGCACCAGCGACAGCGCCGAGACCCGGGTCTGGTACAGCTGGGCGGCGGCCTTGGCGTCCACCAGCCGGCCGCCGATCTTGAGCCGGGTCAGCACCGTGGAGGCGATCCCGCCGCGGCCGGCGTCGAGGAACTCCTCCAGGGTGGCGCGCATGCCGACGGTGACGATCAGCCGGGCGGAGCCGGCGTCGGCCAGCAGCATCGCGGCGTCCTCGCTGGTGCCCGCGGAGGCGAACACCACCGGCTCGATGCGCAGGTCCTGCACCCGGGCCAGTCCCTCGACCCGGCCGTGGTGGTCGGCGTGGGCCACCACCTCGCCGGCGTCGCGCAGCGCCGCGTCGGACATCTGGTCCAGGTTGCCGATCACTAGGTCGGCCTGGTAGCCGGCGTCGCGCAGCACGTCGGCCCCGCCGTCCACGCCGACCAGCACCGGCCGGAACTCCCGGATGTAGTGCCGCAGCGAGCGCAGGTCGGAGCGGTAGTCGTAGCCCTTGGCGACCAGCAGGACGTGCCGGCCGCGGAACCGGGTGGCCAGCTCCGGCAGCCCGATGCCGTCGAGCAGCAGCTCCTTCTCGCGCTCCATGTGCTGCTGGGTGCTGGCGGCGAAGGCCTGCAGCTGGGCCGACAGGCCCGCCTTGGCGGCCCGCATCGCGGCCCGGATGGACTCGGCGTCCTGCCGGTTGCCGCGGGCGGCCACCCGGTCGCCGATGTAGAGCACCTCGCCGTCCAGCCGCAGCCGGCTGCCTTCCTTGACCTCGGCGAAGATCTCGGTGCCGACCTCGTCCAGCAGCGCGATGCCGTGCCCGACCAGCACCTCGGGCCCGAGGTTGGGGTAGCGGCCGGAGATGCTCGGCTGGGCGTTGACCACCGCGCTTACCCCCGCGGCCACCAGGGCGTCCGCGGTCGAGCGGTCCAGGTCGGCGACGTCGATGACGGCGATGTCGCCGGCGTGCAACCGGTTCAGCAACCGGTTCACCCGGCGGTCCAGCCGGACCACCCCGGTGATGCCGGGGAGCGCCTCCCGGCGCCGGTCGGACTGCCGCAGTGCCATCTTCATGATTTTCGATGGTGCCATCCGGCCGGCGGATCGGCGCTCTCCGCCACGCGGCGTCACGGCCCGGATCGGCGCCGGCCCGCGCCTGCTCGAGCAGTTTTACCCGTGCTGCGCTGGCCATTCCGCGCGGCAGAGGTGCCATCCGGCCCCGGCTCGGCAAGGCCGGCCCGGGCGTCGGCCAGCAGCTGGGCGGCGTGCTCGCGGGCCAGCGCACTGTCGGTGCCGGCCAGCATCCGGGCGAGCTCGGCCAGCCGGTCGTCGCCGGTGACCGCGCGAATGTCACTGCGGGTGACCCCGGCGGCCTGTCTGTCACCGCCGGCCGGTTCGTCAGCGACCGATTTGTCAACCACCAGATGACGATCGGCGAAGGCGGCAACTTGTGCCAGGTGGGTGACCACCACCACCTGGTGGCTGCGGGCCAGCCTGGCCAGCCGGCGGCCGACCTCGACGGCGGCCCGGCCGCCGACGCCGGCGTCCACCTCGTCGAAGACCATGGTCGGTACCGGGTCGGTTCCGGCCAGCGCCACCTCGATAGCCAGCATCACCCGGGACAGCTCGCCGCCGGACGCGCCGCGCTGCACCGCCAGGGCCGGGGCGTCCGGGTGCGGTTGCAGGGTGATCCCGACCTCGTCCACCCCGTCCGGGCCGGCCCCGGCCGGAGCGATCTCGACCTCGTCCACCCCGTCCGGGCCGGCCCCGGCCGGTTGGCCGTCGATCTCGACCCGCAGTCCGGACTCGGCCGGGGGACGGAGCCGCACCTCGACCCGGACCCGGGCCGCCGGCATCGCCAGGGCAGCGAGTTCGGCGGTGATCAGCTCCGACAGCCGCCGGGCGGCCTGCCGGCGCCGCTCGGACACCTCGGTGGCCAGCTTGGTGTAGCGGGCCGCCGCAGCGTCCCGCTCGGCGGCCAGTGCCGTCAGCGCCTCGTCGGAGGTGTCGGCGGCCGCCAGCCGCTGCTCGGCCCCGGCCGCCCAGTCCAGCACCGCTGTCAGGTCGGCCTCGCCGTACCGGCCGTCGCCGTACTTGCGGATCAGCGCGTTGAGGGCGGCCCGGCGCTCGTGCACCGCGGCCAGCCGGGCCGGGTCGGCCTCCAGCTGCGCCTGGTAGCCGGCCAGCTCGCCGCCGATGTCGGTGGCGGCCGCGGCGAGCTCGGCGAGCCGGGCGGACAGCTGGTCCAGGCCTGGGTCGGTGCCGGCCACCTGGCCCAGCGCCCGGCTGGCGGTGGCGATCAATTGCTGGACATCCGGGGCGTCGCCGGCCGGGTCGTCCGGGTCGCCGAGCAGCGCGTCGTGGGCGGTGCGCACCGCGATCCGCAGCGCGTCGGCATGCTCGAGCCGGGCTGCCAATGCGGCCAGCTCGGCGTCCTCCCCCGGCTGCGGTGCCACCCGGGTGATCTCGGCCAGGCCGTGCTGGAGCAGCTCGGCCTCCCGGGCCAGCTCTCGCGCGGCGCCGGCCCGCCGCTGCAGCTCGGCGACCGCGGCCCGCCACTCGGCGAAGGCGGCCCGGCAGTCGGTGAGGTCGATGCCGGCGAACCGGTCCAGGGTGAGCCGCTGCTCGGCGGGCTGGGCGAGCCGCTGCTGGTCGCTCTGGCCGTGCACCGCCACCAGGTCCTCGGCGAGCCTGGCCAGCATCGACGCCGGTACCGAGGCGCCGCCGGCCACCGCCCGGGACCGTCCGGTCGCGCTGACCACCCGGCGCAGCACCAGGCTGCCGTCGGCGTCCAGGTCACCGCCGGCCTCGGTGACCGCCTGCGCGGCCGGCGACGAGCCGCCGACCAGCAACCGGCCCTCGACGCTGGCCGAGTCCACCCCGGGACGCAGCCGGGACACCTCGGCCCGGCCGCCGAACAGCAGCGCCAGCCCGGTCACCACCATGGTCTTGCCGGCGCCGGTCTCGCCGGTCACCACGGTGAGGCCGGGCCCGAGCTCGAGCACCGCGTCGGAGATCACTCCGAGCCCGCGGATGCGGATTTCCTCCAGCATGTGCCTGCCTTGGAAGGAGTAGGTGTCCGGACTAGCCGTCGTGCCTGGTCGGATCGTGCCTGGTCGGGTCGTGCCGGGTGCGGTGGTGCTGGGTCGGGTCGTGTTGGGTCGGGTCGTGCCGGGTGCCGCCGGGCCGGCCGGTGCGGCCGTCGCGCAGGCTGCGCACCGGCAGCTGGAACTTGGCGACCAGCCGCTCGCCGAACGGGGTCGGATGCGGCCGGGCGATCGCCACGGTCTGGTCGGAGCGTTCCACCCGCAGCCGGGTGCCCGGCGGCAGCGGATGGGTGCGGCGCCCGTCGCAGCTGAGCCGGCCGGGCTGGTCGGCGCCGGTCAGCTCGATGCCGATATGCGAGGTCGGCGCCACCACCAGCGGGCGGGAGAACAGCGCGTGCGCGGCGTTGGGCACCAGCAGCATCGCCTCCACGTCGGGCCAGACGATCGGCCCGCCCACCGAGAAGGCGTAGGCGGTCGAGCCGGTGGGCGTCGCGCAGATCACCCCGTCGCAGCCGAACCGCAGCAGCGGCCGGTCGTCCACCGACACGGCCACCTCCAGCAGCTTCTCCCGGTTGCTCTTCTCCACCGACGCCTCGTTGAGCGCCCAGTCCTCGGCGATCACCTCGCCGTCCAGGGTCGCGGTCACCTGCAGCGTGAATCGCTGCTCGACCTCGTAGCGGCCCTCGACGATCGCGGTCACGGTGGCGTCGAGGGCGTCCACCTCGGTCTCGGCCAGGAAGCCGACGTGACCCAGGTTCACCCCGAGCAGCGGGATGCCCGCGGTCCGGGCCTGCTCGGCGGCCCGCAGGAACGTCCCGTCGCCGCCGAGCACCAGCGCCACCTCGGCGCCCTTGGCAAGCTCCGAGCCCAGCCCCGAACCCAGCTCCGAGTCCGGGTCGGTGCCCTCCAGCAGGCTGACCGTCCCGACCTCGCCGTCCTCGGCGAGGTCGGCGGCCTCGACGGAGCTGATCCGCACCTCGATGCCGGCGCCGTTCAGCCGGGCGATCAGGTCCCGGGCCAGGGCCCGGATGTCGGAGCGGCCGGCGTGCACCACCAGCAGTACGGCTCTCATGCGATCTCCCCGGCATCGGCACAGACAGCGGCGACAGCGGCCTGGTCGGCCGGGCCGGCGTCCTGGCGCAGCCACAGGAAGAATTCCACGTTGCCGCTGGGACCGGGTAGCGGGCTGCGGGCGACGCCGGCCGTGCCCCAGCCCAGTTCCAGCGCGGTGCGCGCCACCGCCAGCACCGCCTCGGCGCGCAGCTCGGGCTCGCGCACCACGCCGCCCCGGCCCAGCCGCTGCCGGCCGACCTCGAACTGCGGCTTGACCATCGGGACCAGGTCGGTGACGGTGCACGCCGCCAGCGCCGGCAGCACCAGGCCGAGGGAGATGAAGGACAGGTCGGCGACGGTCAGGTCGGCCGGCCCGCCGATCTGGTCCGGGGTGAGCGTCCGGACGTTGGTGCGGTCGCGGACCACCACCCGCGGATCGTTCTGCAACGCCCAGACCAGCTGCCCGTAGCCGACGTCGACGGCCACCACCTCGCGGGCACCGTGGCGCAGCAGCACGTCGGTGAAGCCGCCGGTCGAGGCGCCGGCGTCCAGGCAGCGCCGGCCGCCGACCTGGAGGGCGTCGAACGTGGCCAGCGCGCCGGCCAGCTTGTGCCCGCCGCGCGAGGCGTAGCCGGGGTCGCCGGCGTCGGTGAGCACCCTGATCGGGGTGTCCTGCTCGACCCCGGTGGCGGCCTTGGTGGCGACGGTGCCGCGTACCTGCACCCGGCCGGCCTCGATCAGCTCGCCGGCCTGCTCGCGGGAGCGGGCCAGCTGGCGACGCACCAGCTCGGCGTCCAGGCGCAACCGGCGGACCATGAGCAGCGGCTCAGCCCTGGTCGAGGTCGGCGAGCGCGGCTTGCAACTCGCGGTGCAGGGCGTCGAGCCGGAGCACGGCCTCGTCCAGCGGACCGTCCGCCACGCCGGCGATGCCGTCAGAGGCCGCGGCGACCAGGCGGGCCGGATCGGCATCGCCGGGGGCCGGAACCGGGGCGGGCTCGGTCGGGTAGCTGTCGCTCACACCGCCCAGGCTACGTGCTGGCCGGGCCGGGGCGGGCGGTATCCACAGCCTCAGCCGGCCGCGTGTCCGAGGCCCAGCTGGTCGAGCAGCCGGACGGCGGGCTCGTCGCCGCCACGGATCCGCACCGCCTGGGTGCCGGTATCGGTGCCGGCGTCGGCCAGCCGCCAGCCGGCCACCGCCAGCGCCCGCAGCCCGTCCAGGCCGTCCGGGCTGTCCGAGCCGCCCGGCTCGCCGGTGCTCAGCACCAGCTCGGCCCCGGCGGTCCGCACCCGAGCGGTGCCACAGCTGACCAGCCCGGCGGTCTCGGTGACCTCGGGATGGCCGTGCAGCAGCGCCGAGACGTCCCGGCCGAGGTAGTCCGGCCGGTGCAACGGCGGTGCGGCGAGCAGCCGGGCCGGGTCGGTGACGCCGGTGAGCACCAGCAGCGAGGGGCAGTCGGTCCGCCGGGCGCTCTCGATGTCGGTGTCGAGCCGGTCGCCCACCACGACGGGGTTGCGGGCCCCGGACCGTTCCACGCTCTCGGCGTGCATGGTGGGGTCCGGCTTGCCGGTGGCGGCGGCCGGGGCCGTCCCGGTGGCGTGCCGCAGCGCCGCGACCAGCGAGCCGTTGCCGGGCAGCGGCCCGCGCGGGGACGGCACGGTGGCGTCGAGGTTGCTGGCCAGCCACGGCACGCCCCGGCCGATCGCCACCGCCGCCTCGGCCAGCGCCGGCCAGTCGGTGCCCGGGGAGAAGCCCTGCACCACGGCAGCCGGGTCGTCGTCGGCGGAGAAGACCGGGGTCAGCCCGCGCTCGGCCAGCGCCTCGATCAGGCCGGCGGTGCCCAGCACCAGCACCGGCGCCCCGGCCGGCAGCCGGTCGGCCAGGTAGTGCGCCGCGGCCTGGGCGGAGGTGACCACCTCCGCGGGGTCGGCCGGCACCCCGACCCGGTGCAGCAGCTCGGCGACCTGGTGCGGGGTGCGGGAGGCGTTGTTGGTCACGAAGGCCAGCCGCATGCCGGCCCGGCGGGCTGCCTCTAAGGCCTGCGGAGCGCCGGGCACCGGTTGCTCGCCGATATAGACCACCCCGTCCAGGTCGAGCAGCGCCACGTCGTAGCGGGTGGCCAGCGGCTGGCTCGAGCCGATCATGGTGTACCCCTCCGGATCCCTGCCCGTGCCGATATGTCCGTCTGCCAGCTGCCGTAACATCGGCCCTCGTGACTGATCCCCGTCCCGCCTCCGGCCTGTCCCTCGCCCCGTTCCGTGCCACCCGCTTCACCGCGGACGCCGGCTCCCTGGGGCAGCTGCTGTCCCCGCCCTACGACGTGATCAGCGACGCCGACCGGGCCGGGCTGGTCGCGGCCGGCCCGACCAACGTCGTCCGGTTGATCCTTCCAGAGCAGGACGAGGCCCAGTTCGGCGGCGGTGACCGCTACGCCGGGGCGCGGGCGCTGCTGGAGGAATGGGTGAGCCGGGGGGTGCTGGCCGTCGACGGCGAGCCTGCCCTGTTCGTCTACGAGATGAGCACGCCGGACGGCGCGGTGACCCGGGGCCTGCTGGGGGCGGTGGAACTGCGCGACCCCGAGGACGGCGTGATCCTGCCGCACGAGAACACCATGGCGGGGCCGGTGTCGGACCGGCTGGCGTTGATGACCGCGACCGAGGCCAACCTCGAACCGATCTTCCTGGTCTACGACGGTGGCGGGCCGGCCTCGGAGCTGGTGGCCTCGGTCGGCGAGCAGCAGCCGATCAGCTCGGCGACCACGCCGGACGGGGTGCGGCACCGGTTGTGGGCCGTCACCGATCCGGCCGCACACGCCGCGGTGGCCGACGACCTGGCCGGCCGGCGGGCCCTGATCGCCGACGGGCATCACCGCTACGCCACCTACCGGCAGCTGCAGGCCGACCATTCCGGCGAGCCCGGGCCGTGGGACCGCGGCCTGACGCTGCTGGTCGACACCTCCTCCTACGGGCCGCAGGTGCACCCGATCCACCGGGTGGTGGCGTTGCCCTGGAACCGGATCCTGGAACTGACCGAGGCCGCGGCCGAGGTCGGCGAGCCGGTGTCGGTGGCGGCGGCGGAGAAGCTGCTGGCCCAGACCGAGGGTTTCGCGGTGGCCCTGGCGCACGAGGACGAGGCGGTGATCGTGTCGAACCTGTCGCCCGACATCCTGCGCGAGGCGCTCGGCCCGGCCGCCGGCACGCCGCTCGGCGAGCTGGACATCACGGTGCTGCACCGGGTGCTGGTGGAGCGGGTCTGGCAGCTGAGCGACAACGAGGACAACGTCGGGTACGCGCACAGCGTCAGCGAGGCACTCGCCGAGGCGCTGCACGCCGGACGGACCGCGGTGCTGGTCCGGCCCACCCCGGTGGCGGCGGTGGCGGCGGTGGCGGCAGCCGGCGAGCGGATGCCGCGCAAGTCCACCCTGTTCACCCCGAAGCCGGCCTCCGGCATGGTGATCCGGCGGTTCGCCGACCAGTAGTGGCGGTACCACCGGCTCGGCGGGTTGGCCTCAGGGTCTTGTCAGAGCAGGGTTGACGCTTTGTCAGGGCAGATTGGCGGCCCGGTCAGCAGCTTTGTCAGAGCAGGTCGGCGGCCCGGTCGGCGGCGTCGGTCTCGTCGTCGAAGTCGGCCTGCGCGGCGGCCCCGAACCACTGGATGGCCTCTTCGGTCCGGCCGGCAGCTGCCAGGGCGTCGGCGTAGGCGTACCAGAGCCGGGCGCTGCCCGGCCTGGGGTTCTTGACATCCAGGGAGCTGCCTCGTTCGAACACCGCCAGGGCGGCGTCCAGCTGGCCGAGATCGCGCCGGGCGCCGGCCACCACGATGAGCAGTTCGGCGCGGGTGGCGGCGTCGAGCTTGCCCACCGCGGGGTCGTCCAGCGCCTTCAGCGCCCGCGCCGGCCGGCCCAGCGCGCGCTCGCAGTCGGCCATCACGGCGATGTTGCCCGGGTCGCCGGAGATCCGGCGGGCGGCCCGCAGCTCCGACAACGCCTCGGCCCACTCGCCGGCGTGGTAGGCGGCCAGCCCGGTGGCCTCCCGGACGGCGGCCACCCGGGCACCGCGGCCGCGGGCGGCCCGGGCGTGCTCGAGCGCCTTGTGCGGGTCGGTGTCGATGACCTGGCCGGCCGCCACCAGGTGGGCGCCGACGAACTCGGCGGTCAGCTTGCTCAGCGAGCGCAGCTCGGAACGGACCGACGGGTCCAGCAGTTTGGGGTCGGCGCCGGACGGGATCGCGATCTCGGCGCCCCGGGCAGGCCGAGAGCCGCGGGTGGCCTCGTAGTCCTCCTCGACGCGCGGTGCCCGGCCGCGGCCTGCCGCGTTCCGGGCCGGGGCAGTACGGGCTGAGGCGGGACGCGCTGAGGTGGTACGGGCCGGTGCCCGGCGGTCGCCGGAGCGGCCGGACGTCGCGGAGTACCGGTCGTCACTGCCGGACCGTTCCGGACGCCCGGCGCGGGCCTGGCCACGCCCGGTGGCGGGCCGCTCGAACCGATCGCCTCGGCTGGTGCGCTCGGTTCGGGGAGCAGCAGCCCGGCGGGGCGGGGGCGAATCGGTGCCATGGTCGCGATGTGGCCTGCCGGTCCGGCGGTCCCCGCGCACGTCGGTGGAAGCGCCGGCGGGCTCCCACCAGGGCGTCGAGCGTTGCTCCCGGTCACCGGAGGCAGCGGGGCGGCTAGTGGGACGACCTGTCGTGGCACCGCGACGGGACGGTGCCGAATCGCCCGCCGAAAAACCGCGACGAGACGGTGCCGAGCTGGAATCCCGGCCACCGGAGGAGGCGCCGTAACGCGGCCGGCGGTCGGCGGCATAAGTCTCATCCGAAGCCCGGCTGGGGCGCCCCGAAGGCTGGCGGTCGCGCACCGGCCGGCCTGCCGATCGGAACTCCGACCGTTCGGTGTCGAACCGGGACCGGCCGGCGCCGCCCTGGGCGCCACGGCTGTCCGTGCTGCGGGCACCGGTGCCCCGGCTGCCGGCGGAGTAACCACCGGCGTCTCGACGGCCGGCAGCAGAACCGCCGGTAGCACGGCTACCCGCACCGCGCCCGGCAGCGGAACCGCCGGCGCTGTACCCGCCAGCTCCCCGGCTACCGGCACCGCGCGCGCCGGAATCCCGGCCGCCGGCGCTGTATCCACCGGCGCCCCGGCCGGCGGAGCCACCGGAGGCCGAGCCGGCACCCCGGGGGCGGCCAGCCGCCCGGCCACCGCTGTCGCGGCCCCGGCCGGTGTTCGAGCCGCCGCGATGAGCTCCATGCTCAGCCATCGTCATCACCCACATCATCGGAAACTTGAAAGCTCAGAAAGCCAGCTGCTCCGGGGATCCGGAACACCGTGGCTGGACAGGCAAAAACAACCAGGGTCGTTCGGCAATGCCGAACGACCCTGGTCGAAAGTGTGTCCGGCGACGTCCTACTCTCCCACGCAGTGGCCCGCGCAGTACCATCGGCGCTGAGAGGCTTAGCTTCCGGGTTCGGGATGGGACCGGGCGTTTCCCTCTCGCTATGGTCGCCGAAACTCTATGGAGATATGTGGTCCGCACCGTCTTTCAAGACGGGGACCGTACCTCAGGAACCGCACAGTGGACGCGTAGCATTTTTGTGGCAAATCCTCGGCCTATTAGTACCAGTCAGCTGCAAACATTACTGTTCTTCCACTTCTGGCCTATCAACCCGGTGGTCTAGCCGGGGGCCTTACTCCATAAAGGATGGGAGTCCTCATCTTGAAACGAGCTTCCCGCTTAGATGCTTTCAGCGGTTATCCCTTCCGAACGTAGCTAATCAGCAGTGCCGTTGGTACGACAACTGACACACCAGAGGTTCGTCCGTCCCGGTCCTCTCGTACTAGGGACAGCCTTTCTCAAGACTCCTGCGCGCGCGGCGGATAGGGACCGAACTGTCTCACGACGTTCTAAACCCAGCTCGCGTACCGCTTTAATGGGCGAACAGCCCAACCCTTGGGACCTACTCCAGCCCCAGGATGCGACGAGCCGACATCGAGGTGCCAAACCATCCCGTCGATATGGACTCTTGGGGAAGATCAGCCTGTTATCCCCGGGGTACCTTTTATCCGTTGAGCGACACCGCTTCCACAAGCCAGTGCCGGATCACTAGTCCCAGCTTTCGCTCCTGCTCGACCCGTCAGTCTCACAGTCAAGCTCCCTTGTGCACTTGCACTCAACACCTGATTGCCAACCAGGCTGAGGGAACCTTTGGGCGCCTCCGTTACATTTTAGGAGGCGACCGCCCCAGTCAAACTACCCACCTGACACTGTCCCTGATCCGGATTACGGACCGAGGTTAGACATCCAATTCGAACAGAGTGGTATTTCAACGTTGACTCCACCCACACTGGCGTGTGAGCTTCACAGTCTCCCACCTATCCTACACAATCCGAACCGAACACCAATATCAAGCTATAGTAAAGGTCCCGGGGTCTTTCCGTCCTGCCGCGCGTAACGAGCATCTTTACTCGTAGTGCAATTTCGCCGAGTCCACGGTTGAGACAGTCGAGAAGTCGTTACGCCATTCGTGCAGGTCGGAACTTACCCGACAAGGAATTTCGCTACCTTAGGATGGTTATAGTTACCACCGCCGTTTACTGGGGCTTAAATTCTCAGCTTCGCCTTTCGGCTAACCGGTCCTCTTAACCTTCCAGCACCGGGCAGGCGTCAGTCCGTATACATCGTCTTGCGACTTCGCACGGACCTGTGTTTTTAGTAAACAGTCGCTTCTCGCTGGTCTCTGCGGCCGTCCAGCGCTTAGGGAGCAAGTCCCATCACGCCAAGCGGCCCCCCTTCTCCCGAAGTTACGGGGGCATTTTGCCGAGTTCCTTAACCATGGTTCACTCGATCGCCTTGGTATTCTCTACCTGACCACCTGTGTCGGTTTGGGGTACGGGCCGCTAAGAGCTCGCTAGAGGCTTTTCTCGGCAGCATAGGATCATCGAATTCGCCCCAATCGGCTATGCGTCAGTTCTCAGGCTACGTGTTGCGCGGATTTACCTACGCAACGCCCTACAACCTTGCCCCAGTATTACCACTGACTGGTACGACTACCTTCCTGCGTCACCCCATCGCTTGACTACTACTAGTTCGGGTCGTGCGCGCCGCCTCTTGTTCCCGAAGGAACGCCAGGCTTTGGGCACTTAGCATCACTAGGTTCGTCATGGGCGCTCTTTCGCGGGTACGGGAATATCAACCCGTTGTCCATCGACTACGCCTGTCGGCCTCGCCTTAGGTCCCGACTTACCCTGGGCGGATTAGCCTGGCCCAGGAACCCTTGGTCATCCGGCGGAGGAGTTTCTCACTCCTCTTTCGCTACTCATGCCTGCATTCTCACTCGTGTGCCGTCCACGGCTGGATTCCTCCGCCGCTTCACCCGGCACACGACGCTCCCCTACCCATCCACACATCTGGCTCGAAAGCAGATTATTGCGTGAATGACACAGCTTCGGCGGTGTGCTTGAGCCCCGCTACATTGTCGGCGCGGAATCACTTGACCAGTGAGCTATTACGCACTCTTTAAAGGGTGGCTGCTTCTAAGCCAACCTCCTGGTTGTCTGTGCGACTCCACATCCTTTCCCACTTAGCACACGCTTAGGGGCCTTAGCTGGTGTTCTGGGTTGTTTCCCTCTCGACTACGGAGCTTATCCCCCGCAGTCTCACTGCCGCGCTCTCACTTACCGGCATTCGGAGTTTGGCTGACTTCGGTAAGCTTGTGAGCCCCCTAGGCCATCCAGTAGCTCTACCTCCGGCAAGAAACGCGCGACGCTGCACCTATATGCATTTCGGGGAGAACCAGCTATCACGAAGTTTGATTGGCCTTTCACCCCTACCCACAGCTCATCCCCCAGGTTTTCAACCCTGGTGGGTTCGGTCCTCCACGCGGTCTTACCCGCGCTTCAACCTGGCCATGGGTAGATCACTTCGCTTCGGGTCTAGAGCATGCGACTGATGCGCCCTATTCGGACTCGCTTTCGCTACGGCTTCCCCACACGGGTTAACCTCGCCACATACCACTAACTCGCAGGCTCATTCTTCAAAAGGCACGCTGTCACGATTACACGCAAGCGTGTAACGACGCTCCAACGGCTTGTAGGCGCGCGGTTTCAGGATCTATTTCACTCCCCTCCCGGGGTGCTTTTAACCTTTCCCTCACGGTACTTGTCCGCTATCGGTCACTAGGTAGTATTTAGGCTTAGCGGGTGGTCCCGCCAGATTCACAGCGAATTTCACGGGCTCGCTGCTACTTGGGGTGACGCTAAGGAGTCACTGGGTTTTCGTCTACGGGGGTTTCACCCTCTGTGCCGCGACATTCAATCGCTTCGACTAACCACAATGATTTCTTACTCCTTGCTGGTTCGGCAGAACCAGCCAAGCGGCCCCACAACCCCAGATACGCAACGCCTGCCGGCTATCACGCGTATGTGGTTTGGCCTCTTCCGCTTTCGCTCGCCACTACTAACGGAATCGCGGTTGCTTTCTCTTCCTGTGGGTACTGAGATGTTTCACTTCCCCACGTTCCCTCCTCATACCCTATGTGTTCAGGTATGGGTGACTGGACATGACTCCAGCCGGGTTTCCCCATTCGGAAATCCTCGGATCAATGCTCGGTTGACAGCTCCCCGAGGCTTATCGCAGCCTCCTACGTCCTTCTTCGGCTCCTAGTGCCAAGGCATCCACCGTGCGCCCTTATTAATTTGCCACAAAGATGCTCGCGTCCACTGTGCAGTTCTCAAGGTACGGGCGGCGCTCCAACGTCAACCTTCGCGTACACCACCTGGTGCCGTTCGAAGCGCTGGAGGCCGAACCAAGTCGACCCCTACGGGTCTGAGAAAGGTCAGGCTCGAAAGCCCGCTCCCTCAGGACTCAACAGTGTGCCTACGCCTACCAGACGAACGAAAGACCACGTTCCACCCGGTTGAACCGGAGTACTAATGGCCGACGTCCGCTGGGAAGCGAACTAGTTAGTGTTCCACCCTTGAGCTACCTCCACGAGACATTCGCTCGCGCAAAGGCGTCTGGACGACATCCGTTGGATGCCGCCTAGTGCTCCTTAGAAAGGAGGTGATCCAGCCGCACCTTCCGGTACGGCTACCTTGTTACGACTTCGTCCCAATCGCCGATCCCACCTTCGACGGCTCCCTCCACAAGGGTTGGGCCACCGGCTTCGGGTGTTACCGACTTTCGTGACGTGACGGGCGGTGTGTACAAGGCCCGGGAACGTATTCACCGCAGCGTTGCTGATCTGCGATTACTAGCAACTCCGACTTCATGGGGTCGAGTTGCAGAC
>Ga0326721_10000261_pt1 | contig 17260 bp, 18 predicted proteins | sample SGPome_FD_203951 | JGI IMG/M metagenome (GOLD analysis project Ga0326721, IMG submission 203951) | Soil microbial communities from Southern Great Plains, Lamont, Oklahoma, United States - SGP_1_2016 | ecosystem: Engineered > Artificial ecosystem > Soil microcosm > Unclassified | place: USA...
CATGCTCGGCACCGTCGTTGCGCTGTGCCTCAACTACCCGAACGTCGATGCCCAGCGCACCCGCATCGATGCTCACGCCAAGACCGCGCTGACCATGGCCAGCATCCTGCTCGCGGCCGGGGTCTTCACCGGCATCATGCAGGGCACCGGCATGCTCAAGGCGATGGCCGAAGTGGCGGTGCACCAGATTCCGGCAGGCCACGGCCAATTGATCCCGATGGTGGTGGGGTTCATCTCGATGCCGCTGAGCCTGCTGTTCGACCCGGATTCGTTTTATTTCGGCGTGATGCCGGTGATTGCCGAGGTCGGCAAGGCCTTGGGCGTCGAGCCGTTGCAAGTGGCCCAGGCTTCGCTGTTGGGTGTGCACACCACCGGCTTCCCGGTCAGCCCGCTGACGCCCGCAACCTTCCTGCTGGTGGGCCTGTGCAAGATCGAGTTGGCCGATCACCAGCGCTTCACCATCCCTTTCCTGTTCGCAGCCTCGGTCCTGATGACCCTGACTGCCATGCTCCTGGGAGTGTTCTGAATGAAAACCCTGCGCATCGGCTCCGGCGCCGGTTACTCCGGCGACCGCATCGAGCCCGCCGTCGAGCTGGCCGAACACGGCGAGCTGGACTACCTGATTTTCGAATGCCTGGCCGAGCGCACCATTGCGCTGGCGCAGCAGGCCCGATTGAGCGACCCCGACGCCGGTTACGATCCGCTGCTGAGCGAGCGCATGCGCCGAGTGCTGCCCTTTGTCGGGCGCACTGCCGGTTCGCGCAGGTTGCGCGTCATCACCAACATGGGCGCGGCCAACCCCTTGGCGGCAGCGCGGGAAGTGAGGCGCATCGCGGCCGAGCTGGGTTTGTCAGGGCTCAAGGTCGCGGCCCTGACCGGTGATGACGTACTGGATGCATTGCAGACCGATGCTTCCAGACTTATGGACAACGGCATGACGCTGGCTTCGCTGGGAGACCGGCTGATCTCGGCCAACGCTTATCTGGGCGCCGAAGGCATCGTTCAGGCGCTCGAAGCCGATGCCGACGTGGTAATCACCGGTCGCGTGGCCGACCCGTCGCTGTTTCTGGCGCCGCAGATGTTCGAATTCGGCTGGGCTGCCGATGACTGGACCTTGCTGGGACGCGGCACGCTGGTGGGTCATCTGCTCGAATGTGCGGGGCAGATCAGCGGGGGTTACTTCGCCGATCCGGGTTTCAAGGACGTGCCGGACCTGGCCCGACTGGGCTTCCCGTTGGCAGAAGTCAACGCAGCAGGGCAGGCTACGATCACCAAGGTTGAAGGCTCGGGCGGACGGATCGACACCGCGACCTGCACCGAACAGCTGATCTATGAGGTGCATGACCCGTCGGCTTACCTGACACCCGACGTGAGCGCTGACTTTTCCGGGGTCAGCTTCCACGCAGACGCAGAGAACCGGGTACAGGTTGCCGGAGCGGATGGCCGTGCGCGGCCCGAGACCCTGAAGGTGTCGGTCGGCTATCTGGATGGCTGGATCGGCGAAGGGCAGATTTCCTACGGCGGGCCCGGTGCGCTGGCGCGGGCGCAACTGGCGCGCGAAGTCGTGCTGGAGCGTTTGAAGCTGACGGGCGTGATTGTCGAAGACCTGCGTGCCGAATTGATCGGCGTCGATGCCTTGCATGGCAGCGAGTTGGGTTCGCGCGCCACGGCCGAGCCTTGGGAGGTGCGTTTGCGCATCGCTGCGCGTTGCGTTGAGCGCAGCGAGGCCGTTCGGGTCGGCAATGAAGTCGAGACCTTGTACACCAACGGACCGTATGGCGGTGGCGGGGCGACCAAGGCAGTGCGTCAAGTGGTGGCAGTCGCTTCGCTGTTTGTGCCGCGTGAGGCGGTCAATCCCGTGATTCATCTGGAGGATTCGGTATGAGTGTTCCCATCAGACTTAGAGAACTGGCCCACTCGCGGACCGGCGACAAGGGCGATACCTCCAACATCTCGGTCATCGCTTACCGTGCAGAAGACTACGCGAAGCTGTGTCAGGCACTGACCGTTGATCGGGTGACGGCGTACTTCTCGCAGTTGCTCGACCCGCAAGCCGGGCCGATTCGGCGTTACGAGCTGCCTAATGTGCATGCCCTGAACTTCGTGATCCCCGGCGTGCTGCGCGGCGGAGTGACCCGGTCACTGGCACTGGACGCCCATGGCAAGGCGCTGGGTGCTGCGTTGCTGGACATCGAAGTTGCCTGACGTGACTGAGCCTGAATGGTCAGGCTGAACCCTTGCAGCAGTGGCCGATAAAGACGTGTTTGCGTAACATGCCCCCTTTTTCGCACCGCTGCGGGCTGTTCCGCAGACGTCGTTCAGGTCAGTCATGAAAACAATCCGTCTACGCGCCGAAGTCCTGGCAGGGCTCACCACATCCTTTGCGCTGGTGCCCGAGTGCATCGCCTTTGCGCTGGTGGCGCACCTCAATCCGCTGATGGGCCTGTATGGCGCGTTCATCATCTGCACGCTGACGGCGCTGTTCGGCGGGCGACCGGGAATGGTCTCCGGGGCTGCGGGGTCGATGGCCGTGGTCATCGTGGCGCTGGTGGTGCAGCAGGGCGTTCAGTATTTGCTGGCGACGGTATTGCTGGGCGGCCTGTTGATGATCCTGTTCGGCGTCTTGCGCCTGGGCAAGCTCGTGCGGCTGGTGCCTTATCCAGTGATGCTCGGCTTCGTCAACGGCCTGGCCATCGTCATCGCCATGGCCCAGCTGGAACATTTCAAGGTCGGCGAAGCCTGGCTGAGCGGGACGCCGCTTTACGTGATGCTGGGGCTGGTCGCGCTGACCATGGCCGTGGTCTATGTGCTGCCGCGTGTGACCCGCGCCGTGCCGCCTGCGCTGGTCGCGATTCTCGGCGTCGGCCTGGCGGTGTATTTCCTTGATCTGCCGACCCGGACGCTCGGCGACATGGCCCACATCGCGGGTGGTTTGCCGATGTTCAACCTGCCGGACATTCCGTGGAATCTGGACACCCTGCGCATCATCGCGCCGTACGCGATCCTGATGGCGCTGGTCGGCCTGCTGGAAACCCTGCTGACCCTCAATCTGACGGACGAAATCACCGAGACCCGAGGCTACCCGGATCGCGAATGCGTGGCGCTGGGCGCGGCGAACATGGTGTCGGGTGCGTTCGGCGGCATGGGCGGCTGCGCGATGATCGGCCAGACCGTCATCAACCTCAGCTCCGGCGGACGGGGCAGGGTGTCCGGGATTGTCGCGGGCATGATGATTCTGATGTTCGTGCTGTTTCTGTCGCCGTTGATCGAGCGCATTCCCTTGGCGGCGCTGGTCGGTGTCATGTTTGTGGTGGCCCAGCAGACCTTCGCCTGGGCCTCGCTGCGCGTGCTGCGCAAGGTTCCGGTGAACGACGTGCTGGCGATCATTGCCGTGACCGTCGTGACGGTGCTGACCGATCTGGCGACGGCCGTGCTGTTCGGCATTGTCATCGCTGCGATCAACTTCGCCTGGCAGCAGGCCCGTGAGCTGTACGCCGACAGCCACGTCGAAGCCGACGGCAGCAAGATCTACCACCTGCACGGCACGCTGTTCTTCGCCTCGACTACACCCTTTCTCGACCAGTTCAACCCGGCCGAAGACCCGGCGCAGGTCACGCTGGACTGCCGTCACCTGAGCTTCGTCGACTATTCGGCCATCGCTGCGCTCAAGACTCTGCGCGAGCGCTATGCCAAGGCGGGCAAGCATCTGCGTGTGGTGCATCTGTCCGAGCGCTGCAAACGGCTGCTCAAACGTGCGGGCGTGCAGCACGCCTGAACCTGTATATGCTGAGTGTCTTTCCTGTTGTCGAAGGTGCGTGATCGATGAGTGCCGTGTCTCCTCTGGATGCCTACGAACGTGCGGTCCAGCGTGGTTTTCAGCCCGATGAGGCGCAGTTGCAGGCGGCCCGTCAGCTTCAGGCCTGCTACCTGGCGCTGACTGAACGGCGTGGCCGGGCACAGGGTGTTTATCTCTGGGGGCCGGTCGGGCGCGGCAAGACATGGCTCATGGACCGTTTCTTCGAAAGCCTGAGCGTTCCGGCCCGGCGTCAGCATTTTCATCACTTCATGCGCTGGGTGCACAAGCGCATGTTCGAGCTGATCGGCACACCGCATCCGCTGACCGTGGTGGCGAAAGAGCTGGCCCGCGAAGTCCGGGTGCTGTGCTTCGACGAGCTGTTCGTCACCGACATCGGCGATGCCGTGATTCTCGGTGGCCTGTTGCAGGTCATGTTCGAAGAAGGCGTGGTGCTGGTCTGTACCTCCAATCAGCCGCCGGAGCAACTGTACAGCCACGGTCATAACCGTGAGCGTTTCATGCCTGCGATCGTCGCGATCCAGAAATACATGAACGTCGTCGCGGTCGACGGCGGCGAGGACCATCGTCTGCATCCCGGCCAATTGCACCAGCGTTACTGGGTGGCCGAAGCCGGACGTCCCAGCGCCCTGCAAGGGATTTTCGACACGCTCAGCGCCGGGCAGCCGATCCACGATTCCCAGGTCATGCTCGGCTACCGCAGCATCAATGTGGTTCAGCATTCCGACACGGCCGTGTGGTGCCGTTATCGGGATCTGTGCGAACAACCGCTGGCGGCGATGGACTTCATTGCCCTGTGCGACCGGTTCTCGGTGATCCTGATCAGCGAAGTGCCGTCCCTGAGCGCAGCGCAGCGCGAATCGAAAATCGCCCGTGGCACCGAGGATGGTGTTGAGCAGGTGGCGGCGGGGGACCGTGAGCTGCCGCAGTTGTCACCTCACGACGACGGCGTGCGGCGCTTCATTGCGCTGGTGGACGAGTGCTACGACCGGCGCATTCCGTTGTATGTCGAAGCGCAGGTGGCGATGGATGCGTTGTACACCGAAGGCTACCTGTCCTTCGCGTTCCGCCGCACGCTGAGCCGCCTTCAGGAGATGCAACTGGAGCGTTTCACCGAGCACTGAGGCTCAGGCCGCATCCCGTCGGCGCTGGGCCAGCATGTGTTTGGCGCCTTCCAGAATCAGCACGCCCACCGCGATCCAGATGGGTATGTAAGTCAGCATTTCGTCAGGGCTGATACTTTCGCCCAGCAGCAGCGCAACGCCCACCAGCAGCACCGGCTCGACGTAGCTGAGCAGCCCGAACAGACTGAACGGCAGCAGACGACTGGCGATGATGTAACTGACCAGCGCCGAGGCACTGATGATGCCCAGCACCGGAATCAACAGATAGAGAATGGGCGTCTGCTGGATCGCGAGCGGATGCCCGTTGGCGATGAACCACAGGCCGATGGGCAGCATGAACAGCATGTCGAACCACAGCCCGCCCAGGTTATCGGTCTTGAGTCTGCGCCGCAGCACGAAGTAAAGCGGATAGCCCCCGGCGACCAGCAGCGTTTCCCACGAGAAACTGCCCAGTCGCCACAGCTCGTGGCCGACGCCGATCGTCGCAAAGGCTGCCGCGATCTTCTGCAGATAGGACAGGTGTTCGCCGTACACCACGCGGCCGGTGAGAATCATGCTCAGCGGCAGCAGGAAATAGCCGAGCGAAACTTCGAGGCTGCGACCATGCAGCGGTGCCCACATGAAGATCAGCAATTGTGCGCCCAGCAGGACCGACGACAGCAGCAGCCCGAAGAACAGCGCCGGTTGCTGGCGCAATCTGGCGGCGAGTGCACGCACCAGCTTCCAGTCGCCACTGATCAGCATAAACAGCGTGGCGCAGGGCACGGTCAGCAGCATTCGCCAGCCGAAGATTTCCTGGCCGTCCAGTGGCTTCATCAGCGAGGTATAGAAATACATGACCCCGAACAGCACTGAAGCCAGAACCGACAGCACGACACCTTTGTACACAGCGGCCTCTTGGGTCTATCAATAAGACGCTCTGCCCCGGTTTGGGGCAAACGGCTGCCAGTTTAGTGTGCGGGCGAATAAAAAGCTTCAGTGCAGAGGGACTATCACGCCGTTGATGTCAGCGGCGACGCTAATCCAGCAGTCGATGCAGTTTGGCGTACTGCAGCAACATGATGGTTTTACCATCGCAGATTTCTCCGGTGTCGATCATGGCCAGCGCCTCGTCCAGAGGCAGTTCCAGCACCTCAATCTCTTCGCCTTCGTCCTGCAGGCCGCCGCCGGCACTGCGTTTGTCTTCATCGAAATATTCTCCGACGAAGAAATACAGTCGCTCGGTGACCGATCCCGGGCTCATGAAGGCTTCGAACACCTTGCGCACTTCCTGAATGCGATAGCCGGTCTCTTCCTGGGTCTCCTTGCGGATACAGGTGGGAGGATCATCACGATCAAGCAGGCCTGCGCAGGTTTCGATGAGCATGCCGTCGTGCTCGTTGACGAACGCGGGGAACCTGAATTGCCGAGTCAGCACGATGGTCTGTTTCAGTCTGCTGTAGAGCAGGATGGTCGCGCCGTTGCCGCGGTCATAGGTTTCACGGCTCAGCGTGCTCCAGGTACCGTCGCGGCCGAGGAAGTCATAGGTCGTCTTGCGCAATACGTACCAGTTGTCCGACAGCACCTCGACCTGTTTGATGCGTACACGGTCCTTTGTAGCGACTGGATGGGTCATGGTCTGGCTCCCGTATTAATAACGGGCAGTGGTTGTGACGAACGGTTCATAAATCACTTTTCCTTGAATAACAGGGCGTTCCATGGCGTATCTGATGCCTTATGCCGAAGCCGTTGCGGCAGACTCTTGCACCGATTACGTGCGAAACTGAATCTAGATCCATGTTCCCGGCATGGCAAGGCGGGGCCACAGGTCAAAGGACCTCTGCACCTCTGCACCTCTGCACCGCTGGACCTGAATGTAAAGGCGTCTGCAATTATCGAGGTTCATGATCAACAACGATTTTAACTTTCAAGGGCGTAGGGCAATAATTTTCAGACCTGCACTTACGCTGTAAACCATCAGTCAACCCGGCTTTGCCGGATCGTCACTTGTGCTGACGGCATCCGGCCTCAACAAGGAGCATGCATGACCTCTTTCAGCACCGTAGCCCAGGATGCCAAGGCGCGGGCCGAACAGTCTTCGACGCGTATTGCGTTTTTCATTGCCGGTTTCAGCGTCGCCTCGTGGGCACCACTGGTGCCTTACGCCAAACAACGGATGGGGCTCGATGAGGGCACGCTCGGCCTGTTGCTGTTGTGCCTGGGCGTGGGTTCCATCATCGCCATGCCGCTGGCCGGGGCGCTGGCTGCGCGATTCGGTTGTCGGCGTCTGCTGGTTATCTCGACGCTATTGATTTGTCTGTGCCTGCCGCTGCTCGCGACCGTATCGAGTCTGCCGTTATTGATCGCTGTGCTGTTTCTGTTCGGTGCCAGCATGGGCGGCGTGGACTGCACGGCCAACGTGCAGGCGGTAATTGTCGAGCGGGCCAGCGGCAGGACCATGATGTCGGGTTTCCACGGCCTGTTCAGTCTGGGCGGTATCGTCGGCGCGGCCGGTGTCAGCGGTCTACTCAGCCTGGGCATTTCGCCGTTCGCATCGATGCTGGTCGTGGTCGCTCTGACGCTGCTGGCACTGGCCAAGGCCGCGCCCAATCTGTTGTCGTATGGCAGTCGCTCTGACGGCCCGGCGTTCGCCATTCCGCATGGCGTGGTGCTGTTCATCGGGCTGCTGTGCTTCACGGTGTTTCTGGCCGAAGGTGCAATGCTGGACTGGAGCGCGGTGTTCCTGACGTCGTTGCGCGGTGTCGAGGCTTCCTACGCCGGACTGGGCTATGCGGTGTTCGCCGCGACCATGACGCTGGGACGGCTGTTCGGCGATGCGATCGTGCGCCGGGTCGGTTCCAACCGAGTGATTATCCTTGGCGGATTGTGCGCAGCGGCAGGTCTGGCCGTGGCCACATTGATTCCGGCTTGGGAAGCGGCGCTGCTGGGGTATGCACTGGTCGGCGCAGGCTGCTCGAACATCGTGCCGGTGTGTTACAGCGCGGTTGGTCGGCAGAAAAGCATGCCGGAAAGCGTGGCAATCCCGGCAATCACCACCGTGGGTTACGCCGGGATTCTGATCGGGCCTGCTGCCATCGGCTTCATCGCCCATGTCAGTAGCCTTGAAATCGCTTTCATGATCGTCGCCGTGATGCTGCTGGGCGTGGCGATCGGCGGGAGCAAATTGAGGACCTGAGCCTCAGAGCCTGCGCGCCATGCCCGACACGCGGATCGAACTGCCGGTCTGCTGTGGTATCTCGGCGCGCAGGCGCGAACGGCTGCCCATGTCCTCGCCCTGCAGAATGTCGATCATCCCGCCGTGTGGCCAGCCGATGTCACGCAGATAGCCCGCCAGTGCCGCCGTGGCCGCGCCAGTCGCCGGGTCTTCGTATACGCCGCCAAAGGCAAACGGATTACGGGTATGGAAAAACTGTTCGCTTTCGGCATAGGCCAACAGAATCGTGGCCCAGCTTTCGCGGACCATCAGGTCATGCCCGGCCTGCTGGTCGTACTGCATGGCCTTGAGCGTTGCCCGGCTGTTCAACGCCAGAATCAGATGCCCGGCACCGCCATTGATATGGGCAGGCGGAATACGAGTGTCCAGATCAGCATGCGTATAACCGAACAGCGCCAGTGCTTCGTCCAGCAGTTCCGTACTGACCGGCTTGCTGTGCGTGGCAGGTGATTGCAGCGCTGCCGAGGTCAGCGAGCCCTGAGCGTGGCCTTCGACGGTGATCTGCGCGTGATTGAGGGTGAGGTTGAATACCCCGTCGCCTTGCTGAGCGGCCAGTGCAGCGCCAAGGGCGATGGTGGCGTGACCGCAGAATGGCACTTCGGCCAGCGGCGAAAAATAACGCACTCGCCAGCCACCTTCGACAGGCGCGGCAAACGCGGTTTCGGAGAAACCGATCTCGGCGGCAATCTGCTGCATGACCTGATCGTCAGGCAACGCATCGCCAATCCATACCCCAGCCGGGTTACCGCCTTGATCCCCATCGCTGAACGCAGCCAGTTTGAGTATTTCAGTCGCCATTGTTGCGGGTCCTTTGCCGGTGTCATGGCCTGACAGTGTGCTTCAGACACGAGGCGTTAATCCAACCGGAAATCCTTATCCGGTGCATCTCTGGGCTTGATGGATGACCCGCCCTCAAACCGCCTCGCATTTCGACAGACGTCTTTGCATAACCCGCTCGCGCACTTTGTCATAGGCCCAGTTGAACAGCATGGTGTAGGGCAGGAACATCAGCAGCAGACCTATATCGAGTACGAACGCTTCGAGCAGGCTGATCGACAGCCACCAGGCGGCCAGCGGGACGACCGCCAGAATCAGACCGCCCTCGAAACCCAATGCATGCAGCGCACGCGTCATCAGGCTCATGGCAAACCCGAACCGGGCGCGCAGACGGTCGAACAATGCGTTGTAAACCATGTTCCAGAGCATGGCGACGGTGGAGATCATGAGCGTCATGGCGCCCATCATGGTCAGCGAGTGGTTCATCAGCCAGGCCAGCAGCGGGGCGACCAGAATCACACCGCCCACCTCGAACAGGCCGGCGTGCAGGATGCGCTCCCTGAGGGATTTGTTCGGTACCTGAGTCTGTTCAGGAGTGTTGGTGAGAGTGCGGCTCATGACGCGTCGGTCCTTTGTGCTCATTCGTGACAGCATTATCATCGGTCTTTGCGTTAAGCTGAAAATCATTACCATCGGTAAAACCGATAGAGGTCGTCCATGAGTTATTCACCTGAAGCGCTAGAGGCCTTCGCCCAGATCGCCGCGCTGGGCTCGTTCAGTGCGGCGGCTCGGCGGCTGGGCAAGAGCCAGTCGACCATCAGCGAAGCGATTGCCCGACTGGAGATCGATCTGGGTCTTGAGCTGTTTGATCGCTCGTCACGTCAGCCGGTGCTGACCGAAGCAGGCAAGGTGATGCTGGGTCGGGTCGATGACGTGTTGTGCGCTGCCGACCGCTTGCGTCGGGCCGCAGGGAGACTGGTCGAGGGCGTCGAACCCAGGCTCACGCTGGTGCTGTCGGACGCCAACCAGTTTGCCGATTTCGAGCGGTTGATGGCCGAGCTGGACCAGCGCTTCCCGGAGTTGGAGATGGAATGCGTGTTTGCCGAGCATGGCGATGCGATCAGTCTGGTGCAGTCGGGAAGGGCATCGCTGGGGCTGCTCTCGGCGCAGTCCAGTTACCCGCCCGAAATCGGCCATGCGACCATCGATGAATGCGCCGACTTCGGTCTGTTCGTGTCGCACAAGCATCCGCTGGCGGCGCTGGAACGGGTCGATTATCAGCAACTGGCGCGCTATCGGGCGCTGCGCCTCAACACGCTGGTCGAGCAAAGCATACCCACCGATGACCTGCCCACCAGCGGCCATAGACACTGGTCGGCGCCCAATTACCTGCTGCTGATGGACATGGCCGCATTCGGCTTCGGCTGGTCGGCGTTGCCGCGCTGGCTGGTGTCGCGCTATTCGGGCGGGTTGCTCAAGGAACTCAACGTATCCGGCTGGCCGCGTCGTTCGGCAGTGGATGTGATCTGGTCGTTCCAACGCAGTCTGGGCCCGGCCGGTTCATGGCTGCTGGATTCGCTTGTGCCATTTGCCGGGGAATGAACAGGCCTCAATAGTGAGGCTTCGTGCATCAGGTTCGGAACCGTCTGACATATAACTTCGAGCGTGTCCTTTAGCGTCGTCACCCCTGCATCCCGCAGGTGATAAAGCAAAGGACCCCGCATGATTCCCTCCGCACGCCAGGGCGACCTGCACGTCTGCCCGATACCCGGGCACATTCCAACACCCATCGTCAGCGCATCCAGCGATGTGCTCGCCAACGTGATGAACGTCGCGCGGGTCGGCGACGTCTGTGCCTGCGGTGCCGTGATCGTCGCGGGCTTCCCGTCGATTCTGGTCAACGGCCGCCCCATGGCCCATCTGGGCAGCCCCACCAGCCATGGCGGAATTATCGTCGCCGGCAGCCCGGATGTGATGGGTGGCTTCAGTGCGGGTGGTGACGGTGGGGCGCGCGTTGTGGATTTTTCGCGGCTTGGGATGTTGCGCGATGATGGTTCCGTGGATGAGGCCAGGCTGGATGCGTTGGTAAATGATCCTGAGCTGTTGGACAGGGCTGACAGCGGAGGTCATGAATAAGGTGCTAGGGGTGGGCGTATCGGATTGGGAATGTGGCGTGCGGGTCCATGAATGTTACGGCGGGGCAAATTTCAAATGCCAGTGATCGTTGATATTCTTCATATGCCGGAATTAATGTATGCGGTATAGAAAGCCAGGCCTTGGTTTTAAGTCTGTCTGCTGCATTATGTTTCTAGTCTCTCCTTTGGTCGTGGTCAGTCTTATCACCCCCGATGCATGGCTCCATTATCCGGTCGAGGCAAAAAAAGCGTTAGGGTTTATCTGGAATACCAATCATCGGATTTACAGAGGGACGCTTTATCCGGGCGAAAGCTCTTTTGATTGGGGCGAAATATTGCGCAATGACGGTTTTTTTTATGAGGCTTGAATGGTGGGGGAGCACGGCGGGACGACAGTGCGTTGTAATCACCCCAACACTAAGGGGTACCGATATCTATCTTGATGCCGAAGGCGCTGTCGACACGAGCGCCGGGAGTGGCACTGATCTGGAATTGCTTAAGCCTTGCCCGTATGAGAAAAGTCCATGGTGATTCGCGCCTTTCCGATAGCGGGTCTCCATTTGGTTTGAAGTTGGGGTTGTCCGAGTGCTATTCAAAAAATGTATATGCAACAATCCGAACCACACACGCTGATGGACGCCAGATTCAAATGCCTGATGCTGCTTTCACCTTTCGCGGTGTGGCAAGTATCTACGCCAGATGTGACGCTTCATTACTCTGAAAACGCAACGAGCGAGTTGAGTTATATCTGGAATACCCATCACCGTACCTTCAAACGCCGTTTGCTTCCGGGCGAAACGACGGGTGATTACGGAGCGATTTTTCAGGACGAGGACTTCTTCATGGAGGTTTATTGGTGGGACAGCGGGAATATCAGCGGCTGTGTCCGAATCGATCCCAAGTGGCCTGAGACGCATATCTACCTGAAAGCTGATGGTCGAGTCGATACATCGCCTGCAGGTGGCACGGATGTGGATCGCCTGTATCCGTGCCTCGGGAGCGATGTTTAGCGTACGGAATTGTATTCGCAGGTGTGCCCGGTTTCGTCACGGGGCTCTCTGTCGGTGACCACTGCCATTCGCTACTGAGAGCCTGAAATCAACTGACGAGTTGGCCCTGATCGGGCGGCTTCAGGCCAGATTCGAGCAATGGCCGACTCGTGACCACTTCATAATCGGGTTATAACGGGGTGGAGTTTCCTTCATGAGTGAATCGGACATGGCATTCGACTGGCACAGCGATCTGATTACCCGCGACACCGCAGTAGATGCGCACTATCGAAATACCCAGAACGTACGGCGTTTCATGACCGAACAGTGCGGGCCGCAGTTCAGGTTTGATCGCGCCTTCATGGCCTGGATCATCGACGGCGAACCCAAGCGCATGGGGCAGGTGGTGGACGAGTGGCTGCGCAGGCGTTCGGTGGTTGATTGAAGACCTGTTGTCGCTCTGAAATGTGACGCAGAGCGAGACGGGCGGCATGCCCACGCGGAGCACTCAGCGTTATACACAAGTCCGCAAGACGCGCAAAACCGGGGCCAAAACGAAAGGGACTGACTGAATGCATACCCGTGGGAGGCGGCTTGCCAGCGATGGTGTCCGTTCAGTCACTGATAGGTCGCTTCAGAAAAAGCATCGCCGGCAAGCCGCCTCTTATCAAACAACCTGTAAACCACTGAAGAAACTGGATTTTGTGGGAGCGGACTTGTCCGCGAAAAGGCCAGTACATTCGACGCATATGCGGTGGCTGAAACACTGCATTCGCGGACAAGTCCGCTCTTATCAAACAACCTATAACTTACTGAAGAAACTGGGTTTTGTGGGAGCGGACCGGGCGACGTTCCGTTTGTCCGCGAAAAGGCCGGTACATCCGACGCATTCGCGGACAAGTCCGCTCCCACGACGCCCGGTGTTTGATGCGCGACAGCGCTACGTCGAAGACGTGGTGGCGCCTCCCACAGTCCGTGGTCGCTCCGCTTCCGCTTGGGTCGGCGGCACGAGGCATCAGGACACCGCTGACTTTTCCAGCCGTAAATCGCCTTTAGTTTTGCCAGCGGGCCGTTTTTCTCGTAGCGTGCTCGTGCCGGCCTGTTGAATGGGGAAACGGCAACGACCATTCTCCCAGGTACAGCCGCTTTGACCCCGACCGAACTGCAACATATTCAGAGCCGCCTGAAGGCTCTGGAGGACGAAAATGCCCTGCTCAAGGAGCGTCTGAGCGTTAACGGTCGTGAGGCCGAGGATGCGCTGGCGCTGTCTCAGGAGCGCTACCGCTTTCTGTTCGACGCCATGGACGAAGGCTTTTGTGTCATCGAGTTTTTCGACGGCCCCCATGGCCCGCTCAGCGATTACATTCACATCGAAGCCAACCCGGCGTATGAATACCACGCGGGCATTCCCAACGTGGTCGGCAAGAAACTGCGCGAGATGGTGCGCGAAGAGGCCGATGACTGGGTGAGGTTCTACGGACAGGTGCTGGCGACCGGTGAACCGATCCGTTTCGAACGTGAACTGGAGGCCACCGGGCGCTACTTGGCGTTAACGGCATTTCGCATCGAACCGGCCAGCCGCAAGCAGGTTGCGGTGCTGTTTCAGGACATCACCGCACGCAAACGTGCCGAGCGTGCGCTGCAACATCTCAATGAAACCCTTGAGGCCCGTGTTGTTGAAGCGGTTGCCGAGCGCAATGTACTCGCCGATGTGGTCAACGGCACCAACGCGTTCATTCATGTCATCGACTCCAATTATCGCTGGATCGCGATCAACGGCTCGGCATCACGCGAGTTCGAGCGGCTGTTCGGCGTACGGCCCAAGGTCGGCGACAGCATGCTGGAGATGCTGGTAGATCGGCCCGAGAGCCAGGCCGGTCTCCATCAGCGCTGGGCTCGTGCTCTGTCAGGCGAGGATTTCGCCATCAGCGTCAACTTCAGTGATTCCAATGATCCCGCCAGTCATTTCGAGATGCGCTACAGCAGCTTGCGCAATGCTGACGGCCAGCCGATCGGTGCCTATCTGTTTGCCTACGACGTCAGCGAGCGTCGCCGTGAGCAGGAGCGTCTGACCCAGGCCGAAGAGGCCTTGCGCCAGTCGCAGAAAATGGAGGCGGTCGGCCAGTTGACCGGTGGCATCGCTCACGATTTCAACAACCTGCTGACCGGGATCACCGGTTCGCTGGAGCTGCTCAAGAATCGTCTCAGCCAGGGACGTTTCACTGAAATCGACCGCTACGTGGCTGCCGCTCAGGACGCCTCCAAGCGCGCCGCCTCGCTGACTCATCGCCTGCTGGCGTTCTCCAGACGGCAGACGCTGGACCCCAAACCGGTCGATATCAATCGTTTGGTGGTGGGTATGGAAGAGTTGATTCGTCGTACGGTTGGGCCGCACATCACGGTGGAAGTCGTGACGTCGGTCGGGCTGTGGTCAACCTTCATCGATGCGCCACAGCTGGAAAACGCGCTGCTGAACCTGTGCATCAACGCCCGGGATGCGATGCCACGCGGCGGACGTATCACCATTGAAACCGCCAATAAATGGATTGATCAGCGCGGTTCCCAGAGCCGTGACCTTTCGCCCGGCCAGTACCTGTCGCTGTGTGTCAGTGACACCGGCACCGGGATGACGCCCGAGGTGATGAACCGCGCCTTCGATCCGTTCTTCACCACCAAGCCGCTGGGGCAGGGCACCGGCCTCGGGCTGTCGATGGTGTACGGCTTCGTGCGCCAGTCCGGCGGACAGGTGCGGATCTACTCCGAGCCGGATCAGGGCACCACGATGTGCCTCTACCTGCCGCGTCATTATGTGGGAGCACCGGAAGAGGTCGAGACCGTCGAGGCGTCAGAATCACTGAGAACCCAGAGCTTGCGAACCGTGATGATCGTCGATGACGAGCCCACGATCCGTATGCTCGTGGCCGAAGTGCTCGAAGACCAGGGCTACATTCCCATTGAAGCGGGCGAGGGCGCATCGGCGCTCAAGGTGCTGGAATCCGACAAGCGCATCGACCTGCTGGTGACCGACGTGGGCTTGCCGGGCGGCATGAACGGCCGCCAGTTGGCCGACGCGGCACGGGTCATCCGTCCTGACCTGAAGGTGCTGTTCATCACCGGGTATGCGGAAAACGCCATCATCGGCAATGGCCATCTGGATCCGGGCATGTGGGTGCTGACCAAGCCCTTCACCATGGAGGCACTCGCCAGCCGGATTTACGAAATGATCGAGCGCGACGACTGATAGCGCTGCCTGCCGCCATCCCGGCCTGCACGTTCCTTTTACTGTAAAACCACAGTCAAAGGAGCGTTGCGCCGCTGAGAAAGGCTATGAAACCTAGCCGCGCCAGCCTTTCGTCGCGCGCGCGTCGTTCTTGTGAATCTTTCTATCCTGTTGCTGCCTCTCAACCCTTGATGGTGATGATGTTCGCTAAGTCGTCGATCCGTCACTGACGGTCGTTAGCTGATTTTGCCCAAACAAAGCCATGCTTTACGCCTGAAAGGGGAGAAATCATGTTTCTTCACAATAAACGTTTGCAGTACACGGTTCGTGTCTCGGAGCCCAATCCGGGGCTGGCCAATCTGTTGCTGGAGCAGTTCGGTGGTGCACAAGGTGAACTGGCCGCCGCCAGCCGCTACTTTACTCAAGCGCTGTCCGAAGATGATCCAGGCCGCAAGGATCTGCTGTTCGACATCGCGACCGAAGAACTGAGCCACCTGGAGGTGGTGGGATCGATCATCGTCATGCTCAACAAGGGAGCCAAGGGCAAGATCGCCGAGGGCATCCAGGCCGAAGGTGAGCTGTATCGTGAGATCAACGGAGCGGGAAATGACTCGCACATCACCAGCGTGCTCTACGGTGCGGGCGCACCGCTGATCAACTCGGCCGGTGTGCCGTGGACGGCGGCCTACATCGATACCATCGGCGAGCCGACGGCCGACATGCGCTCCAACATTGCCGCCGAGGCGCGGGCCAAGATTGTCTATGAACGCCTGATGAACGTGACGGATGATCCCGGGGTCAAGGACGCGCTCGGGTTTCTGATGACTCGGGAAATTGCTCATCAGCTCTCTTTCGAAAAAGCGCTGCACTCGATTCAGCCGAATTTTCCGCAGGGCAAGTTGCCAGGCATGCCGGAGTTCAGCCGCAAGTACTTCAATATGTCGAACGGCGACGCGAGCCCTCGTGGTCCGTGGAACAGCGACGAGGAGTTCGAATACGTCGAGCATCCGCTTCCCGCCGTCGATGGCGGAGACGGAACGGCGTCGGTCATGCTCAGCGAGGATGATGAAGCCACATTGATGGTCATGAAGCAGCGGACGCAATCCGATCCTTCTGCAGAAGTGCCGGTCACCGGGGCCGAATTGGGCTCGGGAGAGATGCCTGGCTCTCTGGGGAGCGGCAACGGTAAGGTTTGATCGAGCGGAGTCGATAAAAACTGCTGTCCTGATGGGATGGCAGTTTTCCATCGAGCAGCTAGCCGATGATCGTGTTTCAGCGGGCCGGCATCACCTGAAACTCACCTTTGGACAAGCCTTGCACGTCGTTGCCCATGCTGTCGCGCAGGCTCAGGTCGGCACCCTTGTCGGTCAGCTCCTTGAGCACTTCGGTACGCTTGAACAGTGCCGCGTACATGGCGGCCGTCTGGCCGGCGTTGTTGGTCAGGTTGGCTCCGCAATCGGCCTGTACGAGGCGTTTGGCGATGCTCAGCTCACCCTTGAAAATCGCACCCATCAGGGCGGTATTGCCGCGTTTGTCCTTGGCGCAAGGGTCGGCACCCGCGTCGATCAGGCGTACGACAGAATCCTCATGACCGTGATATGCCGCGAGAATAAGGCCGGTATAGCCTTGTTCGTCCCGGACATTGAGGTCGTAATGCGCTTCGATGAAGGTGTCCAGCATCGGATTGTTGCCTTCACGCGACGCATCGAAGAACAGTGTACGCAACTGGCTGGCAGTCTGCTCGGCGGTCAGGTTCTGGGCGGGTGTCGATTGGACAGGGTCAGGTTGGGCGGGCAAGGGTTGCTCGGCATGAGCAACGGCAGTCAACAGCAGCAGTCCGTAAAGAAGAGTTTTCACTGGCGTTCTCCTGGTCTGGCCTGAACCGCCCCGGCTGCAAGCGCCGGGACGGCACATCAGGTCATCAGTCTTTGAGGCTGGCAGCCAACGATTTGACTTTGCCCAGATCGCCCTTGGCCACTTCGGTTAC
>Ga0326721_10000263_pt1 | contig 17011 bp, 19 predicted proteins | sample SGPome_FD_203951 | JGI IMG/M metagenome (GOLD analysis project Ga0326721, IMG submission 203951) | Soil microbial communities from Southern Great Plains, Lamont, Oklahoma, United States - SGP_1_2016 | ecosystem: Engineered > Artificial ecosystem > Soil microcosm > Unclassified | place: USA...
GGTCCAGCACCCCGGTGAGGACGGCACCTGGGCGGCGCCCCAGTCGCGCTTCCCGGACTTCGTCGCCACGGGTGCCACCCCGCCCGCCGGGCAGTTCGCCGGCCCGCGCCCGACGGTCGTGCAGGTCACCCGCCGCTGACGTACGCGTCGACGGTCAGGGTGGACCGGCTCCCGCCAGCCGGGCGCGGAGCCGGTCCACCTCGTCCTCGAGCTCGAGGACCCGGGCGATTCCCGCGAGGTTGAGGCCGTCGGCGAGGAGGTCCCGGATCCGCTCGAGCCGCGCCACGTCGTCGGCGCTGTAGAGGCGGGTCCCGCCCTCCGTGCGGTCCGGCCGCAGCAGCCCGCGCCGCTCGTAGACGCGCAGGTTCTGGATCTCCATCGACACCATCGCTGCAGCCACGGAGATGGCGAACACCCCGCGGTCGTCGGCACCCACGTCCGGCTCCTCCCGCCTCGAAAAAATCTCGGTCCAGGACTTGATCTGCCCTGACGACCTGAGTATAAGAAATGTGTAACCACAAATACAGGTCGTGGACCTCTGGTCCACCCGGCTGAGTCCAGGAGGAGACGATGTTGCTTCGCACCACTGACCCGTTCCGCGATCTCGACCGCCTGACCCAGCAGCTGCTGGGCACCACCAACCGGCCCGCCGTGATGCCGATGGACGCGTGGCGCGAGGGTGACCGGTTCGTCATCGAGTTCGACCTGCCCGGCGTGGCGCCGGACAGCATCGACCTCGACGTCGAGCGCAACGTGCTCACCGTGCGTGCCGAGCGGATGCCGCAGAACGGCGACTGGGAGCCGCTGGCCTCCGAGCGCCCGCGGGGCGCCTTCAGCCGCCAGCTCGTCCTCGGCGACAACCTCGACCTCGACCACATCGAGGCGGGCTACGTCGACGGAGTGCTGCGGCTGGTCGTGCCCGTGGCGGAGAAGGCCAAGCCCCGCAAGATCGAGATCTCCCAGGGCGGCGGATCGGCACGGTCCGGCGAGCCCGCACAGCTGACCAGCTGATCCCCGGCGGGGGCGCGGCCCTTGCGCAGCGCGCCGCGCCCCCGCACCTCGCGCCCGCCCCTACGATCGGGCCATGCCACGGCCCCTGGTCACCACCGGCGCCGTCGCCCTCGTGTCGGTGACCCTGCTGGCACTGGCGATCTCCGGGGGCTGGCTGGGTCCGGACGTCGGACGCGGCGCGAACTTCTGCGAGCGGGCCGTCGACGGCCTCGTCCGTCAGCCCGCCAACACGCTCTCGAACGCCGGCTTCGTGGTGGCCGGTCTCCTCGTCGCCGGTCGCGCGAGCCGGCCACCGCGGGTCGGTGCGGTGATGTCGACCGCGGTCGCCACTGCGTACGCCTGCGTGGTCGTGCTGCTCGGCCCCGCCTCGGCGGCCATGCACGCCACCCAGAGCGAGTGGGGCGGGCACCTGGACATGCTGAGCATGTACCTCGTCGCCTCGTTCGCGGCGGCCTGGGCGTGGGTGCGCTGGACCCGTCGCGGCCCCCGTGCCTTCGCGGCGGCGTACGTCGCGGGCGTGGCGGCCTGCGAGCTCGTCGGTCTCTGGCCCGACCCGATCCCTGTCGTCAACTACGCCGGCAACTTCGTCTTCGGCGTGCTCCTGCTCGTCGCGGTCGTCCTCGAGACCCGGCTGTGGCGCCGCGGCGAGACCACGATCACCTTCGCCCACGGGGCCGTGGCGCTCGCCGCCATGCTGGTCGCCTTCACCATCTGGCTGCTGAGCACGCACGGCTGGTGCGACCCCGAGTCGCTCTGGCAGGGCCACGCCGCGTGGCACCTGCTGTGCGCAGTGTCGGCGTACTGGCTGTTCCGGCTCTACGAGTCGGAGGTCGCTCAGGCGTCGAGCCCGTCGACGTAGCGCCCGTCCGGCGTGACCGGGTTGTCCTCGTTGATCGCCACGACCGCCTCGGTGATCTCGGGCAGGCGCTCGGGACGACGGTCGAGGTGGATGCCCGCGATCATGCAGCGCACCGACCCGCCCGCGAGCTCGATGGTGGGGATGTCGACGGCGAGGATCTCGCAGGACTCCTCGATCGCGGCGACCTGCTCGGGGCGCAGCGACCGCTTCGCCCGGGCCGACATCGTCATCAGGTAGCGCCGCTTGCCCTCGGGCGTGCGTCCGCACAGCTCGACGGCGTTGCCGGCGAACTCGCGGATCTGCTCCTCGGTGAGCTCGACGATCGTGCGCCCGGTGACGGCGAGCCGCTCGCGCACCTGCTCGCGCCGCACCTCGTCGGGGATCATCTCGAGCGCGATCATCGCGACGTGCGTGCCGACGCAGGCGATCACGTTGGTGTGGTAGACCGCGACGCCGCCCTCGTCGACGGCCTCGAAGGCCATCGGCTCGTAGGTGAAGTCGGTGCAGAAGCGCTCCAGCACCGCGACGTCGGCGCGGTGGCTGCGGGCCGTGTAGGCGACGCGGGAGACGTGGTCGAGCACCATCGCCCCGGTGCCCTCGAGGAAGATGCCGTCGGGCTCGAGGCCGGAGTAGTCCACGATCGCCTGGACGCGGTACTCCGACTTGAGCATCTCCAGCACGTCGGCGCGGCGCTCGTGGCGCCGGTTGGAGGCGTACATCGGGTACACCGCGACGGCTCCGCCGGCGTGGGTCGAGAGCCAGTTGTTGGGGAAGACGCTGTCGGGACGGGTGTGGTCGTCGTCGTCGAAGACGTGGACGCGTACGCCCGCCTCCCGCAGGGCGGCGGCGAGGTCGTCCATCTCGGCCAGCGCCATCTTCGACGTCGCCTCGTCGCTCTGCCCGGCCGGGGCGTCGGCCTGGAACGCGTTGTCGGCCGCCGTCGCCGGGTTGGGGACGAAGCTGGTCGCGCGGATGAGGATCACTGCGGAAGGGGCCTGGGCACTCACGGGAGGAGATTAGCGGCCAGGACCGCCTCGGCCATCAACCGTGCCACCTCTGCGGGGTCCCGGGCGGCTGCCGACTCGTAGCAGGTCAGCTCCGTCTCGACGACGCCCGGCACGTCGCTGTCGCGCCACAGCCCGGAGGGGACGATGCCGCGCGCCTCGGTGAAGGCGACGACCCGCTCGTTGACCTCCTCGGCGGTGCCCGGTGCGTAGGCCAGGAAGGTCGCGATGTGCGGCACCTCCGGGAACGTGCTGATGCCGTGCTCGTGCAGGGCGCCGGCCAGCTCGATCGCCCAGGCGCGGTGGTCGCCGAACGACGCCAGGTGCTCGCGCAGGCCGCTCAGCCCGCCGACCGCGGCGGCCGTCATCGAGAACAGGGTGCCGCCCATCCGCGACCGCCAGGTGCGCAGCTCGACAGCGAGGTCCTCGGGGCACACGACGAGCGCGCCGCTGGTCGCCCCGAGGCCCTTGTAGAGCGAGACGTACATCGAGTCGACGAGGTCGGCCGCCTCGGCCAGGCTGCGGCCCCAGTGCGGCACGGACTCCCAGATCCGCGCCCCGTCGGCGTGCAGCGGCACGCCCCGCTCCCGGGCCGCGACGGACAGCTCGACGAGCTCGTCCCAGGTGGGCAGGAGGCAGCCGGCGTCGCGCAGTGGCAGCTCGACCAGCACGGCACCGAGGCGCCCGCCGACCTTCGCGAGCGACCCGGCCGACGGCGTCTCGCGGCCGGCGGTCAGCCACTCGAGCTCGAGACCGAGGACGCGGCGCGGGCCGTCCTGCTCGTGGCGGACCAGGTGGGACAGGTCGGGCAGGGCCACGCGCCGCGACCCGGAACGGTCACACCAGGCGCGCAGCGTCGCCTGCTGGGCCATCACCCCGCTGGGGAACATCACCGCGGCGGGCTTGCCGAGGATCTCGGCGACCTCGGACTCGAGCTGCTCGACCGCCCCGCGCTCGCCGTAGCGGTCCCAGGCGATGTCGTGCTCCTCGGCAAACGCAGCGAGGTCGCGGAAGGTCGCGGCGGGGGTCGACGGCGCACGCCAGAAGATCGGCTCGGCCGACGCCTGGGCCGCCCGGAACCGGCTCGCGAGGTCGCTCACACGGGCCTCAGGCCTGGCGCTTGAACCAGTACGTCGTCTCCGCACCGGGGATCACCTGCACGAGCTCCCAGCCGTTGACGCCGAGCGTGGAGAGGAGGTCCTCCCACGACTCGGTGCCCTCGACGAGCGCCTCGGGGTCGGCGTTGTAGCCGCCGACCTCCACGTCGCCCTGGTCGTTGACGGTGATCTCGAGGTGCGCCCAGGAAGCCATGCCTCGATCCTGCCACGCCGCGGGGCGGGTCGGTCAACCGCGTCGACGCCGGCACTCCGACCAGGAGCCGCGGCCATCAGCCGCCGAGCCGCCACTCGTGCATGACGTGACAACTCCCCGACTCCCACCAGGCGAGCTGCAGGCGGTCGAGGACGCAGTCGACGGGCACCACACCGGCCAGCAGGGCGGCGGTGGAGGCGAGGTCGACCTCGTCGGACACGGCGTCGACGGTCAGGTGCGGCTGCACGTCGTCGCCGAACCTCCCGCCGTACGGCGGCCAGCCGGGGAAGGCGGCCACCAGCCGGGCCGTGAGCCCGCGGAGCCGGTCTGCCCGGTCGGGCACGAGGTGGATGATCCCGTCGGGGAACTGCGCGAGCTCCGCCAGCCTCACCGCGATGGGAGTCGTCGCCGCGGCGAGGTCGGCGACCACCCGCAGCACGGCCTCCGAGGGCGCGGGGTCGAAGGGTCCGAGCGCGGTGACGTGCGCGTGGCCGAAGCGCGGATCGGACGACACGAAGCCCCGGTCGTAGTGGGCGGTCCGGCTGCGTACCCACTCCTCCAGCGCCGGCACCGGCAGCTGGAGGACGGAGTGGCCGGGCACGGGGCAAGACTGGCAGGCTGGCGACCGCCATGGACCAGACACCCCGCATCGCTCCGCCCTCCCCCGAGATCGCCGCCCTCGCGCAGGAGCGGCTGGCGGGCCTCGCCATGCCGCCCGGAGCACTGGGTCGGGTCGGCGAGGTCGGGGCGTGGCTCGCCGCCGCGCAGGGCGAGGTGCCGCCGCGGCCGCTGACCGACGTGCGCCTCGTGGTCTTCGCCGGCGACCACGGCGTCGCAGGGCACGGCGTCTCGGCGTACCCCGCCGCCGTGACCGAGGCGATGGTCCGCACGATCGTCGCCGGCCGGGCCGGTGTCTCGGCGCTGGCGAGGGCGCACGGGGTGGCGGTCACCGTCCTGGACGTCGCGGTGGACGCCGACCTGGCCGACCTGCCCGCCGAGGTCACCGCGCGCAAGGTCCGGCGCGGCTCCGGCGCCATCCACCTCACCGACGCCCTGACCCGCGACGAGGCCGAGCGGTCCCTGGCCCTCGGCGCCGCGGTGGCCCGCGAGATGGTCGACGACGGTGCCCAGCTCCTGATGACCGGTGACCTCGGCATCGGCAACACCACTCCCGCCGCCGCCCTCGTCGCGGCCGTGCTGGGCTTGCCGGCCGACGAGGTCACCGGACGGGGCACCGGCATCGACGACCACGGCTGGACCCGCAAGCGCGACGTCATCGCGCAGGCGCTCGCCCGGGTGCAGGGTCGCACCGGCGACCCGGTGGAGGTCCTCGCCGCGCTGGGCAGCGCCGACCTCGCTGCCGCGACAGGGTTCCTCGTCGAGTCCTCCACCCTCGGGGTGCCCGTGCTCCTCGACGGCCTCATGTCGCTCGCCTGCGCCGTGGTTGCCGAGAGCCTCGCCCCCGGGGCCAGCGCCTGGTGGGTCGCCGGGCACCGCTCGACCGAGCCCGCCCAGTCCCACGCGCTCAAGCTCCTCGGCCTCGAGCCGCTGCTCGACCTCGGCATGCGGCTCGGCGAGGGCTCCGGCGCGGTGGCCGCCCTGCCGGTGCTGCGATCCGGGATCGCTGTGCTGCGCGACGTGGCGCTGCTGTCCGAGATCCTGCCCTCCTGATGCTGCGGGACGCCTGGCTCCTGGCCACCGGCACGCTGACCGCCGTCCGGGTCCCGCCGCCGTCCCGCGTCGACCGGTCGGTCGCCGGCCTGGCGATGGTGCTCGCGCCGCTGGCCGTCCTGCCCCTCGCGGCCGCCGCGGCGCTGGTCGTGCTCGTCGGCGACCTCGTCGCGCTGCCGCCGCTCGCGACGGCGTACGTCGTGCTGCTGGCGCTCGCGCTGGGCACCCGCGCCCTGCACTGGGACGGCCTCGCCGACACCGCGGACGGGCTGACCGCCTCCTACTCGCGCGAGCGCTCGCTCGAGGTGATGCGCACCGGTCCAGTCGGACCGGCAGGCGTGGTGGCGGTCGTCCTGGTGACCGGGCTGCAGGCCGCCGGGCTGGCCGCCGTCGTGCGCCACGAGCACGCCTGGTGGGTCGTCGCGGTGCTCGTCTGCGCGTCACGGGCACCCCTGGCCCTCGCCTGCGTCCGAGGCGTGCCCCCGGCCCGCGCCGACGGCCTCGGGGTGGGCGTCATCGGCACGGTGCCCGTGGTCGGCGCCGGGGCGTCCCTGCTCGTGGCGACGCTGGCCGTGGCCCTCGCCGGGCGGGGGCTCGGCTCGGCGTGGCCGACCACCATCGGCATGGTCGTGGTGGTGATGGTCGTGCTCGCCGTCCTGCTGCGGTGCGTACGCCGCCTGGGCGGGATCACCGGTGACGTGCTGGGGGCCGTGGTCGAGGTGTCGTTCGCCGTCCTGGTGCTGGCCGCGGCGACGACCTGACCCGTCAGCTCCCCGAGCCGGGCTCCGCCATCTGGCGGTGCATGGCCGCCTTGAGCCGGTCGGGCATGACCTTGGCGGCCGCCTCCTGCACCTTGGTCTTGAGGCCGCCGCCGACCGCGCGCGGCTTGCCGCTCATCATCGCCTCGAAGCCCTGGCGGGCCACCTGGGCCGGGTCGTCCTTCTTGGACGTGCCCACCTTGGTGTCCTCCGACATCCCCGCCCGGTCGAAGAACTCCGTCTCCGTCGGGCCGGGCATCAGCGTCGTGAGCGTCACCGGGGTGTCCTTGAGCTCGTTCTGGAGGGCCTCGGTGAAGGACTGCAGGAACGACTTCGAGGCGTTGTAGACCGCCTGGAACGACCCCGGCATCGTCGAGGCGATCGACGACGTCACCAGCACCCGTCCCTGGCCGGCAGCCACCATGTCGCGCAGCACCAGCTTGGCCAGTCGGACCGTCGACGTGACGTTGAGGTCGATGATGGACAGCTCGTCGTCGAGGTCGTTGTCGATGAAGGCGCCGCCCTGGCCGACACCGGCGTTGAGCGCGATCGCGGCGAGCGGTCGCCCGTCGCGCTGCACGGCCGCGTAGAGCTCCTCGACGCCCTCGGGAAGGCGCAGGTCGACGCGCACCGTCTGCACCAGGCCTTCGTCGCCCGTGATGGCTCGCAGCGAGGCGGCAGCGGCAGTGAGCTCGTCCTCGGCAGCGACGACCAGGTCGAAGCCGTTCTCGGCGAACTGCTTGGCGAGCTCGAGACCGATGCCGCTGGAGGCCCCGGTGACGACCGCGAGCGGTCGGCCCTCGCTCGTGGCGCCGTCCGCAGCGACGCCGGTGGACTGGGACGTGGAGCTCTCGTGATCGGTCATGGGAGTCCGTACCCCGTCATCCGCCCCGGATCCGCACCACGTCTGCCAAGATCAGCGCCATGCGGATCCTGGTCACCGGCGGCGTGCGGTCCGGCAAGTCGACGCACGCCGAGACCCTGATCGGCGGCGCGCCCGCGACGTACGTCGCCACCGGGGCGGAGCCCGCGCGCGAGGACGACCCCGACTGGACCGCCCGCATCGCCGCCCACCGTGAGCGCCGGCCGGCGTCGTGGGCGACGCTCGAGACCCAGGACCTCGCCGCGGCTGTCCGCGACGCGCAGGACCCCGTCCTCATCGACTGCCTCGGCACCTGGATCACCGCCCTGATGGACGAGGCAGACGCCTGGGACCAGGACGTCGACGCGGTCCACCGGCTGGTGCTCGCCCGCACCGACGAGGTGGTCGAGGCGCTGCGCACCTGCGAGCCCGACGTCGTGGTCGTCACCAACGAGGTCGGCCTCGGCGTGGTCCCCGAGCACCGCTCGGGCCGCCTGTTCCGCGACCTGCTGGGCACGGTGAACCAGCGCGTCGGCGCGGCCTGCGACGAGGTGCACCTCGTGGTCGCCGGTCGCGTGCTGCGGCTCTGAGGACCGCCTCAGTTCTCCGACGGCTGATGCACAGGCGGAATCCTGCGCGGTACAGGTCTCCCGGCGTCCAGCGCGCGGGCGTTGGCCGACCGGACGAGCTCTCCCGCAAGGTCCCGCAGCTTGATGTTGCCGGTGGACGAGGCCCGCACGAGGAGCTGGAAGGCCCGGTCCTCGTCGAGCTCGTACTTCTCCATGACCAGGCCCATGGCCTGGCCGATGACCTTGCGTGACTCCAGCGCCTCGTTGAGCTGGAACTCGTGCCGCGACCGACCCAGCGCGATGGCGGCCTGGGAGGCGAACAGCTCGGCGATCCCGATGGCGTCGTCCTCCACCCGGTCGGAGTCGGTCGAGTACAGGTTGAGGCCACCGAGCGAGTGGTGGTCGGAGTACAGGCCGACCGCCAGCTGGGCCCGGAGGCCCCGCTTCACCGCCTCGGGCATGTAGCGGGGCCACCGCTGGTCGTGGCGCGCCTCGTTCACGACCGTTATCCCGCCGCTGCTGATGGCGTCGTAGCAGGGTCCCTCGTGGAGGCCGTACTGCACGTGGTCGAGCTCCCACACCAGCTGGTCGGTGGCGGACTTCGTCTCGATGGTGCCGTCCCGGTGGGTGATGGAGATCCCGACGTGGCTGAACCCCGGGACGGTGCCGAGGGCAGCCCGGGTGATCGCGTCCAGCGTCTCGTCCAGCGTGGCCGGCGCGTTCATCAGCTTCGCGGCCTCGTTCAGCGCGTGGGCGATCCGCAGCTCGTGCTCCGACACGGTGTCACTCCCGTCCTCGGCAGGCGGCACCACGAGGACCCCCAGGCCCGCATCGGTGCCATCCGCCGACCGTGTGCTCGACCGGCGGAGGACTCGCCTGCCGTCGAACGGACCGACAGGCTTGCTCCGAGCCTACTGCCGTGCGACCAGCGCGTCGACGCCCAGCCCAGCGGGGGTCACAGTGACGAGTTCACCTCTCGGGTGACGGCGGCCGGATCGATGCCGCGCTCCTGGAGGAGGCGGTCCAGCTTGGCCTCGACGCGCTCGTCGGACTCCTTCGACTGCGACGAGCCCCAGTAGAGGAGAACGGCGAGGCCGACTGCCTGCCAGACCAGCTGGAGGAACTCGGACTGCCAGTTCTCGAACGTCGAGGCGAGGAACTCGGGCCAGAAGTCGGACCACGCGAACGTCTCGCCGTGCTGCTGGGCCTCGTTGCGGACCTGCACCAGCTGCGCCACGAACTGCCCCACCCACGACAGCAGGAAGAACAGGCCCGTGACCAGCGCGAAGCTGTACGCCCGGCCGAAGCGGGGCTTGCCGATGTCGTTGTTGTGCTGCTCGGACACGTCAGGCATGGCCATCACTACCTCCTCGGGAACCAGGCGTCTGTGGGGAATGGACACCTTCGACGTACCCGGCGCGGAAGAGGGTCATACCGCGCAGGAACGGTGCGTCACACCAGCAGGACGTAGGACCCGAGGGCCACCAGCCACGACATGAACGACCCGAGGAGGAAGTACTCCGTCATCTGGTGGATGCGCTCCTGGTCGCGGCGCGACGACAGCTCGGGGAACCGCAGCAGCCCCTTGGCGGCCACGACCACGCTCGCCGCGGTCACCTGACCGCCGAGGGCCAGGGCCAGGATGAACACCCGCTCCAGCGGGCCGAGCAGCCGACCGCCCTTGAGCCGGGTCGGCGGCATCGCACCGTCGGCGAGCGGGTGCAGGGTGCCGGTCGTCTTCAGGACCAGCCGGACCAGCACGTTGCCGGTGGAGAGCTGGATGCCGAAGGCCCCGGCCAACAGCAGGAAGCGATCGGCGTCCACGTCGCGCAGGACCGGCAGGGTGACCGAGTCCAGCCAGCGCGCGAGCGACCCGGAGGCCTCGGGCGCCAGGCCGGAGCAGGCCACCGCGACCGACAGCGCCACCACGAAGACGGTGAGCGGCAGCCAGGCCGGTCCGGGGTGCCCGAAGCCCCACGTCACCGTCAGGCCCCACAGCAGCACCGCCGCCACGATCACGAACAGCGCGCCCACGTCGCGGCCCGAGGTGAGCCCCGCGAGCAGCCCGACGCACAGCGCCACCAGGGCGCCGACGCACTCGGGAAGGAAGCGGATCCGGCGCACCGCATGGGTCAGGTCGGTGACCGCGAAGCCGATCAGCAGGATCCCCAGCCAGCTCATCGCTCCCCCTCTCCCTCGTCGTCGCCCCGAGTCGCCGCCGGGGCCGCCATCAGCTCGTGCGCGGTGACGACCGCCGCCAACCCGTCGGCCCGCACGCGCTGCGACACCGCGGAGGCGCTGATGCCCAGCTCGTCGGCGAGGTCGCGTTGCGTCGTGTGCACCAGCAGACCACGCAGCACCGACAGCGAGCGCTCCGACAGGCCGCTGACCCGCTCGTCGCGCAGCACCAGCGCGGCGTTGACCAGACCGGGGTCCGGTCCGCCGTCGGCTCCCTCGGCGACGACGTACGCCGTGCGCAGCGACCGTGACGCCGGCACCCGCTCCGCGCGACCCGCCGCGTCGATCGCCGCTCGCGCGGCCCACCAGCCCGGCCCGTCCTCGATGCCGGTCGCCTCGTCGAGGACCGTCGTGCCCCCCCACCCGATCCCGTGGCGGACGTCGTACGACGGCACGAGGCGCGTGCGGACCAGGAGCGTGGCCTGCACCGCCTCGCCGACGGTGGCGAAGGTGCCCTGGTACTCGTCGCCGGCCGTGATCCACAGCGGCCGCACGGGGGCCAGCAGGTCGTTGACCTCGCCCAGGGCGGCGCCCAGCCGCTGGTGGAGGTCGCTGCGGTCGGCGGACGTGCGCGACCCCACGAGGTCGCCGATCACTGTAGCCACGGACTTCATGTGGACCATGATGAAGGTCATTGCTTCATCTGTCCACAGGTGAAGCGCTCGACTTCACTCCCAGAACACGCGTTCCACCACGGCGTGGGCCCGGCGGGTGGTGCGGAGGTAGTCGTTGAGCATCTCGTCCGAGGACCCCGGCGCGTAGCCCAGGACGCGCGCGACCGCGGCGCGCTCCCGGGCGTCCCGCGGGAGCTGGTCGGCCGGCTTGCCGCGCACCAGCGTCACGGCGTTGCGCACCCGGCTCACGAGCCGCCACGCCTCGGCCAGGGTCGCCGCGTCCGCCGACCCGATCAGCTCCGCCTCCACCGCCGCCTCCAGCGCGGGCAGCGTCTGGGGCGTCCGCAGACCCGGATGGGTGCCCGCGTGGCGCATCTGGAGCAGCTGCACGGTCCACTCGACGTCGGCCAGGCCACCGCGCCCGAGCTTGAGGTGGGTCTGCCGGTCGGCGCCGCGGGGCAGGCGCTCGTGGTCGACGCGCGCCTTGATCCGGCGCACCTCCACCACGTCGGCCTCCGAGATGCCCTCGGCGGGGAAGCGGATCGGGTCGATGAGCTCGGTGAACCGCTGCCGCAGCCCCTCGTCGCCCACGACGGGGTCGGCGCGCAGCAGCGCCTGGAACTCCCACACGTGCGACCACTTGGCGTAGTAGGCGGCGTAGGACTCCACCGTGCGCACCATCGGGCCGTTCTTGCCCTCGGGGCGCAGGTCCGGGTCGACCTCCAGCGGCGGGTCGCTCGCCGGCAGCAGCAGCAGCCGCCGCACCTCGGCGACCACCGCCTGCGCGAAGGACGCAGCCACCTGGGGCTCGGCACCGTCGACGGGCTCCTGGACGAACATCACGTCCGCGTCGCTGCCGTACGAGAGCTCGAACCCGCCGTAGCGGCCCATCGCGACCACCGCGATCCGGCTCGGCGCCGACTCGAGGTTGCGCTGGCGACGGACGGACACCGTGGCGATGTCCAGCGTGGCCTGCAGGGTCGCGTCGGTGAGCCGGCTGAGGCCCTGCCCGACGAGCGCCACGTCCGTGCCGGCCACGAGCTCACCGCAGGCGATCCGCAGCAGCTCGCGACGGCGTACGGCCCGCACGGCGACCACCGCGGCCTCCGGGTCCGCGGCCCGCTCGACCAGGGCCTGCATCTCGGCGAGGGCGGCCTCCGCGCTCACCGGGACGAGCGGCTCCCCCAGCATCTTGACGCCCTGCGGCTCGCGCTCGAGCAGGTCGGTGGCGTAGCGGGACGTGCCGAGCACGTGGGCCAGCCGCTGGGCCACCTCACCCTCGTCCCGCAGCATCGTCAGATACCACGGCGTGCGGCCCAGGCTCTCGCTGATCCGCCGGAAGCCGAAGAGCCCGGCATCCGGGTCGGGCGAGTCGGCGAACCACTCCAGCAGCACCGGCAGCAGCGTGCGCTGGATGTCGGAGGTGCGGGAGACCCCGCTGGTCAGCGCCTCGAGGTGGCGCAGCGCTGCCTTGGGGTCGGCGTAGCCGAGGGCGGCGAGCCGCGCCTCCGCGGCCTCCAGCGACAGCCGCGCCTCGGTGCCGGGCAGCTTGGCGACGGCACCCAGCAAGGGACGGTAGAAGAGCTTCTCGTGCAGCCGGCGCACCTCGCGCCGGTGGTAGCGCCACTGCTTGTCGAGCTGCACGGCGGGCTCGGAGAACAGCCCGATGGACCGCCCGAGCCGGCGCAGCGACGCCTCGTCCTCGGGGATCACGTGGGTCCGGCGCAGCTGGTGGAGCTGGATGCGGTGCTCCAGGGTGCGCAAGAAGGTGTAGGCCTCGTGCAGCTTCTCGCCGTCCTCGCGCCCGACGTAGCCGCCCTCGGTGAGCCGGGTCAGCGCGCTCAGCGTCGCGCCCTCGCGCAGCGACGGGTCGGCGCGTCCGTGGACGAGCTGGAGGAGCTGCACGGCGAACTCGACGTCGCGCAGTCCTCCCGAGCCGAGCTTGATCTGGCGCTCGGCCTCGTGGGCGGGGATGTGGTCGACGACGCGGCGTCGCATCGCCTGCACGTCGGGGACGAAGCCGGCGCGCTCGGCGACGCTCCACACCATCGGCTCGATCATCTCGAGGTAGTCCCGGCCGAGCTCGAGGTCGCCGGCGACCGGGCGCGCCTTGAGCAGTGCCTGGAACTCCCAGGTCTTGGCCCACTTCTCGTAGTAGCCACGGTGGCTGGCGAGGGTGCGCACCAGCGGTCCCTGGCTCCCCTCCGGACGCAGGTTGGCGTCCACCGGCCAGATGGTGCCCTCCCGGGTGGGGTCCGAGCAGATCCTCATCAGGTGCGAGGCCAGCTGGGTCGCGGCGCGCAGCGCGGTGCCCTCGTCGGCCCCGTCGGCCGGCTCGTGGACGAAGACCACGTCGACGTCGGAGATGTAGTTGAGCTCGTGGCCGCCGCACTTGCCCATGGCGATCACCGACAGTCGCGCCGAGGCCGCCGTCTCCCCCACCCGCGCCCGGGCCACCGCCAGCGCCGCCTCGAGGGTCGCTGCCGCGAGGTCGGAGATCTCGGCCGCGACGTCGTCGAGCCCGACGTGGTGGGCCAGGTCGCGCGCTGCCAGGCGCAGGAGGATCCGGCGGTACTCCACGCGCAGGGCGTCGACCGCCTGCGCGTCGGGGAGACCGGCCACGGGTGCCTCGGCCCCCGGGTCGGCGCCGACGGCGGTGAGCATGGCCTCGCGGACGGCGTACGCCGCCGGGCGGGTGCTGCCGAGCGTCGGGTCGGTCAGCTCGCGCCAGTGCTCGGGGTGGCGGACGAGGTGGTGGCACAGCGCGGCGCTGGCTCCCAGCACGCTGCACAGCCGCATCGCGGTGCCCTCGTCGTCGGCGACCTCCTGCAGCATCTGCTGCCCGGCACCGGGCGTCGCCTCGTCGAGGGACCCGGCCAGCCGGAGGAGCCCCTCCAGGGCGGCGTCGGGGTCGGCGGTCGCGGCCAGCTCGGCGGTCAGCGGGCCACCCGCGTCCCCGAGGCGCGCGATGCCGCTGGCAGCGGCGGCGCCGTCGACGAAGCCGAGCCGCACGAAGGTGCCGGACGAGGTCATGCGCGATCCTCCCCCGCCACCGCGGCGAACCGCGCGACCAGGGGCCGCCAGTGCGCGACGAGCGCGGCACCCGACTCCTCGATCGCCGCCAGCACGGCGTCGGGGTCGCGCCCGAGCGAGACGTGCTCGTCGCGCTCGGTCACCGCCCAGTGGCGCACGACGTCCGCGTCGACCTCCGGGTGTGCCTGGATGCCCCACGCGCGCGGGCCGAAGCGGGCCACCTGCACCTCGCCGCCCGGGCTCCGCGCGAGCACCACCGCGCCGTCGGGGAGCCGCGTGACGACGTCGTTGTTCCAGTGGATCGCGACCTCCGCACCGGTGCGTCCGGCGACCCAGTGGTCGTCCGCGGCGGCGTCGGTCCACTCCACCGCGGTCAGTCCGACCGTCTGGCCCTGCGGGTTCGGCTCGACCGTCCCGCCGAGCGCCACGGCGATGAGCTGGTGGCCGAGGCAGACGCCCAGCACGGGAGTGCCGGCGGCGACGGCGTCGCGCAGCGCGACCCTGAGCGGAGGCAACCAGGCGACGGTGTCGTCGTTGGCGCTCATCTCGCCGCCCAGCACCAGCACCCCGTCGTACGACGTCAGGTCGGGCAGCGCGTCGCCGACGTGGGGACGGCACATCTCGAGGGTGCACCCGGCCTCCGACAGCCAGGTGCCGACGAGGTGGGGCGGGCAGGACTCCTCGTGCTCCACGACCAGGATGCGGGGCCCCGGCATCTCAGAGGACCGGCAGCATCCGGTCGCGCTCGTAGGCGGAGACCTGGGTGCGGTACTCCTCCCACTCGGCGCGCTTGTTGCGCAGGAAGAAGTCGAAGACGTGCTCGCCCAGCGTCTCGGCCAGCAGCTCGGAGCTCTCGGCCACGTCGATGGCCTCGGAGAGGCTCTTGGGCAGCGGCGCGATGCCGAGGGCCTTGCGCTCGCGCTCGGTGAGGCTCCAGACGTCGTCCTCGGCCTCGCGGGGCAGGTCGTAGCCCTCCTCGATCCCCTTCATGCCGGCCGCGAGGACGACCGCGAAGGCGAGGTAGGGGTTGCAGGCCGGGTCGATGGTGCGCAGCTCGATGCGGGTGGACTGGCCCTTGTTGGGCTTGTACATCGGCACGCGGATCATCGCGGAGCGGTTGTTGTGGCCCCAGCAGATCGACGAGGGGGCCTCGCCGCCGCCGAGCAGGCGCTTGTAGGAGTTGACCCACTGGTTGGTGACCACGCTGATCTCGCTCGCGTGGCGCAGGATCCCGGCGATGAACTGCCGTCCCGTCTTCGACAGCTGGTACTGGGCGCCGGCCTCGAAGAACGCGTTGCGGTCGCCCTCGAAGAGGGACACGTGGGTGTGCATCCCCGAGCCGGGGTGCGTGGTGAAGGGCTTGGGCATGAACGAGGCCCAGATGTCCTGGCCCAGCGCGACCTCGCGCACGACGGTGCGGAAGGTCATGACGTTGTCGGCGGTGGTGAGCGCGTCGGCGTAGCGCAGGTCGATCTCCTGCTGGCCGGGGCCGCCCTCGTGGTGGCTGAACTCCACCGAGATCCCCATCGCCTCGAGCATCGTGATCGCCTCGCGCCGGAAGTCGGCGCCGCGCGACTGCGCGGTGTGGTCGAAGAAGCCGCTGCGGTCGACCGGCACCGGCTCGTCACCCTTCCCGGGGACGTTCTTGAAGAGGTAGAACTCGATCTCGGGGTGCGTGTAGAACGTGAAGCCCCGGTCGGCGGCCTTGCTCAGCGTCCGCTTGAGCACGTGGCGCGGGTCGGCGTACGACGGGCTGCCGTCGGGCATGACGATGTCGCAGAACATGCGGGCCGTGGCCGGGCCGTCCTCGCCGCCGCGCCAGGGCAGGATCTGGAACGTCGAAGCGTCGGGGTGCGCGAGCATGTCGGACTCGTAGACGCGGGCGAAGCCCTCGATCGCCGAGCCGTCGAAGCCGATGCCCTCCTCGAACGCGTTCTCCAGCTCGGCCGGGGCCACGCTGACGCTCTTGAGGAAGCCGAGCACGTCGGTGAACCACAGCCGGACGAACCGGACGTCGCGCTCCTCGAGCGCCCGGAGTACGAAGTCCTCTTGCTTGCCCATGGCCACAGCCTAGGGGCCGCCTGCGGCCCGATCCGCAGGTGACCACGCGTCAGCGACAGATGTTGACGTCCTGCGAGCCCAGGACCCCGTCCCACACCTCGCGCATCGGCGGCAGCCAGCTCTGCGTGGTCGGGACGAAGGCGATGGTGCCGGGCACACGTCCGTGCACGCCGTCGACCTCGACCTCCTCGACCACGAGCGGCACCGTGACCGCGCGACGGCGTACGCCCTCCCAGCAGGCGGAGGCCCGCCGCTTGGTCACCGCCTCCTCGAGCGTGACGGTGTCGCCGACGAGCTCGCCGTCGTAGCGCCACGCCACGGTGGCGGCGTAGCCGGTGTGGCCCTCCCACGGTGCGCGGACCGTGACGGACAGGCCCCACGTGCGCTTCGTGGCGACGCGGAAGGTCACGTCCCCGTCCTCGACGGTGCGGGGGCGGGACTGCCAGACGTGGACGACGTCGGCGTCGAGGGTGCCGCGCGCGTTGACGAGCCGGACCTCGCAGCCCTCGCAGTCGTCGACGGTGAAGGTGAGCCGGGTGCGCGCGTCGGCGGCCGGCTGCGACGCAGCAGCTGCGGTGGCGGTGGCCGTCGGCGCGACCGACGTGGCCAGGAGCGCGGCCGTGAGCGTGCTGCCGATCAGGCCGAGGCCGAGGGAGCCGAGGGGGCCGAGCAGGGTGGTGCGGATCGTCATGGGTCTCTCCCGTTCGAGGTGCGTGTCCTGACAGGACGCGCCCGCTCGCCGGGAGGTTGCACCCGGGGCCCTCAGTCGTCGTCGCCGAGCGTGTTGCGCTCGATCTCGGCCAGGGTGGGGCGCCCCCGGTTGCAGAAGACCTCGAGGTCCACGGAGTTGCGCCCGTCGCTGAAGACCGCGTCGACGTCGTCGTCGGGACCCTTCTCCCAGCTGACGATGCGCCAGCCGGTGGCCTCGTCGGGGCGGACCGCGACGCCGTACGCCCAGGTGTCGCGGCACTCGACGACGAAGGAGCCCCACTCGCCCGAGACCTCGTCACGGACCGCCGG
>Ga0326721_10000264_pt1 | contig 16948 bp, 13 predicted proteins | sample SGPome_FD_203951 | JGI IMG/M metagenome (GOLD analysis project Ga0326721, IMG submission 203951) | Soil microbial communities from Southern Great Plains, Lamont, Oklahoma, United States - SGP_1_2016 | ecosystem: Engineered > Artificial ecosystem > Soil microcosm > Unclassified | place: USA...
TCATCACGAGCAGCCGGTCTTGGTCAACGCTGACGCTGCCCGCCCGCGGGTAGTCGTTGGCGGAGGTGGCGAGAAGTGCCAGTCCGGCGATCGGCAGAACGATGACCGCGGAGATCAGGTCAACCGCGCGGCGCGGTAGCGGATGCCGCCTGACCTGACCAAAGGCCCACCAGGAGAGTGCCAGCGACGGCAGCGCCAGAAGATCGGTGGGGTCGCGGAGCACGGTTGACGGTCCCCAGGCCCATGACCACGCCGCCGAGGCCGCAGCGGCACCGGCCGCAGTCGTCTTCACCAGGGCGAACGTCGTCCCGACCGCCACCGTGGCGGTCCCGGCCACGAGACGGACCGGCAGCCGGGGAATGAGCAGCGCGAGCGTCGCGGTGATGACCGGCGGTGCCAGCGCGAGACCGGCGACGTCACTCAGCTTGCCGGTCAGCAACCCCGGCCAGGCTGCCTTGAGAACCTGGTCGTTGAGCAGCAGGAGCACCATCGCCAGGACGCTGACCGGGTGCAGCAACCAGCCCAGGCAGCCCTGATCCGACATACCGGGACGGTCAGCTCGTTCGGCCTTGATCATGAACGTTATGGTCACCGAGGGACGTCACGATCCGGCCTCGGAAGCGGCACAGTCGCGCGGCACCGCGTCCGGAACGGATCGTCAGGCCGGCTGGCTGGCGACCCGGAACACGTTCCAGGACACCGGCGGCAGGACGGCGTGCAGTCGGGTGCCGGTGATCCGGGCCTGCGGATGCGGCCGGGGAGCGACCCGCTCCGGATCGTCCTGCGTGTTCGTCGCCCGCCAATCGTCGTCGGCGAGCACGGTGGCCTCCTCGAGCTGTGCGCCCGGAAACGCTCGCAGTTCCGCGTCGAAGGTCACCTCGTCGGTGGGGTGGCGATTGACCACGAACACGGCCAGATCGCCGGAGTCGTCGTACGTCCCTACCGCGTCGACGACCGGCACCTCGCCGTAGCGGGCCGTCTGATAGCTGGGGGTGCGGATCTCCGGCCGCAGGACCGTGCCCTTCGCCAACCGCGCCGCCTGGGCGAACGGGTGGAAAATGCTCTGCCGCCAAGCCGGACCGCCGGGTTCGCTGCGGATCGATCCGAGCGAGTTCACCAGCTGGGCCTGGCACGCGGAGGTCACCCGATCGCTGTGCCGCAGCAGGGTCACCAGCAACGAGCCGACGACGACGGCGTCGGCGACGGTGTAGGCGTCCTCGCTGATCCGCGGCGCGACCGTCCATTCCTCGGCGGGCTGCCACCGGCTCTGGTACCAGACGTTCCATTCGTCGAAGGAAATGTTGATCTTCTTCTGCTGGGAGAGCGTGGCCCGGACATGGTCCGCGGTGGACACGACGTCATGAATGAAGCCGTCCATGTCGGTCGAGGAGGCCAGGAAGCTGCCCAGGTCGTCGCCGTCGATCTCGTAGTACGCGTGCGCGGAGATGAAGTCCACGACGTCGTAGGTCTCCGCCAGCACCTCGGCTTCCCAGCTGCCGAAGGTAGGCATCGCGCGGTTCGAGCTGCCGCACGCCACCAGCTCCAGGGAAGAGTCGAACTGCCGCAGCGCCCGGGCGGTTTCGGCCGCCAGCCGACCGTACTCCCGGGCCGTCTTGTGCCCCAGCTGCCAGGGCCCGTCCATCTCGTTACCGAGGCACCACATCCGGACGTCGTGGGGTTGCTTCGCCCCGTGGCTGACTCGCAGGTCGGACAGCGTGGACCCGTCCCGATAGTTGCAGTACTCCAGCAGGTCGATCGCCTCGGACAGGCCGCGGGTGCCGAGGTTGATCGCCAGCATGGGTTCGACCTGGGCCTGCTGTGCCCAGCGGATGAACTCGTTCAGGCCGAACGTGTTGTTCTCGATCGTCCGCCACGCCGGGTCCAGCCGGGTCGGCCGGTTCTCGACCGGCCCGACGCCGTCCTCCCAGCGATATCCCGAGACGAAGTTTCCTCCCGGGTAGCGCACCACCGTGACGCCGAGTTCGCGGACCAGTTCCAGCACATCCTGGCGGAATCCGTCGGCGTCGGCGGTCGGATGGCCGGGTTCGTAGATCCCGCCGTAGACACACCGGCCCATGTGCTCGACGAAGGAGCCGAAGGTGCGGCGGCTGACCGGGGCCACGACGAACGACGGGTCCAGGTGCAGGGAGGCTTCGGTCATCGATTTCAGCCTTTCAGTCCGGTTCCGGCGATTCCTTCCACGATATTCCGCTGGAACAGCAGAAACGCGGCGAGCAAGGGTAGGCCGCCGAGCAGGGCGGAGGCCATGATGTCGGCGTAGCGGATGCCGTAGTTGCCGATCTGGCTGGACAGTCCCACCTGGATCGTCATCAGGTTCGGGTTGGTCAGCACCAGCAGCGGCCACAGCAGGTTGTTCCACGACCAGACGAAGGTGAAGATCGCCACTGCGGAGACCGCCGGTCGGGACAGCGGCATCACGATCGTCCGGTAGATCCGCCAGCTGCTGGCGCCGTCGACGCGCGCGGCCTCCTCCAGCTCCTTGGGCAGGCCGTTGAAGAACTGCACGAAGATGAAGACCGCTATCGCGGTGGGGATCTGCGGCAGGATCACCGCCCAATAGGTGTTCAGCAGGTTGACGGCGTCGAACTCCCGGAACAGCGGCACGATGAGTACCTGTACCGGGATCATGATGCCCGCAAGGATGAAGAAGAACACCGCGTTGCGGCCCCGGAAATGCAGCCGGGAGATGGCATAGGCGGCCATGCTCGCGGTCAGTACCGTCCCCGCCGCCACGGCCGTCGAGGTGATGAAGCTCGACAGGTACCACTTCCAGATGTCACCGGCTTCGAGGACCGTGCGGAACGACTCCAGGGTGGGGTTCTCGATGAACCACGTCGTCGGGATCTTCGTCGTCTCGGCGTTCGGTTTGACGGCCGTGTCGAGCGCCCAGAAGATCGGCACCAGCCAGAGCACGGAGAAGGCGATCAGGACGCCGGTGCAGAGTCGGTTGAACGTCTTGTGCCGGTTGTCGTAGGAGGCCGCGGTGGACCTCTCCTTGGTGTTTCGGAGGTCGGGAACCTCACTGACCGCTGTCGACATGGTTACGCCGTCCTCCCCTGCTGACGCACGATCGCGAGCCACACGAACGAGGCGATCAGGATCAAGATGAAGAAGAGCATCGAGACGGCGGCTCCGTAGCCGATCCGCATGTTGGTGAAGCTCTCGTCGTAGATGTACTCCAGGGCCGGGCGGGTGCTGTAGTTCGGCCCGCCCTGGGTCATCAGGTAGATCTGGTCGAAGATCTTCAGGGACGCGATCACCTGCAGGATCGCCACCAGCGTCGTCGTCCGGTTGAGCAGCGGGATGGTGATCCGGCGGATCTGCTGGATCGGTCCGGCGCCGTCAATCGCCGCCGCCTCGTAGAGTTCCCGCGGAATGTCCTGCAGTCCGGCCAGATACAGGACGAAGTTGAAACCGAGCGTCCACCACACGGTGGCGATCGCGACCGAGATCATCGCCCAGTTCGGGTCACCCAACCAGCCCGGCGCGGTGACGCCGATCCGCCCGAGGAAGTCACTGGCCAAGCCGGAATCGGGGGTGTAGATCCAGATCCAGATCAGCGACAGCACGGCCGAGGGCAGGACGTAGGGGGCGAAGAAGGCCAGCCGGAAGAACCAGCGCCCGCGGGTGGCCCGGTCGGCCAGCAGGGCGAAGAAGAAGGCCAGTACCACCAGCGGCGGCGTGGTCAGGATCGTGAACAGCAGGGTGTGCCAGACCGAGGACCAGAAGTCCTGGCTCTGCAACGCATTCGCGTAGTTGCTCAGCCCGGCGAAGCTACCCAGGCCGCCGCGTACCAGGCTGCCGTTGAACAGGCTGAGGATGAAGGCGTAGATCGTCGGGCCGATGACGAAGAGGACGTAGAGGGCAACGAACGGCGCGAGCATCCAGTAGGCACTGCGATCCGTGCGCTGCGGCCGCTGGCCGGTTCGAGGGCCGGCCGGCGTCTTCGCCCGGCTGCCGGCGACGGTCGAGGTAGTCATCTGATTCCCTCCTGGCAGGAGTAGGACATTGCCGATTCAGGCCGGTTCAGACGGGCGAGGGTGTGTCTGCGTACTGCTCCAGGCCACTGCGCATGGCCCGGACGGCGGCCTCCGGCTCGGCCTGACCGGCCAGCACGGAACCGACCGCCGAGCCGATGATGACCTCGAAGTTCGATCCGGAGCCCGAATACCACCCGGGCGGATCGATGACCGCGGCGTCCGAGGCTGCCGCGTAGTTCGACTGCGGCTTCAACTCGCGATACTTCGAGCTTTCGGCCACCGGCTGCCAACTCGGGACGTGCCCGCCCTCGGCCCAGGTGAGGCTCTGGTCGAGCAGTGAACGGATCAAGGTCAGCGCCCGGTCGGTGCGCGCGTCGTCGTTGCCCGCCGCGGGCACCACCAGGGTGTGGAAGTCGGCCTGGACGGCGTATCCGCCCTCCCCGCCGAAGACGTTCGGGAAGAGCGTCATGCTGAACGGCGTTTTGGCCAGCTGAAACGTCGTGATCTCCCACTCGCCCTGCAGATAGAAGGCGGACCTGCCGTTGGCGAAAAGGGCGATCCCACCGGCATAATCGACGTCCTGCGGCATCAGCTTCCGGGTGCCACTCAGATCCTTCAGGAAGGTCAGCACCTGCAGGGCTTTGGCGTCGTCCATCACCACCTGGGTCCCCTCCTGCTGCAGCATCTGGCCGCCGAGCTGGGAGTAGAACGACTGGAAGAGCCGCCAGCAGGTGGCGGTGTCGTTGTTGATGCTCGCGACCGCCCCCCACTGCCCGGAGGCCTCCTTGCCCCGCACGAGGGCGTCGGTGAAAGCCTCCGGGCTGTCCATCGCCGCCAGGTTGCCTTGGGCATCGAGCAGGCCGGCCTTCTTGCAGAGGTCGGTGTTGTAGAACAGCACGAACGGATGCGTGTCCAGGGGTAGGCCAAAGAGCTTGCCGTTGAAGGTGCAGGCCCGCAGCGCCTTGGGGTTGAACTTGTCCGGCGTCAGGCCGTGCTTGGACAGCGCTTGCGCAGGCAGCTCCTGCAGCAGGTCGGCGCCGTGCAGCGTGGGCAGGCGGGAGGCGTGAGACACCCCGACGTCCGGTGGCTGATCCCCGATCGTGGCCAGTGCGAGCTTGGTGTAGTACGGGTTCCCCCACGACAGGGTGATGTGCTGCAGTTCGAGGCGGGGGTACTGCTTGGTGAATCCCTGGAGCATCTGCTGCATCCGGGCGCCGTCACCACCGCCGAAGAGGTCCCAGAACGTGACGGTGCCCGGGGCCACGGGCGTCCCCGCCAGCCCGGCCTCCAGCGTGCCGCAGCCGGCCAGGGACAGCCCGCCGGCCCCGAGCAGGGACGCCTGCAGGAAGCGCCGCCGGGAAAGGCCCGTCCGATCGGCGTCCGTCCCTGAGGAAATGTGGTCCACCTGCGCCATGGCTGCCCTCCGGCTCGTCGGTGATCTTCCGGTGCTCGGAAGAACGGTGCCTACGCCGCCCCCTGAGCATCCAGCGCCATCGACAGCGCGCAACCCGGGCCTGCGCCGGGTGGTCCGGGCCCGGGTGGAAGGCGATGCCTTCCACCCGAGCCAGACGTCACGAGGTGGTGATCCGCAGGGTCGGCTTCCCTCCCGCGCCCAGTTCAGTGCGAACCGTGATGACCGATCCGGCGGTGACCGTGAACCGGCCGCGCAGGCGCAGTTTCAGCCCGGCGCCGCGAATCCGGGCACTGACGTGCACCTTGCCCGGCTTGATCGCCAGCACGGTCGGCTCCAGGCCGTACTCCTGCCCGGCGATGAGTTTCTGGCCCTGGATCCGGAAATCGGCCCTCGCCCCGGGAATGCCCTGGACGACGTGCACGAAGCCCTTCGTCGGGGTCTGGTCCACCTCGAGCTTCACCGAGTAGATCGGCGACCCGGCGCCAGAGCGGACCCGCAGCTCGAGCGGGCCGTCGGCGGTCGGGGTGAAGGTCAGGGTGACCGGGGTGGTGGGGTCCGTCGTCCCCGTCGCCACCTGCGCGGCGGCGTGCAGATCGGTGAGGACCGCGGTGACCGGCTCCCCGGCGCTGCTGACCGTGATCTTCACTGCCCGGCCGGCTTCGCCCGGGTAGCTGAAATGGTCGTCCGATCCGGTGCCGGCCAGGCCGGTGACCTCCAGGCCGGGCTGCAGTTGGGCGCCGTCGTCGTCCCCGTTGGTGTCGTCGATCGCGGTGGCTCCGCGCCGGGTGACCACGTCCACGAAGTCCTGCTGCGCCTTCGCCGAATCGATCGTGGCGAAGAACCCGCCAGTGGCCAGGATCGCCTCGGTCACGGTGGTCGGTGCCGCGGCGGCCACGAGCTGGTCCTTCGCGGCGAACGCAACCGGTTCGACCGGTCCCGCGCCCTTGGCGAACGGCACCGGGTTCGACGGTGCGAGGAAGCCGACATTGACCCGGATGCCGAGGCTCTCGGCCCGGTTGATCTCGTTGATCAGGCCCTGGACGTCGCTGTCCTCGCCATCGGTGAGCACGACGATGCCGCTGCGGTCCTCGGTCTCGTCCGGGGTGTCCTTGGTCAGTTCCGCGATGCCGGCCGAGACTCCGGAGGCGATCAGCGTGCCGCCGTTGGCGTCGATGCCGGCGAAGCTGGCGGCCGACGGGTCGTCCAGCGGGGAGATGACCCGCGCGGACTCGTCGAAGTCGATCACAGCGGAGCGGTCCGGAAGCTCGTCCGTGCCCTTGGTGCTCTCTTTGGTCCGCAGCGTCTCGTTGAACTGCTGCGCCGCGGCGATCCGCAGCCCCGAGGGGTCAGTGATCTGGTTCGAGCCCGAGCTGTCGACCACGATGGCCAGCTTGCGGCCGGTGCAGTCCTTCACCGGATCGTCCCGAGTCAGGGCGCAAATGATCAAGGGCGCCTGGTCCTTGTACTCGTCGGTGATCCGCTGGCGCAGATCGCTCCACTGCGCCTTGGTGTCGGCGATGGCATTGGCGACGGCCTTCTCGAAGTTTCCCGGGACCTTGCCGCGCGCGGTCAGGGCGACGGAGGCCGCCCCCTCGTCCGTGATCGTGCCCTCGTCCTTGTTCAGCGACTTGTGGGTGACGTGCTTGTCGCAGGAGAAGGTGCCGTCAAAGGTGTCGGGGCTGGAGAAGCACCCGGTGATCAGACCCGACCGCCGGAACCGCCCGGCCTGCAGGTTCATCTCCCGGCTCGGCCCGGACAGGCCCAGGCCCGGTGGATTCAGCCGCCCGATCGGCCCCGGGCCGGCCACGTCGCCGTAATTGCTGTGCGAGTAGAAGTCCTGCGTGGCGTGCAGGGTCTTGCCGAACGCTTCCAGCGAGTTGCACTTGCCCCGCCCGCTGGGGGCCAGGAACTGGCAGAACAGCGAGGTCTGGAAGGTCGTGACGTGCCCCTCGTCGTCCAGCATCTTCTGCGCCCGGGACGAGGCGGCGTTCAGGTTCTCGTCGGCGCGCTGCTCGCAGGCGGTGATCGCGGCCGCCGCGACGGCCTCCTTCTGCGGGTACTCCTTGCCGTCGTAGTCGTCCTTGGCCAGGTAGTCACCCCCGTCGCAGTGCTGCGCCCCGACCAGCGGATACAGGATGTCCGGGGCGCCGACCGCACCCAAGGTGGCGGTGGTCCCGGCGAGTTCGTCGATGGTCTCGGGTTCGAAGCAGGTCCCGTCCGACGGCGTATCGGCCGGACAGGCCAGGGCCGCCCGGGTGATGTGCTCGTGCTCGGCACTCTGCTGGCCCGGGTTGATCGTGCCGAAAGCCGATGCCGGTGTGGCGCTCGCCGTCCCCACCAGCATCAGCGCCATCAGCACCCCCACCGGCCGGCGTGATTGAGTGATTCTCATGTTGTCCCCCCGTTTGGACTCGACTTTCGAGTCCCCCCGGGCGAATGTAGACGCGGGTGGCGAATTCCCGGCTTCGTCGGCCCAGGATCAACCGAAGAATGGCGGTTTTCTCCGACCGCTGGGTACGACCTCGGGCGAACGGCCCACCCACCAGCCTGGACTCTTCGATCGCGACCACGCAGCCGAGTCAGCCCGGAGCGCTGGTGGTTCCCGGTGGACCGGGGCGCTGCCGCAGCCAGGAGGCCAGGGTTACCGCGAGGAACGTGAGCACCACCTGCAGCAGGAGCACGGGAGTGGAGACTTTGCCCAGGATCAGCGCGACGATCAACGGGACGCTCCCGATCAGGGCCACGTCCGGGCCCTGGGTCACGATTCCGGACACCCCTGGCGGCAGCCCACCCATCGGGGTGTAGATCTGCGGCGCCGAGAAGTCCGGCAACGGCCGGTAGGCCGCCCGGACCGCAGCCGCGGCCCAGGCCGGTGCGACCAGCACGCCGAGCAGTACCCATCCGCCTGGATCGCCGTAACGCCATGCCAGGAGCGCAGTTTCGACCATGGCCCAGAGCAGCATCAGGACGCTGGGAAAGACCAGGCGGAAGCGCCGGACCTCGTGCTGATCAAGCGGCAGGGCGGCGTCCAGCGCGGGGTTGACCTGCGCTCGCCGGGCTCCTTCGGCCGTCGCCAGCGCGGCGATGTATGCGGCAGCCACGAAGGTGATCGCCAGCGCGGCGACGTTCGGCTTCGGCGTCGCGAGCACCAGGACAGGCAGGCAGCCGGCCAGCACCACCTGGACGACGTGCCGCGGGGTGCGCAGGAAGAGCAGCAGGTCAGAGGTGATCAGCGCGGCTTCGGGACGGCGCCCGGGCGGGACCCGGGCCAGCCAGAACATGGTCAGCGAGCGCTTCCGCCGGCTCGGTTCGGCCCGGGCCGCCAGCGCTCGGCCGAGCCCTCGGGGGTCGAGCGAGAGCACGGCTACCAGGGCCTCGTCGGCGGCCGCCCCCTGGCTGCGCAGGCTCACCCCGGGCACCTTGGCCAGCCGCCCGTCCCAGATCACCGTGAGCACGATCACCACGATGATCACCAATCCGCTGCCACCGAACAGCAGCTCGCTCAGCGGGGGCGGTGCCCACCCGCCGAAGGCCAGCAGCAGTCCCACGACCGGTACCACCGCCAGGCCCAGATCTGCCCCGAGGCGCAGCGATCGATGCAGGCGAGGGCGAGTCTGAGTGAGGCCGGCCACGACCACCAGGGCAACGTTCGTGGCCGCGCCGAGCACGGCAACGGCGGCGACCAGAGCCGGCCGGGCCCCGAGTGCCAAGCCGACGCCGCAGCCGCCGATCCCACCGACCAGAACGGCCACCCCGGGCCAGCGGTAGGCGGTCGGGCGCAGCAAGGTTCGACGTTCGGTCGGCAGCGGGAGCCACCAGGCCGATTCCGCAGCCGAGAGCGCCAGCGGCCCGAGCCGGGCCACGAGTCCTACCAGTGCCGCCGTGGCCGCCAGCGCGGGCAGCACGGCCAGCCACCCGGGATCGAGTCCGGGGCCCTCGATCGCGCCCCGGGCCGGCGAGCCGTCCTTCGGGGCCAGCGTGGAGGCCAGCGACAGCACCATCGATGCCGTGATCGCGATCGACAGGAACGCCGTGTAGATGTCGCCCAGCAGCGCGGAGATTCCGGCCTCGGCATGATGCCTGCTGCGGTGGCGGGTCCAGCGCCGAACCTGGCGCCCGGTCGGCAGGTCCTCCTCGAGGACGGTCATCTGCCGGCCTCCGCTGCTCGGGCGTTCACAGTTCGCGCAGGATGACGTCCGCGCCGCCGTCGGCGTCCAGTACCCGTACGTCGTGATCCGAGATCACCACGACCGAGGTGGCCGCCCGGCGCACCATCTGCGGGTCGTGGGTCGCCATCAGCACCGTGCCGCCCGCTTCCCGTTCCTCGACCAGGCGCTCGGTCAGATCGTCCCGCATGCTGGAGTCGAGCCGCTGCTCAGGCTCATCGAGGATGATCAACCGCCGGGGCCGGGCGAACACCCCGGCCAGCAGGAGCCGGCGCCGCTGACCCGAGGACAAGGCCGCCGGGAGCGCCTCGGACCGCTCGGTCAGCCCGAAGTCCTCCAGCAGCGCCGAGGTCACCGCGCCCGAGTCCGCCACGCCGTGCCCGTAACAGATGAGCATGAGATGTTCGCGCACGGTCAGCGTCGGGAAGAAGGCGTCATCGCCCAGTTCGACGGCAAGGTCGGCGCGGAAGACGCGGCTGCGGTCGTCGATCGGCTTGCCGAGCAGTTCCAGGCGCCCTTTCACCGGCGGCAGCAGCCCGACCACGGTCCGCAGCAGCGTGGACTTGCCGGACCCGTTCGCACCGACCACGGCGACCACGGTGCCGGGTTCGACGTTGACGGTCACCGGCGGGCACACCGGCAGGCCGTACCCCACCTGCAGACCATCGATCAGCAGCAGCGGAATCGGGCGGTCCTTCTCGACTGCGGGTCGGCGCTTCTTGCTCATGGGGTGACAATCACCCTCGTAGCGTAGGACGGGCAGCACCCACGGCCCGCGACCGGGTGAGTGGACGACGAGCGCCGGCTCTGTCGTCGACACCACCCGAGCTCGCGAAGTGGTCGCACTACCTACCCATCTGCCACGGCTTCGGCTGCGAACAGGAATCGACCCACGGATCAGAGATCCGGCAGAGCGATGTCGCTTGTGGGGGAATCTGGAACGCTTTGGGAGGCTGGCAATGGTGGGACGGCGCGGTTGCGGACAATCGCTGATCACGCGGGTACCGGTGCTCGCGTGAGGCGCGGCAGGCGGGCGATCAGCGGTACCGGGCGCGGTGCGGTTGCCGGGTTGATCGCGGCCGCGCTGGCGCTGGGGGTGGCCGAGGCGGTGGCCGGAGTGCTGGGCCGGGCGGTCTCGCCGGTCATCGTGGTCGGTGGCGCCGCCATCGACCGGACTCCCCGGTTCCTGAAGGAATTCGCCATCGAACAGTTCGGCGAAAATGACAAGAAAGTCCTCTTGGCAGGCATTTTCGTGGTGATCGCGGTGATTGCGGCCGGGGTCGGGGTGCTCGCCGTCCGAAACCGGCGAGCCGGGTTGATCGGGGTGTCGCTGCTCGGCCTGGTCGCGGCGGCCGCAGCGGCCAGCCGGCCGACGTTTATCCCCCTCGACATTGTGCCGTCGCTGGTAGCGGCCTGGGTTGGGGTGCTGGGCCTGGGCCTGATGCTTGATGCTTCGCCACCGCACCCGGCGGTGACCGCGCCCACCCAGCCCGACCCGGCGAAACCGGCCATCGCGGTGCCGCCGGTAGGCCCGCGACGGCGGGGCGTACTGATCGCCACCCTGGCCACGATCACGGCCGGGCTCACCGGTTTCGGCGGGCGGACGCTGCAGAACCTGCGCACGGATGTGGAGGTGTCCCGGCGGAATCTGAAGCTGCCCGCACCGGCTCAGCCGGCGATCGCGCTGCCGGCCGGAGCCGAGCTGGACGTCGAGGGGATCAGCAGCCTCTACACGTCGACCCGGGACTTCTACCGGGTCGACACCGCGCTCTCGGTACCCCGGCTGACCACCGACGACTGGCGATTGAGAGTGCACGGGATGGTGGAGCGCGAACTCGACCTGAGCTTCGCGGACCTGCTGAAGCGCCCGATCGTCGAGCATGACATCACTCTGACCTGCGTCTCCAACGAGGTTGGCGGCAAGCTGCTCGGGACCGCTCGCTGGCTCGGCGTCGAGTTGGCGCCGATACTGGCCGAAGCCGGAGTGAAATCCGGGTCGAACCAGCTGGTCAGCACCTCAATCGACGGGATGACGATCGGCACCCCGGTCGTCGCGGTGACGGACGGCCGGCCGGCGATGCTGGCCATCGCCATGAACGGTGTGCCCTTGCTGCCGGAGCACGGCTTCCCGGTTCGGATGATCGTGCCCGGTCTGTACGGGTACGTCTCGGCCACCAAATGGGTTGTCGACCTGGAGTTGTCAACATTCGAGGCGTTCGATCCCTACTGGGTGCGGCGTGGCTGGAAGCAGGAGGCACCGATCAAGACCAGTTCTCGGATCGATACCCCGAAACCCTTGTCCACCCTCAAGGCCGGCCGGGTGCTGGTGGCCGGTGTGGCCTGGTCGCAGCACCGCGGGATCTCCGCCGTCGAGGTTCGGGTGGACGGCGGTAGCTGGCACCCGGCAACGCTTTCCACCGAAATCACCGCGGATCTGTGGCGTCAATGGGTGTGGGAATGGGATGCGCCGGTGGGCTCGCACACCCTCCAGGTCCGGGCCACCGATGCGACCGGAGACCAACAGACCGAGAAGCGATCGGCGCCGTTCCCGAGCGGATCGACCGGCTGGCAGTCCGTACTGGTCACGGTCCGATCCTGAACTCCGCCGAAATGACTTGGTGATCAGACCAATCCGATCGAAGGGCGGCAGCGAACCAGTGATGTCGCCGGAGCGGGGTCCACCCGCCGTCCGGCCCTCTCACCACCAGCCCCAGGAGCACTCTGATGAACACGCTTACTCGCCGCTCGCTCGCCGTCGTCACGACTGTGATCGCCACCGCCGGCCTCGCCGCGTGCGGCAGCAGCGACACCGCCACCCCGGTCGCCGCGGCCGCCGCCACCGAAGCCGCCCCGATGGCCGCAGCGACAACGGTTGACGCGACGGCGTCCGGGCTGGTCGGACCCGGCTGTGCCGGCTACGCCGCCCAGGTTCCGGACGGGGCCGGCTCGGTCGCCGGAATGGCGCAGGACCCGGTGGCCGTCGCCGCCGGCAACAACCCGCTGCTGAAGACCCTGACCGCGGCCGTCTCCGGCAAGCTGAACACCAAGGTCAACCTGGTGGACACCCTCAACGGCGGCGAGTTCACCGTCTTCGCCCCGGTGGACGAGGCTTTCGCCAAGGTGCCGGCCGCGACCATCACCAAGCTGAAAACCGACAAGGCGCTGCTCACCAAGATCCTCACGTATCACGTGGTAGCCGGCCAGATCGCCCCGGCCGACCTTGACGGCACCCACAAGACCGTCGAGGGCGGCGACGTCACGGTGACCGGCTCCGGTGACGCGCTCATGGTCAACGGGGCCAGCGTGATCTGCGGCGGGGTCAAGACTGCCAACGCGACCGTGTACCTGATCGACTCGGTGCTCTCCCCGAAGTGACCTTCCGGACCAGCTGAGCTCGACCTCGGTGGCGCCGCTCGGATCTGAGGCGGCGCCACCGGCGGCAACGCTAGTTGATCTCACGCCGCACCGTCCGGAGGAGTCCGGCGGCCAGCGGAACCGCGACCCAGAGCGCCACGGAGACCAGAATCTGTGGCAGATGTCCCGCCGAGTCACCGGTGAGCAGCCAGTTGAAGGTGGTCGTGGAGTCGATCCATTCGGCGACCGCCGTCGATACCCGCCCCAGCAGGGCGAACCCGATCGGCAGCGCGAAGATCAGGACGATGGCTGCGGCCGAATTGTGCAGCAGAGCACCGAATGCGACCCCCATCAGGACATTGAGGAGGACGTACAGGAGGTAGCCGACGAGCACGCCGGGACTCAGATTCGCCTCGAGTTCTCGGCCCGAGGCGGCCGCCACGCCCAGACCGGCGGCGGTGACCAACCCGCCGAACACCGCTCCACCGACAGCCAGCAGCAACGAGACCGTTACCTTCGCATTGATCACCCGAATCCGGCGGGACTCCTGGGTGAACGTGGTCAGCACGGTGCGCTGGCTCCATTCACTGGTGAGCGTCAGGATCGACACGACCGGCAGCAGAATGGTCAGACCCATGGCGGCATAGCTGAGGTAGCCGGCGTAGCTCTGCTCGATGCTGGTCGGGGACAGGATCGGCGCCATCATCAGCGCGATGGTCGTGACCGCGACCATCGCCAGCAGCCACCGGGCGGCTCGAGTATCGGTCGCCTTGCCGTACTCGACCCGAAGCAGGCGACTGAACGGAATTGCCAGGTCCGCGTCGGTCCGTGACGGTTCGGCGGGGAGCTGGAATGCGCGGGTGAGAGTGGAACTGGTCATGCTGCTGCCTCCTGCGGCTGGGCCGTCTTCACGGCGGTGAGGGAGAAGAAAAGCTGTTCCAGGCCGGTCGAATCGGACTGACGCAGTTCGGTGAGGATGATTCGCCGCTCCAGAGCGACTCGCGCGACCATCTCCGCGGTCACCCGACCGTCCAGCACCTCCACGGTGAAGGTCTGATCCGGGCCGGCGACATAGTCGATTCGGGCCGCCCGCAGAGCCCGGCCGAGCGCCTCCGGATCAGTGGTGCGCAGCTGCAGGCTGGAACTCGCGAGCAGTTGAGCCAGCGGACCGGAGGCCACGACCGCCCCCTGAGAAATGACCACGAGGTGATCAACGGTGGCCTGTACCTCGTGCAGCAGATGGCTGGACAGCAACACCGTTCCACCGCGGTCGGCGAAGTCGCGCAGCAGAGCGCGCATCCAGGCGATGCCCTCGGGATCGAGCCCGTTGGCCGGCTCGTCCAGAATGAGTACCTTCGGCTCACCCACGAGCGTCTGGGCGATCCCGAGCCGCTGCCGCATGCCGAGGGAATAGCCGCCCACTCGCCGGTCGGCCGCCTCGCCCAGCCCGACCAGGTCGAGCAGGTGCGCTACCCCGGTCGTCGGGACGCCGGCCATCCGGGCGGCGATCGTCAGGGTGGCCCGCCCGGTTCGCCCGGGATGCATCGCGGACGGATCGAGCAACGTGCCAACCACCCGAGTGGGGTTGGGCAACTCCACGAAGGGCCGGCCGTTGATGATCGAGCTCCCGTGATCGGGTCGGGCCAGGCCGACGATCATCTTGAGAGTCGTGGACTTTCCCGCACCGTTCGGCCCGAGGAAGCCGGTGATGGTGCCCGGTTCGCAATGCAGTGAGACGTCGCGGACGACCGGCGTTGTGCCGTAACTCTTGGTCAGAGCGGTTGTTGTGATCATGGCTTCAGCATGGTTCGCCGGAACGGTCGCACACATCGCCTGGCGGGGCAGCGTTACCGCTCGAAAGGGTGGCCCACGATCGCCGCGATCACCTCCTTTCGACACGCGCGGATCAACTTTTGGTCCTGCCGGGCCCGGACCAGGGGCGTCTACGCTCGGGACATGTCGTCACTGCAGAGGTTCTGGGCCGAACATCTCGCGCCCATGTCCCTGCCTGCGGACGATCCCGCCGATCTCATCCCCGTCGGTCCACGGACGCGCCGCGACTGGGCGGTGGACCTCGCCGGGTTCGCCCTCGCCACCGGGCTAGGGGCACTCACTCTCGCCTCGCTGTTGGGTGAGCATGACACCTTGCCGACCTGGCAGCTGGCCCTCGACATCGGCTGTGGAGCGCTGGCCTGCCTCTCGCTGTGGTGGCGACGGCGCTGGCCGCTCGGCATCGCGGTGGCCTGTGTCGTGCTCGGGGCGTTCTCGACCTCCGCCACCGTCGCCGGGCTTCTTGCCCTGTTCTCCGCCGCTGTGCACCGGCCGGCCCGGCCGGCGCTGCTGGTGGCAGCGCTCTGGGTTCCCTCAGCTCTGATCTACGCCAGTTACTCGCACCGCGACGACACGCCGTCGGTCGTCCTGCTCGGCGTTGTGCTCGGGCTCGCGGCGACCGCCTGGGGCATGTATGTCCGCGCTCGCCATCAACTCCTGCACAGCTTGCGGGAGCGGGCGCTACGCGCCGAGGCCGATCAGCGGCTGCACGCCGATCGGGTGCGGCTGGCCGAACGTACCCGGATCGCCCGCGAGATGCACGACGTGCTCGGCCATCGAATCTCGCTGATGACGTTGCACGCCGGTGCCTTGGAGATCCAGCCCGACCTGCCCCCGGAAAAGGTCCGCGAGACCGCCGAACTGCTGCGCTCGACCGCGCGGCAGGCGCTGGAGGAGCTGCGCAGCGTCATCGGAATCCTCCGCGACGAACCGGGCCTGGAGCCGTCCGCTCCCGCCCCGCGGCTGTCCGACATCCCCCGCCTGGTCGAGGAGACTCGCCGGGCCGGCGCTAAGATCGACTTCGAGATGCAAGTGGAAGAACCCGATTCCGCGCCGAGCGCGCTAGGCCGCGACGCCTATCGGATCGTGCAGGAGGCGCTCACGAATATCGGCAAGCACGCCCGTGGCACGGCAGGTCAGGTGCTGGTCATCGGTGCCGCGGACACCGGGTTACGAGTCAGCGTGCGCAACCGACTGCCGGTCCACGCGCACTCCCAACCGGCCCTGCCGGGTTCTGGCACCGGGCTGCTCGGCCTCACGGAACGGGTGTCGCTCGCCGGCGGCGCCCTGGTGCACGGCCCAGACGGAACGGGTGACTTCGTGGTCGAGGCTGAGCTCCCGTGGTGAGGGTGCTGCTGGTGGACGACGACGCCCTGGTACGTGCGGGGCTGCGAATGATCCTCTCCGCGGCCGAGGACCTGGACGTCGTGGGTGAGGTGGACGACGGCGTCCGGGCCGTTGCCGCCGTCCAGAAGCATCACCCCGACGTCGTCCTGATGGACATTCGGATGCCCGAGATGGACGGCATCACCGCGACGGCTGCCCTGCGCCGGCTCCCCGCACCGCCACAGGTGATCGTGCTGACCACGTTCCAGGCCGACGAGCAGGTGATGAGCGCGCTGCGCGCCGGCGCGAGCGGGTTCCTGGTGAAGGACACCCCGCCGACGGACATCATCAACGCGGTGCGCCTGGTCGCCGCCGGTGAGGCGATGCTCTCCCCCTCGGTCACCCGCACGCTGCTCTCGCACTTCGGCGACGCCGACGCCTCCGAACGCCGTCGCGCCGCCGCCCAGCGGCTGGCCACGCTCACCGACCGGGAGCGCGAGGTAGCCATCGCGGTCGGAACCGGAGCCTCGAACGCGGAGGTGGCTGCCTCCCTCTTCATGAGCGAGGCGACCGTCAAGTCGCATATTTCTCGGCTTTTCACCAAGCTGGACGCCGCCAATCGGGTGCAGATCGCGATCGCCGTGCACGACGCCTACCAATCCTGATCTGCCGCAGGCAGTCTGGAGTCGAAACCCGGCCGGCATCGGCATTCGGTCGGCTCTATCGAAGGTGAGATGGGATCATAGCCGGATGGTCGAGATCGAGAGTCTCATCGCAGCGGCTGCCGCGCTGGCCATCGCCTTCGGTGGCTACGTGCAATTCGTGCTTCGCCGCTCCATCTATCCGTGCATCGAGTT
>Ga0326721_10000265_pt1 | contig 16916 bp, 10 predicted proteins | sample SGPome_FD_203951 | JGI IMG/M metagenome (GOLD analysis project Ga0326721, IMG submission 203951) | Soil microbial communities from Southern Great Plains, Lamont, Oklahoma, United States - SGP_1_2016 | ecosystem: Engineered > Artificial ecosystem > Soil microcosm > Unclassified | place: USA...
ACGAAGCACAGCTCAAGCAGAACTGGGCGGGCGGTATGCCGACCAACGCGCTGCTGGTGTCCGGCCCGTCGAAGACCGCCGACATCGAACAGGTCCTGGCGTATGGCGCTCATGGTCCCAAAGACCTGATTGTCTTGATCGTGGAGGACGCATGAGTCTGCCCGCTGCATTTCTGGACAGCGTCCGCCGCCTGATCCCGCAGAAGCGTCGCTTCGATGACCCGCTCTCGACCCTGGCATTCGGCACTGACGCCAGCTTCTACCGCCTGATTCCGAAACTGGTGATCCGAGTCGAGTCCGACGACGAAGTCATTGCCCTGCTAAAACTGGCTCAAGCCGAAAAGGTCGCGATCACGTTTCGCGCCGCAGGCACCAGCCTGTCCGGCCAGGCGATCAGCGACTCGGTGCTGTTGGTATTGGGGGACAACTGGAACGGCCGCGAACTGCGCGATCAGGGAACGCAGATCCGCCTGCAACCGGGCGTCATCGGTGCGCACGCCAATGCCTGGCTGGCACCGTTCGGACGCAAGATCGGCCCGGACCCGGCCTCGATCAACGCCTGCAAAATCGGCGGCATCGTCGCCAACAACGCCAGCGGCATGTGCTGTGGCACGGCGCAGAACACTTATCACACCTTGGCAGGCATTCGTCTGATTCTGGCCGACGGCACCCTGCTCGACACCGAAGACGCCACCAGCGTCGCCGCATTTCGCGCCAGCCACGCGGACCTGCTGAACAACCTGGATCGCTTGGCACGAGAAACCCGCGCCAACACCGAACTGGCCGCCAGAATTCGCCATAAATACCGCCTGAAAAACACCACCGGCCTGTCACTCAATGCGCTGGTGGACTTCGACGAACCGCTGGATATCCTCAGCCATCTGCTGGTCGGCTCTGAGGGCACGCTGGGGTTCATCAGCGCCGTGACCTACAACACCGTGGTCGACCACCCACACAAGGCGTCGGCGCTGATCGTTTTTCCGGATGTAGAGACCTGCTGCAACGCTGTCACCATCCTCAAAACCCAGCCGGTGGCCGCAGTCGAACTGCTCGACCGACGCAGCCTGCGCTCGGTGCAGGACAAACCGGGCATGCCGGGTTTCGTGCGAGAGCTGTCTGCAAATGCCTGCGCCCTGCTGATCGAAGCCCGTGCGGCTTCCCGCTTCTTGCTGGATGAGCAACTGCTGCAGATCATGGCGTCAGTGGCTGCCTTCCCGGTCGAAAAGCAGGTGGACTTCACCCACGACCTGCAGGAGAACGCCCGCCTCTGGGCCATCCGCAAAGACACCTTCCCTGCCGTAGGCGCCGTGCGCCAGACCGGCACCACGGTCATCATCGAAGACGTGACTTTCCCCGTCGAACAACTGGCCATGGGCGTGCGTCGCCTGATCGAGCTGTTCGACAAACACCACTACGACGAAGCCATCCTGTTCGGCCATGCGCTGGAGGGCAACCTGCACTTCGTGTTCACGCAGGGCTTCAACAACCCCGATGAAATCGCCCGTTACCAGGCATTCATGGACGACGTGGCGCAACTGGTCGCCGTTGAATTCGGCGGCTCGCTCAAGGCCGAACACGGCACCGGTCGCAACATGGCGCCCTTCGTCGAGAAGGAATGGGGCAGCGACGCCTACCAGTTGATGTGGCAGCTCAAACGCCTGCTCGACCCCAGCGGCATTCTCAACCCGGACGTGGTACTCAGCACCGATCCGCACATTCATTTGAAACACCTGAAACCGATGCCCGCCGCCGACGAGATCGTCGATAAATGCATCGAGTGCGGCTTCTGCGAACCGGTCTGCCCGTCCAACGGACTGACCCTCAGCCCGCGACAGCGCATCGTCATCTGGCGCGACATCCAGGCGAAAAAACGCGCCGGAACCGACACCCGACAACTGGAGCGCGACTATCACTACCACGGCATCGACACCTGCGCCGCGACCGGCCTGTGCGCCCAGCGCTGCCCGGTCGGCATCAACACCGGCGAACTGGTGAAAAAGCTGCGCAGTCAGGAAGCCAATCACAACAAAGCCGCAACCTGGCTGGCGCACAACTTCAAGACCGCCCTGCAAGGCGCACGCTTCACCCTGCACGCCGCCAATGGCGCACGCATGCTGCTGGGCGCGCCACGGCTCGCGAAACTGTCGGCGTCGTTAACCAAACTGTCGGCCGGACGCGTCCCGCAATGGACACCCGCCATGCCCCAGGCTGAACACTCGATCCGCTTCACCGCGCCGGTCGACGACCAGCGTCCGCGCGTGGTCTATCTGGCTGCCTGCGTCTCCCGCGTCATGGGCCCCTCTGCAGGCGACAGGGAACAGTCATCACTCCTCGACAAAACCCGCAGCCTGCTGGAAAAAGCCGGTTATCAGGTGGTGTTCCCCGACGATCAAGACAACCTGTGCTGCGGCCAGCCGTTCGCCTCGAAAGGCTACAACGAACAGGCCGAAGACAAACGCCAACAACTGCTCGCTGCGTTGACCAAAGCGAGCCGCGGCGGCCTCGACCCCATCTATTGCGACACCAGCCCCTGCACCCTGCGCCTGATGCAGGACCTGAAGGACACGCGCCTCGACCTGTACGACCCGGTGCGCTTCATCCGCACCCACCTGCTGGACAAACTCACCTTCACCCCGCAACAGGAACCCATCGCCGTCCACGTCACCTGCAGCACCCAACACCTGGGCGAAAGCCAGGCGTTGATCGACCTGGCCAGGTTATGCAGCGTGAACGTGGTCATCCCGGAAGGCATTCACTGCTGCGGCTTCGCAGGCGACAAGGGCTTCACGACACCGGAACTGAACGCCCATTCGCTGCGCACGCTCAAGGAAGCCGTGCAGTTCTGCCACGAAGGTATTTCCACCAGCCGCACCTGTGAAATCGGCCTGTCACAACACGGCGGAATCAACTATCACGGGCTGGTTTACCTAGTGGATCGGGTGACCACGGCAAAATCGCATGATCAAGACATAAAGCCGTAGATCGCCCCATTTTGGTGCTTTATATGCACCAGATGGCTTTTTCGCATGAGCCTGAAAATAAATAGAACCCCTGCGTTTCACCACAGTCCATCTTCTAGGCCCGGCAACTGAACGGGCCCTCAGAAACCTCGGGCGACGGCACCATTGACCGGCCACACCGAGTCCACAGGCTATAAGGAGAGACACATGAAGCGTACCGCCCTCACTGGATTGTTCCTCAGCGCTGCACTGTTGGCTTCGCCGGTTTTTGCTGCAGATGACCTGTGTGGCGCGAACCTGCAATCCCTCAAGGATGCGCAGACTTCGTCCGGCACCAACCTGAGCCCCGACGTGAAAGAAATGCTCGAAAAAACCGAGAAAGATGCCATGGCTGCGAAGGCAAAAGGCGATGAGAAGAAGTGTGTCGAACTGACCACCCAGACGCTCACCCGCCTGAAAGGCATCGGCTCGGGCAGCGAAGGCGCCAGCAAGTAATCATCCCCACAAGGCCAGCCGTCGCGGCTGGCCTTGACGGACGCAACACATGGGTCGACGTGCCTCGCCGATTGGCGTACACTCCGCCCAGCGACTGCGAAAGCAGTCTCGGGGCCGATTAGGATTCGACGCCGGTGATGAAACTTTAGGTGCATGCCGAGTTGGTAACAGAACTCGTAAATCCACTGTTGCAACTTTCTATAGTTGCCAATGACGAAACCTACGGGGAATACGCTCTCGCCGCGTAAGCGGTGCTAGCCTTCCTTCTGGTAGCTTCGGCTCCAGCAATCATCAGGGGATGCCTGTAAACCCGAAATGATTGTCATATAGAACAGGATCGTCGCCTAGTACGTTGTGGACGAAGCGACTAAAACTTACACAACTCGCCCAAAGCACCCTGCCCGTCGGGTCGCTGAGGGTTAACTTAATAGACACGGCTAAGCATGTAGGCCCGAAAGCGGAGTACTGGCGGACGGGGGTTCAAATCCCCCCGGCTCCACCAAATGATCAATCAAAGACGTCCACGGACGTCTTTTTTTGTGCCTGCAATCCAGTAAATACGCGGCCTCCAGCGCTTTTGCGGGCTTTTGAGATTTTTTGTGTTCCAGGCATTCGGGTATTCCAGACGGTATTCCAATCCATCCGGTGCTAATCTTTGGAATACCGAATCAGTGCCTGAGGAGAATCTCATGCCTGCTCAAAACCTCCACCTCTCTGATCAACAGCTCAAGGGAGTCAAACCCGCGTCCAAGGATTACGTCCTAACGGATGGTGACGGTTTGCAGCTCCGAGTACGCAGCAACGGCTCGTTGCTGTGGAATTTCAACTACCGCGAACCGGTGACCAAGAAGCGCATCAACATCGGCTTCGGGACCTACCCCGAACTGTCACTGGCGAACGCACGAAAGAAGGCAGTCGAAGCTCGCGAGCTGCTCGCACAGGGCATCGATCCGAAGGTGCAACGCAATACGTTGAATGAGGCCAAGCGCGCAGAAACGGAACACACCTTCGAGAACGTGGCCACCGCCTGGTTCGAGCTCAAGAAGGACTCGGTGACCCCGGCCTATGCCGAGGACATTTGGCGGTCGCTCACGCTGCATGTATTCCCCGACTTGAGGACGACACCACTCGTGAAAATCACCGCACCGATGGTGATCGGGTTACTTCGTCCAATCGAAGCGAAAGGCAGCCTGGAGACGGTCAAGCGTCTTAGCCAACGGCTTAACGAGATCATGACCTACGGGGTGAACTCCGGTCTGATCTTCGCCAACCCACTCAGCGGTATCCGAGCGGTATTCAAGAAGCCCAAGAAAGAGAACATGGCTGCGCTTCCGCCCGAAGAGCTCCCCGAGCTCATGTTGGAAATCGCGAACGCCAGCATCAAACGCACTACCCGTTGCCTGATCGAATGGCAGTTGCACACGATGACTCGGCCCGCCGAGGCGGCGACCACTCGCTGGGCAGACATCGACTTTGAAAGGCGTGTCTGGACTATCCCTCCGGAGCGGATGAAAAAGCGCCGCCCTCACAGCATCCCGTTGAGTGATCACGCTGTCGCACTGCTGGAGTCACTGAAGACTCACAGCGGCCATCGCGAATACGTCTTCCCGGCAGACAGAAATCCACGTACCCACGCTAATAGCCAAACGGCCAATATGGCGTTGAAGCGCATGGGCTTCCAGGATCGCTTGGTCAGCCACGGCATGCGCTCGATGGCCAGCACCATCTTGAATGAGCATGGATGGGACCCGGAGCTCATTGAGGTCGCACTGGCGCACGTCGACAAGGATGAGGTGCGGAGCGCCTACAACCGAGCCGGCTACATCGAACGCCGGCGTCCGATGATGGCGTGGTGGAGTGAGTACATCCAGAAAGCCGCCACCGGCAGCCTGCTTGCCTCAGCATACGGCCAAGTCAGAGATAAGAACGTGGTGCCGATCCGCTAGCGCCGTACAGCCGCAATAACGCAGCAACAACTGAGCGCTCATGATTCTGGGCAAGCAACCTCGCTTATCCGCTTCTAAGCGCGGGTCCATCCAAACAGGGCTGCTAAGCCGCCCTGTTTGGATGGACCTTACTTTGAAAAGCTCAAAGCGACCACGTTGTCCAGGATTTACCACGGAATTCCACCGGTGGATAACCGTTCTTCAAGTCCAAAATGGCGCTGAATTTCGAACCTTGACCGGCTTTATCCACAGGCGTAAAACTGGCCGTGCAAGCGCTGTAGATGACAGCAACCCAGGTGGCCCGAACCTTGAAGGCCACGCCGCCCCTGCGGTGGTTCTCCCCCAAATGGCGATTCGCGTCCGGCAGCTCGCCCGGTCACCTCCCCGGTGATGGATGCCTACTTCAGATCATGGCCCTCGTGCGCCAGACGACACTTCCTACTTCGCTGCCCCGCAGCAACCTATCCGCTTGGCCGAATCTTGCGCCAACCTGCGCCCGTCTCTTTCTCCTGGAAAGAGACGGGCGCTTCAAACACTGCTGCAGCCCTCATCGCAGCTGGCTTTGCGGCAACTCCACTCGTGACAATCGGCGTGACAAACGCCGATATCACTAGCAACAGCGCTGCAGATGATGGTGCCGCAGACCAGGGAATGGACTGCACCTGACTGACAGTCAGGCATGCCCCGGTCATCACATCGCTGCGCTCACCCAGCTCAGAATCTTCAGGCGCTGATCTCGTCAGCCAGCGCTGCCTCCACCCGCCCACCGGTAACGGTGTTCAGGAGGCCAGATCATGAGATGCCCTTGCTCCCGGTCGTAAGGAGCCGCCAGTCCCGCGTAGTGGACATTCCCCACAGGTCGCAGGGGCCTTGATCCCTGATAACACTCAGCATTCTTGGCGGGATGACGTGGGGCGAGGATTGGAGAACGGAAGATGAGGTGACCAATATGGCATTGGTAGGTAGACGCGATGGTCGTAATTTCGGCTACGGCAGACAAATGAGCTACGCAGGGCCGCAAGCGCTGAAAGATATGTTCGGCGGCGGTCATTACGGCACGGTCAAGGCGCACTGTGATCGGTGGCTAGCATTCGTGAGGTGGTGCCGGTCCGATCAGGGGCCTGGTATCAATGATGCGCGACAGATTGATCGGAAAGTGTTGGCCGACTATGCGGGGTATCTATGCGACGTGGTTGGACGCGGCGAGCTCGCCGTCAGCACCGCACAAAACCGGCTATCCAGTGTTAACAGGACCATGGCGGCGCTTCGCGGTGATCAGTACGTGAAATTGCCCAGTCCGAGCAAGACGTTGGGTATGCAGCGTACCGGGGTTCGGCACTCGGTACCTCAGGGCCAAGACCGCGAACAGGTTAAGCAAATCGTCGATGCGCTTTGCAGCCAATATCAGCTACGGGCCGCCGCAATTGTTCTGTTGGCGCGAGCCACCGGCATGCGCTTGCGTGAGGCTATCTTGGCTGATCTGCCACGGCTAAGCCGTGAGGCTAACGACCTAGGCAGAGTTAACATTCAGGATGGCACCAAAGGCGGCCGCGCCGGGGCCTCAGCACCCCGTTGGATTGCGGTGGACGACCATGTTCAAAGCGCGCTTGGATTTGCACAGCGGGTGTCGCCCGGAAGTAGCCGCAACCTGATTGCGCCACATGAAAGCTACATGAATGTTCTGCAAGAAATCATCCGCCCTGCACGAGACATACTGCATGCTCACAACCTCAAATGTTTCCATGAGCTGCGAGCGGCCTACGCATGTGAGCGCTATGAGCAAATCACCCAACACCGCGCGCCTATCAATGGCGGCCACTGTTGCCAGTTAGATACGAACCTTGATCGTGAGGCCCGGAGGCAAATCAGCTATGAACTGGGGCACGGCCGGTTCGATGTGGTCACTGCCTACATTGGAGGACGGAAATGAGCAAGCCATTCGATATGGAGTTGTTCCTAGCTGGCGTGCTGATCGGTTCGCAATCGACACGTAAACGCCATTTGCGTCAGGCAGAGGTAATCCGAGCTGACATCGCAAAACACTGGCAGCGTGAAGCACCTTGGGCTTGGCAGAGAAAGCATGTGGCTTGGTTTCTTGAGCATCGTCTAGATCGACACAGCGAGGCGACGCGGTATTACTATTTGCTGACCGTGCGGCTGCTCGCTCGTCGTTTACAAAAAACATGGGTTTTCAATCTCTGAGTGAGACCGGCTGCTATCGACCGATTCTGTTGAAAAAGTCGGTCCTTCCGGACTTCCCGCATACTGATTGCTGAAAACACCTTTTTAGCGCGCCGCTACGCGAAATTTGACCTCGGAATCCTCTACTCTAAGTAAGGATTTTAATCTCAAGCGCGTACTTTCCTGCCGTGCAAACCATGGTCGACTTTTTCAACACAATCGACCCATACCGGCCCTTCGGTCAGGGCACGCAATCGTGCACGGGAGGTGCTTCGTTGACTCAAGATCCTAAGCTCAATCAAATTAATCGAAGTTAAACCCCTGAGCCAAAAAACTTTTTTTACGATCTTCTACGTACTTAGTACGATCTGCTTCGCTCGTATTGTAGTCGCCTGCGCCTAGAATATATGCTGCGAATGGATCCATGCCCTCAAATATTGAATTACCCTCTATTTGTAAGTTTTTCATTATTTCAAAGGCAACTCCAATGGAGTGGCGGTCCTGCATATAGCTTTCGTCTGTCTCATCTTTTTCTAAGACTGCTGTACCGCGATGAAGCTTCATGAAGACGTTGTAAGATCGCTGGTAATTTATGCCGCCCGCTCGATCGAGAACCGAATTGATGCCGGCAACACAGAGCCCGACTCTGCTATCTTTTTTCTCATAAATCGGGCTTTCATCGGAATCTGTATATCTGGTTGAATAGAATTTTAGTAGCGCCCGGTTCAAAGACTTCAATAGACTATCCAATCCTGTATAACCAATCTTCTTGACAGCAGGCCTGATCCGGTTGCCAAGCAAAACCAGAGTCATAATAAGTTTTGCTCCGAAAAAATCCGCCCAGACCTCTAGAGATTTATCATCTTTGACTTTATCAGCTTCATTGCCTGATATATAAATGGCGTGACGATTTAAATAGTGCGCGACTTCGTGACACACTTCAATCATGACCATCATAATGCCTGTCAGGTCAGCAATCGTAAAGAGCGAAATATTATGATCGATAATTATTCTGGAGCGTTCACCCACCTTCTGGCACGAGCTTCCTCTTGATGCAATGACATAATCAATCGAGTAAGGCTTATCAGTAAACAGCTCCTCAATATCTTTAATTATCATTTCAATTGCATGCTGTCCTTGCATTTTTGCTATCCTTGTCGAATTCCCATGTTAATATTTATTATGTATAGAGCTAGTTATTAAGGCGTGCCAATTAGCACTCCATTTACACAGCTGCGCTGAAGACTGTTAGACCCCGAGGATATCGCCACTTCGACGCCGCTGTTAACTGCGCCTTCCCGGATCCCGCCGTTATCGCTAAAAACCAAGGCAGCCACCCGCACCAAGTTGGTGTCCTTCGAACTCACCGACAGGTCTGTGAAGACGAATAGTGGAATTGCGGCGGCCTACGAGTCTATAGTAGGCCTTGCTAACAGTCATTCCAGCACTCCAAATGTTAGGCATGGGAACGCTAATAGGTCGCTCATTAAATTTGCCCTCCAACACCCTTGAACTTTTCAACAAAAATAGCAACCTTGTGAAAGACACTTTGCTTTTTTGCCAAATAAGCCGGATTGAGCGGGCTCATTTTAGGCAAAACGGAATTGAGCTCAGTTCCATTATCGCTGGCAAACTCCCTTTTTAGTGAAGTGGCAATGTAGCGTTTAGCCGCCACTTCATTCAGATCCTCATCGCTGATTAGCTCTTGGGCCTCGCGCCGCTGTTCTGATTGGGCGAAAGCGAAAAAAGCATCGATCACGCTAGCCTTGTCATCAATCCGATCCAGATCGGTCTGGTTGATGAAATCCACCACCAGGCTTTCTTTGGCGCGATTGCCCAGGCTAGCGCGAATCACCCGGCGCATCTCCTCAACCAGTGCCGCCTTGTCCTTGACCTTCTTATTCTTCTCGAAGATCAGCTCAAGGATGTAATCCAGGTTGATTTCCTGGGACTTGAGCAGGTCCACTTCGAACACCACATCGTCCCAGTCGATAGTGGACTCGCTTGCTTCGTTACCCGCTTTCTCGCGCCTCAGCCAATCGCGGATGTCATTGTAGGTGGAGCGATAGTCCTGCACCTTGCGCTCGGCAGGCAGGCGGATGGTCTGCAGCTCGGCTAGCTTCTCGTCATCCAGGTGGTGTTCGAGCTTAAATGCTTCCACAGCCTGCGGGTCGCCGATATCGACCGTTTGCAGCGCCTTCAGCGCCGCAAACTCGTCGTAGTTCTGCAGCACGTTTTCCACGCGTAGGTACTCGCCGAACAACTTGGCGAAGGCTTTCTTCTCCGATTCCTTGATGATGTTGGCCGGGTCGGGAAAACGTTGCTCCAGCTCCGTCACCACATCCATGAACCCACGCCGCGCCTCGCCGGTCAGCGTGTCGGTGAAACCCTCCATGTACTCCTTGTAACTTTTTTCCAGAACCACGTTGCGCGTGTTCTTGTCGCCGAACAGCGTGATGGCGTCGACCGTAGCCTGCTCCAGATCGCGGAAGGTGACGATATTGCCGAAAGTCTTGGTGGCATCGAAGATACGGTTGGTGCGTGAATAGGCCTGGATCAGACCGTGATAGCGCAGGCTTTTGTCGACGAACAGCGTGTTCAGCGTTGGCGCATCGAAGCCGGTTAAGAACATGCCGACCACGATCAACAGGTCGATGTCCTGATCCTTCACACGCTTTGCCAGGTCGCGGTAGTAGTTCTGGAAGCCCTTGCTGTCCACGCCGAAATTGCTTTTGAACAATGCGTTGTAATCAGCAATCACCGTGCTCAGGAATTCTTTAGCGGTGCTATCCATCGCCGACACTTCAAAGCTTTCATCGAGGATGTCGCCAACGGCGTCCTGTTCTTCATTGGGAGTGAAGGAGAAGATGGTGGCGATGCGCAGCGGCTTGTCGCTGCCTTCCTGCAGCTTCTGCAGCGCCTCGTAGTAAGACTTGGCGGCATCGACGCTGCTCACCGCGAACATGGCATTGAAGCCCTTGTTTGCTCCCTTTAAACGATGGGTCTTTTGGCGAAAATGCGTGAGCAGATACTGCGAGATTTCTCGGATGCGCGTGGGGTGGAGCAACGCCTGTCGGTTCTCCGCGGCGCTTAGCTTCTTCTCGTCCTGCTCGGTTTCCAGAGCCTTGAACTGTGGACGGACATCGTTGTAGTCCACCTTGAACTTGAGCACCTTCTCGTCACGGATGGCATCGGTGATCACATAGGAATGCAGCTCGCGGCCAAACACGCTGGCGGTTGTATCGGCGCCCAGCGCATTTTTTGGAAAGATCGGCGTGCCGGTGAAGCCGAATTGATAGAAGCGCTTGAACTTCTTCTTCAAGTTCTTCTGCGCCTCGCCAAACTGGCTGCGGTGGCACTCGTCAAAGATGAACACCACCTGCTGGTGGAACACCGGCAGGTCACCTTCGCTCTTCATCAGGTTGTTGAGCTTCTGGATGGTGGTGACGATGATCTTGTTATCGTCCTTATCCAGGTTGCGCTTGAGGCCCGCCGTGCTCTCCGAACCATTGACGCTGTCGGGTGAGAAACGCTGGTACTCCTTTATGGTCTGGTAATCCAGATCCTTGCGATCCACCACGAAGAATACTTTGTCGATGAACTCCAGCTCGGTGGTCAGGCGCGCAGCCTTGAAGCTGGTCAGCGTCTTACCCGAGCCGGTAGTGTGCCAGATATAACCGCCGCCCTCGGTGCTGTTCCAACGCTTGGCTTGCCAGGCACTGCGGATCTTCCACAGGATGCGCTCGGTAGCGGCAATCTGGTACGGGCGCATCACCAGCAGGGTGTTGCTGACGTCAAACACCGAATAGGTGAGCAGTACATCGAGCAGAGTGCGCTTCTGGAAGAAGGTCGCGGTGAAATCCTTCAGATCCTTGATTGGGCTGTTGTCGGCTTGCGCCCAGTTCATGGTGAAGTCGAAACTGTGCTTGTTGCGCTGGGTGGTGTTGGCGAAGTAACGCGTATCGGTGCCATTGGAGATCACGAACATCTGCAGATATCTGAACAGCGAATGCTCGGTATTGAAGCTCTCCTTGCTGTAGCGGTGCACCTGATTGAAGGCTTCGCGGATCGCCACGCCACGCTTCTTCAACTCCACCTGCACCAGTGGCAGGCCGTTAACCAGAATCGTAACGTCATAGCGGTTGGCGTGGCTTCCCGCCTGCTCGAACTGCTTGATGACCTGCACCTTGTTACGGGCGAGGTTCTTCTTGTCCAGCAAATAGATATTCTGAATGCGCCCGTCATCGAACACGAAGTCGTGCACATGATCGTCGTGAACCTTGCGGGTCTTGTCGACGATGCTGTCGCTAGTTTTATCCAGCCAGCTTTCCACGAAGCGCGCCCACTCACTGTCGGAAAAATCGATGCTATTCAGCGCCTGCAACTGGGTCCGCACATTGGCCAGCAGTGCCGGCATCGTCTTCAGCCCGGCGGGATGCTCATAGCCCTGATTGACCAGATCCTGGATGAACTCGCGCTCCAGATCGCCTTCACTCTGGTAACTCTCAGCAGCTTTCCATTCTCTGGCGTACGCGTCGAGCACGATGAAGGTGCTGGACTCGGCGATGGTCTTGTAATCAGTCATAGCTTGGGGGCTCCCCTTATCCCTGTGCGAGTTCGCTTTCAATTTCCTCCACCGTGGACAATTGCGACTGCACGGCCAGTGGAATGCCCTTGGTGGTGAATGAGCTGACGCTCATGCGATCAGGCGCCTGGCGCCTCTTCATGTTGCCAATAGCCATAGTTGGCTACCAGATGGTCCAGCAGCAACCTCACCGTCTGCTTCTCCTGCTGGGTTGGCTCAGTGACGCTTTCATTGGACAGCGTGCTGTGGCTGGTAAACTGCATAATGCGGTTCAGGTAAGCCTGCTTGTCGTCAGGCAGAAGCGCAGACCATTGCGGATAACCCAGAAAACTGGCGGTTTTTTCGTAGAGGTTGCGCAGCAAGGTGAAGTGATAGCGCTGTACCTGGCCGGAGGCAATCGCCTGCTCAAGGGTCTGCCGCAAGTGGAGATGGTAAGAAAAACTCTTGTTGGAGTCGCCGTACTTGACGCACAGATCAAAGCTGCCGTCATCCAGACGGCCCAGTAAATAGCATCCCTCTTTCTTGCCTCCCTTGTTGAGGCCAAGCTCATTGTGCAGCACGTTGTAGAAAAGCGGGCTGTGGGTGGTGATGACGAATTTCAGCTCGGCGGGGCTGGCACTGATTAGCCCTGCAAGATTGACCGCCAGTTCGATGAGATGGTTTTCGTCCAGGGAACTCACCGGGTCATCGATGAACACATATTCTAGTTGATCGAACTCTCGCGTTTCACGATCCTCCGGCTCAGGCACATTGCGTGCGCTAATGGCTTGATCTAGCAACGTATAAAAAATACTCCAGATAAAATTGCTTTCTTCACCCTTTGAAATCTTGAGATTCCCCGAGCCTTCGTCATCACCGCGCTCAAGCGAAAAAGTGACTTCCGAAAAATCTGCACTGAAATGCGGGGTCAGTTTGTCGCTGGTGTAATGCTGGAAGTGCCTAGCAATGTTGCCGTCCTGCCCTAGGTCACGAAGTATCGCGAGCAGCCAGTCCGTGAATGAGTTGGGCTGAATCCGCAGTTTGGGCTCGGCATCCAGCGCCAAGTCGTTATCCCAATAGAACAAGTCTTCGGTAAAAGCATTGAAGTAGATGATTTTGTGGCGCGACGACGCGGGTCGATCAAACGCCTCTTCACCGTCGCCGTTTGCGACCAACCGCTTGAACTCGCGCGAGAGGCGCGTCTTGCCCGTGCCGTTGAAGGCATAGATCAGTTGCACCTTCTTGTTGGAATTCTTCAACTGCTTGGCGATCTCGGTCAGCGTCTTGCTCATTTCAGGCCACCGCCTCTTCCGGCTTGGGGAAGCTCAGCAGCAGATCGCGGTAATACTCGTATTGCTTCTGGCGCAGGTCGATCTCGCGAGACAAGCCTTCGCTAATGGAGTTGGTGAGGGCGTCGAATTTATCGAGAATAGAGACAATGCGGGCCTGTTCTGCCAGCGACCTTTCAGGATCGCCTGGGTAGGGCAGAGGGAGTTTGAAACTCTTGATGATGGTTGAATTTAGGTCGCCTCTAGCACCTTGGCCTAGCGCCTTAATATTTTCATATTTAAAACTCATCCAGTGAAAAACGTAACGGTACGAGGCCTTAGTTTCATCTATCTCCAAACAACCGCAGTGCTGATTGGTTGTTAACGGTATCTTGTTAATCGCTGACCTACCTGCAGTTGCCCCCGATATTGCAATAATTACGCAATTAGCAGGAATCCACTTCGCCGCCGAGTTATTAACAGCAGCCTGAGTGATTTTTACTTCTGTGGCCTCAATATCGGAAAACTTTACCTCTTGGGTTCTGAGCCAAGGGATATCACCGCCCTTGTAATACTCTTGGTTGCCGGCTGTTGGCGTGCCGCCCGAATACCATTTTTTTGTGACGTCCCCCAACGTCTTCCACGCCACTTCTCTGCCTTCAAAACCCAACAACTGGTCGCGATAATAGTTGTATTGTTTTTTACGGGTGCTGAGCTCGGCGATAAGCTCGGCGATAAGCTCGGCGGTAAGCGCAGTGGAAGCGTCCAATATGCGAACTATTTCGGCCTGTATTTCCAGCGATTTTTTGGGATTGCCAGGGCAAGGAATGGGAAGAGGGATCTTGACCATCTCCCCTTTTGTCAATTTCGACCTATCTTTGTTTGGCAAGTAGGGAATGAAATCTACAACACGCAAATAGTGGTAGAGAAACTTATTGTTCAGCCCTTGCTTGCCACACACAACATGCACGTGATTATTTGCCCAGAACTTCCCACTCGCATATTGCACAGAGTAATTTTCGAGGCTTGCTGAGCCGTCCTCTGCAATCAGTACGTACTCGCCGTCATGGGTATATCCATCCACATAGTCTTGGATATTATTCGCACCGTAGTATGGAACTTCCCCAGATACCCGTAGCGAAGCCTTTACTGGCCTCCTTGCAGCGTTCGCTACTTCTATAAAGCGTTCATCACCCAATACCGTCCACTCTACAGCAACGCCATCCAGCAGCTTGCTCACGAAGTTCGAACCGCTCATGCCTCCAGCTCCTCACCCTCAATCTCCGCGACGATGGCATCAATGTCTTTGCGCATCTGGTCGATGCGGGCGACGGTGGTTTTCAGATCGACATTGAGCAGGGCAATATCCACCACTTCGCGGTTGTCTTTCGCTTTCACATAGCTGCTGACCGAGAGGTTGTAGTCGTTGGCCGCTATCCTTTCTAAGGGTACCGACTTGGCAAAATGCTCGACATTCGCCTTGCTGTCGAACACTTGCATGATCTGCTCGATATGCGCGTCCTCCAGCAGATTATTGTTGGTACCTTTCTTGAACAGCGCGCTAGCGTCGATGAACTGGGTGGTGGTGTCCAGCTTGTGCTTGGAAAGCACCAGAATATTCACGGCAATGGTGGTACCGAAGAACAGGTTGGGCGCTAGCGAGATCACCGTCTCAACATAATTGTTGTCCACCAAGTATTGGCGGATTTTCTGTTCGGCGCCACTGCGGTAAAAGATACCGGGGAAGCAGACGATAGCCGCGCGGCCCTTGCCTGAAAGGTAGCTCAGCGCATGCAGCACGAAGGCGAAGTCCGCCTTGGACTTGGGCGCCAGCACGCCGGCCGGGGCAAAGCGGTCGTCGTTAATCAGCGTGGGGTCGTCGCTGCCGATCCACTTCACCGAATACGGCGGATTGGAGACGATGGCATCGAAGGGTTTGTCGTCCCCGAAGTGCGGGGCGCGCAGCGTGTCGCCGAGCTGGATGTTGAACTTGTCATAGTTGATGTTGTGCAAAAACATGTTCATCCGCGCCAGGTTGTAGGTGGTATGGTTCACCTCTTGGCCGAAGAACCCATCCTCGATGACATGGGCGTCGAAATGCTTTTTCGCCTGCAGCAGCAGCGAGCCGGAGCCACACGCTGGGTCGTAGATTTTGTTGACGCTGGTCTGCTTGTGCATCGCCAACTGGGCGATCAGCTTGGACACATGCTGCGGGGTAAAGAATTCGCCGCCGGATTTGCCGGCATTGGCCGCATAGTTGGAGATGAGGAACTCATAGGCGTCGCCGAACAGGTCTATGTGACTGGCATCGAAGCTGCCGAACTCCAGCTTGCTCACTCCCTTAAGCACGTCCGCCAAGCGCTTGTTCTTGTCGGCGACGGTATTGCCCAGCCGGTTGCTGGTGGTATCGAAATCGGCGAACAGGCCCTTGATGTCCTGCTCGGAGGCGTAGCCATTGGCCGAGCTCTCAATGGCGGCAAAGATGCGCGCCAGATCGGTATTCAGGCTGTCGTTGCTGCTGGCCTTGGCGGCCACGTTGCTGAACAGTTGGCTGGGAGCAATGAAATAGCCCTTGGTCCTGATGGCGTCATCTTTGGCGGCGGCGATCAGCGGGTCATCATCATCCATCGCCGCGTAATCAACCGCACTGTCGCCGCTGGTGATGTAGTCGACGAAGTTCTCGCTGATGAAGCGGTAGAACAGGGTACCAAGCACATACTGCTTGAAGTCCCAGCCATCGACGGCGCCACGCACGTCATTGGCGATGGCCCAGATCTGACGTTGCAGGGCGGAACGTTGTTGGGCACTGGTCATACTGCTTATCCTGTTTCAATGCGGTTCACACGGCCATTCCATAGCATTCGGACCTGACCTGAATCGTGTTATGTGCGTGTCGAGTCGACGTTGGCACAAGGATGCTCATTCTATGTGCTCCCTTCAATTAGATATACTGCCGTGGGCTTTCTTTGCACCCTACAATCAATAACATACTCACAAAAACACGTTGACTTTTGCGGCTTGATGACAAAGAGAAACCGCCTGCCGTGTGGAAGAATGCCGATACCGCTTCTCTTGCTCTTTCCCCTGCCAGCGTAAGGATCTGCCCTCTGAGGGTGAGCGGAGGGTAGCTGGAGATTTCGTACGCAGCCTCACGTTTGTGCACGTCGCAAACCTGGGCGAGTTTATCCAGATGAGACGGTCTCAACAGATCATTTTCGGTGCAGATCTTCGTTTTGACGATCTCTCCTGAGACGTCACCGACACCACACAGCTGAAGGCACTTGGGAATAAGTGGCTCTCCGTCTGTATTGCCGCTGACCGAAAGCTGACCCGATAAAGGTGCCTGCTGGTTGAGCGTGGGGGCTGATCGCAGAGGTGGACGTACATATCGCAACAGTGAATGTGCCTGCGAGTGGGGACATCGTGAGAGCAGGGGCAACAATCAACAGCGTGACCATTTGCTTGATAAATTCGATCCCGATTCCTTTTTGGCGGCGGAGCTC
>Ga0326721_10000266_pt1 | contig 16893 bp, 13 predicted proteins | sample SGPome_FD_203951 | JGI IMG/M metagenome (GOLD analysis project Ga0326721, IMG submission 203951) | Soil microbial communities from Southern Great Plains, Lamont, Oklahoma, United States - SGP_1_2016 | ecosystem: Engineered > Artificial ecosystem > Soil microcosm > Unclassified | place: USA...
GAGGGGCGCGATGATCGCGATGACGACCTGGGCGACCAGCAGAGCCTCGACCAGCGCGAGCGCGCCGACGGAGTAGTCGCTCGGCCGGCGACCGGCGAACCCGGCGACGAGGCAGAACACGGCGGCCGCCACCGAGACGACGATCGTCAGGATCGTGTACCACAGGATCATGACGCGACCACCGGCATGTTCATGGCGCTCTTCAGGTCGCTCCCCCGCTTCTCGACGATGCCCACGAGCACGTCGTCCGGGTCGATGGCCGCGGCCAAAGCACCCGAGACGCGCGATGCCTGACCCGCAAGACGCTTGCCGTGGCGCAGATCTCTGGCCTCATCGCTCGAGACCGCGAGGGCCTGCATGATGCGACCCGACGCGTCGGCCGGCGTGAGCGTCGGGGCGCCCTCCAGGGCATCGATACCGACGGCATCGGAGAGATCGAACGCTCCGACCCTCGTGCGTCGCAGAGCCGTCAGGTGTCCCCCGACTCCCAGCCCCGCTCCCAGATCGCGTGCGAGAGAACGGATGTAGGTGCCGGAGGAGCAATCGACGATCACGTCCAGATCGCGGATGCCGTCGCCCGGACGTTCCGCGACGACCTCGAACCGGGAGACGACCACGTCTCGCGCAGCGAGGACGACCTCTTCCCCGGCACGGACACGGTCGTAGGCGCGCCGGCCATCGACCTTGATCGCCGACACCGAACTGGGCACCTGCGAGATCTCGCCCGTGAGCGCCGCGATGCCCGCCGCGATCCGTTCTTCGGTCACCGTCGACCAGGCCGCGGCATCCGCCCTGGCCGTGATCTCGCCCTCGGCGTCGTCGGTCCCCGTGCTCGCCCCGAGTCGGATCGTGGCCTCGTACGTCTTGTCTGCGCCCACGATGTAGGTGAGCAGTCGGGTGGCCCCCTCGATGCCGATGACCAGCAGTCCCGTCGCCATCGGGTCGAGCGTGCCCGCATGCCCGACCTTGCGGGTGCCGAACGCGCGGCGCGTGCGCGCGACCACGTCATGACTGGTCAACCCCATGGGTTTGTCGACGAGGAGAATGCCAGGCGAAACCATCCCTCCAGCCTACGGGGCGCTGCTCGGCTCACCGGCACTCGCTTAGGCTGACGGGGTGCCGCTGTTCGCCAACCTCCCTGTCGAGGACTTCGCCCGTCCGCTTCTGAGCTGGTATCGACGCAGCGCGCGCGATCTCCCCTGGCGACGCCCGGAGTTCCACGAGCGGTTCGGCGCGTGGGGCGTTCTCGTCAGCGAGTTCATGCTGCAGCAGACGCCGGTGGCGCGGGTGATCCCGCACCTCGATGCGTGGTTGACGCGCTGGCCCACTCCCCCCGCACTCGCTGCGGCTTCCGCCGCCGAGGTCGTGCAGCAGTGGGCGAATCTCGGCTACCCGCGGCGTGCGCTCTGGCTGCACCGCGCCGCGACAGAGGTCACCGCCCGGTACGACGGCATCGTGCCCCGCGAGACCGATGCGCTGCTCGCGCTCTCGGGGATCGGCGACTACACGGCGCGCGCCGTGGCCGTCTTCGCCTACGGAGACAGGCACCCCGTCGTCGACACCAACACACGCAGGGTGCTGGCGCGCTCTGTCCAGGGCCTGGGACAGCCCGCACCGCCGTCGCGGAAGGACCTGGCGCTCATGGAGTCGATGCTCCCGGCATCCGACGACGATGCCGCCCGGTTCAACGCCGCGATGATGGAACTCGGTGCCACAGTCTGCACCGCCCGCGCTCCGTTGTGCGAGAAGTGCCCGATCGCCGCCTCCTGCGCCTGGCTGGCCGAGGGCCGCCCCGTAACAGAGGACACTCGACGACGTCAGGCGGCCTACGAGGGGTCGGACCGGCAGGCCCGCGGAGCCGTGCTGCGGCTGCTTCGGGAGACGGCACCCGCGCCGGTGCCGCTGGAGCAGGTGATTCCGGATTGGCCGGACTCCCTCCAGCGCGACCGCGCCATCGACTCGCTCATCTCCGACGGACTCGCTGAAGCGCACGACGGCACCATCGCGCTGCCCGGCTGACCCTCAGAGGTGCTGTCCCGTGCGGCGGGCCAGCACCATGAGCTCGACACGATTGCGCGCTCCCAACTTCACGAACACGCGTCCGAGATGCACCTCCACGGTGCGCACCGACACGATGAGTGCTTCGGCGATGTCGCGATTGCTCGCTCCCCCGACAGCGAGCATCGCAACCTCGAGCTCTCGCGAAGTCAGACGCTGAGCCCATGCCCGCCGGCACACGGACAGCGCGTCATCCGATGTCGGCGCATCCTCCGCATCGAGACGAGCGAGGCGATCCGCCACAGATCTCGCCCAGGCGAGCGCGCCGCACAGTTCGAACAGGCTCTGCGCGGTGACCAAATGCTCCTTCGCCAGGTTCAGATCGCCGCGGATCGCCGACTGGGTTCCGAGCATCGACTCGACCCGGGCACGAGCGAACGGCGATCGCAGCGTGCGCGCCTCGGACCGCACGTCATCGTGTTCGGCACGCCACCTCGCTTCCGTGGCTGCCGTGATCCGCCGCAGAAGGCTTTCGGCGCGTTCGAGCTCCGGAGGCGCCACCCCGCGCCGCGCCCCCGCATCGGCCGTCGCCGCGACCTCGTCGAGCCCCGGCACCGCGAGTGTCGGCTGCGGTGCCCCGATCTCGGACCACAAACGCACCGCGCCTGCAGCGCCCGCGAAGTCAGCAGTCAGGAAGGATCGGATGCCCCGGTCCACCAGGGTGTCCACCGCGATGCCCGCCGGAAGCGCGTCCGTGAGGGCGTGCGCGAACGGGCCGACCTCGCCCAGCACGGCGAGATCGAGTCGGCGGGCCAGCACGACACCGAGCCCCGCGAAGGGCTGTGCGATCGGCACGGTCAGGGCAGCCCGGATGAGGCGATCACGTGCGGCAGAGACGTCTCCGCGCCACAGCAGCAACAGCACGTGGAGCACCGCGCGATACGCCTCCAGCAGCGGGCTGCGCTCGAATCCCTCGATCAGTGGATCTGTGCCCGCTCCCATCGCCGCGTCGTGGGCGAGCAGACGGATACCCCGATCGATGTCTCCGCCGAGCGCCGCGCGGAGCGCGTGGAGCAGCACACCCGACACCGGACCCGCATCTCGCTCACCCTCCGCGTCTCGCTCGCCGAGGAGAAGCCAGCTCAGTGCGATCGCCGAGTCGCGGAGCGTCGTGTCTGCGCCGACACGGGTGGATGCCTCGCGCAGCAGGTCGACCCAAGCGCGCGCACCTCGTCGGTCTCCTCGCTCCGCGCACAGCGGGGCCGCCAATGCCGCTGCGCGGGCCCATGCGCGCCACGCACGCGCGTCATCGGTGCGTGGGCGGCACGATGCGGGATCAGGCTCGGGCACCACCCCGTGCACGTGCGCCTGCGACACGAGGAGGCCGGCCAGACCCCGCAGGCGAGAGCGCTCCGAGCCATACGGGAACAGATCGCCAAGCAGGGCCGCCGCTTCCTCGGCATACCCGGCGCCGACCGCGGCGGCACCCGCGGCGGCTCGCGCCTCATCGAGCTGCGTGCCGTGCGCGTGCGCGACCGCTTCGCGGGCGAGTAGCAGCGCGCGATCCACGTCTCCGGCCTCGCACAGCGCTCGTGCCATCCGGGTGAGTTCCGGCGCGGCATCCGCTTCGCCGCTCAATGATGCACGCGCACGATGCCAATCGGCTCGCGGCCCCTGGTCGCGTGCGCGGAACACCTCGTGCAGACGACGGTGGACTCTCGCGACGGCGAGGGGTGCGGTCGACTGGCACAACCAGATCGCCAGACGCTGATCGACGAGACGCACGCGGCCCGCATGCAGGGTCAGATGGGTGCCGACGGGTTCCCCGGCGAGTTCCTCGGCAGAACGTCCGTCGAAGGCGAGCAGGGAGTCGAGGTCGTCGTCCAGCCCCACGGATATCGCCAGCAGGAGGTCGCGGTCCCGCGGCGCGAACTCCCTGTCGCCGAACGCCTCGCGGATCGCCGGCACCGCGGGCAGCGGCGTCGGCAGAGACTCCAGCCCCTGGCGTTGAGCGGGTGTGAGGCTTGCGGCCATCTCCCGGATCGTGCGCAGATGAGCATGCAGATCGACGATCAGTCGCGCCGCCACATGGGGCGCACAGCCGAGATCGTGGGCGCGGAGGTCATCGAGGAAGAACTCGACCGTCGACGACGCGTACGTCGTCCCCTCGGACACCACCGAACCCGGCACCTCGCACCCCCTCACCCGGGGCGAGATTCGTCTCGCCCCGGGCGAGGGTAGCAAGGAACCGCGAGGGTCTCACGCTCTGAGGCGTGTCGCGGAGGGTGAGATCGCGCTACTTCTCGTCGTCGGCTTCTTCCGCACGCACGTACGGGTCCGCATCGCCCGCGTGAGAGGCGGACGAAGCGAGCTTCGCCACCTCGGCATCGCGATCGCGAGCCTCGCGCAGGAGGGCCGCGATGTGATCGGCATTCTCCGGCAGCGCGTCGGGGATGAACTCGAGGGTCGGAACGAGGCGGGTACTCAGCTGCTTGCCCACTTCACTGCGAAGCAAGCCCGTCGCAGAGGCGAGTGCAGCACCGCTGGCGATGCGTTCCTCTTCCGTGCCCAGCACCGTGTAGAACACGGATGCATGCTGGAGGTCACCGGTCACCCGGACGTCGGTGAGCGTGACGAAACCGAGGCGCGGGTCGCGCAGCCCCTTCTCGAGACGCTCTGCGATGATCACACGGATCCGGTCGGCGAGGCGCGCCTGTCGTTCTCCAGCCATTTTCTGTACTCCTTGTCACACAGTGGGAAAACCACGAAGGAAGTGGATGCCTCGCCCCGATGACGGGCCGAGGCATCCACTTCCTGAGCCTACGACTTAGGTGCGCGGCTTCTCGACGAGCTCGATGGTCTCGATCTCGTCGCCGATCTGGATGTCGTTGAACTTGCCGAGACCGATACCGGCCTCGTAGTCCGTGCGGACCTCGGTGACGTCGTCCTTGAATCGACGGAGCGACTCGATGGCGAGGGCATCGCCGACGACGACGCCATCGCGGATGACGCGAGCCTTGGCGTTTCGCGTGATCGTTCCCGATCGCACGATGACACCGGCGATGTTGCCGAACTTGGAGGAACGGAAGACCTCGCGGATCTCTGCGACGCCCGACTGGACCTCTTCGTACTCCGGCTTGAGCATGCCCTTCAGCGAGTTCTCGACCTCGTCGATGGCGTTGTAGATCACCGAGTAGAACCGGATGTCCACGCCCTCGCGCTGAGCACGCTCACGCGCCTTGGTGTCCGGACGCACGTTGAAGCCCTCGATGATCGCGTTGTCGATCGTCGCGAGGTTGACGTCGGACTCGGTGATCGCACCCACACCACGGTGGATGATGCGCAGCTGGACGGAATCGTCGACCTCGATCTTGAGCAGCGACTCCTCGAGCGCCTCGACGGCACCGGAGACGTCACCCTTGATGATGAGGTTGAGCGACTCGACCTTGCCCACTTCGAGAGCTCGGGTGAAGTCCTCGAGCGAGATGCGCTTGCGGGCCTTGGCCAGCTGGGCGTTGCGCTCGACTGCTTCACGCTTCTCAGCGATCTGACGGGCCAGACGGTCCTCGTCGGTGACGAGGAACACATCACCGGCACGCGGCACCGAGTTGAGACCCTGCACCTGCACCGGACGCGACGGGTAGGCCTCGAGGACCTGGTCGCCGTTCTCGTCAGCCATCGCGCGAACGCGGCCATAAGCCGTGCCCGCCACGATCGCATCGCCGATCCGGAGAGTTCCGGACTGGATCAGCACCGTCGCGACCGAACCGCGACCCTTGTCGAGCTTCGCCTCGATGGCGACACCTCGAGCGGCCTTGTTCGGGTTGGCGGTCAGGTCGAGACCAGCGTCCGCCGTGAGCAGCACAGCGTCGAGGAGGTCCTGGATACCGGTGTTGGCACGAGCGGAGACATCGACGAACATGACGTCGCCTCCGAACTCCTCGGCGACCAGACCGTACTCGGTGAGCTGCTGGCGCACCTTCGACGGGTTGGCGTCGGGCTTGTCGACCTTGTTCACCGCGACCACGATCGGCACGTTCGCCGCCTGGGCGTGGTTGAGCGCCTCAACCGTCTGCGGCATGATGCCGTCGTCGGCCGCGACCACCAGGATCGCGAGGTCGGTGACCTGCGCACCACGGGCACGCATGGCCGTGAAGGCCTCGTGACCGGGGGTGTCGATGAACGTGATGGCGCGCTCGATGCCCTCGTGCTCGGTCCAGACCTGGTAGGCACCGATGTGCTGGGTGATGCCACCGGCTTCACCCTCGATGACGTTGGTCTGACGGATCGCGTCGAGAAGTCGCGTCTTACCGTGGTCGACGTGACCCATGACGGTGACGACCGGCGGACGGATCTCGAGGTCGTCTTCGCTCTCTTCTTCGAGCTCCTGCTCGAGGTTGAGACCGAAGCCCTCCAGGAGCTCCTTGTCCTCGTCTTCCGGCGAGACCATCTGGATCTTGTAGCCGAGCTCGGCGCCGAGAACCTCGAACGTCGCCTCATCCAGCGACTCGGTGGCCGTGGCCATCTCGCCGAGGTTGAAGAGGATCGTGACCAGGGTTCCGGGCTGCACGGTGTAACCGGTCAGCGTCTCGATCTTGTCAGCGAAGTCGGCGATCGATGCGCCACGGCGCATGCGGATGATCTCCCCGTTGCCACGGGTGACGTTGACGCCACCGACGACCGGGGCGCTCCGCATCTCGAACTCTTGCCGCTTCGCCCGCCGCGACTTGCGCTGCTTGCTCTTGCCGCCGCCCTTACCGAAGGCACCTGCGGTACCTCCACCGGGACCACGACCACGACCGCCGCCACCACCGGGGCGACCGGCGAAACCGCCACCGGGACGTGCGCCGGGACCGGCACCGGGTCCACCGGCACCGCCGGGACGACCGGGACCACCGGGACGCTGCTGGAACGGAGCACCGGGACGACCACCCTGACCGCCGCGCGGGGCGCCGGGACGGGGCGAACCCGGACGCGGAGCGCCGGGTCGAGGTGCACCGGGACGCGGCGCCTGCGGACGGGGGATGTTGCCGGGAGTCGGGCTCGGGCGCTGGCCCATCCCCTGCGCCGAAGCGAAGGGGTTGTTGCCGGGGCGGGGACCAGCGGGACGCTGGCCCATTCCCTGAGCCGACGAGAACGGGTTGTTGCCGGGGCGCGGCGCGCCCGGCTTCGGAGCGCCGCCATCGGCGGACGCGGGTGCGGCAGCCGGAGCATCCGATGCGGATGCGGCCGGAGCAGCCTCCGCAGGCTCGGCGGGCGCCGGAGCGGCCGGGGCGGGCTCTGCCGCGGCCGGAGCCTCGGGAGCCGGTTTCGGACCGGGCTTGGGACCCGGGGTCGGGCCGGACTTCGCTGCGGGCTTCGCCGCGGCGGGCTTTGCCGCTGCGGGCTTCGCTGCCGGCGCCGCGTCTGCGGCAGCCTTCAGCGATCCATCGGCCTCGATCGCCGCGCGCAGCTTGCGCGCCACCGGCGGTTCGATGGTCGAGGAAGGGCTCTTGACGAATTCGCCAAGCTCCTTGAGTTTTGCAAGTGCGACCTTGCTGTCGACGCCGAGTTCGGCGGCGATCTCGTGTACGCGTGGTTTACCAGCCACAATTCTCCTGTCTGGGCAGTCTGCCCAGACAGGGCAGACCATTAGTCGCGGACGGGTCTCATTTCGAGCCGTTCACTTTGTTTCCATAGCCATTCAGCCGTTTCTCGATGGTCTGCGTGTTCACAGCAGTGGACACACGGAGTGCTCGTCCGAAAGCGCGGCGCCGCAGAGCGGCCTCCATGCATTCCTGCGTCGGATGGATCCATGCACCGCGTCCCGGCAGAACCGCACGCTCATCTACGAGGAGAGTGTTGTTCTGGGACACCACCCTGAGAAGGGAGGAGCGGGAAGCACGCATGCGACAGCCGACGCACGTTCGTACGGGTTCCATCTTACACCTGCGATTCCTTGCGCTCCGAACCCGGAAGCCTCGCTCCCGGCGACGAGTCGACGCTCAGTCGAGCACGCTGTCGGGCTGGATGTCGATCTTCGCCCCGGTGAGCTTGGCCGCCAGACGGGCGTTCTGCCCCTCCTTGCCGATGGCGAGGGACAGCTGGTAGTCGGGCACCAGCGCGCGCACGGCCTTGGTGTTCGCATCGAGGATGAACGAGCTCGTCACCTTCGCGGGCGACAGCGCATTCGCGACGAACGCGGCGAGCTCGGGATCGTGGTCCACGATGTCGATCTTCTCGCCCGCCAGCTCTTCGGTCACGGCACGCACGCGGCGACCGAGTTCGCCGATGCAGGCGCCCTTGGCGTTGATCGACGGCTCATTGGCCCTCACGGCGATCTTCGTGCGATGCCCCGCCTCGCGTGCGAGCGAGACGATCTCGACGAGACCCGCAGCGATCTCCGGAACCTCGAGCGCGAAGAGCTTGCGAACGAGTCCCGGGTGCGTACGCGATACCGTGATCTGCGGCCCCTTGAGGCCCTTCGCGACGCTGGTGACGTAGACGCGCAGACGCGAACCGTGCGTGTACTCCTCGCCGGGGACCTGCTCCTCGGGCGGGAGGATGGCCTCGACGGATCCGAGATCGACATGGATCATGCGCGGGTTGGGCCCCTGCTGGATGACGCCGGCGACGATGTCGCCCTCTTTGCCCTTGAACTCACCGAGCACGGCCTCATCCGCGATGTCGCGAAGGCGCTGGCTGATGACCTGCTTCGCGGCGAAGGCGGCGATGCGCCCGAAATCGCTCGGAGTCGCGTCCTCTTCGCCGATGATGGCGCCCTCGTCGTCGCGGACCGTCTGGAGCACCGCGACGTGGCCGTTCTTGCGGTCGAGGTCGACGCGCACGCCCTCGGGCATGTCGCCCTCGGCGGAGATGTGCTTGGAGTAGGCGGTCAGGATCGCCTGCTCGATGATCGCGACGAGTTCGTCGAAGGGAATCCCCTTCTCCTTCTCGATCCCACGCAGCAGACTCAGTTCGATGTCCATGACGGCCTCTCTATTCAGCTCTCGTCGCACGGAATCACACGCGCGACATCCGTATAACGATACCGTGCGCCCGACCCGAGCGGCCACGCCGGGCCGCCCCGCACCGACGCACCCCGACTTCGGCGCGCCTCAGATCAGGCGGAGGGCGCGGACGGAAGGGCGTTGATCGCCCCGATCAGACGGAAGAGGTTGCCCACCTGTCGTTGATTGAGGTGCAACGCGAGTCTGGGGAGATCCAAGGCATCGGCGTCCGCAACCTCCGGTGCGCGGGGTGCCGTGCGCTCGATCCGCCCGGACGCGAGCAGCGCGCCGAACTCCTCGTTCAATCCCGCGATCTCGTCGTCGGTGGGCGCCGACCGGAGCCGGAGCACCAGCGTGTCGCCCACCCACCGCAACGAGTCGTAGTTGCGCCAGAAGCCGGTGATCTCGGCGCGGGCGGCCTCGACCGAGTCCGTGATCACCACGCGATCGAAGTCCCCCTCGGAGATCACTCCGGTCGGCGCGAGATCCTCGTCGATGAAGCGCCGCAGGCCCCGCCAGAACGTCCCGCCGGTCTCGTCGAGCAGCACGATCGGCATGGGCTCGGCCTTGCCGGTCTGCTGGAGCGTGAGCAGCTCGAACATCTCGTCGAGGGTGCCGAATCCGCCGGGCAGACAGATGAAACCCTGCGACTCCTTGATGAGCATGAGCTTTCGGGTGAAGAAGTACTTCATCGCCACGACCTGGTCTTGACCGGCGACGAGGCCGTTCGGCTTCTCTTCGAACGGGAGACGGATCGACACGCCGAGCGAGAGCGCGGGTCCCGCTCCTTCCGCGGCAGCCTGCATGATCCCCGGGCCCGCACCGGTCACGACCATCCAGCCGTCGGCGGCCAGGGCTGCGGCGACATCTCGCGCCTGCCGGTAGAGCGGGTCGTCGGTGAGGGTGCGCGCGGATCCGAACACCGTGACCTTGCGCACCCCGCGGTAGGGGGCGAACAGGCGGAAGGCATCGCGCATTTCCGCGAGTGCGGCCGATGCGATCTTGAGGTCCAGTCGATCGGTGTCGTCCTCGCCCAACAGGATCGCGGTGCGCATCATCCGCATCACCAGACGGCGATCGGTGAGCACCCCGGCCTCGTCGAGGACGGCGTTGATCTCGGCACTGAGACCTTCGGGCAGCGGTTCGTCGATCATGCCTCCAGCGTGTCATGCCGCGCGCGGCTCGCGCCTGGCGCAACGCCGGGAAGCAGAACGCCGCGCCCACCCGAAGGCGGACGCGGCGTCGTGCGGCGGGATCAGCGTCGAGAGAGTCGTTCGACCGCCTCGGCGACCGAGACGGCGTCGCGCTCGCCCGTGCTGCGATCCCAGAGCTCGACCTGACCGTCGGCGGCGCCGCGACCGACGATGACGATCTTCGGAACGCCCACGAGCTCCGCATCGCCGAACTTCACGCCCGGCGACACCTTGGGGCGATCGTCGTAGAGAACGTCGAGCCCGGCACTCTCGAGCGTGGTCGAGAGCTCCTGCGCGACATCGAAGGCCACCTGATCGCGCCCGGCGGCGACGACCTGCACGTCGAAGGGCGCGACGGATGCCGGCCAGATCAGACCCTTCGCATCGTTGTTCAGTTCGGCGATGATCGCGAGGATTCGCGTCACGCCGATGCCGTAGGAGCCCATTGTGACGGTGACGAGCTTGCCGTTCTCATCGAGCACCTTCAGCCCGAGCGCCTCGGCGTACTTGCGGCCGAGCTGGAAGACATGGCCGATCTCCATTCCGCGTGCGAGCTCGACGGGTCCGGAGCCGTCCGGCGCGGGATCCCCCGCACGGACGTTCGCGATCTCGACGATGCCGTCGGCCTCGAAGTCACGGCCGGCGACCACCGAGTGCGCGTGCTTCTCGTCGACGTTCGCACCGGTGATCCAGCTCGTCCCCTCGCTGATGCGCGGGTCCACGAGGTAACGGATGCCGGTCGCGGATTCCTCGCCGAGGATGGCTCCGGTGGGCGACCATGGCCCGATGTAGCCCTTCACGAGCAGCGGGTGCTTCGCGAAGTCCTCCGCCGTCGCCGTCTCGACCTCTGCGGGCGCGAAGGCCACCTCTGCACGCTTCTCGTCGACATCGCGGTCGCCCGGGATGCCGACGACGACGAGCTCGCGCGTGCCGTCGAGATGGGTGAGCGCGAGCACGACGTTCTTGAGCGTGTGCGCGGCGGTGTACTCGCCCTCGAGCACCGTGTTCGCGTGCGCGACGAGCGTGTCGATCGTGGGGGTGTTCGGCGAATCGAAGACGACGGGTGAGGCGTCGGAGTCGAACGCAACCGGCCCGGGAACGGCCGTCGTGAACGCCTCGACATTGGCCGCGTATCCGCCGGCGCTCCGCACGAAGGTGTCCTCGCCGACAGGAGTCGGGTGGAGGAACTCCTCGCTGCGCGAACCCCCCATCGCCCCGGCATCCGCCTGGACGATCACGTACTCGAGTCCGAGGCGCTGGAAGATGCGCTCGTAGGCGTCGCGCTGCGCCTGGTAGCTGACCTCGAGGCCCGCGTCGGAGGAGTCGAAGGAGTAGGCGTCCTTCATCGTGAACTCGCGGCCGCGGAGGAGGCCCGCGCGGGGACGCGCCTCGTCACGATACTTGTCCTGGATCTGGTAGAGCGCGAGGGGCAGATCCTTGTACGACGAGTAGAGGTCCTTGACGAGCAGGGTGAATGCTTCTTCGTGCGTCGGCGCGAGCAGGTAGTCGCCGCCCTTGCGGTCCTGCAGGCGGAACAACAGGTCGCCGTACTCGTCCCAGCGTCCCGTGGCCTGATAGGCCTCGCGGGGCATGAGCGCCGGGAAATGGACCTCCTGCGCGCCCGCGTTCGCCATCTCCTCGCGGATCACGGTCTCGATCTTCGACTTGACGCGGAGCCCCAGTGGCAGCCACGCGAAGATGCCTGCTGCCTGCCGGCGGATGTAGCCGGCGCGGATGAGCAGCTTGTGACCGATGACCTCCGCTTCGGCGGGGTCTTCACGGAGCGTACGAAGGAAGAATTTTGATAGACGAGTGACCACGGGCCAAGTCTACTGACCCGTGGACACTCGACTTCCGGCGGATGCGTGTGTGCGACGGATCAGTTGAGGGCGGGCAGGCCGTCGGGCACGACGCCGCCCTTGTACAGGCTGATCGCCAGCTCCTGAAGGGCGGTGAGGGCCGCGCGCTGCGGGAGCGGACCGTAGGAGATGCGCGCGACGCCGAGCTTCTCGTACTGCGAGGCGGTGAGCGCCCCCGGCAGACCGATCACGCTGACCTTGCGCTCTCCGATGCCCTCGACGAGACGGCGGGTGACGTTCGTGTCGAGGATGCCCGGGACGAAGACGGAGGTCGCACCGGCATCGAGGAACGCACGACCGCGCTGGATCGCATCGGCGATGCTCTCCTCGACGGGGCGAGCGCCGGCACGGACGAAGGCATCGGTGCGGGCGTTCAGCGCGAAGGGCACGCCCTCGGCTTCTGCGGCCTTGACGATCGCCTCGACGACCGCGACCGACTCGTCGAACGGCTTGAGCCGGTCTTCGACGTTCGCGCCGACGACGCCGGCGGCGATCGCCAGACGGGTGGTCTCCCCGGCGTCGTCGTATCCGTCATCGAGGTCGGCGGTGACGGGGACGGAGACGGATGCGGCGATGCGACCGACCATGTCGAGCATCAGATCGCGAGGGATCGTGCCGTCGTCGTATCCGAAGGACGCGGCGATGCCGTGCCCCGCAGTCGCGATGGCTTTGGTCTCGGGCAGTTTCGCGACGGCCCGTGCGGAGACGACGTCCCACACGTTCACCACGCGGAGGATCTCGGGCGCGTCATAGAGGTCGACGAGGGTCTGAGCCTTGGCTGAAGTGGTCATGCCCTCCACGCTAACGCGATCCACCGACGAATGGGCCGATGCTCTCCGCTTAGTGTGGACGCATGCCTCAGCGCCGATCGCACGTCGCCCCGTCCGCCGCCGAGACCGAGCTGGCGTCCGCGCTGGCCGCACTCCGCGGGGCCCTCGACGCCCCCGTGGAGTTCCCCGCCGATGTCGTGGCGGAGGCGGAGGCGTCGCATTCGTCGACACCGGGCCTCGACCTGCGCGACGTGCCCTTCGCGACCCTGGACCCTGCCGGGGCGCGTGACCTCGACCAGGCGTTCCACCTGGAGCGCCGCGGTTCCGGATACACGGTGCGATACGCGATCGCTGACGTCCCGGGATTCGTCGTCCCCGGCGGAGCGGTGGATGCAGAGGCCCGGCGCCGCGGCCAGACGCTCTATGCCGCCGACGGCTCGATCCCTCTTCATCCTCGCGTGCTGAGTGAGGATCGTGCTTCCCTGCTCGCAGACGTGGATCGTCCGGCGCTGGTGTGGACGTTTGCACTGGACGAGGCGGGCGCGGTCGATGACTTCCGTCTGGAACGTGCCCTCATCCGGTCGCGAGAACAAGGGGACTACGCCACCGCGCAGCAGGCGGTCGATCGCGGTGACGCCGGGTTCCTGGCGCTGCTGCCCGAGATCGGCGCCCTGCGACTCGAGCAGGAGGTGCGTCGCGGGGGCGCCAGCCTGAACCTCCCCGATGAGGAGGTCGTCCGTACCGAAGACGGCACGTATGCGATCGAACGTCGCAGTCCGCTCCCCGTCGAGGAGTGGAACGCCCAGCTGTCGCTCATGACGGGTATGGCGGCTGCCTCCCTCATGCTCGACGCCGGCGTGGGCATCATCCGCACCATGCCGCGTCCAGACGAGAAGGCGTTCGAGGCGTTCCGTCATCAGACCGAGGCCCTCGGCAGAGCGTGGACGTCCGGTGAGTACGGGGAGTATCTCCGTGCTCTCGACCGCGCGGATCCGATGACCCTTCCGATTCTCGAAGCGGCGGCCTCGTTGTTCCGCGGAGCCGGGTATCTGGCCTTCGACGGGTCTGCCCCCGACGATGCCGTCCAGGCGGCGATCGCCGCACCCTACGCGCACGCCACCGCTCCCCTGCGCCGGCTCGTCGATCGGTGGACTCTGGCGATCTGCCTCGCCGTCTCGAACGGCGAGCCCGCCCCGACGTGGGCGCGCGAGTCACTGGCGGAGCTCCCGGAACTCATGCAGCAGTCCGGCCAGCGCGCGTCCCGCCTGAACGCCGCCACCGTCAACGTCGTCGAGGCCGCCCTCCTCACCCCTCTGGTCGGCTCGACGATCGAGGCGACGGTCGTCGAGCTCCGAGGCGAGCGGGCGACCGTTCAGATCGCGGAGCCCGCCGTCACGGCGTCCGCCCCCGTGCCCGCCGACGCCGCTCCCGGCGATGTCGTTCGCCTGCGCGTGGTGCGCGCGGACATCTCGCGCGGAGAGGTCGAGTTCAGCCTCTGATCCTTGCGAACGGCGCGGTCAGGCCACCGGAACAGCGGTCGTCGTCATGACGAGGAGCTGAGGGTCGCTCAGGTCGAGCGTCACCGTGATCGAAGCGAACGCGGCGAGTGAGTCCACATGCGTCCCCCCGCAGAGGATCACGGCCTCGCCCTCGGGCAGGTCGCAATGCCAGCGCCGACGATCGACGATGGTCGGTCCGTCGGTGACGATGCGGCTCTCGGCGGCCGAAGCCACCCAGGCCGCGAGTTGCGTGTTGATCCGCGTCTCACGATCGGCGAGTGTCGCCGCGAACGCCTCCGTGTCGAAACCCGCCTTGCGCAGGCTCTTGCCGAGCCGGTACTCATCGACGCTGCCGTCTTCGTGGATCCGACTGGATTGGTTGGCTCGTCCTTCGAAGTCGGGGGCGCCGAGAGCATCCTCTCCGGGATCCTTGCGCCAGAGTTCGGCGACTGCGAGGTCGAGCGCCAGCGAGGCGAGGTGACAGGCCGTATGCCCACGGCTGAGCCCCGCACGGCGGGCATCGTCGACGACGAGCCGCACCTGTGCTCCCGGGGTCAGCCACGCGGGCGCGGCGCCTTCGAGACGATGCGCGACCAGCCAGGTCCACCCGTCGGCTCCGCGGCGCACCGGAATCTCCGCTCCGACGGCGAACTCGCCCTCATCGCTGATCGCCGCCATGACCGCCTCCGACACCGCTGCGCTGTCGCCGCCCGCGGAGATGAGGCCCGCGTCTCCGGGCTGGTCCGGCCAGGTGTGATCGACCGGGTGGAACGGCGTCGCCTCGACGACGACGACCGCTGCGTCGCCGATCGGCTCGACGCGGATGACGATGCTGTCCCCGCGGAGCGAACCCTCTGCGAACGACACGACGGTGGACGACATGGATCTCTCCTCGGTATGACCGCGCGGCCAGGGATCAGGCGGTGATGACCTGCGCGGTGCCGACGGGTGCCTGCGGCCCCATCTCGGCGGCGATCCGGTTCGCTTCCTGGATGAGCGTCGCGACGATGTCGGCCTCGGGGACGGTCTTGACGACCTCACCCTTGACGAAGATCTGTCCCTTGCCGTTTCCGGATGCCACGCCGAGGTCGGCCTCGCGCGCCTCACCGGGACCGTTCACGACGCAGCCCATCACGGCGACGCGCAGCGGCACGGTCATGTCCTTGAGACCCTCGGTGACGTTCTCGGCGAGCGTGTAGACGTCGACCTGAGCGCGCCCGCACGACGGGCAGGACACGATCTCGAGCTTGCGCTCGCGAAGATTCAGGGACTGCAGGATCTGGTGGCCGACCTTGACCTCTTCGGCGGGCGGTGCCGAGAGCGAGACGCGGATCGTGTCGCCGATGCCTTCGCCGAGCAGGATGCCGAAGGCGGTCGCACTCTTGATCGTGCCCTGGAACGCGGGGCCCGCCTCGGTCACTCCGAGGTGCAGCGGCCAGTCGCCGCGCTCGGCGAGCAGGCGGTAGGCCTTGACCATGACGATCGGGTCGTTGTGCTTGACCGAGATCTTGAAGTCGTGGAAGTCGTGCTCCTCGAAGAGGGATGCTTCCCAGACGGCGCTCTCGACGAGGGCCTCGGCGGTCGCCTTGCCGTACTTCGTGAGGATGCGGCGATCGAGCGATCCGGCGTTCACGCCGATGCGCAGCGATACTCCGGCCGCTTTGGCCGCCTCCGCGATCTTTCCGACGTTGCCGTCGAATTCGCGGATGTTGCCGGGGTTCACCCGCACCGCACCGCACCCGGCGTCGATGGCCGTGTAGATGTAGCGAGGCTGGAAATGGATGTCGGCGATGACCGGGATCTGGCTCTTCATCGCGATGATCTTCAGCGCGTCGGCGTCGTCCTGGTGCGGAACGGCGACGCGGACGATCTCGCAGCCGGAGGCCGTGAGCTCGGCGATCTGCTGCAGGGTCGCGTTGATGTCCGTGGTCTTCGTCGTCGTCATCGACTGCACGGTGACGGGGGCATTGCCTCCCACGAGCACCTTGCCCACCTTGATCTGGCGAGACTTGCGGCGCGGGGCGAGGACTTCGGGGATCTTCGGCATCCCAAGATTCACTGCTGGCACGCCTCAAGCCTACGCCGCCAGGATGCGCATGGGCTGGATGCCGAGTGCGGTGTCACCGACCGGAGTCGTGCTTCTCGGTGTGGTAGTTTCGCCCCATGCTCGCGAACTTCACCTGGTGGCCCGCCTTCTAGGCGGTGTGTTCGCGTTCCCCACGAATCCAGACCGCCTCCGGGGCGGTCTTTTCGTTGCGCCGAGCCGGATCCCTGCACAGGAGACATCGATGACCCTCTCACGACTCGCCGAGCTCAGCGCCGACCCGAGCGCTTCCTTCGTCCTCATCGCGCGCGACGGCGCCGACACCGTCGAGCTGCTCACCGGAGACGTCACCGACGTCGACCTTCTCGCGGACATCCCCCTCACTCTCGACGGCATCCCCCGCGAGGTCTTCGCCCTGGTTCCGTACCGCCAGGTGCGCGAGCGGGGTTTCGTCTCGCAGGACGACGGCGCACCGCTGCGTTGCCTGATCGTCGATGAGCACCTGCACCTTCCCACGTCCGAGCTCGTCGCCTCGTTGCCG
>Ga0326721_10000267_pt1 | contig 16820 bp, 12 predicted proteins | sample SGPome_FD_203951 | JGI IMG/M metagenome (GOLD analysis project Ga0326721, IMG submission 203951) | Soil microbial communities from Southern Great Plains, Lamont, Oklahoma, United States - SGP_1_2016 | ecosystem: Engineered > Artificial ecosystem > Soil microcosm > Unclassified | place: USA...
TTCCGATGGCGGCGTTGGCCACCACCACGTCGAGCAGCCCGAACTCGGCCACGGCCTCGGCGATGGCGGCGTCCAGAGCGGCCCGGTCCCGCACGTCGACCTCGCGCACCAGCACCCGCTGGCCGGTCTTCTCCACCAGCCGCGCGGTTTCCTGCAGCTCCTCGGCGGTGCCCAGCGAGTACTCGGCGGTCTCGATGTCCCTGCAGAGGTCGAAGCCGATGATGTCGGCGCCCTCCTCGGCCAGCCGCACGGCGTGGCTGCGACCCTGGCCGCGGGCGGCCCCGGTGATGAGAACGACCTTGCCGTCCATTCGGCCCATCGATGCCCTCCAGGCTGGAACTCCGGCCGACGGCCGGGCGTGCGCAATGAATGCTCCGAACCCTAGGCAGGCGGCCCGGCGCGCGGAGCTGTCCGTACCGGGAACTGTGGTCAGTAGGGGGACCCGCCCAGCCCGGCAGGCAGCGACCAGGCGCGAGGTTATAACGGTACGGACACGATGCCGACGCTTCGGTATAAGACAGTTGTGTAAGACGGCCATATACTGAACGGGTGGGGCATCGAGAGGATCTACTCGCCGGCGCGCAGCGCTGCCTGCTGGAAAAGGGCTACGGCCGTACCACGGCCCGTGACATCGTCGCGGCCTCGGGCACGAATCTGGCCTCCATCGGCTACCACTACGGAACCAAGGAGGCGTTGCTCAACGCCGCGCTGCTGAGCGCGCTGGGCGATGTCGGCGACGAGATCAACAAGGCGACGCTCATCTGCCTGCAGATGGACGCCGACCCGATCACCCGGTTCGAGGCCGGCTGGGGCGAGATCGTGCGGCAGTACGCGACCCGCAGGCAGTTGCTGCTGGCCAGCGTCGAGGTCTTCGCCCAGGTAGACCGGGTTCCGGAGCTGCGGGCCGCGGTAGCCGACGGCTTCCAGCAGGGTAGGCAGGTCATGCTCCGGCTGTTCAACGCCATTCTGGGCCCGGATGTCGAGCACGTCACCGACGAGGAAGCGAGCTCCGTCGGCTCGCTGTTCCAGGCGCTGGCGACCGGGGTGATGGCCCAGCTGCTGGTAGACCCCGAGCGGGCGCCCACCGGCCGGGATCTGGCGAACGCGGTGCGCACCGTGTCCATCGGCCTGCGCGGTGGCCGACTGCGCGAGACCGAGGCAGTCGAGCAACCGGCCTGAGACTCGGCCGCCGCAGTTGACACGCCCGGGCCCAGCAGGGCTGCGCGTTGGCCCATGAGGCTGATCTCCGCACCGCACAGGACAGCGGCCTACCCGGCAGCGCTGGGCTGGGCTGCCGGGTAGACCGCGGACCTTCTCGCCGGGGAGCGAGAGGTTCAGGTCAGTGCGCCAGGTGCTTGCGTCCGGTGAGCATCGGTTCCGTCCCGCCGTCGACCGGCTCGGTCGCCGCGGTCCCGGCGATGCGCGCATCGGGCAACAGCAGGCTGATCAGCCCGGCCAGGGCGAAGGACAGCACGGTGACCCAGAGGCCTGCGACCACCCCGTTGCGCAGCGTGCCGAAGGTCGGCAGGGCGCCCGCCCGGCCGAAGAAGACGCCGCCGGCGATCGCCAGACCCAATGCGAACCCGATCTGTTGGAACGTGTTGAACACCCCGGACGCGGCGCCGGCGGATGCGTCCTCGACGGTGGACAGCGCCACGTCGAGCAGCGGCACCACCAGCAGCACCATGCCGACACCGGCGAGGGCGAATGGAGGCACCATGTGCCAGGCGCTGAGCTTCGGGCCGTGGGTGGAGACGGTGTGCATGAGCCAGCCGAACGCCCCGGCCTGCACCAGCCCGCCGAGGACGATGGCGTACTTGCCGGCCCGCTTGGCCAGAGCGCTGGCAGCGGGCGTGACGACCGCGGCGCCTACCGTCATCGCAAACAGGGTGAGGCCCGCCCGGAACGGGGTGAAACCGAGGGCCTGCTGCAGGTAGTAGCCGATGATCAACATGTAGCTGCCATTGGCGCACCAGAACAACGTCTGCACGACCAGGCCGCTGCTGAAGCCGCGGTTGGCGAACAGGCGCAGCGGCAACAGGGCGGAGTCGACCTTGCTCACGCGCCGGCGCTGCTGCAGCACGAAGGCGGCCCCGACGAATGGCGCGGCGAGGAACATCGCCCAGATCCAGGGCGCCCAGTGCGCCCGCCGGCCGTCGATCAGCGGGAAGATCACCAGGAAGGCGGTGCCCGCCGCCAGCGTGACACCCCCCGGATCGAGCTTCACCGGTGTTGCGGATCTGGTATTCGGCACCAGGAACCAGGCCGCGACCACCAGGGCGATGCAGACCGGAACGTTGACGATGAAGATGCTCCGCCAGCCGACGCCGAAGGCGTTGTCGGTGACCATCCAGCCACCGAGGATCAGCCCGACGACCGCTCCGAGAGCGCTGATCGCGCCGATCAGGCCGTAGATCGCGGCCCGCTCCTCCGGCTCGAACAGCACCTGGACGGTGGAGAGCACCTGGGGAACCATGAGTGCGGCGAAGACACCCTGCACCACCCGAGCGGTGATCAGCACGTCACCGTTCTGCGCGAGCGCGGCGGCCAGCGAAGCCAGCCCGAAGCCGGCCACACCGGCCATGAAGACCCGCTGGCGGCCGAAGATGTCGCCGAGCCGGCCACCGGTGATCAGCAGGATCCCGAAGGCAAGCATGTAGGCGGCCAGGACCCATTCCAGCTGGGTGGCGGTCGCCTTGAGGCTCTTCTGGATCGACACCAACGCGACGTTGGTGATGGTGCTGTCCACCAGGTCCATGAACAGGCCCACGATGAGCACCAGGACCGCTAGGCCTCGACCTTTCACACCAATTCTCCTCTAATCGGTCCTTCGGCCGGCGCGGAGCGGCTGCCTGAAGGCGCTGACCTCATCCCGCGGTCCGCTGCGGGAGGAGTTGGGTCCGGAGGGAAGCCGGGACCAGACGGCTGCTGCGAGTTATTCTTACAAACGTATAATACGAACGTACCGATGACCTCGGACGCTGTCAACGACCTGCCGACCACGGCCGCATCGCCACCGGCCCGTGATTGTGGTGTCAGTGGTTACCCCTGGTGACTCTCGCCCACCGATCGCGGGCGCGGCAACGGTTGCCGGGGCACGCTGGGGTCGCCGCCGCCCGGTGAGGGGCCCCACGCCGGCAACCGCCACGACGGCCTCGCGTGGGGGCGTCAGTAAGGGGTGGCTAGGGGCATCGCGACCAGTCGGCTTCCATTACCTTTGCCGTCGCATGCGTTCGGCGCCACCGCGGGTGTTGCGGCGAGGCGGACCTGCCCACCAGGGCGGCACGTCTGGCAGTGGCTCACCTGTCGATCGGTCACGCCGGCGCAGCTCGGATGCCGGCCGGAACCGGCCAGATGAGGCAACGGCACCTAGCGAGTGAGGGGTTCGCCCGATGTACGCATTCGACGAGACCGCGGTGATCGAGGCGGACGCCGACGCCGTCTGGACGACGGTGTCGGACGTCTCCGGCTGGCCCGCCTGGGATCCGCACGTGCTGGAGGCTGGCTTCGACGGCCCGTTCGAGGTGGGCAGCCGCGGCTGGACCATCTCGCGCATCGTCTCCAAGCGCCGTGGCCCGTTCCGGCTGGTCGCGGTCGAGCCGGGCTCCTCCTACACGACCCGGTCGCCGATGCCGTTGGGCAAGATGCTGATCATCAACCGGTACCAGCCGCAGGGCGACGGCCGGCTCGCGGTGAGCCGCCGGGTCGAGGTGTACGGCGCGTTCGCCGGCGTCTTCCGCCGGCGCTGGGCCGATGCGTTCCGCGCCGACACCCAGAGCACCTTCCAGGCATTGGAGAAAGAGGCTCAGCGCCGGTCAGCCGCCACGGACGCCGAGCGGTGAGCCGCGCGATAGTCATCGGGGGCGGCCTCGGCGGCATGCTGGCCGCGGCGGTGCTGGCCGAGCACGCCGACGTCACCGTCATCGAGGCCGACACGCTCCCCGACCAGCCCGCCGCGCGCCGCGGACTGCCGCAGAGCCCGCACAACCACATGCTGCTCGGCGGCGGCGCCGACGCGCTGGATGAGTTGCTGCCCGGAACCATGTCCATGCTCTACGCCGCGGGCGCTCACCGGCTGCTGATGGCCGATGGCCTGCTCACCCTCTCGGCGCAGGGCTGGTTCCGCCGGCCGAGCCAGGTAGCCGCCGACGACCCGTACGTGGTGGGCTGCAGCCGGGACCTGCTCGACCACGTGATCCGTCGCCAGGTCGCCAGCAGGCACCCCTCGGTCACGATCCTCCAGGGTGCCCAGGTGGTCGGGCTGACCGGCAGCCGGGACCGGGTCTCCGGCGTCCGGACCAGCCGCGACGGTGGCGCCGGCGTCGAGCAGGCCGACTTCGTGGTGGATGCCACCGGCAGCCGGTCCCGGGCGCCCCAGTGGCTGGCCGAGCTCGGCTGCCCGCAGGTGACCGAGAGTTTCGTCGATCCGAAGCTGGCCTACGCCGGACGGATCTATCAGGCTCCCGCCGGAGCCGGCGACCGGATTCCCGGGGTGCTGATCCAACCGGAGCCGGCCACCGGCAAGCCCGGCCGGGGCGCGGCCTTCATGCCGCAGGAGAACGGCCGCTGGATCGTCTCGCTGATGGGCACCTACGGCGGCACGCCGTCGACCGAGGAGAACGAGTTCCTGGCATTCGCCCAGTCGCTGCGCGATCCGCTGATCGCCGATCTGATCAGGATGGCGACGCCGGTCAGTCCCATTCGTGGCGCTCGTGGCCTGGCCAACCGCCGACGCAATTTCCACCAGGTACCGCTGCCCGATGGCTTCCTGGCGGTTGCCGATTCAGTCATGGCGCTCAGCCCGAACTACGCCACCGGCATGACCCTGGCCGGGCTGGAGATGCTCCGGCTGCGCGCGCAACTGCGTTCCGGCGGCCTGGCGCCCGGCCTCGGGTCGCGGGTGCAGCGGGCGATCGCCCACCTGTGCAAGCAGCCGTGGGCGATGGCGACCACCACCGACTGCCTGTTCCCGGGCGCGGAAACCAACATCAACATGCGCGGCGCGGCCAAGCAGCAGCGGATGGCTGCCAAGTTCACCCGGGTGGCGGCGGAGAACCCGACCGTCCTGCGGGCGATCTACCAGATGGCCACCCTCACCGGCAGCCAGCGCGACCTGATGCGCCCGAGCATCATGACGGCGGCGCTGCGCGGTCCGCGGCAGCCGGCGCTCGAGTCCCAGCAGGCGATCCGGCAGTTCCCGGAGCTTTCGGATCTGCTGACCGGGCAGTCGGTGGCCACGGAGGGCAACGTCGGCTGAATTCCAGCGCGGCCGGTAACCCCGGACGGGCGGGTACGACGCCTTCGGCGTCCCAGGCGCTCCGGCCGGTCAGCGCGACCGGATGCGGAACGGGCGCCACGCGATGCGCGGCAGCAGCGGCTCGGCAACCCGTTCCCGCAGCGCGCCGGCCCAGACCCCGGCGCCGTAGGCCACGTCGTCGGCACACCGGCCAGCCAGGTAGAGCGGCAAGCCGGGGCGGGAGTCCAAGCCGAGCCAGTCGAGGATCGCCGGTCCGGCCAGCAGCGACAGCGACGGCCACCTGGTGCGGCGACCCAGCAGGCCGGCGGCCAGCAACGGCATGGCGAACTGGCGGCCGTACCGGCCGATGCCCTGCCAGGTCTGGCGCACTGCGTCGGCCGTCTGACCGGCCACGCCGGTGACCGGCAGCCCGGCCGTACGCAGCGTCCTCCGGACGCCTTGCACGGCCAGCAGGTAGGCGGCCGCCGCGGGCACCGGACGGCGGGTGAGCAGCGCGACCACGCTGAGGGTGGGCAGCGGTTGCAGGACCAGCGGAGAGAGCGTGCCCGGATGCCGGGCCGCCAGGGGCGCGGCCGAGGTGCCGTAGCGGTACCGCCTGCTGAGCAGCGCACGCCAGCTCTCGGGCTCCTGGTGGCGCACGACCACGCCGGGGTCGTAGCGGATCCGCCAGCCGGCCTCGTGCAGCCGCCACACCAGGTCGACATCCTCGCCGTAGCGCAGCGCCGGGTCGAACACCTCGGCGCCGGCGTGGCACACCGACGCCAGCGCCAACCGGCGCACCAGCAGCGCGGCGGTGGGCAGGTAGCCGATCCGGCCACCGGGACGCACCCGGGCTGCTCGCTCGCCCAGGTCCAGGCTGCTGTGCCGCTGGGCGAATCGGCCGGCCTGCGTGGTGGCCGGCTGCGGCAGCACCCGGGGGGCCACCGCGGCCACGGCGGGATCGACGAAGTGGCCGGCCACCTTGGCTATCCAGTCGCCGGCCACCTCGCAGTCACTGTCCAGCAGGGCCACCAGCTCCGACTCGACCACCGCCAGGCCGGTGTTGCGGGCAGCCGCCGGGCCGCCGCCGATCGCCCGGTGGATCACCCGGGCGCCGTGCCGGGCGGCGATGCGATCCACCGCGCCCGGATCGGCCGAGCCGTCATCCACCACCAGCACCGGATAGCGGGAGCCGAGCCCGTCCAGGCACCGCTCCAGCAGGGCCGGCCGGTCCCTGACCGGGATCAGCACGCTGACGTCGGGACGATCGGCAGCCGGTGGCTGCGGGTGGGCGAGCCCGGCGTCGGTCAGCGTGCGCGCCAGCGCCGCCTGCGCGGGTGTCGCCACGGGGTGGCGCCGAAGCTGCTGCCATGCGCTCCGGCCCGCCTCGGACAGCCGGAACACCCGGGCCGGCGAGCCACCCCACAGGGTGTGCTCGCCCCGCTCCCTGGTGTCGGCGTCGACCGTGAGCGCGACACCGTGCGGGAACGGCGGGTCACCGGCCGGCCGCCCGCCGGGCATCAGAGCCCCAGGCCGCCGTCGACCGGCACCAGCGCACCGGTCACCGCGCTGCCGCCCGGTCCGGCCAGGAAGGCGAGCACCGCGGCCACCTCGGCCGGCTCGATCAGCCGCCCCAACGGTTGCTGCCGGCCGAACACCGCTCGATCGGGAAGGCCGTAGAGCCGCGCGCTCTCGATCAGCAGATCGGTCGCGGTGGAGCCGGGACTGACCGCGTTCGCGGTGACCCCGGTGCCGCCCAGTTCGCTGGCCAACGCCCTGATCAGCCCGGCCACCCCGGCCTTGGCCGCGCAGTAGGCGGCGAGCTTGGGCAGTCCCGCGGTGGCCGCGGTCGAGGCGACGGCGAGGAAGCGTCCCCGGCGCGGCTGCGGACGCCGCAGCAGGGCCGGAATGCTCACCCGGGCGAGGTTGAGCACGCCGCCGAGGTCCACCTCCAGCACCGCGCGCTCCTGCTCCGGGGGCAACTCCCAGAGCGGGACGCCGCCGGCGATCACGCCGGCACAGGCCACGGCGGCGTCGATGCCCGGCCCACCCCAGCGATGCTCGGCCTCGGCCACCGCGGCCGCCAACCGCGCCGGGTCGCGGACGTCCGCGACGAACCCGGCGACCTGGCCGGCCCGGGCGCCGGCGCTGCCGGCCGCCGCAACGGTGCGATCGAGATCGGCCAGGCTGGCAAGGGGATACGGCAGCGCCGGGTCGTCGTGCGCGCAGTCCACCGCGAGCACGTTCCAGCCGTCGGCGGCCAGGGCGAGCACGGTGGCCGCCCCTATCCCGCGAGCGGCGCCGGTGACCAGCGCCGACCGGGCGCCGGGGGCATCGGTCATCCGGCCACCGCGCCGTCCGGACCAGCCACCAGCCAGCGGTCGACCTCCCGGCGCAGGTCTGCGCCCAGCCGGTCCAGCAACGCGTGGCCGTGCTCGGCATCGGCGCCGGTCGGATCGCCGAGCACGCCGGACTCGCTCACCGAGCGCACCCCGCCAGTGACCAGCCGGGGCCAGAGCTGCGCCAGCGACTCGGTGTTGCCTGGCGCCGCCCGGGCCATGTCGACCCGGTCGGGGTGCAGCGCCAGCATCATCGAGGTCTCGGCCCGCCCGGCATGCGGCTCGCCCTGCCAGCGCGGCAGGAACAGCCGAACCTCGCGGGATTCCGCTCGCAGCACCCGGCAGGCCGCCTCGACCGCGACGGTGTTGCCGCCGTGCGCCGACACCAGCAGCACCCGGCCGAAGGTGTCGGTCGCCGAGCGCACCAGCTCCACCACCAGCAGCTCTACCGCGGCCTGGCCGATCGAGATCGTCCCGGCGAAACCGGCATGTTCGCCGCTGGAGCCGTAGCAAACCGGCGGCGCCACCAGCACGTCCGGCCGGGCCGCGGCCAGCCGGTCGCACAGCGCCACCGCGATGTCGGTATCGGTGGACAGCGGCAGGTGGGGGCCGTGCTGCTCGGTGGCTCCGAGCGGCACCGCCAGGATGCTCGCCCGGGCCCGCTCCGCGACAGCCGGCCAGGCCAGGCTCGCCAGCCCACCGGCCTGGGGGCTCATCGGCCGGCCGGCCGGCGACTCGGTCGTCGAATCACGCCGGCCGCTCGGGCACGAAGCCGGCCAGCGGGCTTTCCGCGCAGGACCTGGCCGGCGGCGCGTCCGCGGGCGGCCGCAGGCCCAGCGTCACGGGCACGCCGCGACGGCGGCCGGTGTGCGAGTGGTCCAGCGACGGCCGGGGCTTCGGCCCGGCCACCTGGCTCAGGGCGGATTCGCCGAAACCGCGCACGCATTCCGGATCCGGGCCGTCGAGCGGCAGGCCGGTGAAGAACTTCGCTGCCATGCAGCCGCCCCGGCAGGAATCGAAGAAGTGGCAGCCGCCGCAGGCGCCCGGGCTCTGCGGGGCGCGCAGCTCGGCGAACAGCTCGGAGTGCCGCCAGACCCCGGCGAAACCACCAGGATCGCCGACGTTGCCGGCCCTGAAGGAGTCGTGGATCGCGAACGGGCAGGCATACACGTCACCCACCGGATCGATCAGGCACACCACCCGGCCGGCGCCGCACAGGTTGAGCCCGGGCAACGACTGCCCGAACGCGGCCAGGTGGAAGAACGAGTCCCCGGTCAGCACGTTCTCGCCGTGCGCCACCAGCCAGTCGTAGAGCTGACGTTGCTGATCCGCCAGCAGGTGCAGCTCGTCCCAGACGTCCGCGCCGCGGCCGGACGGGCGCAGCCGGGTCAGGCGCAGCTGCGCGCCGAACCGGTCCGCGATCGCCTTGAGCTCGTCCAGCTGGTCGACGTTGTCCCTGGTGACCACCACCGAGACCTTGAACCCGGTGAAGCCCGCTTCGGCGAGAGTGCCCATCGCCCGCACCGCCAGGTCGTACGAGCCGGGACCGCGGACCCGGTCGTTGACCTGGGCGGTCGCGCCGTCGAGAGAGATCTGGACGTCCACGTAGTCCGAACCGGCCAGCCGCCGGGCGATCTCCGGCGTGATCCGCACCCCGTTGGTCGAGAACTTCACCCCTACCTGGTGTGCGGTGGCGTAGTCGAGCAGGTGCCAGAAGTCGGGCCGGACCGTGGGCTCGCCGCCGCCGATGTTGACGTAGAAGACCTGCATGCGCTGCAGTTCCTCGATCACCGCTTCGCATTCGGCCGTGCTCAGCTCGCGCGGATCCCGCCGCCCGGAGCTGGACAGGCAGTGCGTGCACGCCAGGTTGCACGCATAGGTCAGTTCCCAGGTCAGGCAGATCGGCGCGTCCAGGCCGAGCGCGAACTGGTCCACCAGGGTGAGCGGCCCCGGCCCCGGCGCCGCCCCAGCGCCAGATCGCACGGCGGCGCTCACGCCACCTCCGCCGGCGCCGCGGCGCGCGGGCACAGGGTGTCGCTGGCGTAGAGGCTGGCGAGCGCCGCCGTGACGGCGGGCAGGGCCGCCGCCGAGACTCCGGCCTGCTCGCAGGCGGCTCGCGCGGTGGGCGCCGAGCCCAGGGCCTGCACCACTTCGAGGAGTTGACGGGATTTCAGGAACGACAACCGGCGGGTGCCGAAGTGATACACCAGCGCGCCGAACGGCTCCGGGCGCACCGCCACTGAAGGGTGCAGCATCCAGCCGGCATCCAAGTCGAACTTCTGGGCGAGCACCGCGATCGCGGCCCTGTCCGTTCCGCGCGCCGCTAGTAGACGCCGCACATGCCGTCGATCGAGACTTCCTCGACCAGCAGCTCCTCGGCCAGCACCGGAACCTCGGCCGGATCGAGCGCCGCGGTGTCGGGCGCGTCGACGGATTCAACAGTCATGCCACTGCCCTTCGTTCAATGCTGATCGGGTGCCAGGAGTTTATGGCACTTCGTGCCGGAAAGGGAAGCGATCGGCTCCTGACCGGGCCGGTTTCGGGCCATGATGGTGAGGTGCAGGCCTCCACCACCACGCCCGCGGCCGGCCGGCCGCGGGCGACCTCGCAACGGGCGATCGAGCTCGTCGCCCTGCAGCTGTTCGCGGCACGGGGATTCGACGCGACGACGGTCGAGGAGATCAGCGACGCGGCCAGGGTCAGCAAGCGCACCTTCTTCCGCTACTTCGCCTCCAAGGCCGAGGTGATCTGGTCCGACTTCGAGCACGAGGTCGCCGCGCTGCGAGCACTGCTCGCCGAGGCGCCGGCGGACCAGCCGGTCGGCGAGTGTGTCAAGGCGGCCGTGCTGCAGGCCAATCGCTACCGGGCCGAGGACGTCGGGGAGCTGCGGATCCGGATGCAGGTGATCGCCACCAATCCGGAGATGCAGGCCAGCGCGGCGGTCCACTACGACGCCTGGGCCGAAGCGCTCGCCGACTTCGCCGCCGGCCGGCTCGGGCTCAGGCCGGACGACCTGCTGCCCCGCTCGCTCGGGCTGTCGGCGTTGGCGGTGTGCCGGGCGGCCTTCGAGCAGTGGGCCACCCGGTCGGATCGGGACCTGACCGCCTACCTCGAGCAGGCGCTGGATCTCTGGCTGCGCGGCTTCGCCGAGCTGGCGCCGGTCAGCCGGCCCCGTCGGGCAGCCCGACCTGCCGGGTCATCCCCAGGTCGCGGCGGAACCCGGCGGGCACGAGCACATCCGCGCGGCTGACGTCGGCCACCGACGCCCGGCCCAGCCCGAGCAGCGTCGAGTCGATCCCGCCGCGCAGGATGTCCAGCACGTTCTCGACCCCCGCCTGGCCGTTGGCCGCCAGGCCCCAGAGGTAGGCCCGCCCGATCAGCACCGCGCGTGCGCCCAGGGCCAGCGCCTTCACCACGTCGCCGCCCCGCCGGACGCCGCCGTCGAGCAGCACCTCGATCTGGTCGCCGACCGCCTCGGCCACCGCCGGCAGCATCCGGATGGCCGCCGGAGTGCCGTCCAGGTTGTTGCCGCCGTGATTGGACACCGAGATCGCGCTGGCTCCGGCGTCCACCGCACGGCGGGCGTCGTCGACCCGGCCGATGCCCTTGATCAGGAACGGGCCGTCCCACTGCCCCCGCAGCCAGGCCAGGTCCGTCCAGTCCGGCGGCGGCGTCTGCATCCACTCCCGGTACGCCTCGAAGAAGGTGGGCGCCGGGCCTCCCGGTGGCGCCAGGTTCGGCGTGGTCAGGTCAGGAACCCCGCCGGCCCTCGCCAGTCCCAGCAGCCAACGCGGGCGTGTCAGAGCCTCCGGGGCGAAGCGCATCGCGGTCCGCAGGTCGACGCGCTCCGGGATCACCGGGCTGCCCCAGTCCCGTCCGTGGGAGAACGACCAGTCCAGCGTGAGGATCAGGCCTACCGCGCCGGCGGCCCGGGCGCGTTGCATTCGCTGCAGCATCACCTCGCGGCTGCCCGCCCAGTACACCTGGTAGAAGGTCCGGGGATTCACCGCGATCACCGACTCGATCGGCTTGCTGGCGAACGAGCTCAGCGACATGGCGATGCCGCGCGCGGCCGCTGCCCGGGCCACCGCCACCTCACCCTGGGGATGCACCGCCTGGACGCCGGTGGGCGAGATGAGGACCGGCATCGACAGCGGCTGGCCCAGCACCGTGGTAGCCAGGTCCCGAACCGGGGGAAGGCCGGCCACATGCGGAGCGAACCCCAGCTCGCCGAAGGCGGCGACGTTGTCAGCGGTGGTGATGCCACGCTCGGACCCGGCGATCAGCGCGCCGTACACCGACTTGGGCAACCGCCGCTGGGCACGCCGTTGCGCCTGCGCCACCGTCTCGAACCACCCGGTACCCATCGCTGCTCCTTGATTTTGACACTCGGTGTCACAATAGGGAGCCAGCCTGCTCGCGACAAGCGGCAACACCCCTGGACGAGTTGCGGTCGACGGGGCCGGTTAGCCGGTGGCGCTCCGGTCGGCCAGCACGCGGCCGGCCGGCACCGTGCCGTCCAGGGCCATGCCGGCTTCGATCGCCGCGATGATCCGGGGACGCAGCTCGGCCGCGGGCACCAGGGCGTCCACCGAGCCGACCCGGACCGCCCGCTCGATGGAGTGGATGGCGTCGAACTGGGCCGCCACCTCGCCCAGCTTCTCCGCCCGGACGGCCGCGCGCACGCTGCCCAGGCTCGCCTGCAACCGGGCACGGTCGGTTCCCTCGGCCTGCTCCAGCTCCTGCTCCAACGCCCGGACCCGCGGGTCGGCCACGGTGCGGCTGTCCACCTCACCGGCGAAGACCACGCCGGCCGCCGGTGCGCCGCCGATCACCGAGGCGTACGCGCCCTCGACCGCCAGCACCGTCATCCGCGGATTCAGGGTCTTGGAGAACACCACGAATGCCCCGCCGTGATAACGGGAAACCACGCAGAACACGATCGGGCCCTGGAAGTTGACGACCGCCCGGCCGATCTCCGCGCCGTACTCCAGCTGCAGGTTGCGCATCGATTCCGGCGAGCCGTCGAAGCCGGACAGGTTGGCCAGCACCACCACCGGACGGACACCGCTGGCGGAATTGATCGCCCGGGCGGTCTTGGCCGACGAGCGCGGGAAGAGGGTGCCGGCCGTCCACGCTTCGGGGCCGTCGCTGGGCGGAAAGCCGCGCCGGTCGACCGGCCGGGACTCGATGCCGATCAGGCACACCGGATAGCCGCCCAGGTGCGCGTCGAGGACCACCGCGGTTTCGGCGTCGGCCATTCCCGCCCAGCGCTCGAGCGGCTCGTGGTCGGCGTCGGCCACCGCGCGCATCACCGACCTGATGTCGAACGGCTTCTTCCGCTCGGGGTTGGCGGTGGCGGAGAAGATGTCGCCCACCGTCCGGAAGTCGCTGCCGGCCAGCACGTGCGGGCTGGCGCAGACGTCGCGGTCGCGGGGGTCGCTGGACGGCGCCGGCCGCGGGTACCGCTCGCCGGGCAGCAGGTAGGCGTGGTCGTAGTGCCGGAACAGCAGGTCCACCGCGCCGGCCAGGTCCGGCGCCCAGTACTGCGCCTGGCCGTTGGGCCCCATCACCCGGTGGTAGCCGCCGATGCCGAAGTTGTCCTCGGCCGACACCCCGCCGGAGTAGTCGAGCGAGCGCTTGCCGGTCAGCACCATCGCGCCGTCCGGGGTCATCACCAGAATGCCCTTGGTATGCATGAGCATCGTGGCTTCGGCGTTCCAGTACGGCTGGGCGCCCACATTGATCCCGGCCACCACGATATTGATCTCGCCGCCGGCCTGGGTGAAGGTGACGATCCGGCGCAGCGCCCGGGCCACCCAGTCCATGTTCTCGGTGCCCGAATCCATCGAGATCCGGGCGCCGGAGGAGACCGCGAACCACTCCACCGGAACGCCGAACCGGCTCGCCAGGTCCAGCGCGGCCACCACCCGGGCGCACTCCGCCTCGGACAGCGAGCCCAGTGACTTCGTCGGGTCGCCGAGCAGGACGACGCGGGTAAGCCCTTCGGGGCATCGGGTGGTCGGCGTGTTGACCAGCCCGACCACGATGCCGGCGGAGTTGCCGCCGGCCGGGCGGTCCACCGGCACCAGCTCGCCCACACGGTCCAGGTCGTACTCGACGAACGTGCCGCCCCGGGCCAGCAGCGGCACCAGTTCGTAGGGGTAGGTACCGCCCCGGCGGCGGGCGCGCAGCACGTTCTGGGTATAGGTGTCCAGCGGGCGCAGCGGACCCGCCGGCCCCGAGGACACCTCGGCGGTCACGCCGATGCCGGGACGCTGGGTGAACTGGATCGTGAGCGGGTGCGGCTGCCCGTCCTCGGCCACTGCCCGGCATTCGACCACGACCTCGGCCAGGTCGGCATCGGCGGTCAACGCGGCCAGCCGATGGCGCAGCTCCAGCAGGTCCGCCAGCGGCAGGTCGACCACCGGGTGGATGTGCAGCCACACCTGGTTCAGGTCCAGGTGGGCCTTCGGCTCGGCCGCCCGTGCCTGGCGGACGGCGTCCACGCAACTGGCCAGCGCCGCTTCCAGCTCCGGCAGCCCACTGGCCCGGCCCTGGTCGTCCCGGGTTACCGACAGCCGGTCGATGCCGGCCAGCGCGATCAGCCGGACGTCGACCGGCTGGCTCGCGGCCTGGCCGCGGTAGAGCAGGACGTCGCCGGGCGCCTCCAGCCGGGTCAGTTCGAACTCGCGCAGCCGCTCGAGGTTGAACTGGCGGGCCTGCATCGGATGAGCGCCGCGCAACCGGGTGTCCTCCCCCAGCTCCGGCCTGTCGAGGAAGATCGGCCGGAAGGTGTGTCGGGTGATCCGCAGGTCGCGCTCACCGATCAGCACCACGGTGATCCGCCCCGGCCGGTTGCCGGCGGCGAACCCGTCCAGCGCCTCGGCCAGCAGCGGGGGCGTGACCTGCGGCGCGGCCGGGCCGTCGTCGGTCAGCAGGTAGAGATCGACGGTCAGGTCCCGGCCGGCTGCCCGGTCCGCGTGGGCAGTGACCAGCGCGAGAAGGTCTGCCAGATCGGCGTGCCGACCGGCCGCGCTGACCAGGTGGCTGGGCCGGTCATCGACCTCGTAGTCACCCCACACCACCGGCCGGCCGGCGGTCACGGTGGTGGCCAGGTCGCTGCGCCGGTACTTCCGCTCCGCGAGCGCCGTCAGCACCGATCCGGCGGTGGGCGTGCCCTCGGCCAACGCCCGGGCCAGCGCGCGGATCGCCGAGTCGACTGATTCGGGCCCAGCGGCTGGCCGGTCGAACCACCGGAACCGGATCATGCGCAGCAGGTCGGTCAGCCCCTTGGCACCCGGCTTGGTGACTGCCAGCAGGTCGGCGAGCACCAGGTCGGCCTGTTCCCGCAGCGCGCCGTCCGGGGGCGGCGCCGCCAGCCAGCGCCGGAGCAGGCCGATCAGCGCCGCCTGCTGCGCCGGCCGGCGTTGCTGGGACAGGTAGATCCGGAAGATCGCCGCTTCCAGTTCCGGCGTGTGAGTCAGCGCGTGGATGCCGTAGTGAGCCAGCACCTGACCGAGCTGGGACCGGAAGTCCTCCGACAGCCCGTCGCGGTCCGGGTCGAGCGAGCGGATGTAGCGGTGGAAGGACTCGCGGCAGCTGAGCACCCGGCCGGCAGGGCCGTCGGTGGGCCGCACCCGGTCGTGGAACAGGCCGCCGAAATCGGCGAACACCCGCACGACCTCGAGCTCGGCTTCGAACACCTCCGCGTCCGATGGCGCCTCCGACGGCGGAAACACCGGCAGCGAGGACGTCGGCGGTTGCAGGTCGAAGCCGAGCAGCAGGTGGCGCAGATCGGCGAGCTCCTGCACGGCGGCGCGCTGCAGGGTGGCGCACGGCTCACCCGACGGGACAAGCTCGGCGAGCATGGCCCCGGCCTCGACGCTGCCGGCGACCTCGTCCTCGGCCTGCACCTCCAGCTGGGCCAGCGCCTGACCGGGCGCCACCTGGTCCCCGGTTCGCACCAGGATCTCGCCCACCCGACCGCTGGACGGGGCCGGGATCAGGGTCTCCATCTTCATGCTTTCCAGCACCAGCAGGGTCTGGCCGGCGGCCACCTGATCGCCGGCGGCCACCGGCACCGAGACCACCAGAGCCGGCGACGGCGCCCGGACCACGCCACCCTCGTCCTGCTGGACGCGGTGCACGGTGTCCTCGACCTCGACCTGGTGTTCGCCCGGGTGGGTGGATACCAGCACCCGGTAGTCGCCGCCGGCGATGCGCAGCCGGCCGGCGTAGCCGTCCAGCCATTCCAGCTCGACGTCGGTCTCGACCCCGTCCAGGCCGATCCGGTATCCGTGCGGCGAGATCTGGGCCACCCGGACCCGGTGCCCACGTCCGCGCAGCTTGAGCTGGAATACCCTGCCGATCTCGGCCTGGGCCTGCGGGCGGCCGCCGCGCGCGGTGCGCAGGAAGTGCTGCCGCTCGGTCGCCAGCGCGACCCGGTAGGCCTCGATCGCGGCGGCCACCACGGCGACGCCGCCCAGCCGGCCGGACCGCAGGCCGCCGGCCTGCCGCTCGCTGTCGATCCAGCCGGTGTCGGCCGAACCGGTGCGCACCGGCGCCGACCGCAGCAGGTCGAGCAGGAACGCCTTGTTGGTGGTGCCGCCCTCGATGACCACCTGGGTGTCGGTGAGGGCCCGCTCCAGGCGGGTCAGCGCGATCTCGCGGCTCGGCCCGTGAGCGATGATCTTGGCAATCATGGAGTCATAGGCCGCGGGCACGACATCGCCCTCGGTGAAGCCGGCGTCCACCCGGACGCCCGGACCGGCCGGCAGCCGCAGCAGGGCGATCCGGCCCGGCGCCGGGGCGAAGTCCCGGTCGGCATCCTCCACGTTCAGCCGGACCTCCACCGCGTGCCCGGATTCCGTCGGCGCCGGGCCGGTCAGCCGGCCGCCGTTGGCCACGTGCAGTTGCAATGCCACGAGGTCGGTGCCGGTCACCAGCTCGGTGACCGGATGCTCGACCTGCAGCCGGGTGTTGACCTCCAGGAACGCGAGCACGCCGTCAGCGGGCCGGTAGAGGAACTCCACCGTGCCGGCTCCCCGGTAGCCCACCGCCAGGGCCAGCCGGATGGCCGACTCGCGAACCAGCTGGGCCTGCTCCGGAGGCAGCACCGGCGAGGAGGATTCCTCGATCAGCTTCTGGTGCCGCCGCTGGATCGAACAGTCGCGCACCCCGAGCGCCCAGGCGTTGCCGTGGCCGTCGGCCAGCAGTTGCACCTCGATGTGCCGGGCGCCTGT
>Ga0326721_10000268_pt1 | contig 16817 bp, 12 predicted proteins | sample SGPome_FD_203951 | JGI IMG/M metagenome (GOLD analysis project Ga0326721, IMG submission 203951) | Soil microbial communities from Southern Great Plains, Lamont, Oklahoma, United States - SGP_1_2016 | ecosystem: Engineered > Artificial ecosystem > Soil microcosm > Unclassified | place: USA...
CGGAAGATCAGCTTCTTCATCCGCACTGCACCCACCTGACGTCATCCTGAGGCCGGCCACGCTGCAAGTCGCATCAGCACACCACCTTGCAGGCCGAAGGATCTGTGGGCGCGGCAGCACGTGAGTGGGTCGGATGCACCGATGCTTCTCCCGGATTCCGTATGATACCAATCCGGTGGAAGAATCAGCGCACCTCGCTGAATTACGGTGTGGTCGGCCTGAATAGAAAGTTCGCGGCCTGGCCCCCCACCGGCGACTGAAGTCGCAGCAACAACTACGGGAAGCCTCGCAAACTGCGCGAGGCTGATCCGCTCATTCTGTGGCATCAGCGCTCACGACCACTGTCCTTTCATCCTCCGTGGTCGCGCGCAGCGCGGTGTTCGACTCAGGATGACGTCGGGTTGAAGTGGCGAGGATACACGAACTGAATTCCCGGATCCGGTATGAGACCATGCGATGATGCGGCTTGCATCCGCGTCTTCTTATCCCCAAATCACCCACAAGCGGTTTGGAGATGCCGATCACGAGACGAGGGAGGCGGGGATGGCGCTGGATCTGACGGGGCGGACGGCGGTGGTGACGGGGAGCAGCAAGGGGATCGGCTTCTCGATCGCCGAGGCGCTGGCGCGGGCGAACGCGAACGTGATCGTCTCCGCGCGCAACGCCGCGGAGGTGGCGGAAGCCGCGCGGCAGCTGGAGGGCGCGGGCGGGGGGAAAGTGCTCGGCATCCCCTGCGACGTGGGCAGGCTGGAGGACGTGCGGCGGCTGATCGGGGCAACGGCGGAGCAGCTGGGCGGGGTCGACATCCTGGTGAACAACGCCGGCTTCGGCATCTTCTCGCCGGTGGACCAGATCGACCCGGCGGAGTGGGACCGGCTGATCGCCACCAACCTGTCCGGCGTGTTCTACTGCTGCCACGAGGCGATCCCGCATCTGAAGAACAGCAAGGATGCGTGGATCATCAACATCGCGTCGCTGGCGGGGAAGAACCCGTTCGCGGGCGGGACGGCGTACAACGCCAGCAAGTTCGGCCTCGTGGGCTTCAGCGAGGCGCTGATGATGGACGTGCGGCAGCACGGCATCCGCGTCAACTACATCATGCCCGGAAGCGTGAACACCTACTTCAACGACAACGAGCCGGACGAGTCGGGCGCCTGGAAGATCCAGCCCGAGGACATCGCCCAGGTGGTGATGGACCTGCTCGCGCTCCCCTCCAACTCCCTCGTCTCGCGCGTGGAGATGCGCCCCGCGCGGCCACCGAAACACTGAAATCTCACGCGGAGACGCGGAGACGCGGGAGAACTCATCGCATGGGGTGAGTTCTCCGCGACTCCGCGTCTCCGCGTGAGATCCCGGGGCGCTGGCGACGCGCTGGCAAGCATCTTCCAGCAGCGATCTCCATCTCATTGCCAGAACGGGAGATGGGGATGCCGAAGCAGCTGCCGAAAGCGGTGATCTGGGACCTGGACGGAACGCTGAGCGACGACCGCGCGCGCGCCCACTTCGTGGAGGTGGAGAAGGGGAAGAAGCGCGACTGGAAGAGCTACTTCGACGCCATCGGCAGCGACCCGCCCATCGCCGCGTCGATGGAGGTGCTGCGGGCGCTGCACGCCGCGGGGAACCGCGTGGTCTTTCTCACCGGCCGCCCCGAGCACACGCGCAAGACCACCGTGCGGTGGCTGAAGGCCAACGGCCTGACCGACTACGACCGGCTGGTGATGCGCCCGCCGCGCGACTTCCGCCCCTCCGGCGCCTTCAAGGCCGACGAGATCGCCCGGCTGCGGCGCGAGTACGAACTGGTCTGCGCCTTCGAGGACCGCATCGACGTAGCCGACGCGCTGCGCACCGCCGGCGTCCCCGTCTTCCTCTACGGCGGTGGCGCCGAAGCCGCGGCCGAGGCGCTGGAGGTGCTCGACGCCGAGCAGGACGACCTGGTCGAGCAGAAGCAGGAGAAGGCGGAGAAGAAGGCGCCGGCGCGCCCCGCCGCCGCCCGCCCCCGCACCACGCCCAAGGCCGCCGCCCAGGCTGCCCGCGCCCGCTCCGCTGCGTCCCGCAAGCCCGCGGCGCGGAGCAAGCGATCGTAACGACGAATCACACGGACGAAACGGAGGAAGCGGAGAGCTCAGCGCGCACGCTGTTCCTCCGCTTCCTCCGTTCCCTCCGTGTGAGACCTTCTGTTCGGATCATTCAGGCGCGGAGATCGGGACGCGGAGCACGAACGCCGAGCCCGCGCCGTCGCCGCCCTCCAGCGCGAGCGAGCCGCCGAGGCGCCCCGCCAGCTTCCGCGCGATGGTCAGCCCCAGCCCGGTGCCGCGGTGAATGGAGTCGGTGCGCGCGTCGTCGCCCACCTGCTCGAACGCCTCGAAGATCCGCGCGCGGTCTTCCGCCGCGATCCCCGGCCCCGAATCCTCCACGCGGATCTCGATCTCCCCGTCCGTCCCGCGCACACCCACGCGGACGTGCCCGCGCGGCGTGAACTTGATGGCGTTCGTCACCAGCGCGTACACGATCTGCCGTAGCCGCTCCGGGTCCACGTGCAGCGTCAGCCCGGCGGGCGCGTCCAGCTCGAAGCGCAGCCCCTTGGCCTCGGCCTGGCGGCGGAAGGGCTCCAGCACCTCGTTCAGGTACTCGGCCAGCTTCAGCGGCGCGGGATAGACGGGAAGACGGTCGATCTCCGTGGTGGTCAGCACCAGCACGTCGTCGATGAGCCGCGCCAGGTGCTCGGCGCAGACGCTGGCCCGCTCCGCCGCCCGCGACGCCGGCTGCGGCATGTCGCCGTACGAGTCGGTCGACAGCAGGTGCGTGTAGCCCACGATGGCGTGCAGCGGCGTGCGCAGCTCGTGGCTCACCGCCGCGAAGAAGCGGCTCTTGGCGCGGCTGGCCTCCTGCGCCTCGGCGGCCAGGCGCGCCAGCTCGGCCTCGCGCTCCTGCCGCTCGGTCACGTCCTGGAAGAGGAGCGAGATCCCCCCGCCCGCCAGCGGATCGACGGAAAGGTCGAAGTAGCGCCCGCGCAGCCACTCCACTCCGGGCCGCACCGCCTGCAGCCGCCGCGGCTGCCCGTCGCCCATCGTTCCCCGCAGCGCCGCGGCCAGCTCCGGCGGCTCGGAGGGGAGATGGACGAGCAGCGACGCGCCCACGGCCTTGTGCAGCCGCACGTGCAGCAGCGTCTCGGCCGCGGAGTTCACGTAGACGACCTTCCAGTCGGCGTCCACCGCCACGAAGCCGTCGCGGATGCTGGCCAGCAGGCGCGAGTAGCGCTCGGCCACCCGCGCGTGGTCGGTGGCGTCGCGGAAGTGCAGCGCAAGCCCGCCACCCTCCAGCGGCGACGCGTCCAGCGTGAGCGCCGGCCCGTCGCCGCCCGCGGCGAAGGGAACGCGCAGCGGCGCGCGCGTGGCCACCACCGCCGCCAGCCGCGCGCGCAGCGACGGCTGCGCCGCGGCGGGAAGCGCCTCCCACACGGGCGCGCCGAGCGCCGCCTCGCGCGCGGCGCCGAAGCAGCGCTCGGCGGCGGCGTTCCAGTACGAGACGCGCCAGTCTTCGCCCACGGTCACGAATGCGTCGGCCAGCGCCTCGAGGGCGGGAATGCGGGTGAGGTCCACGATGATGCCGGGCACTGCCTCTTCCTGCTGTACCGCGAAGGTGCGAAACGACTTCCGGTCGCCCGCCCACCCGGTATGCGACCCCGCGCGACCACGGATGTTCCGGGCGGGACACGGACGCGCGGGCCCCCGCACGGTCACATCCAGCCGGTTTCGGCGCGGCGGAAGAGGCGAAAAGGATTCATCCCCATGACTGCCGGCCCCGACGTCCGGGCGCCGGCACGTTTCATCGATCGTACTTTCGTACTTCCGTACTCTCGTACTCTACATCTCGTGCTCTCGCACTCCGTGCCGCGCCGCTCGCCCGGAAGATGCGTGCCCGGACGGAAGACACGCGGCGCCGCTCCGGACCCTTTCGCCCGCCGGGTGAGCGGCGCTCACCGCGCGCGCACTCGGCTTGCACCGCGGGCGGGCGCGTGCTACCGTACCGGTTTCCGCTCCGCCGCCGAACCAATGCATTCGCCGGGCGGCGGGCCGCGTTCCTGAACCGAGATCCTGAAGCATGGCTACCACGTTGAACCCCGCCCAGGCCTCCGCCCCGACCTTCGGGCGCGAGAGCCGGTTCGGGCTGGACCGCCACGGCATCCGCAACCCGGGCACCGTGTTCTGGAACCTGAACCCGGTGGAGCTGGTGGAGCACGCCATCCGCCGCGGCGAGGGAATCCTGGTGGACGGCGGCCCCTTCAATGCCGTCACCAGCCCGCACACCGGGCGCTCGCCCAACGACCGCTTCATCGTGCGCGAGCCCGGCAGCGAGGGGCACGTGGACTGGGGGAAGGTGAACATGCCCTTCGAGCCGGAGAACTACGACCGGCTGCGCGAGGACGTGATGGAGCACCTGGAGGGGCAGGACCTGTACGTGCGCGACATGTGGGCCGGCGCCGACGCGCAGTACCGGCTGGGGGTGCGCGTGGTGACCCCCAACGCGTGGCACAACCTGTTCGCGTTCAACATGTTCCGCCGCCCGGGCGAGCAGGAGCTGGCCGAGTTCCAGCCCGGCTTCACCATCCTGCACGCCCCCGAGTACCCGGCCGACCCGGCGCGCCACGGCACCCGCACCAGCACCTTCATCCTCATCCACTTCGGCCGCCGCGAGGTGCTGATCGGGGGAACGCGGTACGCGGGCGAGATCAAGAAGAGCGTGTTCGGCCTGCTCAACTACCTGCTGCCGACCGAGCACGGCGTGCTGTCGATGCACTGCTCGGCCAACGTGGGCCCGCAGGGCGACGCGGCGCTCTTCTTCGGCCTGTCGGGCACGGGCAAGACCACGCTCTCGGCCGACCCCGAGCGCGCGCTGATCGGCGACGACGAGCACGGCTGGAGCGGCGAGGGGATCTTCAACTTCGAGGGCGGCTGCTACGCCAAGGCCATCAAGCTGTCGAAGGAGGGCGAGCCCGAGATCTACTCGACCACGCGCATGTTCGGAACGGTGCTGGAGAACTGCGTGGTCGACGAGGAGCGCCGCGTGGACTTCGACGACCAGTCGATCACCGAGAACACGCGCGTCAGCTACCCGCTGCACTACATCGCCAACCACGTGCCCAGCGCGCGCGGCGCGCATCCGAAGAACGTGATCTTCCTCACCGCCGACGCGTACGGCGTGCTGCCGCCCATCAGCCGGCTGACGCCGGAGCAGGCGATGTACTACTTCCTCTCCGGCTACACGGCCAAGGTGGCGGGCACGGAGCGCGGGGTGAAGGAGCCGCAGCCCACCTTCTCGGCCTGCTTCGGCGCCGTGTTCCTTCCGCTGCACCCCAACGTGTACGCCGAGATGCTGGGCGAGAAGCTGCAGGAGCACCAGGCGCGCGTGTGGCTGGTGAACACCGGCTGGACGGGCGGCCCCTACGGCGTGGGCCAGCGGATGAAGCTGGGCTACACGCGGGCGATGGTGCGCGCCGCGCTGGCCGGCGAGCTGGACGGGGTGGAGACGACCCGGGTGCCGTTCTTCAACCTGGACGTGCCGGTCGCCGTTCCCGGCGTGCCCTCGGACCTGCTGGTGCCGCGCAACACCTGGCCCGACGCCGCGCAGTACGACGAGCAGGCGCGGAAGCTGGCCGGGCTGTTCGTGGACAACTTCAAGCGCTTCGAGGACCGTGTCTCCGACGCGGTGAAGGCCGCCGGTCCCACGCCGGAGTAAGCGTTCGGGAGATGAAGATGGAGGGCCGGGGAGCGATTCCCGGCCCTTCTCCGTTGGGCAGACGAAAAGAATCTCACGCGGAGACGCAGAGAACTCATCGCGCACCGAGTTCTCTGCGTCTCCGCGTCTCCGCGTGAGATCTTCTGTTTCGATCTATTCGAGGAGCCGGCGGCCGTTCAGGATCTTGAGGAAGGAGCGGCCGCGGAGCTCGTCCAGCGTCAGTCCCGTCATCTCCAGCGCCTCCTGCTCGGTCAACGCGCCGCAGTTGATGCCGCGCAGGAAGTAGTTCAGCAGCCCCTGCCCCGTGGCCGCGTCGTCGAACACGTCGCCCACCAGCGTGGCCTGCGCCGCCTTCTCCACGAAGTTCTTCAGCCGCGCGCCGGCCGTTTCCACGCTCTCCAGGAAGAAGGCGAACACGGCGGCGTAGCGCGTGGGAAGCTGCGCGGGGTGCAGGTCCCACCCCTGGTAGAACCCGCCCACCAGCGAGTGGCGCACGTCGTCGTAGTGCAGCTTCCAGGCGCGGTGCACGCTCTGGCGGTTGGCGTCCGCCTGCTCCGCGGTGAGCGGCGGCCCGCCCGGCGCGGCGCGGTGCACGGGAACCGGCATCACCGTCGTCGATCCGTCCGAGAGCCAGACGCCCGTGCCGGCGAGCGAGACCTGCATGGCGTGCTTGGCGTAGTCGCACGCGCGGTGGCGCATGTGCTGGTGCGCGGCCGTGATCCCCACCCCCGCCGTGTAGTCGTACGTACCGAAGTGCGCCGCGGTGATGCGCCCGTCGCCCGCGCGGACCAGGTCGGGGAGCATGCAGCGGCCGTCCGCGCCGATGATGGCCTGCGGCACCTCGACCATGATCTCGAACCGCAGCGCGCCGGTCTCCAGCCCCAGCCGGGCCTCCAGCACCCGCAGCACGTCCACGAAGAAGTCCACCTGCTCCGGCAGCGCGACCTTCGGCAGCGTCAGGACGAAATTGGGCGGGAGCGCGCCGCCCGTGGCCTGGACCAGCGTGGTGAGGAAGAGGTCGAGGGTGCGCACGCTGCGGCCGCGCAGTTCCTCGGACAGCGTCTTCACGCGGATGCCGAGGAAAGGCGGGAGGGTGCCCTCCGCCAGCCCCTTCGCCACCTCGCGGGCGACGGACTCGGCGTGGCCGTCTTCCTCCGCGTCGGGGCGGTTGCCGTAGCCGTCCTCGAAGTCGATGCGGAAGTCCTCCACCGGCTCGCGCTCCAGCTTCTCGGCCACGCGCGCGTACACGCGCTCCGCGAAGTCGCCGCCGGGCATCCCCACCGCGGCGGCCAGGGTCCGCGCGTCGGGCGCGTGCTCGGCCAGCGCGCGGCGGGCGACCTGGCCCAGCTTCACGGTGCTGTCGGAGCGGAAGAGCTGCGCGCCGCCGTACACGGTGTGCACGGGCTGGCGGGCGCCGCCCTCGCCGGGGTAGCGCCGGGTGAAGGCGTCGTTGGCGCGGCGCAGGCGCGACTCGGCGTCGGCCAGCTCGTCGGGAAGAAGCGAAGACGGCATCCTGGGAAGATTCTTATCCGTTGTAGATGGGGCCCTTGCGGGCGTGGTACAGCTCCAGCACCGCGCCGGCCTCGGCGCGCAGCACGCCGTGCACGATCTCGATCCCCCGCTCCTTCAGGTACGCGTGGCTCTCGGGGAAGACGGGGCCCTCGTCGAACCCCAGCCGCACCGCGTCGTCGCGGGTGGCGCCGCAGATCACGCGGGTTACGCCGCTCCACAGCGTGGCGCCCAGGCACATGGCGCACGGGTCGCAGCTGGTGGCCAGCTCGTACTCGTGCCCACCGGCGGACTTCAGCGAGAAACATCCGAGGCGCGCCTGCGCCATCATGAACGCCACCATCTCGCCGTGCAGGGTGCAGTTGTTCAGCCGCACCACGCTGTTCACCCCCACGCCCACCACGCGCCCCGTCCCCCGCTCGAACACCGCCGCGCCGAAGGGGCCGCCGGTGTCGCGCAGCACGTTCTGCCGCGACAGCTCCACCGCCAGCCGCATCTTCTCCTCGTCGGAGCCGTACGTGCTCTCCAGGTCGATGGTGGACTCGACCCAGTCGGGAAGGGTGATGGAGACGTTCGGGTGTTTCATCGCATCGGTGGGAAGTGATTGGAACGGCTGCGCTTGCGTGGATCGATCGGCGGACGTGCGTGCCCTGGCATCGCGCCCTCACCCCCGCCGGAGGGCGCGACCCTCTCCCGTTCCGGGAGAGGGTGGCAATCCGGCATCCGCGCCGAGAAGAACATGGATGCGACCGTGCTCTCGTAGCGCGCCGATGCCATCCAGCTACCTCTCCCGGTACGGGAGAGGTGGACGGCCTGGGCCGGCCGGAGAGGGCGCGATGCCGCGGCCGCGCGCCGATTTCCGTTCACGCGAGGTTCTCGACACCCGTGTGCTGGCGCCGATCATCGCCAGCGGGGGACGATAACGCCGCCGCATTCGCCCGGCCAGACACCACGCGCCAGGAATACCGCGCGCCGCCGCGTCCGGCGCGCGCCGGAGAATGTCGTCTCCCATGCTTCGGGGCGCCGGTTGGTGCCGAATTGCATCGGCGGGGTGTTCCCGAAGCGGCAGGCGCGTGCTATTCTGTCTCCGTCCAGAAAACGAACCAGCATTCGTCCGGTGCCGCCAGCGGCGCGCCTCCGGTGCAGCGCCGCGCGCCCACTCGCCGTGCCCTGCGGGTCCCCAGAACCGCTCCACATCTCCATGAACGACACGCTGCTGCCGCCCCGGGACGGCCTGCTGTCGATCCCCGGCGGGATCGACGGCGAAACGGCCGTGCAGGCGCTCCGCCACAGCGAGGCATACTTCCGGGCGCTGGTGGAGAACGCGCGCGACGTGATCCACGTGATCAACGAGGACCGCACCACGCGCTACATCACCCCGTCGGTCCGCCACCTGCTGGGGTGGGAGCCCGCGGAGCTGGTGGGCCGCAGCGTGCTGGACATCATCCACCCCGACGACGCGGAGGCCGCGCTGGAGCAGATCCGGCAGGCGCGGATCGTTCCCGGCTCCAGCCGCCCGCTCACGCTGCGCGCGCGCCACCGCGACGGCTCGTGGCGCGTGTTCGAGGCCATCGGCCGCAACCTGCTGGACGACCCGCGCGTCCGCGGCATCATCGTCAACTCGCGCGACATCACCGAGCGGCGGCGGACGGAGGAGGAGGCGCTGCGCCTGGCCGCCTTCGCGCGCGAGAACCCCAACCCCATCCTGGAGTGCGCGGCCGACGGGCAGGTGCTGTGGCTGAACGCCGCGGGCGAGCGGCTGCTGGCCGACGTGGGCGCGCGCGAGGCGGCGTGGCTGCTGCCGCACGAGCACGCACGGCTGGTGCGGCTGGCGGCGCGGTCCGGGGCGGCGGTGCGCAACCAGGAGTCGCGCGTGGGCGCGCGGGTGTTCGCGTGGACGTACCATCCGCAGCCCGCGCGGGGGACGGTGCACCTCTTCGGCGAGGAGGTGACGGAGCGCAAGCGCGTGGAGGACCGGCTGATCCACGACGCCATGCACGACGCGCTCACCGGCCTTCCCAACCGCCACCTGTTCATGGAACGCCTGGGCGAGGCGCTGCTGCGCTTCAACGCGGGCGGCGGGCAGTTCGCCGTGCTGTTCATGGACCTGGACCGCTTCAAGGTGGTGAACGACTCGCTGGGCCACCACGTGGGCGACGAGCTGCTCGTCGCCGTCGCGCGGCGGCTGCAGGAGAACGTGCGCGCGACCGACACCGTGGCCCGCTTCGGCGGCGACGAGTTCGCCATCCTGCTGGGAAGCCTGGAGGGGCCCGACGACGCGATGGAGATCGCCGGGCGGCTGGTGCAGGCCGTGGCCTCGCCGGTGAACCTGAGCGGCTACGAGGTGTTCACCTCGGCCAGCATCGGCATCGCGCTGTCCACGCTGGGGTACGACCGGCCCGAGTACCTGCTGCGCAACGCCGACATGGCCATGTACCGCGCCAAGGGAAGCGGCGGGGTGGCGTGGGAGGTGTTCGACCGCACCATGCACGCGCAGGCGCTGTCGCGGCTGCAGATGGAGACGGACCTGCGGCGGGCGCTGCGGCGCGGCGAGTTCCGGCTGCGCTATCAGCCCATCGTGTCGCTGGCAACGGGGCGCATCGTGGGAGTGGAGGCGCTCTGCCGGTGGGAGCACCCGGACCGCGGGCTGATCGAGCCGGCCGACTTCATCCCCACCGCCGAGGAGACGGGGGCCATCGTGCCGCTGGGCGAGTGGGTGCTGGGCGAGGCCTGCCGGCAGCTGGCCGAGTGGCGCGCGGAGCTGGGCGCGCGGATCGCGGTGAGCGTGAACCTTTCCGCGCGGCAGCTGGCGCACGCGGGGCTGGTGGACGCGGTGCGCGCGGCGCTGGCGGAAAGCGGGCTGAAGCCGCGGCACCTGAAGCTCGAGATCACCGAGAGCGCGCTGCTGGAGAGCGACGCGGCCGGGCGGGTGCTGGCCGAGCTCTGCGCGCTGGGGATCGAGATGCAGCTGGACGACTTCGGCACCGGCTACTCGTCGCTCTCGGCGCTGCACCGGCTGCCGATGAAGGCGCTGAAGGTGGACCGCACCTTCGTGGGCCGCATCGGCCAGGGCGACGCGCCGCTGCAGCTGGTGCGCACCATCGCGCTGATGGGGAAGGGGCTGGAGCTGGCGGTGATCGCGGAAGGGGTGGAGACCGGGGCGCAGCTGGCCGAGGTGCGCGCCGCCGGCTGCGACTACGCGCAGGGGTATCTCATCTCCCGCCCGGTGAGCGCCGGGGCGATCCGGGAGATGCTGGAACCGGGACGGGAGTGGACGTGATGCGGAAGCTGGGGATCCTGGCGGCGATGGGGATGGCGGCCGCCGCCGCGTGCACACGCCCGGCCGCCGTGCCGCCCGCCGGCGGAGCGTCCGCGCGGGCGGACAGCATCGTGCTGGAGCGCACGCGCTGCTACGGCTTCTGCCCCGCGTACCGGCTGGTGCTGGCGCGCACGGGCGAGGTGCGCTTCACCTCCATCTGGCCCGCGGACACGCCGCCGGGCAGCGGGACCGTCGCCGTGCGCGACTTCGACGCGCTGGTGGACGAGGCCGGGCGCATCGGGTTCTGGAGCCTCCCGGACGAGATCCAGGGCTCCTCGCTCTGCCCCAACGCCTCCACGGACAGCCCGAGCACCATCGTCACCCTCCACGCGGCCGGCCGCTTCAAGCGCGTGAACGACTACCACGGCTGCCGGGAGGAACCCCGCCTCACCGGCCTGCGCGTCCTCGAGGCCCGCATCGACAGCGTGGCCGGCTCGCGCCGCTGGATCGTGACGCCGAACACGCGGTAGGGGCCACAAGGATTCCATCCATCCACGCAAAAGACGTCATCCTGAGTCGAACACCGCGCTGCGCGCGACCACGATGGATGAAAGGGGCGTCCTCCGGAATCGGAACTCGCCGCCGAGCCGAACAGCCTCGCGCAGTTTGCGAGGCTTCCCGTAGTTGTTGCTGCGACTTTAGTCGCCGGTGAGGGGGCCAGCCCGCGATCTTTCCATTCAGGCCGGCCATGCTGAAGCCGAGGCATGCGCCGTAAGTCGCAGGCCGAAGGATCCATGGCCGGCCCGGCACGTGAGTCCGGCAAGGCGCACGAGAGCATCTTCGGTTGCGTCGAGATCGGCGAAAATGCGAGTGAACTCGCGGCTACAACGGCACACACTCCGCCTGCGCGGCGTTCGCCCGGCCGCGATCCAATCGCGCGGAGGAGTTCATCAAGGGGAAACCTGGAACTGTGATCCGCCGGAACGGTCCCCACTGTCCATGACGCCGCCCCGCCGCACGCCCTATCTTCATCCCGCAGCACTTTCGCACTCTCGCACCTTTGCACTCTCGCACCTTCGCACTCTCGCACCTCGTTTCCCGATGCCCCAGCCGATCATCCAGGTCGACGCCTTCGCCGAGCGGCCGTTCACCGGCAACCCCGCGGCCGTGTGCGTGATGCCCGCGCCGCGCGACGAGGCGTGGATGCAGAGCGTGGCGATGGAGATGAACCTCTCCGAGACCGCCTTCCTGCACCCCGAGGACGGCGGCTACCGCCTGCGCTGGTTCACGCCCGCGGTCGAGGTCGCGCTCTGCGGGCACGCCACCCTCGCCAGCGCGCACGTGCTGTGGGAGACGGGCGCGCTGGCGGCGGGCGACGAGGCGCGCTTCCAGACGCAGAGCGGCCTTCTCACCTGCCGCCGCGACGGCGAGTGGATCTGGATGGACTTTCCCGCCAAGCCGGAGGAGGCGTCCGGCCCGATCGCCGGGCTGGCGGAGGCGCTGGGGGTCGCGCCGGTGTACGTGGGGCGCAGCCACTTCGACGTGATCGTGGAGGTCGCGTCGGAGGACGAGGTGCGGCGCCTGGAGCCGGACATCCGCGCGCTCCGCGGCGTGCAGGCGCGCGGCGTCATCGTCACCGCGCGGGGCGATGGGGATGGATACGACTTCGTCTCCCGCTTCTTCGCGCCGAACGCGGGGGTGGACGAGGACCCGGTGACCGGCTCGGCGCACTGCGTGCTGGCGCCGTACTGGGCGCGGAAGCTGGGCCGCAACGAGCTCGCCGGCTACCAGGCCTCGCGCCGCGGCGGCACCGTGCGCGTCCGCGCCGCCGGCGACCGCGTGCACCTGGGCGGCCGGGCCGTCACCGTTCTCCGCGGCGAGCTGGCGGAGTGAGGATGCTGGCCGCGCGCCGATCCAAAAAGACGTCATCCTGAGTCATCCCCGCGTTGCGCGCGCAGGAAGGATGAAAGGAGATGGGTCATGAGCGCTGATGCCATGGAATGAGCCGATCAGCCTCGCGCAGTTTGCGAGGCTTCCCGTAGTTGTTGCTGCGACTTCAGTCGCCGGTGAGGGGGCCAGCTCGCGCACTTTCTCTTCAGGCCGGCCACACTAAAAGGCGAATGAATTCGCGGCAACAACAGCACAAAGTCCCTGCGGGACTGCGGAGGCGGCATCTCTGAGGTTCGATCAGCAAGGGTGTGAGCCAATTTCAGTTGAGCCGCGGGGAGCAGATCTCCGCGGCTCTTTCCTTTTCGGGGGGATGGAGATGGAAACCTCCGCGCATCCATCCCCGTATCGCCCGGCGCGGTCGCAGGATGACACACCGTCCGTCCGCGCGGGGGGACGCGGCGGGGGCCGCATCGCCGCCGGGTTTGGCATCGCGATCACCGCATCTCCAATCGATTCAACGACATCCATCACCGTCTCCGGAAGCTTCCGGGCGTGGCGCGGAATGTCCGTTGGCGGCGGATGGAAACGAGCGCCATCCCCCGGAGCTTTTTCTCTTCATCCCCACCCGCAGTCCAACCATGCTTGCAACCGCCGCGACCCTGCTCCTGCTGGCGAGCGCCCCGGCCGACACCACGCCGGCGGCGCCGCTCTCCGCATCCGTGATCGCGGGCGCCTACCGCGACCCCGCCGCGCGCGAGATGGTGCGCCGCGCGCGCGAGTACCGGCGCCTGACCGACCGCAGCGTGCGCGCGTACCGGGCGCTGGCGCGCGAGCGCTCGTCCGCCGGGCTGCGCACGGTGCTCCGCAACCGCATGCTCTTCGGGCGAGAGCTGGCGGCGCGCATCGACTGGCGCCGCGAGGGCGCGGTGCGCGTGGAGCTGCTGGGCGCCCGCTCGCGCAGCGTGGGCGACGACGACGACGACAACAACGACGTGCGCGAGCAGGCGCGCAGCCTGGCGTTCGACCCCGCCGACGACCGCATGCGGATGGGGCTGCTGGGCACCACCTGGATCCGCCATCCGCTGGCCGAGGGGAGCGAGCGCGACTACCGCTTCCGTGCCGGCGACACGCTGACCGTGCGCCTTTCGGGCGGCGAGACGGTGCGCGTGTTCGAGCTGCGCGTGGAGCCGCGGCGGCTGGACGCGCCGCTGGTGAGCGGGTCCATCTGGCTGGAGGACCGCAGCTACGGCGTGGTGCGCACGCTGCTGCGCCTGTCGCACTCGCTGATGGAGGAGATCCGGAGCGAGACGCACAGCGACAGCGCGGGCCGCCGCCAGGTGAACGTGGGCGTGCAGGTGGGCCGCGACAGCGCGTCGGGCGGGCGGCGGCGGCGCGGCAACCGCGGGGCGATGGCGCTGCTCCCGGATGTGCGCATCGACGTGCGCTACGTGGCCACGGAATACGGGCTGGTGCAGGGGAAGTGGTGGATGCCCACGCTGAACGCCATCGACGCCACGGTCACGGCGGGCTCGTTCGCCTCGGTCCCCGTGCGCTTCGAGCGGAGCTGGTCCGAGTACCAGGTGGAGGGCGACCCCATCCCCGCCCCCGGCGCGCTGGCCGCCGCGGCGCCCCTGCCGGCGCGCGCGGACACGCCGCAGGCCTGCCGCGACGGCGGCGACTGCCTGTGCGCGCTGGGCGTCTGCCGCACGGTGGAGGTGCAGCTCCCGGCCGACACCACCACGCTGGCGTCGAGCCCCGACCTGCCGCCGCCGCTGACGCCCGACGCGCCCCTGCTGAGCGGGAAGGAGACCGACGAGCTGGCGCACGAGCTGAACCGCGTGGCCACCGACCCGTGGATCTTCATGGCGCCCACCTGGCGGCGCGCGCCCTTCCTGCTGCGCTACAACCGCGTGGAGGCGCTGTCGGTGGGGGTGCGGCAGTCGGCGGACTTCGGGGCGCTGCAGGCCGACGGCACGCTGCGCATCGCCACCGCCACGGGGCAGCCGGACGTGGAGATCGGGGTGCGGCGCGAGAGCGCGCGGGGGCGGCTGCGGCTGGCCGGGTACCGGCGCCTGGCCGCGGCGAACCCGCTGGAGCGCCCGCTGGGGATCGGCAACTCGCTGGGCGCGCTGTTGTGGGGGCGCGACAACGGCGACTACTTCCGCGCCACCGGCGTGGAGCTGCTGGGCGCCCCGCCGCGCTCGGAGCGGCCGTGGATGGAGTGGCGCCTCTTCGCCGAGCACCAGGGCCCCGTGGCCACCGCGACGGACTTCTCGCTGCGCGGCACCTTCTCGGACTTCGACTTCCGCCCCAACGTCAACGCCGACCGCGCGGATCAGGCCGGCGCGGCGCTCACGCTGCGCCCGCTGGCCGACCGCGACGTGCTGGGCGTCCGCTGGGGGCTGGCGCTGGGGATGGACGCGTCGGCGGGCACCTTCCGCTTCGCGCGCCCGTCGGCCACGCTGCGTGGCGGCACCTCGCTGCTGGGGCTGGACGCGGCGCTCGAGGGGGCGGCGGGCACCAGCCTGGGCGACGTGCCGGCGCAGTCGCTCTGGCGGCTGGGCGGCGCGGCCACGCTGCGCGGCTACGACGGCAGCAGCGCGGCGGGCACGGCCTTCTGGCGCGGCCGCGGCGAGCTGGCGCGCGGCACGGGCGCCGCCCGCCTGGCCCTCTTCTCGGACGTGGGCTGGGCCGGCGCGCGCGGCGACTTCGCGGCCGCCCATCCGCTCTGGTCGGTGGGCGCGGGTGTGAGCGTGCTGGACGGCCTGTTCCGCGTGGACCTGGCCCGCGCGCTGCGCAGCCCGACCGGGTGGCGGCTGGAGCTGTACATGGACGGGCCACTGTAGGAGACGGTGCGAAGGTGCGAGAGTGCGAAAGTGCGAGAGCAAGGGATCGTAATCGCCGCCGCGGTGAGTTACTTTCGCACTCTCGCACCTTCGCACTTTCGCACTTCTTCATCCAGAGCGACCGTGAACGGAAAGCGCCAGAACATATCCAGCGGCACGCCGTGGGAGCCGGTCGTCGGCTACTCGCGCGCGGTGCGCGTGGGGCGGCACGTGTGGGTGGCGGGGACGACGGGGACGGTGGATGGGAAGATCGCCGCGCCGGGCGATGCGTACGCGCAGGCCGCGCAGGCGCTGCGCAACATCGAGGCGGCGCTGGAGCAGGCCGGCGCGCGGATGCGGGACGTGGTGCGCACCCGCCTGTTCGTCACCGACATCTCGCGCTGGGAAGAGGTTGCCCGCGCGCACGGCGAGTTCTTCGCGGACATCCGCCCCGCGACGGCGATGCTCGAGGTGAAGTCGCTCATCGACCCCGACATGCTGGTGGAGATCGAGGCCGACGCCTACGTCTCCGACGCCGCGTAGTTCCGGGCGCAGCCGGTCACCGGCGACTGAAGTCGCAGTAACAACGACGGGAAGCCTCGCAAACCGCGCGAGGCTGATCCGCTCAATTTCACGGTATCGGCGCTCACGAGACGCGCGCAGGATGATAAGCGGTCGTCGGATGATGCATTGTGAATCACGGTCACACTCATCCCGGATCGCCTCTGGATGGAATCTCCGCCGCTGTCCATCATCATCCCCACCCTGAACGAAGCGGCGGGGATCGCGGCGACGCTGGGCGCGCTGCAGCCGCTCCGTGCGCGCGGGTGCGAGGTGATCGTGGCCGACGGCGGCAGCGCGGACGACACGGTGGCGCTCGCCCGCCCGCTCGCGGACCGCGTCGTCACGTCGGAGCGGGGACGCGCGCGCCAGCAGAACGCCGCCGCCGCCGCGGCGACGGGCGAGGTTCTCCTCTTCCTCCACGCCGACACGCGCCTCCCGCCGGACGCGGACGAGTTGGTGATCGGGGGATTGAGGCGAAGCGGACGCGGGTGGGGGCGATTCGACGTGCGGCTCACCGGGCGCCACCCGATGCTGCGGGTGATCGAGCGGATGATCGGCGTGCGCTCGCGCCTCTCCGGCATCGCCACGGGCGACCAGGCGATCTTCGTGCGCCGCGACTGGTTCGCGCGCGCCGGCGGCTTCCCCGACATCCCGCTGATGGAGGACGTCGCGCTGTCGAAGGCGCTGAAGACGCTCGGCCCGCCGCTCTGCCTGTCCCAACCCGTCACCACCTCCAGCCGCCGCTGGGAAGAGCGCGGGGTGATGCGGACGATGGTGCTGATGTGGCGGCTGCGGTGGGCGTTCTGGCGCGGGGCGGATCCGGCGCGGTTGGCGGAGAGGTACAGGTAGGAAAAAGAAAGTCCTAAGTGCTATGTCCCAAGTCCTAAGTGAACAGCTAACCACTCACCACTCAGCACTCAGCACTCAGCACTCAGCACTCAGCACTCAGCACTCAGCACTCAGCACTCAGCACTCAGCACTCAGCACTCAGCACTCAGCACTCAGCACTCAGCACTCAGCACTCAGCACTCAGC
>Ga0326721_10000269_pt1 | contig 16786 bp, 25 predicted proteins | sample SGPome_FD_203951 | JGI IMG/M metagenome (GOLD analysis project Ga0326721, IMG submission 203951) | Soil microbial communities from Southern Great Plains, Lamont, Oklahoma, United States - SGP_1_2016 | ecosystem: Engineered > Artificial ecosystem > Soil microcosm > Unclassified | place: USA...
ACCCGTAGAGCAGCAGCATCATGACGGAAGCGGAAGTAAAAACGCATGTCATCGATGATTCCAAATGCCTGCATCGGAAGTCCGCCGGCAAAGTTCTGGGTGAACTTCAAACCACGGTCAGCGAAACGCTGTTCCAGACGGAAGACTGCTTCCTGCATCTGCTGCTTCTCCCGCTGGAAGTCTCTCTCTTCGGCTACCAGATCGTAATCCTCGTAACCATCAAAGTAAGCATCCACAGCAGATTTTGGCGTTGCCGCATCCAGATGCTGGTTGAAAAGGCTCTTCTTGGTCTCATTATCGTTGCTCATGTATCAAGGATAACAGAAAGGAAGGGTAACCGTCAAGTACTGGTTGGCGGTTACCCTTCCTTAATTTTAGCAACTATCAGTTCGCATAAACCCGGTCATCATATTTCCCTGCCCACGTAGAAACGAAGTTATTCTTATGCGTTGCAACGACATCCTGATACTTTTCTTCACCCTGATAAACATCCTGAGCGGTAAAGTTGTAGGTGCCAGGAGTATTGCACGGCGCTGAGGTAATCTGGACTCCATCTTTCTTGAATGAAGACTCAGCACGTTCCATCGCGGTTGCGTAATCCTTGGCATTGATGCTGAACGCAGTAGTCACCGTGAAAGAACCATCAAAGTTCTTCTTGTAATCAGTCCGTACACCACTGATGGAATTGGTTAGCGACTTGGAGTTATTCTGGATATCCTTGGCGAGAACCTCACGGGCATCACGGCGGGAGTAGTTGTAAGCCTCACTGAGACAGTAAACTTCCTTATCCATGTCCGTCTGTACCTTTTCATATTCCGCAGAATATACCCCATGCTTCTTCGCCATATCCCGGAAGCGTTCATGGTATTTCGTGCGAAGCTGTTCACTTGCTTTCTTGTCCGCAGCAGGAAACACTTCGGTATGCATCTTTCGAGCAATGGCTACCTGTTGGTTATCGCCGGTGACATCCTTGCGGGCATCATCGGCAAGTGCCTGAAAACGGCTTAGGTAAGCGCCGGTCAGGTGAAGCCTTTCCTCATCCCCTTCCAGATTCTTCTTTACGTCAGGAGACAGACCCGCTTCAAGTTTACGGACTTCAGCGATAGCGGCTTCCTTGTCCTCCTGTGCTGTCGCAGTAGAGTACAGCAGAACTTTCCTGCGTTCAATTTCATCAGAGGTTTTCTGAATCTTGGCATACAAATCCCAGCGGCGGTTGGTCTCTTCATCACTGGCAGTATCCAGATCGATGCTGTTGAAATCCTTGGAAAGTTCATTCAACTGGGTCAGCTTGGTGGACAAAGCAGTCTTTGCATCTGAGAAGCAACGCTTGCCGGGCTTTGGATTACACATGTTTTCCTTCGATAGGTATTTGATGATACAGCCGGAGGGATGAAATCAAGATTAAACCTATCATTCATCCCTCCAAAAGCGATTACTTAGCCATCTGACGCACGGCTTACTTCACGATATTGAGCAATATCTGCCTGTGCTGCCCGTTGGCGGGGAGTACCTTTGAAAGCGTCTTCCTGATGGAATTTCTTAGCGCCGGCAAGAGTCTCAGCACCCTTGTAGACATAGGATGACTTTGCCTTGTAACCGTCGCCGTCTTCATTTGGTGAAGTAGTAATCTGAACATCTTCCAAGGCGAAAGAATCTTCGATTGATTCTACTGCCGTACCGTAATCCTTGGCTGGGACATTGAATTCGGTGGTAATGGTGAACGTGCCGTCAACATTCTTGCGGTATGAAGTGGTCATTCCCTGCATTGGGCTGAAGTATGAACCACTGTTGTCCTTGATATCCTTGGAAATGACATCGTAAGCATCACGGCGGGCATACTCATATGCATCTTCGGCGCTTTGCATGTTCTGCCGGTAAGTTTCTTCGACTTCCTCAGTTTCAGCGTTAGGCTCATCGGAACCGGTACGCTCCAGAATTGCACCAATTTTTGCGTCACGGTCATAACGGATTTTTGCCTGCATTGCCTTATGGACAGCCTTGAACCCACCGTTGTACATGGTGCGGGCAACCTTAACCTGCTTGTGGTCATCGTCAGCGGGAATTGTCTTGTCAAATGCCTCTGCCTTGGCTTGGAACTTGTTCAAGTACTGACCTGTACGGTACAAGGAGTTTTCATCAGTACGCATCTTTTCCTGAGCAAGAGGATGCAGAACCTTGTTGCGTGAAGAGACCATTTCAATAGCATGCTTTGGATCATGCTGTGCTTTTGAGGATGCGTACAGGAAAACCTTACGCTTCTCAACTTCCGCCCGGACAATTTCAATGTCAGACAAGTCTGTGAGGTACTGGCCGAATTCCTGCGGGGTCATATCATTCCGGTTTTTTCCGTCAGCTTCTGCAAGCCTCTCAGCAATAGCGTGAAAGTCGTTAACCTTCTTGTCAAGAGCGGTCAGCGCATCAGTCATGCACCTCTTTTGTGGTTTAGGATTACACATAATTTCTCCTCGTAGGGGTTTCTACTATTCTATCGAATCCCTCTGCAAGAGCAAACATTACTGCGCTCACAAACATTCCCATCAAGGGGACACAATATAAGTATCACAATAAATGAGAAATTATTTCCGTCTCTAAACAGTTGATGCCCCTGTCAACGTTGGCAGGGGCATCAACTCATATAACTAGGCGAACTTATGCCCACGCACCTTAGCGGCGAACCGGTGCTTTCGTGGTGTTCCGCTATGGAGGATATCTTCCTCCGATTCATACTGCACACCACTCACATAAGAGTACTTTGCGGCAAAGTGACGGTTGGTTTCACCGGCGATCCTGATAACAATTTTCTCATCAGGGAATTTCTCTGACAGTGCTTCAATTACCGGAAAAGGCGGTGCCCATGCTGTACAGAAGTAAACCGAAGTATCAGACTTTCGGAAACTCTCAAAAGCATTCCACTTCGTACCCCAGTTGGTTTCATTCCAGTCCCGCCAATAAACCATTCCCTTGGCATAGGCATCTTCAGGGCGACCCTCTTCCTGGGAAACGAAATCCGGTGTGGGAACCACGCAATTGAAATCTACGCTTCCCTCCCACTCGTCGCCGGGAGTCTGGTTAATGATGGCATCAATAACCTTCTTGGAAGCCTTGATTTGTGTCGTAATGAAATCAGCCATGTTCGTTATCCTTTATGTGAAGTGAAATTTTAAGCTAAATAAATAATATCGCATCCGAGAATGAAAAGCAAGTTCCCTCTGGCCGTACCTAAAGGGTCATAAAGAAAGCCACAGCCTTTTAGTGACTGTGGCCTTCACTGCCTGTTGAACGTTTGGACGGGAGCCAACACAAATCCGACAGGTGGGGTTATATTCGTATCGTGGTAACCCATCACGTCCAGCCCGCTTCACTTCTTGGACTGGAATTCTATCTAAATCTAGGTGAAACGTTTTCCATTCACCGTTACCACGGAATCATTGCTCACATTCCGCAAAAGAACCTGTGGCGAAGGACTGCTGACCACTACATTCACCTGCTCAATGTTGGAGTCAACCCCGTCAACCGTCACTTTATTGCCACGGGAGACAATTCTTGCATTACCAAGGCCTGAAATGACAATGCCGCCGTCATCAGAAGCCGCTTTTTTCTTCGTTGCTTTCTTCATGACCGTCTCCTTTTATGTGCCAACCAATATTATATGTTGCAGACAGAACTCTTAGTTATAACGCTTACCGTTAACGACTACGCGAGTACCTTCCTCAACCCCTTTAAGGATGACATTAGGCTTGTTGGCATCAACGCTAACGATAATTCGGGAAAGACGACGTGAGCTCCAATCAAAGTCCGCTCGCTTCGCAACTTCGGTGCCGGTAAAAGCAATCTCACCGTCTCCAAAAACCGTTACAGTCTCAACACCCTTGCCATTTCGTGTGTGCTTGCCCAATATGTTCATCCTAACTTTTACTAGATATATTAATTCCGCTTATCTTTTAATTATACCTCGAAAGTCAAGATAAATCCAAATCGAAATTAAAATTAGTGAAAGTCCGTATGGTTCTGAAGGTTAGAGGGCTTAAACGTCAATCCCGGCCTTGATAACAACCAGGGCAAGAATTTCGTTGGCAGTATCCAGAACAGCATTACTGATTTCATCGTTGCCATCCGTATACTCTGCCCAATCGCCCCGGAATTCTTCGATTGCACTCTCCTGACCTGACGGATCAATCTCCTCAATCACCAATTCAGCACCGTTGTACATCGTCACGGTAATAGTTGGGCCTTCGCCGTAATCAGCATCATGCTCAGGAAAGAAACCCTCTGGAGTATATGCACCGGAGAAATCCCACTTATCCCGGTTAACCTCCACAGTAGAAGGACGGGCAACGTCCTCGGGCCACATGGCATCAATAATTTGCTTCACATAATCCATGTCATCACCGGGATTATAACCCGGCACAATGATACGGGTCAGCGTCACACCATTCAAAACTTTTTCCTGAATTTCAGCAATTCGCTCTTTCGTCAAACGTGACGAATTTCTTACTCTACTCACCGTTGCACTTCCCTTCATATTTAGGTGTAACCAACATCAGAACAACAGCAAAAATACCGCCCCACGAAGTGCGTAAATCAATGACACCCTTAGTGTATTCATCCCAGTTCCCGCGCCACTCCTGACTGTAAGAGCGACGGTCAAACGGATCGATCTGCTCCAATTTCACGTAAGCATCATTGGGCATTCGAACAATAGCCAGCGGACCCTGCTCATAGTCAATGGATTCCTCCGGCGTACCTGCATTATGAACCACCCACTCATCACGCAATACCTGAAACTCGGAAGGATAAGGAACACCTGTCCACGGCCACAGCACATCCATGGCACTCAATGCCTCAGCAGGGTCAATGGTATTTGACTCGGGTTTGACAATCTTCAACATCAGTAATCCTTAAAATGGGGAAAGCGGTTCAGCGGTAAACAAATAACGTAGACAGTTACGTGTCTAAGTTAATCTTACCTCAGATATTGCACATTCATTCTTCATTTCCACGAATAAGCGTCAAAAATACCTTGTGCAGGACATCAGAAAGGGAATTGCGGAGTGCCTCATCGCCACCGGTATACGCATGCCAGCCGGCGCTGTATGTCTCATGGCGTGAGTTCACATCAAAAGGATCAGTAAGTTCAATCTTCACAGTTGCACCATTGGGAAGCGCCACTACAGCAAGAGGGCGATGACTGCTCTCAACTTCATTATCCGGAATTGTCCATAGAGACTGCTTTATCTCAAAAGAGGATGGTACAGGAACCGTGGTAGGCCAAAAAGTATACAACTCAAAAATCGCAAGCAACCGGTCCTTCTCAGGTACGCCCGGAGTAATAAAATTCGTCATTAGGTCACCCTTATCCCCCGCGCACCTGCACTGATGGAAGCAATGAAAATTTCGTAGAATGCATTTCCAATCGCCCGCCTGTCATGTTCATCACCTTTGGTATAGAAATCCCAGTTGCCATCGAATTCATGCCAACCGGAGCGGACACCACGTTCTTCAAAATGCTCAAAGCACAGGGTAGTCTTGCCATCAGGCATCCGCAAGAAAGCCAGCGGACCAAGGAGGGTGGAATTCTGCGGAACCCACTTCCATGTATCCCGCAAAATCTCAACCTTAGCAGGTCGCACAATTCCATCAGGCCAGTGATCGTCCAACATCAGGTTGACTGAGAGTTCTGACATCGGACTGGTTACATATTTAATCAGCTGAGTTGTATGAGTCATTCTACCTCCTCCTTTTCATTGTACGGCGGGTACGAACGTATGTGTAGTAAGGCATAATCATAGCATCAAAAGTCTCCGGCGGGTTGCCGTCTACATAGGAGAACGATTCGGCATCCATCAGGCTCAGCACCGCAGCATCACGCAACACTTCTTCCTCAGCATCACGAGGGGCAAGCGAATTACGCAAATCAACCCGCATCTTTGCCGTCTTACGGCGTGCGACATCCGAGAAGTTCAAGGCAGTGTTCATATGGTTCTCAGCCTTCTTGATAGCAGTCAGCGCCCGTTCGGAAAGAGCATTCCGTTCGCTCTGTAGATGCGGGGCATAAGAGTATTCATCCAGCATGGTGACAAGGGCAGCGTACTGCTTCTCAGCCTGAAAAATCGCTGGCGGAATCTTCTCAAGGTAGACCCGTGCAAAGCGGCCTTCCGCATCAGCGTAAGCCCCGTTAAGGACAGTCATCCTGTCTTCAATATCCTTCTTGGCATTCTGGAATTTCACCAGCGAGGACTGGTCAGTATCAAGTTTCCGACGCAAATCTTCAAAAGCATACCTCACCGACTGGATATCATCAGGCAGGAACTGGAAAAGCTTGCGGAAGTTGTCAACAGTCGTATCAAGAGTTTTCTTGTCAAGATGGGTATTTTCAACGGTGTTGATGAAAGCCAAACCCTTGTTCAGGTTGGTGCGGATTCCTGCCACCCGGGTTTTATTCTGGGTAACAGCGCTGAAGGTAACCTGAGGATAGGCAAAGACAAATTCATGCTCAACTTCGTCGGCCAACTCTTCGAGGCTTGCGAAAAGTGATTCAGCAGAGGAATACTGTGGTTTCATGCTTTCAAGGTACTTCTCACGGGCAGCATCAACGCCCTTGGAACTGCGATTTTTTCGGATGGTATGAATCCAAGCGACCCCGCCGGTCAACGCGCCGGTAGAAGCAGCGCCACAGGCGAAACTTATGGGGTCAAGCTGGAAAATAACGGACATGATATCCACGGTGTGTTTCCTTCATCGCAGGTCAATAATGCATATTACTTCAAGCCTACCAAGGTTTCGCAAAGAAATCAAGTTTGAAAAATAACCCACTGAAGTCTTGTCGGGTTGAAGCAAAACCAAGAAGAACAACAGGTCATCAGCCCTATAATACTGTTACAAAACTCCCTAATTCCCGATTAATGCTATTATAATGTAATGGTAAAAATTACCAGTTGTAATTTATCCGCATTTACCATTACAAATTCATCTAATAGTCACAGTTATTCTTCCCCATCCATAACGCAGACATTCTATTTCCATCTGAATAATTCAAAGCCAAGCTTCATAGCACATTGAAAGGTGAAATAAAAATGTTCAAAGCCATCCAAACCGTCAAAGTCCTCCCACTTGCAGTCCTCATCGCATTCAGCGTAAACAGTTGTACTCATCAGGAAGACCATAATGCTTCCCCCTCTGAAAGTCAGCAACAATCAAGTGTAGCAGCCGCTCCAGCCGCCGAAAAGGGCGTGACCGCATTGCTTGCCACCAAAATTGCAATTCCCGACGAAATGAAAATCGACACCGCCAATTTTCTCACAATTCAGGATAATGAGAAAATCACCATCAATTCCTACGGAACTCCTGACACCGTTAAACTGAAGCCTGAAGAGGAAGAAAAGAAGCCGGCAGAAGGTGAAGTGTTCCATGCCCTCAACTACACTTCCACCCTCAGTAGGGACACAAACGCAAGCGTGACCGTAGATGGGAAGGCGATCCCCTTTAAGACCAAACTCGGAGCAGAAGGCACAATCATCGTATCCGCCCCGGAAAATGCCAAAATCACCCTCAATGTTGAACGGGCAGGGGTCACGCAGACTCTGGACTTTAAAACAGGAAAGCGGACAAGCACAGGGATAGCAGATGTTTGGTACAAAGAAACCAAAGCAACACTTGGCAACCCGGTAGTATCAGAAACGTTCCTTATCCAAGGCAAGAACGTCAAACTTGATTACTCCGTCACCAGTACCAGCAGGACTGCATATGATGCTGAAGGTAAATGGGCTGATGACGGCAAATCAGCATGGGTTATCGTAGACGGCAAAAAGCCTGCTTGGACAATCCCTGATAACGGGGGAACCGACAACGTTACCCAGAAATTCAGCCTCAAAGATGCCGCCGGTAAAGAATACCCAGCTGTAGAACCTAAAGACGCAGGAGGAGATGCACTACATCTCGAATTCAAAGTTCCCTCCAATATTGATGCCTTCCTGCTCAAACTGGACAGCAGCACTGACATCACCTACTTCGGAGAAACTCAGGGAACAGCAGCCATCACTTCAGAAAAGGTACAGATTACCTTCACTCCCCTGAACGCTACGCCAACTCCCAGTGGCACAGCCAGCGGAAGTCCAACTCCGGGTTCAACTTCCAGCCCTAAGCCTGCAACAGCAAGCCCTGTTCCCACTGCCAACCCCACGGCTTCCAAATAGAGACCGGAGAACACCCCATGAATAGAACACTCAAAGCAATACCTGTACTCATCGCAGGTATCATCTTTCTTACCGGCTGTGAAGCAAATCTTGTAGACACTACGATGAAAATCCATGACACTGAGAAAGTTTCTGCCACCATGGACATTGGCTACACAAAGGACACCCCGGAGAAAGATATGAATGATGGGCTAACTGCTGTATTCGAGAAAGCACAAGAGAAAAACGTGAAGATTGAAGACTACTCAACGGATGAGTACAAAGGGAAAACGTATGAATGGGATGAAGTCCCGCTTTCTGAGTACGAAGCCTTCTTTGAAGCAGACGACAATGAAAAAGGCTCAATCCAGGACATTTCAGACCGCTATGTAGTTACTCTTCCGTACACGGATAAGTTTAAGGATTTTGATAATGCCCTATTTACGGTAAAAATGCCGGGCAAGATTACTAATGCTCCCGGTGCAATCATTGACGGTACTAAAGCGACATGGAATCTCAGTGCATTTGACAGATCGGAAATGGTTGTTGAATCAGAAAAACCAAATCATGCAGCCGCTCTCCTTGGAAGCATCATCGTCCTGCTCGCCATCGGAGCCGGACTCTTCTACTTCCTCAAGAAAAAGAAGGAATCGCAACCAACGAATACGTAACCTAGCAGAAGACCCGCTCCTTGGACATAGGAGCGGGTCTTCTTCATTGGTCAGAATCATTAATCTGTCATTAGGGGCATAGATTAGGAACATACTCCCTTTTGGAGTCCGCCATTCTTTGAATCGTATTTCCACGGGTTTGTTGCCTCACCGGCATGGGTTCCATCAATACAAAACGCCCCGGTGTCATTAGTAGCAGCTGCTGGTGCATTCCAGGTATATGTTTGTTCTGGACCCCAGTTAGACGTACCAGAACCATAACTTACTTTACCGGTAATCGTAAAGCTAGTGATCTTCTCACCGTTGAAACACTTGCGGCTTGAAACCCAGCTATCAATAGCCTGCACATCCCATGCCCCACCGGAGCCTGTGTTGCCGCCATATGTCTTCCCATCGCACATGAAAGTGTAGGACATCGCAAATTGAAAAGTACCCGTACCATGATGGTACCGGTTGCTCAAAAGGTTTTCGCCTTCAACTTTCCACGACGGATTCACGACCTGACCCGAACCGGCAGTAAATGGGAACGTAATTATGTCTGAGGCGACAGGAGTGCCACTGGATGCACTCCCCGCAGGCTTCACCGTCAACGTTACCCCATCACTTGTCTTCACCGTGGACGGCAGTGCATTAGGGTAGGTCTTTGTTTTTGCCAATACAGTTTCCATCTCAACAGCTGCAGACTTCAAATCGGTCTTAACACTTGCCTCGGCAGCGGACTTTCGCTGGTTCATAAACGCTGGGACAGCAATAGCTGAAAGGATTCCAATGATTAGGATAACTACGAGAAGCTCAATGAGTGTAAATCCTGATTCGTCCTTGTCCTTCATTAATTTTGATAGCATATTTCCCCTAAGAAAATAACGGCTCTGAAATGAGCGGATTTAAAAATTGGAGTGAATGAAATATTATTAACAAGTGCCTTGCTTTAACCCGCCGTTCTTGGAATCGTACTTCCAAACGTTTGATGTCTCTCCTGCGTGGCTTGCCTCAATACAGAAGGAATTGGGTGTCGTAGTAGAAGAAGCCGGATAAACCGTAAAAGTTCCCGTGGGGTTCAGGTGAGTAGAAGAGGGGGACACAGCAGGTGCAATGGTATAAGACTCCAACGCTGTTGCACACTCACCGTTTGTTCCACCCCACGTTGTAGAAGCACCAGGACTAACGTTCAAAGAACTGTTAAACGGCCCCACCATAGGTTGCCCCGCACATTTGTATGACCTGCTGAACGCAATCAGAGTACTCTGCGTAATCTGATTGCTGGTAGATGTTATCTGGTAACCCGATCCTGTTATTCTGAAGCCAATATCAGCGGCTGCACCCGAAGCGGATTTTGTGGGAACAAAAACTGAACCATCCGCAGGAGTAATCTTAAAAGTAACTCCATCACTTGGCTTTACTGATGCAGGTACCACTGTTGGATAAGTTTTTGTCTTAACATACTCAGTCTCTATGGCGGTAGCCGCCGACTTTAAATCAGATTTCACTGAAGCCTCAGCGGCGGACTTTCGCTGGTTCATAAAAGCCGGGATAGCAATAGCTGAAAGGATTCCAATGATTAGGATGACTACGAGAAGCTCAATGAGTGTAAACCCTGATTCATCGCGTTGCTCCGAAAATTTCGCCAACATATATTCTTTTCCTCTGTACAGGTTAACGGTGGATTACACAACCACCCAAAGGAATATCGGGGAATAGAAGGAATTTATACTAATCGGTAACATCAAGATTGACACAAGAAATAAAGAAGCGGCCCCTGAAATATAGGTACTTCTATATTTCAGGGGCCGCAACAAGGCGAGGTTCAACGCTGGATATCTAGCCCCGATTACTTATCCCGCAAGCCAAACAAATCAATCAGGTCTTCAACATTCACAGGTGGAAGATCCTCGTACACCTTCTTCTCCCCCGTCATCCACTCAAGGAAGAATCCAAGGTTCCCATGGTTGGCAACCGCCTCCCGATGAGCCTCAACCAAGCCGGCAGGGAACCTTCTCACTGGAACAGAAGGTTTATCCGCTACAGTACTGCCAAAATGGAATACCCGCACCAACTCATCCATAAGGTCTCCGACCTCAGGGTTCGCTGGGAAATCCTCAGCAAAGACATCCGAGTACAAGGCAAGGGTGTTTGTGGCAATCATTGCCAGTTCACAAATGACTGCATAAAAAATCCGAGCCGGAGTCTGCTTTGAATTGGCGAGAATGAATGGCATATCCCCGGAGACAGCACCAATAGCATCAAAAGACCGCTCCGATTCCAGCACGATAACCTCAACGCCAAAGAACTTCTCAATCGCATCAAAGAAGTCCAATTCCGGGTTGACTGCAAGTTCCTGCTTCAGGTTAGCCAAAGCAACATCAATGTTGCCCGCCCGTACCGCGATGAACGCCTCCAACGGTTCACGGAATGGTGCGACCTGACGGTATGCGATATCAAGATCCCGCAGGACTTCATCAGCCATCAGCCAATCAGGATTAGCATCGGAACCATCGCTGTCTTTCAGAATATTGCGGATAGTCGTCCGAAGTTCAAGAGGCTCATGTTCGCCCGTGATGACCCAGTTATAGGTAGTCATCAAATCTGTGGCGATATTCTGGATGGAAATAGCGGAAAGGCGGAGATCATTGCCCTCAAAGAGTTCAGTGTACTTCGCCAGTTTCACATCCCGTGCTTCATCAGAAAGTCCCATGGAACCAATCCGTTCCTGAACACGGGTGTAAATCCCGGCATAAAACTCATCCATTGATTCATCCATCAAAATTGCATCCTTTTGTTTCGTAAAAAGTCAGTATTAGGAAATCATAGCACGGTTAAAGAAAAACGTCCATTACTTTATCATTGTGCCAACAGATGACATCATCACCGGAATTCTCGGTTCTCACCGTACAGTATCTGTTAGGACTCCCCTAACATTCCAACAGAGTAAGGTGAAAATGAAAGCGAAGGAATCAAGCAGGAACAAGGTGATTTTCTGGCTGGTTATCGCAGCCCTCATTGTTTCCGGTTTAGTGATTGGTTATGGCTTCCTCACTAGCATTCTTGAATCCTCAGGAGGGACACAGGATTCAGGTATCCTTGTATTCCTGTTGCTCATTGGAGGTGCAATATTAGCAATCACTGCCAGCACAGTCATTCCGCCGGTTATTGCAATCCTTGTACGCATCTATGTTGCCATTCACCCGGCGAAGAATCCCCGCTAATATCAGGATACTGACTTTGTTGAAAAGAGAAAGGGCTTGGATGAAGTCACCTCACCTCACCCAAACCCTTATACAGAAACTCGTTCCGCAAAGTTCCTCAACAACAATAAATCAGTCGTTGTCCATACTATCTTCATCGACATCACGCTCTGTCGCACGCTTATCAAGGATAACCTGAATGGTTTCTTCCTGTCCGAGGGAAAGATCTACGTACATAGTTTCTCGTGGAATCTGCATGTGCATATCACCAAAGACATACGTGTACTCGTAATCGTCCTTCTTGAACTCGCTGTCATCTGCGAAGAAAATTGCCTTGATGCCCGAAGACGACATCGTTTCCACGCTCTCCGGCCATTCGGGAACGGCATCGTCAATATAGAAATGCTGGCGGTCAAGATCAAGTTTCGGAAGATCCTTGTGAATGATGTGGTCAGTATCCATGAAATCTTCAATCTTGAAAGACTCCTTCACATCACGGATGATGTCATCAATGAAAGCATCAACCTTCGCCTGCACCTCAGGGCTGGGGCGCTGCTGCATGGAAAGAGACGGCTGGAAGAAGGAATCCACCCAAACCTGAGTCAGATAGTGATCGGGAAACCTCTCAGGAGTGGTCTTTTCCTCAGCCGGCTGGGGCTTCGGAATCTTGTACTCAGCGTTCTCATTAGCAGTCATGACAGGCATTCCTTTTCTTGTTGGTAAAACGTCTTAACACCATTATCCACCCACTCGTAAGAAAAGTCAAACAGGCAGAGTGGATAATGCTTCTACTACTGCTTTTCAGCCTCGGCTTCAGGACTGGCTTCATCCGTGACCTCATTCGTGGACGACATCACATCACCGGCAAGCAGAATGGATTCCTCCGAATGGGGACCAATAATCTTCCGTACCGCTTCTTCAAAAGCAGAGACCGACTCCTCAGCCATCGGAATGTTGATGTCTGCATGGGTTACAAGATCAGAGGAACCAATCCGGGACCTCCCCGTCATGCGAATCGGCTCTGCAATCCGTGCAGCACCATCCATGGACCACGGCTGATCCCCAAAAATGTACATGTACTGGTACTCAACCGTATCAACCTCAGGAATATGATTGTTCAGGTACTCCCAGTAATCGTTGGACATCTTGGGACCGTCATACGTCTGACCCTCAGCAGCATCCAGCAGCGTGCGGTCGACATCGATAGTTACCGACTTCTCAGCAGGTACGGAGTCAACGTTCTCAGGGGTATCGTTTGCAGCCATCGTCTTCATTCCTTCATCGTGGATTATTGAGTAACTTCTAAACTCAGTATGGCAGGTGAATGATCCAACGTCAAGTCAGACAATAGTGATATTCGGGTCAAACAATGCGTCAATCATCAACCGGCGCAGACGAAGTTCCTGCTCAGACGTAGCAGGCTTCAACTTCCTGTTCGCAGAAGCCGCCAGTTCTGCATTAGTATACTCACGCTTATCCGCAAGTAACTCAGCCCTAGCACGGGCCTGCGATGCCTCATGGCGCTCACGAAGAGTTGCGTACTGCGGTTCCGGGGCTTCCTGTGAATCCTGCTCTGCCATGGTGTTCTCCTTCGTGGGGTAATGAAATCTTCCTCCATTATCCCACAAAGGAGCCTAAAAGTCCAGTCCTACGGGGATTACGGTTGAGTTGGCGTTGCCGACGTTTCTGGCGTTGCAGGGGATGCTGGCGGTTCTACCGTTGCTGTCTCTGCGGTCTTTGCCCGCTCCGCAACAACCTGCTCTGCCTTCGCACGCAAAGCCTCAACATGGCGTGAAGTATTGGCAACACTGCGTGAATGCGACCCACGGTTACGGAAGTTCACCCTGAAGGTGCCATACCAATCCCCATGATCCACATTCCAAGACTCCAATTCCCAGCCGGCAGTACAAATCTCCGTGATAAGGAAAGACCAGTACTCAACTTCCTCCTTCTCCAAAAGAACCATAAGATGCTGAACCTCGGATTCCTTGAAGAACCGGGCAGCGTACTCATGCCATCCTGAAAACAATGCCACCTCAAAAGCCTCATCCGAAGGGAAATCATCCCGGCTCAACGGCTTAGGTCTACGGATTCTCGACATGGCTGGTTTCCTCTCAGAATAGCGGGGCGGGTAGGGTTCTGGGTACGACTTACGAGGCTGTGTGGCTGTAACAGCGGTTAGCACGACCCCGTTGGAACAACTATACCATTGGCGGGTTTGCGGGCTTCTGCGGGTTTAGAGGAAGTCTGCTCTGGTAAATACCGGAAGGGACACAGGCTTGAGCAATGGGTAATCGTTACTTCGACTTTCTTTGACAAGCCGGGTAATCAGATCTCTTCCCGCCTCAGAAGAAGTCAAAACTGCATATTCAAATTCCCCCTCTGGGATGCTGGAATTAAGCGGATTGGGTGATGAATTCATGGGATTCCTAAGGTAAAGGGGACGGACAAACAAGTGAAAAGGGTGTCATCGAAAACGGGTTATTTCCACCGAATCACTTACGCCTGACAATACGTTCAAACATTGGATAACCGTAAACAACACTGTCCACGCCGGCAACAGACCAGTGCGTAAGCCTCCAGCCTTCATCGATCAGGAATGAAATGATTACCTCCCGGTAGGGCATATCCGTATGAGTCAAAGCGGGAATGAATAAATCCAAGTTCTGCTCATCAATTTGAGCAAGGCGGTTCTTCACTTTTAGGAGCGCCTGATACCGTGGTGACCGGCGTTCTTCCAATTCGTCTGAAAACTTGTGCATTGATTTCCTTCAAAGGCGGGATCTTGAAATAATCATACCGGCAAGCGATTTGCCATTGAAGATTTTCCGATAGTTGTAACTGTCCTTCGCTCCTCTACGAAAGTAACCAAGTGACCACGAAAAGTCTCAATAAGCGATATGACATCATCGCTCTATTTCTCGCCGTTTCTCTTGTCATCGGGCTGGCTGTTTATGGTTTGTTCTCGGATTTCCTTATGCTAATAGGACTTACTGCCCTAGGCATTGTTTTCGTCGACATTCCCCTCATCTTACTCATCAGTGCCATCGTCAGTAAGAAGAAAGCCGCATCTGCAAAGGCACAGAAGCCTGTTTCAGGGGCTGGAATTCCCGAAACAGCCAACTAGTCCTCAAGGGATTAGAAAGCGCTCAGAGCGGGTACTAGGCATCTGAGGGAACAATCTATTCTGCGGTGGGCAATTCAAAAATGGGATAACCGTATGAATGATTAGCTGAATGGGAAACCGTCCAATGTTTCAATACCCAACCATGGGAAGCAATCAAGGTAAACAGTTCCTCCCGATACCGCATTTGAATTGAATCAAAGGTAGGGGAAAATATCCGGTATCCCCAACTTCGTACGTATTCCAGCTCCTCATTGATTACATTGATTGCGTTCTGATGCATTTCTTTTTCAATCTTCTCGCTATTGAACATGCTTCCCCATACTTGGATTGATTTTATCCCAAGTATCCGCATAAACATAATGGCTCCCACCGTTTCCAGTGGGAGCCATTCTCAGTATTTATATTTAGTTTTGGGTGAAACAGTGGAGACTAGTCACCATCAGTATCGTGGTCGCCACCGGGCTTCATGGCTCGGGTAACGCCTTCCTTCATGGCACTCGCAACGGTGTGCTGCGGGTGGTTCTCGGTCTTCAGGTCAAGGTTGATGTGACGCTTGCCAAGACCCTCAGTGTGCTCATGAACCTCAATCTCATCCTCACGACCCTCAGCAGCAAGACGCTTGTTCCGCTTGATGGAGGCCACAAGAGCGCAAACCAGAATCGCAACCGAAACAGTACCCGTAATGAGTTCAGGAATCGGGGTAACCATTGAGATGAAGAGCAGAGTTGCAAGCGAACCGATGGCCCAGTGAGCACCGTGGTCAAGGTAAACATAGTCATCCAGTGTACCCTTCTTCACGAGGTAGATAGTCGTGGAGCGGACGAACAGGGCACCGATGCAGCCAAGACCAAGAGCAATCAGGATAGGGTCAGACGTGACACTGAACGCTGCCACGACACCGTCGAGGCTAAAGGAGCTATCGAGTACCTCCAAATATAGGAAGGAGAAAAAGGCTGCTTTACCCGTCAAACCAGTGATTGCGTCCTTGACTCCACCCTCTTCAGCAATACGCTGAGCAAGTTCTTCGTCATGTTCTGCGGCGGCCTCTTCACGAGCCTCAAAGTAGTTGCCAATCTCGCTGATAACGAGGTAAGTAAGGATACCTGCAAGACCTGCAATGGTGACCTTGTGCTCCTGAGTGAGAGCAATAACAGTCAGAACGCTGAGTGCCACGATGATGGTTGCACCAGCAACACTTTCAAGCTTTGCGAGGGGCTTTTCAACCCATGAGAGCCAGTAGTGATCCTTCTGTGAGAAGAGAAAGTTCAGGGTGATGAGCAGGAGGAACAGACCACCGAAAGCGGCGATGGAGGGGTGTTCGTGGTGCATGATGTAGGCGTAAGTACCGGGCTGGTCAGCGGGGCCCTTCTCCATTGCGAGGGAGAGAGCGTCACCAGCGGAAAGGCCAGTAACCGAGGAAACAATCAGAATCGGAGCACCAAAGCGAACTGCAAAGACAGCGACGAAGATACCAACGGTAAGGAAGATTTTCTGCCACTTTGGCGAAAGCTTCTCAACGATCCTTGCGCTCACAACTGCGTTGTCGGCACTGAGGCTGACTTCCATGATTCCGAGTAGGAATACGGTGAAGAGCGCTGCCCAACCACCATACCAAAATCCTACGAATAGGGCGAT
>Ga0326721_10000270_pt1 | contig 16768 bp, 13 predicted proteins | sample SGPome_FD_203951 | JGI IMG/M metagenome (GOLD analysis project Ga0326721, IMG submission 203951) | Soil microbial communities from Southern Great Plains, Lamont, Oklahoma, United States - SGP_1_2016 | ecosystem: Engineered > Artificial ecosystem > Soil microcosm > Unclassified | place: USA...
GCATGACTACCTCCTGCGGGCGTTTTTCGTTTTCACCGTGCTGCTGGCTGTACAGGCGCTGTGGCCTTGCGCGACATGGGTGGTAGAAGAGATTTCCAAGCTGATGGCACCTGAGGTGAGGCAACCGCTGATGATGTGCTTTTCCTGAACAAGCACCACAAACGAGCAAACCTAGCTCGATGTCACTGTGACATTACAGGTGGCGCGGCTCAAATCCGGCTATCTAGCAATTTATGAAGAAGGGATGCTCATGTATTTACGTACGCTGGATGTTCAGGGCTTCAAATGCTTTGGGGAGCCGTTCTCGATCAAGCTCCATGACGGCCTGAACGTCCTGGTCGGCGAAAACGGGGCCGGTAAGACTGGAGTCGTCAGCGCGATTCGGCAGCTCTTCAATGACTCGGAATCGGGAAAACGGGTTATCAGTGAGCGTGATTTCTACAGAGGATTTGGCAAGGATGATGTCGCGGCTGAAGAGATCAAAATTCAGGCGACCTTCTCGGGTCTCGATGAGAGCGATGTCATTGCATTTGATACTTGGTGCGGCAACCATGCCGAGGCGAAACTCACCTTCACGGCCCTAAACCAGGAATCTCGTGGCAGGTTCAAACACCATACTTACGGCGGCCACGAGTACACCAAAGCGTTCGAAACCGAGAAATTAGACTATGTCCACTGTGTTTACCTACCGCCGTTACGCGACGCTGAAAATAAGCTTCGAGAAGGGCGCCAATCTCGCCTTGCGCGCCTGCTAAAAGCGCTCTGCCGCAAGGACATAGAAGCCGCCAGAAAGGCTCGTGTGCTGCATCCTCTTGAGCAGCATGTCGGGGACTTCAACCGCCATCTATCAGAGAACGACCAATTTGCTATCAAAGCCGCCAACCAGCGAATTGGCGACAGCCTAAAAGCTGCCCTGGGCGCTCATCTCTCTCAGGGTACGATGATCCAGTTTTCAGAGGTCAGCTTTTCACGGATTGTGGAAGGGCTGAGGCTCCTTTACTTCCCGGATCTGAGCAAGGCTAACGCAGCACAGTTTCGAGCGCTTGAAGAAAATAGCCTAGGCTACAACAACCTACTGTACATCGCTTCCATTCTAGCTGAGCTGGCCTATGAAGCCGATGCAGGGCAGGGCGAGAAAACGTACCTGCGCCTGCTGTTGATCGAGGAGCCGGAGGCGCATCTTCATCCCCAGCTTCAGCTCCGGCTCCTTCGGCATCTCAAGAAGGCTGCCGAGGCGCGCGGAATGCAGGTGATCATAACCACCCACTCGACTGTGATCACCGCTGCCGTATCCGTAGATCACGTTATCCATCTGTCCAACCTCAATCGCCCCAAGGCAGTCCCCCTAAGGAACTGCGGCCTGCCTACGCAAAGCCGACAATTTGTGGACAGATGGCTTGATGCAACGAAGTCGAACCTGCTGTTCGCCAAAGGCACAATCCTAGTCGAGGGCATAGCGGAAGCGATGGTCTTACCGGCACTCGCCAAGATCGTGCTGCTGCCGTTCGGCGAGGGGCGGGACTCCCTGGACGACTACGGTGTATCCGTAATCAATCTGGGCGGAATCTATTTCAACCACTTCATGCAGCTGTTCTGTGACGTCAAAGCCGAGCATCAAGGTGAAAACATTCCTGTCAGGTGCTCAGGACTGACCGACAACGATCCTCCAAAGTCAGCGATTGAAGACGATGGAGAGGGGGGCCAAACGAATGTTCCATTTCTGCCTCATGCAGACAACTGCATTGTCGGCAACAACCCGGCGCTGGGATTGCAGAAGCACATCAGCCTGTCAGAGTTCGCCCGACTGTTTGCGGGGAAGTACAAAACTTTCGAGTACGACATCGCAATGGAAGGCAACAACCTCAAGACGATGCTGATCGTCGCTGCCGGGCTCTGGGAGGCCCAGAATGGAACAGTGGTGAAAGGTCTAAAAGCAGACGCGAAACTCGATTTTGCTGCCATGAGCTCCGCCCAGCGGGCGCCCTACGCCAGCGTATTACTGGATCGTATTGACTCCGATGACATTGGCAAGGGCGTTTACGCCCAAGCCTTCGCAGATGTACTAGAGGCAAATGGGGCAGGCTTCATTGTGCCGGTGTACATCCGCCAAGCCATCCTCTGGGCATGCGGCCTGGAAGAAGGTGCGGCCTGATGGGGGCACAGGATAAGCCAGCACAAGTGGGTGTAGCCAACATCGAGTTCACCGACCAGCAGCAGAGATACATTGATGCACCTTTGGATCGGCATGTGTACTTGAGAGCCTGCCCTGGTAGCGGGAAAACTGAGGTAGTGGCGGCCAAGGTATGCAAGATTATTCAGGAGTGGAACCATCACCCTTCTGGCATCGCTTTGCTCACCTTTCTCAATAGTGCTACCGACGAGCTCCAGAGCAGGGTTTATAAATACCTACGCGAGCCATTGGGCTTGCCACACTACATCTCCACCTTCGATAGTTTCGTGCTCACACACCTGCTATCGAGTATCGCCAGCGAGATCACGGGCTTTCAAGGCCGGGACGGCGACTTCCGCATTCGGATCATCGACAAGTCAGCTGATATCTATCGCACGTGGATCAAGATCTGTGGGCGCACCGTATCAGCATGTCGATACAACTACGATCAAAGATCCAGACGATTCGTCTTTGCGACTGGCGATCGGAAGTGGGATAACGAAGCCAACCTAGCCCAACAGGGCGAGGCCGACCGGAAGGCACTGTTGTCGACCAAAAAACGGCTTTGGGCCGCTGGCTTTGCGACTTACGGTGACGTTGATATGCTCGCTTTGGTGGGTATGCAAGAAGAAAAATTCAAAAATTACTTCTCGCGTATTGCACGCCGATTCCCTTTGGTGATAGTTGATGAGTGCCAAGACTTGTCGGCTGAGCAGCTTCTGATCGTAAAAAGGCTAAGCCTACTAGGCGTGAAATTCCATTTTGTAGGTGACCTTAACCAGTCGATTTATGAGTTCAGGAAATCGAATCCTGCGAACGTGCGTAAACGCATGGATGAGCTGGGTTTCGAAGAGTATGTCCTCAACGAGAATTGGCGAAGCGGCCAAGCCATTGTAGATGTGTGTTCAAACATTCTTCAGTCCGAGCGCGTGGTCGGAAATCCCGAGATTGCTTCAGTAAAGCCAAGAGTCGTCGAATATCAGAACTGCCCGTCGGAAGTGATTCCAGGCCTCCGAGAAATGAGCCTCATCCATGACGAGGTGGTGATCGTCGCGCGCGGACATACAACGCTCCAGCGCTTACGTGCTGGTAGAGCTTTCGAGGGCATCGAGCTGCTGGCGCTGGCCTGCATAAACCTCAAAGCAGGCAGGTTGACGGACATTGCGCAGTGCCTTGAAACATTCGGTAAGTGGCTGGCGGCTCGGCTAGAACTGCAGGTGACGAAAGCAGGCCCTTACTGCCCTATGGATATTGACTCAAAACTGGCGTGGCGCATATTTCTTCACGATGGTCTCCAGTTCTTGGTGGAACAGGGCGTAGGAGATGGTAGTCAGACTTGGTCGGACTGGGCCCGGGCAGCAAAAAATGCGCTTGGAAAGCTGCCAGATCAAACATTCGTACCTGTAGAGGTGCGTGAGCATTTAGACGGGCTGAGAGGCCTTAATTTGCGAGCCCGTCCTGGGCAGGGTAAGAATCTGATCTCCGAAAGGTTAGCCTGGGTACCCGATGTAGCCGCCCAACGTGACCGCCTGCGTTTCGAGACGATTCACGGGGTCAAGGGTGAAACACACGACGTGACCGTGGTTGTATCGTCACAGAAACCGGGCATGCATCAATCGCACTGGAAGGACTGGCTGCGCGACCGGACTTCCGAAGCTGCGAGATTTGCCTACGTAGCGAGCTCGCGGCCGAAGCATGTGCTGATTTGGGCAGTGAAAAAATTGAAATCTGAAGATCGGATGGTGCTTGAGGACCTGGGATTCGAGCTACCGTAGATGTTTAAGGTAGGGGCGACCCAAGCGTTAATCGCGATGGCGAGGCATTCCTTTATCTGGGGATGGTTGGGAGTGCGCGCCAGGCTTCAAGCGGGTAGGGGAGGAATGCCTATCCCGAAAGCCGTGGCTTGCTTCCTCCGGCCAGCAACTACTTCTGCGTTGTCTCTGCTTCCACGTCCGGGGGGATAGCCATGACAATGGGCCTGCAGACCTTCCACCAAGATTGCGTCGCCACCCTGATCGATCGCACGGCCGATGGCCGCTATGGCCATGTGCTGGTCGCGTTGGACGACATCAAGTACCCGCTGCCCGTCAAGGCAGAGGAGGGCTGCACGCTCATCGAGATCATCGGAGAGAACTTTTCGGCCAAATCAAAGCCGCCCAAATCGATCACGATCTCAATGAAACACGGGCCAAAACCGCTCCCTAAATTCCATAAGTATTTCGGAATGCAGGGAATTATCGGCTTCAACAGATCGAGCCAGCCGCACAAGCTGCTCACGCTGGATCCCGATCTGCTGCTCGCGGACGCCGACTTCCAGCGCTGGCTCGCCATGGAAATCGATTGGTCTGTGTCCATGGCAACAAATCTCATTGTGTACGCCGATGATGCAGGTTCAAAGCGTTTAGGCGAAGTGAGCTTCGAGTTACTCAGCCAGAAATGGGGGGCGACCAAATCCATAAGGTGCGTCCCTTACAGCGAGCTTGATAAGGTTGATTTCAAAACCGTCACTGGAGTGCTGGTAGCGACCGTGGTGGCGCGCGACGGGGGCATTTTGAGAGAGATCAGTCGAGATCTGCGTGCTTACATGGATGCGGATGTACCCCGACGCTTCCTGGCACCGATCGGCATTCCGCAAAGCAGCAGAGCCTGGACGCTTTTAAAGAGTTTCTTGACCCGAAACCCTACACCTCGTGAGTACGGTTTCTCCAACTGGCTATGCCTGCCAATCGGTGACGACGGCAAGGAGAACGCCTGGAGTCGGTTGGTGAAGGTCGGCTCTGCCGGGCAGGTCGATGATTTGGGACTCACACCTAATGTTGCCCAAAGCGTCCGTCATGAATCCATTGATCTGGCCGCTGACCTCGTCGCCGAGCACAAGCACAGCTTCCTGCCGAAATACGATGGAAGCGCGCTGGCCTTGTCCGATGGTTTCCTATTTTTTGACTCCAAAAGCGACGTAGGTCGTGACTGTGCCAATGTCCCGCAGAGCACGGTGTTCTTCACGATCGCAGCTGTTTTGCAGTTTGCCCGCGAACACGACGATCATGACTTGCGCCTCCAGCCTTCTGGATATGAATCGGTGGTGTTGTCGCCTGAGTGCTTCCTACGGTTCAACGACAATGTCCTTCAAGCCTCATTCCTAAGGGCCTGTCTGCCTTCTGAGCTCGATTACTCAGCAAGTCCAGACCTCAGCAAGCTGATGAAGGAATTCATTGCGAAGGTGTTTGGCCGTTGGGAACGAACCTATGGAGATGCGGCACTTGAGTTCGCCGCAGCCATGGCCACCGGTGCGCTAAAACTTACCCCGGAGGACACCCGAGCATTGATCGAGGAGGCAATTGAGAAGCGTAAGGAAGGGGCATCGAGCCTTCTGGGTTTTTTACTGCTGACTCAGCGCGCACAGTTGCCCGCACACTAGGTGGATCTCAAACCGAGGACAGCGAGAGGTCGAGGCTCGAAGTTTGAGAAACGGGACTTAAGATTTAGGATGAGGACTGGGAGGTAATGCAATGAGAGGATTGAAGCTCGAGGTTCCTGAAGAGGAGGCTATAGTTTGGTGAAGGCGGATAGATAGACCGCCAGTTACAAACAGACACAATTTAACATAATATACATTATGCGGCCCTAGGCATTATCCATAACGGCACCGGTACACACCATTTCAAAACCACATCCACCGAAATCATCAAATGCCCCCAATCGACATCAGCGACAAATCCCTCGACAATCCCGCACGCTCGTAACCCGCATCATTTCAAGGATGAATCATGAACCGCACCCTGACGTTCGTTCTCGCCTGCATCAGTCTGCCTGCCTGGTCAGCCAGTCCGAATGCCTTCGAGGCCACGCCACTCAGCAAGCACATTCATACCCTGAGCAATGCGTTCGCCTGTGAAGTCACTGCCGGAATGCCTGGCGCAAGAAAGTCACCTCAGTGCCGCAACGGAAATAATCCGGCGCTCACGAACTCCAGAGGCCTCGATAAAACCGCAGACAGAAAAACCCTGCGCGAATGCATGAAGCCTGACAACCTGATCGATGAGGATGTGCGCACCTGCATGAAGGGTATATAACCCGTAATCACGCAAACAGCTGCAGCGCAGTCTCGTCCCATTCATGTCCGGCGACTGACCAACCGTTATCCGCTGGTGGCGGGAATCCGGTGCGGCAATAGCCTTGTTTCGCCTGGAAATCGACGATTGCATGGGGATAATCGTTGATCAGCAGGACTGCTTTGCCGTGATCCAGAGACCAGCCAATCTTGATATTCGAGGGTTTTGCACGGTCAGTAACGTCTGCCACGTTGTAAATGTGCAGTGCGTCCTGGATGGGATTGTCCGTGGAGCCAGTGTCGAGTGCGTAGGAATAGCCGGTGTCCCCGTCATCTTCGAATACCATGACGAAGGTGCCTTCCTGCGCTGGGGCTTCGACCACCAGGGCCTGTCCCACATTCAATTCGTGTTCAGCAGCCAGATAAACAGGCATTTGCGTAATCCTCAGGTGTTTGGACTTACTTGATAGTGACTTCGATATTCTGCCTTTGCATGCAGATCAACCTCAATGCTCCTAAGCTCCATGCGCCGATCAGCCCTTCAGAAACGGGCTATTTCGCGCTATCCTTCCAAATCTATAATATGCAAATATCTGATAACTCAACTAAAGAGTCATTTAGTTTAGTTATGTAATACGAAGCTCAGAGTCGATCAGCCCTAACCCTCCAATACCAACGAAACATTCGGATATCTGGCGCACATGAAGTCGACGAATGCGCGGACCTTGGGAGCGGCCAGTCGTCTTGATGTATGCAATACCCAAAGCTCAGCTTCTACGTCCGACACTACGCCCCATTGAACCAGCTCTCCTTTGGCCAGGTTATTCCACACGATGGATTGCGGGATCAGAGCCACACCGCCACCGGCTATGGCTGCGTCGCGGATCATGAGAAACGAAGAGAACTTGAGTCTTGGGACAGGTTCCAGTTTCAGCGCCCCGCCGTCCAGAGCCCAGATGGTTGGCTGAAAATTAAAGGCCACGATTGCGGATACCGGGTTGATTGCATCAGATGTCGGCTTTGGTATTTCAGGCGCAGCGACAACGATCAACCGGTCTTTGGCAAAGCACCGCCCTACCAGATTGCTGTCCGGGCGTGGGTTTACCCGAATGCACGCGTCGAACTGCTCTTCGACAGGATCGACCACGCGATCCTCGGCGACCACTTCAAGCTCGATCTCGGGATAGGCCGCACAAAAATCGGCACCGATACGCCCCATCGCGAGTTGCGAGAACAGGATCGGGGCCGCGATGCGTAATCGCCCGCGGGGTATCGACACGCCCTCCTTCGCCGCTGTCATGGCTTCCGTCACCTCGCCCAACGGTCCTTCCGCTCTGTCCAACAGCCTCTGCCCGGCCTCGGTCAGCCTTAGTCCTCGGGCACTGCGCTCGATCAATCTGACGCCTAGTTGCTCTTCAAGCTCGGCGATTCGGCGCGATAACGTAGCCTTTGATCGACCGCTGGCGCGGCTGGCTTTTCCCAGCCCTCCATTGGCAGCAACGAGTGTGAAATCAATCAGGGCGTTGAGGTTCATGGCGTTCCATTATTGAGACGGTGTATCTATATATTGGCGTCTGCGTTTTATTCCTGCAACGAGATACCTTGATCTCAACGCAGCGGGATTGCTCGCTGACTTCATCAGGTATTCATTACGGAGATTCAACCATGAGCATTCTTGTCATCGGAGCCACAGGCACTGTCGGTTCACTCATTGTCCAACGTCTGGCTGCAGCAGACGCTGAAGTCAAAGCGCTCGTCCGTCGGCCTGGCAAGGCAAGCTTTCCGGCTGGCGTCACCGAGGTGGTTGCGGACTTGACCGACGTGCCTTCGATGCGCGCCGCGTTAACGTCGGTGCGAACGCTGTTTCTGCTCAATGCCGTTACGCCGGATGAGGTCACACAAGCGCTCATCACGCTCAATCTCGCGCAAGAGGCCGGCATCGAACGCATCGTTTACCTGTCGGTCATCCACGCGGACAGGTTCACCAATGTTCCGCACTTCACCGGCAAGCATTCGGTCGAGCGCATGATCGAGAGCCTCGACATTCCTGCCACCGTTCTGCGTCCGGCTTACTTCATGCAGAACGAAGGCATGGTTCAGCAAACGATTCAGGACTATTCGGTGTACCCGATGCCGATCGGTGATGCGGGCGTTTCGATGATCGACGCACGCGACATCGCCGATATTGCAGTCGCGGAATTGCTGCGACGTGATCGGGCACCCGTTGCGCTGGAGCGCCTGACACTGGAGCTGGTCGGTCCGCAGGTCCTCACGGGTCCATCAGTGGCAAAAATCTGGAGTACCGCGCTGGGTCGTGAGGTGGCTTATGGCGGTGACGATGTTGCAGCCTTTGAAGCGCAGATGGCTTCGTACATCCCTGCCTGGCTGGCTTACGACCTTCGCCTGATGATGTCGGGTATCCAGAAGTTCGGCATGCAGGCGGCCGAGGGAACGGTTGATCGTTTGCAAACCATCATCGGGCGTCCTCTGCGCACTTACGAAAACTTCGTGCGTGAGGCCACAGGTAGCAGCTGATCCCGGCAGACTAATAAGGGGGGCAGACAGGCGTGTACCCCCTTCCCTGCTTTATAACGTTCAAACGCTTTCAACGACATCCGTCTGTAACGACAACAAGACCCGGCCGAGCTTGTTGGTGCCAACGACGGCATCGATCAACATTTCCATGGAGCGTCTGGCGAGCGTCTCCACGGGATGGGACAGCACGGCCTGCACCAGTCCGCTTTGCAGAGCGCTGCGGGTAAGGTCCGTCAAATCGTGACATACCACAGTCGGCAAGCATGCCCGGCGACTGCGCATCTCCTCCAATGCACTGACCACCCCTTCTATACCGCCTCCCGCCACATAAAGACCAGCCAGATCCGGGCATGCCGTGAGCAGATCCAGCGTGTTGCCGCGTGCGAATTCTTCATCCTCAAGTGTCAGGCGCGAAGCCAGTAGCTCCCAGTCGCCGGACGATTCAGCCATGTAGCTCTGAAAACTCAGTTCACACAGTTCCTGGCACTGGAACCGTTGACTGCCGACCATCACGGCGACAGGACCGGGACGCTCTGCCAGTCGATCGATGAACCAGCCGGCAACGCGCCCCATGCGGCGGCTGTCCACTCCGACGAAACCTGCGCCGGCATGGCTTCCCAGCTCCGAAATCATTGCCACCACAGGAGTCCCGCTGAGGCGAAGTTCGCAGACGGCGTCCTGCACCTCTTTGTGGTCAGCGGCCACGACGCCCAAGGCGTCGACGTCTTTGCCCAGCGCCAGAATGCGCTGGGCGACCACGCGCGGGTTCAGGTCATCCAGATAGCCGATCATCACCCGGACCCGAGCATGAGGGCTAACGGCTGCCGCGTCTGCCAGGGCCTGTGCCAGCCCCTGATAGAAAGCCACCCCGCTCTTCTGCAACAGAAACCCCAACTTCACCGTGGGTCGGCTGTGCTGCAGCCGCTGCTCGATGACGCTACGGGCGTGAAAACCGAGACGCTGCGCGGCAGCAGAAATGCGCTGCGCCGTGTCGACCCGGACTGTAGCGCGCAGGTTGAGTACCCGATCTACCGTTGACAGGCTGACCCCGGCTTCCCGGGCGACATCGGCCATCGTGGGCCGGCGTGAGTCGGAATCGTGCTCTGACATGAAATGAAAGTCTCTGACCGATCCATGAAAGGTTTTGACAGTTTTACCGGCTGGACTATAGCAGTGCCGCGCACACCGACCTAGCATCCTGATGCAACCGATCACCCCTCCCCTGACACAACAATAACAACAGCCGGAGTGAGCCAATGGCCATCCATTTATCCACTGCCCCCTGCTGCTGGGGCGTAGACGACGTCAACAATCCCTATCTGCCGCCGTGGCGTCAGGTGCTCAGCGAAGCAGCGCAGGCTGGTTATCGGGGCATCGAACTGGGCCCTTATGGCTACCTTCCACTGAATGTCGACGAGCTTGGCGGAGCGCTGGCAGAGAATGGTCTGCACCTGATTGCAGGCACGATCTTCGACAACCTGGTCGACCCGGTAAACCTGCCCTCGCTGCTGAAACAGGCCCACGATATCTGTGCGCTGCTCAAAGCGTTGCGGCCTGCCGGGCGACAGCTGGAGCCACACCATCCCGCCCCCTATCTGGTCATCATCGACTGGGGGCATGAGGTGCGTGATTACGCAGCCGGGCATTCTGATAAGGCGCCTCGTCTGAATACTGCCGAATGGTCCGACATGATGGCGCACATCCGCAAAATCGCAGACGTCGCGCATCGCTACGGCGTGCGGGCCGTGATTCATCCCCACGCCGGAGGCTACATCGAGTTCGCCGACGAGCTGGCGCAACTGGTGCAGGACATTCACCCGGACGTTGCCGGGCTGTGCCTGGACACCGGACATCTTTACTACGCAGGCATGGACCCGGCAGCGACCTTGCGCCAGTACGCGTCACGCCTCGATTACCTGCACTTCAAGGACATCGATCCGCTGGTGTTCGATCAGGTACTCGGCGAACGCATCACTTTCTTCGCCGCTTGCGCCAAAGGCGTGATGTGCCCGCTCGGGCGCGGAATCATTGACTACCCCGCGTTACGCACGCTCATTCGCGAACTGGATTACCAGGGCTATATCACGGTCGAGCAGGAACGCGACCCGCGCCATGTCGGCGGCAGCCTGGCAGATGTTACCGAGAGCCGCACTTACCTGACCGGCTGCGGTTTCTGAAAAGGAAAAAACCATGATCAACGGTAGCAAGCGTATTTCCCGCCCTGTTCGGTGGGCGATGGTGGGTGGCGGAGCGAGCAGCCAGATCGGCTACATCCACCGCTCGGCAGCACTGCGTGACCAGAACTTCGCTTTGATTGCAGGCGCGTTCGATATCGACCCTGAGCGCGGGCGTGCTTTTGGCGAGCAATTGGGTGTCGACCCCGAACGCTGTTACTCGGACTATCTGCAGCTTATTGAACAGGAAGCCCGGCGCCCAGACGGTATCGAGGCGATTTCCGTGGCCACACCCAATGGCACTCACTTCAGCATCACCAAAGCGGCACTTGAAGCCGGTTTGCATGTGGTGTGTGAGAAACCGCTGTGTTTCACGCTCGAAGAAGCCGAGACCCTCAGGGAAATATCCCGAGCCAACCAGCGCATCGTCGGCGTGACGTACGGCTATGCGGGCCACCAGTTGATCGAACAGGCCAGACAGATGATTGCCGCAGGCGAGCTTGGCGAGATTCGCATGGTGCACATGCAGTTCGCCCATGGCTTTCACAGCGCTCCGGTCGAAACGCAAAACCAGGCCACTCAGTGGCGTGTGGATCCACGCACTGCGGGGCCAAGCTATGTATTGGGCGATGTGGGCACCCATCCGTTGTACATCGCCGAAGTCATGTTGCCTGAGCTGAAAATCAAACGGCTGCAGTGCAACCGACAAAGCTTCGTAAAAAGTCGCGCGCCGCTTGAAGACAATGCCTACACCCTGATGGAGTACGAAGGTGGTGCCATGGGCTGGGTCTGGTCCAGTGCCGTCAACACCGGGTCAATGCACGGCCAGAAGGTTCGGGTGATCGGCTCAAGGGCCAGTCTCGAGTGGTGGGATGAGCGTCCCAATCAGCTCAGCTTCGAAGTGCAAGGCCAGCCCGCCCAGATACTGGAACGCGGCATGGGGTATCTGTATCCGGGCGCTCTGCTCGACGATCGTATTGGTGGCGGGCATCCGGAAGGCCTGTTCGAAGCCTGGTCCAACCTTTACTACCGCTTTGCTCTGGCCATGAACGCCACCACACGTGGCGATGCGGCGACGCTGCAGGCATTGCGCTACCCCGACATAAACGCAGGTGTCGAGGGAGTGCGCTGGGTGCAGCGCTGCGTGGAGTCGGCCGATCAGGGTGGGATATGGATTGATTACTGAGTTCCAGATCCCGCAAGGCCGGACAGATTTTGCTCAAGGTTCATCCACTGGAGAATGACAATGAAAATAGCCCTGGATCCTTACATGCATCGCCATCTCAGCCTGACTGAGGTGTGTCGCAAGGCTGCAGAGATGGGATACGAATACCTGGAACTGTCGCCCCGCGAGGATTTTCTGCCATGGTGGGTCAGACCCCGTGCGCACAAGGAACGTATCGCCGAGTTCAAGAAGGCCCTGAAAGACCATGACCTGAAGGTTGCTTCGCTGCTGCCCATGTACCGCTGGGCCAGCCCACACGAAGATGAACGCACGACGGCAGTCGACTATTGGAAGCAGGCCATTCAGGTCGCCGTGGAGCTGGACTGCGACACCATGAACTCCGAGTTCGGCCGCGGGCCGTCTCCCGAGCGAGGACATAAAAGCAACTGCTGCGGCGGCAGTCATAGCCACGAATCCAGCGAAGCCGCGTGGTGGCGGTCCATGGAGGAACTGGTGCCTGAACTTGAAAGGCAGGGAGTCAACCTGAACATCGAGCCGCACCCCGAAGACTGGTGCGAAACATTGCAACCTGCACTCGACATGTTGAAGAGCATCGGTTCCAGTAACGTCAGATTTCTATACTGCGCGCCGCACACTTTCTTCTTCGGCGATGACATGGCGAAGATGATTGCCGAAGCAGGCCCGATGATTGCGCATGTGCACGTTGCCGATACCTGGAATCACAAAGCGTCTTCAGGGCTACGCTATATCGTCAATCCACCCGGCGCCAAAGTGACAGTGCATCAGCATATGGACATGTATCAGGGCGAAATTGATTGGGACGTTTTCTTCTCATCTCTGGCCAGGGTCGGTTTTGATGGGATTGTCACGGCGTGCGTATTCGGCTGGGAAGAACGTGCCGATCAGTCGGGGACTTTCATGCGGCGAGAGATTCAGAGTTACGTGGACAAGTATTGGCCAGACAAGTCTGTCAATCGAAGCTAACGGTATTAAACGCGCAACCTGTAAAGCCGTCCTGACTGAGTTGAACAGTCAGGCTTATAAAAGCGATAAAAAAAGGGGACGATTATCGTCCCCTTCTTTATTCGCTCAACTCAACACGTGTATCAGACCGCAGCGACAACCTTGGCCGGTGGCTGAGTACGACGACCCAGTACACCTGCGCCGGCCGCGACCAGACCCGAGATCACCAGAGTGATCAGCAGAATCCACGCGCCTTGCGATACGCGCTTGGCAGTCACTTCAGCCGCTTCACGTGCTTTCTGTTCAGCCTGAGCTTTCAGTTCCTGATACTTGGCATAAGCCTGACGATAGCTGGCCTGAGCCTGATCAACGATCTGGTTGGCCTCTGCATCAGTCTTGTTGCCACGCGCCTTGATCAGATTGACCAGTGCCTGACGGTCAGCGGCGTCCCACGCCTGGTCGCCCTTGGCCTTGATGCGATCCATCAGGCCGCCCAACTGCTCGTCAGCCTGCTGTGGGTTCTGCGCGCTGCGTTCTGCAGTGTTCTGCGCATCCTGCTGGGTCGCCTGAGCTTCCTGCTTGATGGCATCGGGGTTCAGCTCGGCCTTGCCGGTCTGACGCATGGCGGTTTCGATTTCGCCCTGAATATCGTCCAGGTTGAAGTCGATGCCCTGCTCACGCAGTTGGTCCTGAATCTTGCTGCCCACGGCCGGAGCAACCTGAGCGATACCGCTGCCCAGTGCCGACATGCCGCTGCCTGCCAGATTCAGACCGCCACGTACCACGCCTGTTACAGCGCTGGTGACCAGATAGACAGTAATCAGCGATACGCTCGCCCATACCAGCAGACCGTGGAAAGCGCCTTCGCGCTGAGCCAGACGACCCGCTGCCCAGCCACCGACAAACAGCGAGATGACCGAACTGACAACGACCCATATGCCGGCGCCGGTACCGATACCGGACATCGGATTGGCTTCCTGCATGGGATCGATGCTGGCGGTGCCAATGGCAGTACCCAGTAGATTCAGCAATAAGGAAACAACCATGGCCAGTACCACACCGGCCAGAATCGCGCTCCAGGAAATACGTTTGAGCAAAGGTGCCATGGCGTGGGTGTCCTGATAGACAGGTGCGCCTGGGGCGATACGGTCATCGCGAATCATAGTGGTAATCCTTCGAGTCAGTGGCAGAACACGCTAAGTTATTTGGCGTACATTCCAATGACCTGAAGTCCGTTGAATAAGTTTAATGATTTCGACAACTTTTTTTGAAGAGCAAATGCTCTAAGAATATTATTCAAAACGCAACGGAACGGAACGGTTCACCCATGTTCCAACTCGCGCTCTATTTTTCCCGCATCTGAAAACCCGTTAATACGGTGTCATCGCCAGTCATCAGATAACTGTTGTTTCACTGCAAAATACTTATATTAAACAGGTTGTTTATTGGTAATGAACGGTAAGACTCTTCACCGTCCCCTTCAAACCTTTACCTTGAGAACGGGTTAGTTTTCCTGATCAATTGGCATAAAAAAGCCTGACCGAAGTCAGGCTTCTCAATTCACTGGACAATCATCGGTCAGGCAATACCATTCGGCCCGTCCAGCACTTGCCTGACTTTTCTGGCCAGATCGTGAGGCATGCAGGGCTTCGACACCACGTCAAACTCAGAGCCGCCGATATCGGTCCGCTCTATCGAGCTCTCGGCGTAGCCGGTGGTGAGCAGCACTTTGATCTTGGGATAACGACGCTTGACCTCACGAGCGAGCATGACCCCATTCATACCGCCCGGCATGATCAGATCGGTGAACAGCAGATCGTACGTGCTGCCGGACTCGAATTTCTTCAAGGCTTCCCGTGCGTTGAGCACGATATCTGAAGCGTAGCCATAATCATCCAGCACCATCTTGGCCAGTTCGGCAACATCCGGTCGGTCTTCCACGATCAGAATTCGCTCACTGCTGCCCAGTCGCTGCCGCTGCTCCAGCGCCTGAGGCGACTCACTGGCAATGGTGGCTTCGTCAACCGGGAAGTAAAGGCGCAAGGTGGTGCCCACACCTTCCTCGGTGTAAATACGCGCTGCACCGCCCGACTGTTTGGCGAAGCCGTACACCATGGACAGGCCCAGACCTGAACCCTTGCCCTCCTCCTTGGTGGTAAAGAACGGGTCCATCACCCGATCCCGAATACTCGACGGCATGCCGATGCCGTTATCCGTCACAGCGATGCTGACGTAGCGTCCCGGCAACAGGCCGTCATAAGACATGTTGGCCAGTTCATCGACCACCAGGTTACGCGTCTCGATGAAGACCTTGGGGTTTGGCCTGCCAATCAACGCATCTCTGGAATTGATGAAGATGTTCAGCAGCGCGACTTCTGCCTGAGTCGGGTCGATCCGGCAGTTCTTCAAACCCGGATCAAGATCGGTCTCGATGGTTACTTCTGAACCGAAGGTGCGCTCGATCAACGGCTCGGTACTGGATATCAGACCATTGAGGTTGAGCACCCTGCCATGCAGTTTCTGCTTACGTGCGAACGCCAGTAACTGTTTGGTGAGGGTGCTGGCGCGTTCAACAGCCGACTTGGCGTGATGCACACTGCGCTGAACGCGCGGAATGTCGATGGTCGGCTTTTCGGCCGCCGTGCCAATCAGATCGATGTATCCGCCCATAACCTGCAACAAATTATTGAAGTCATGGGCGATACCGCCAGTCAGTTGACCGAGCGCTTCCATTTTTTGCGCCTGACGAAGCGCTTCCTCGGCATCGCGGCGACGACTGATGTCCAGTTGTGACGCGAAGAAATAGATCAGATCGCCAGCGTCGTTGTACACCGGGGAAATGAACAACGCGTTCCAGAACGACGAACCGTCCTTGCGATAGTTGAGGATCTCAGTGGAGATATCGTTGCGCTCATGAATCGCATCGCGAATGGTCTGGACCACAGCGCGGTCGGTTTCCGGACCTTGCAGGAACCGACAGTTGGAACCGATGATTTCTTCGGAGGCGTATCCGGTCATTTCCAGAAACGCCTTGTTGGCAAAGATGATCGGGTTATCTTCACTGTTGGGGTCAGTCACGATCATCGGCATGCGTGTCGTTTCTACCGCTGCGAAAAAGATATCCTTTCCCTTATGGGAGATGTCACCACTCGCCGTATTGTCGACACGGGTTTTGTTTTCCGACACGCGAGAACTCCAGAAATAATATCAGCGTGACTGCACGCACTCACCGCTTACGACTTCAGTACCCTCGAAAGGGTTCTATGCTGCATTAAAAAAACAGAACTATATGCATATGGATGGTCCGGGAGAACCTGATTCATTCGCCGACGAGTGTCTGAGCGACCCAGAGCGATTCATAGACACCGCCCTGTCTGCGCAGTTGCATGGGCGGTCCATCTTCAATGATTTGCCCGTCGTGCAGCACGATGACGCGGTCGAAATTGGCCACCGTAGACAGCCTGTGCGCCACCACCAGCACGGTTCTGCCGTGCATCAGCTTGGCGAGTGCTGCCTGAATCACCGCTTCGGAATGCGAGTCCAGTGCGGACGTCGCTTCGTCAAGAATCAGGATCGGCGCATTCTTGAGAAAGACCCGGGCCAGCCCCAGTCGCTGGCGCTGACCGCCTGACAGTTTCACGCCCCGCTCGCCCACTAACGTGTCGTAACCTTCGGGTAGCGCGCGAATG
>Ga0326721_10000271_pt1 | contig 16729 bp, 14 predicted proteins | sample SGPome_FD_203951 | JGI IMG/M metagenome (GOLD analysis project Ga0326721, IMG submission 203951) | Soil microbial communities from Southern Great Plains, Lamont, Oklahoma, United States - SGP_1_2016 | ecosystem: Engineered > Artificial ecosystem > Soil microcosm > Unclassified | place: USA...
TGCGCCAGCGCCGGCGTTGCGTCCCGGGAGGGGGTGCGGCGGCCGGCGCGCCGGTGGGTGCTTGGGTAGTCACGTCGAGATCTCCGCGCGGCCTGACGCTATTTCTTCGTCGCCTTCGCCATCGCGGCTGCCGCTTGTTCCGGGGTGCGCTGGCCGGTCATCACACCCTGCATCCCGTCGTACATCGCCTGGTTCACGGTGTCGCTGGCCATCACGTCGATGTTGTGGCCGAAGTCGCCGCCGGTGGAGAACTTCGCGGTGTCCTGCAACACCTGGGCGAACAACGGAGAGACCTTCAGCCCCTCGGTCTTGATCGGCTGCGCTGGAATCGTGTGGAGGTTTTCGACCGTCCACCGGCCGTGCTCTGGCGATGCGAGGAAGTTGAGGAACTGCAGCGCCGCGTCCTTCTTCTTGGTTGTCGCGGAGATGAACGGACCGGAACCCAGGCCGCCGGCGAAGATTCCCGGGCCGTCGGGCGCGGGGAAGGGGATGTAGCCGCTCTCGAACTTCGTGTTGTCGTCGATCTCACCGATCAGCCAGCTGCCGGTCGGAATCATCGCGGCCTTGCCGGAGTAGTACAGCGACGTCGAGGTGTCGTAGTCGACGGAGGTAGGCGACTTCGGCAGATAGCCCTTGTCGTTGAAGTCCTTCCAGAGTCCGAACGCCGACACGACCTCGGGCGAGTTCCACGACTTCTCGCCGCGGAAGGTGGACTCCATGCCCTTCGACCCGATCTCACTGGACAGCGCCATGCTGAGCAGGTGGCCGCCCTCCCAGCCCTCCTTGTCACCGACCGCAAGGGGAACGATGCCGTTTGCGCGCAGCTTGTCGGCCGCTGCACGCAGATCGTCCAGGCTCTTCGGGGGCTGGATGCCGAGCTTGGTGAAGATGGCCTTGTTGTAGAACAGCCCGACGGTCTCCATCTCGCCCGGGATGCCGTACACCTTCCCGTCCACGGTCACCTGCTCCTTGGCGAAGTCGTAGATGTCCCACCCGTACTTCTGGTAGGCGTCGGTGATGTCGGCGACGAGCCCGGCTTTGATCAGCGCGCCGCCGAAGCCGGGGCCCGACCCCCAGTTGAAGACGTCGGGCCCTTGGCCCGAGCGCAGCTGCGTCTGCAGCACGGTCCGCATGGTGTCGAATGGCAGGGTCTTCGTCTCGACCTTGATCCCGGACTGCTTCTCGAAGACCGCGACGTGTTCCTTCAGCGCCTTGAGCGCGGTCGCGTCCTCCGGCTGCTCGATCAGCCAGCGGATCGTCGTCCCCTTGACAGCTGGCGCGTCGGACTTGCCCTGAGCCGGTTTGGGAGTCTGGCCGGTGCAGGCCGCGAGAAGCACACAGGCGGCTGTGGCAGCGGCAGCGATCTTGGGCGGTGACAGACGCATGGCCGGTCCCTTCGCTTGCGGTGTGCACGTGCTGGCCACGTGCCGCGATCACCTTTCACCGCGAAACCATTAGTGTCAAGAGACAGGGCGCAGGCGCGCCGGGAACTCACTCTGGATCGCCACCACGGCCGCGCCCCGCGCCCACTCGGTGAAGTCCATCCGGTCGATGATGGGCTCCAGCCCGGCGCCCTCCCCGCAGGCGTGGTCCAGGCGGCCGTCGCGCACAGCGTCCGGCGCCACGTCAGCCAGGCCCACGCCCTCGCCGGAGACGATGATCCGCTCGACGCCGGTGAAGGCGGTGATCGCCGCGACAGTTCGCCCGAGCGCATGGGCGGCCTCCCGCACGACGCGCAGCGCCGCCGGGTCGCCGTCGCGGGCCAGCGCGAGCACCTCGTCATAGGTCAGCAGCCGGCCGTGCGCCTGCGCGACGTAGGCCGTCATCGCCCCAGAGGTGATATAGGCGCTCAGGCAGCCACGGTGTCCCCGGGCGCACACCGGCCCGTAGGGATCCACCGGCAGGTGGCTCACCGGGCTGGTGAGTGTCGGCACCACCTGGTGGTCGATGACCAGGCCGTAGCCGACTCCGGCGCCGACCGTCAGCAGCGCGAAGTCGGCATGGCTGCGGCCGTAGCCGAACCACTGCTGAGCCATCGTGAGACCGACGACGTCGTTCGCCAGGTACAGCGGGGCCGGCACTTCACGCGCGAGGAGGGTGCGGAACGGCACATCGTGCCAGTGGAGGTACGGCGAATCGGCCACCGTCTCGCCGTTGTCGACCCGGCCGCCGACGGTCACGCCTACCGCGTCGACGGGCCGGCCGGCGCGCGCGGACAGGCGCGCGACGATGCCCGCGACGGCTCCGACGACGTCGGGCACCTCGAGCGACGGCTCGGCGACGGTCTCGACCGCGAGGATCTGAGCGCGCAGGTCGGTGACGACCGCATAGATCGAGTCGGTCGTCAGCTTGACCCCGATGAAGCGGTAGTCGTCGGCGACCACGTCGAGCGGGAGCGACGACCTTCCCCTGCCCGGCGTGCGGACGGCCCCGCTCTCCACCAGCACGCCGGCGTCGAGCAGTGGCCGGACGATGCGCGTCAGGGTGGCGGGGGAGAGCCCCATCTTCTTGGCCAGTTGGCTGCGCGACTGCGCTCCGCCGACGAGTACGTCGACGGCAACCGTCCGAGCGGCCGGGTGCAGTTCCACGTGTGCCTCCTTCTGTCCCGCCGCGACACGAAAGGGACCGGCAAGCGGTCGATCGCGCCGTGGACTTGTGCCATGCTGTGCCGCGTATTGATTTTGCGCTGAAAGCTACTCGGCCATGAGGACACCAATCATGACGGTGAGGACGATCCACGGCGACTCGGTCCTGGTGCTGACCGGGGGGCCGGCGTCGGTCGCGGTCGACGTGGCTGGCGGTGTCCCGCGTGTCCTGCACTGGGGGCCGCGGCTGGAGCGCACGCCGTCGGACCTGGAGTTCCTTGCGGGCCTGGCCGAGGACCAGCACGCGGCCGACGCGCTCACCGGCAGCCGGCGGCTGCCAGCCGTCCTGCCGGAGCAGTCGGCGGGTTGGATGGGGACGCCGGGCCTTGACGGGCACCGCAACGGCACGGCGTTCACGACACGTTTCGCCAGCAGCGGGCACGAGCTCGCGGGGGAGCCCGACCGGGGACAGGTGCTGACGTCGCGGGCCGTGGACACCGACGCGGAACTGGAACTGAGGACGGCGATCGAGCTGTCCGGCAACGGCGTGCTGCGCCTGCGCGCGTCGGTCACCAACACCGCCGCGACCGGGGCGTACACGGTGAACGGCCTGCGGATGGTGCTGCCGTTGCCGTCCGAAGCCCGCGAGGTCCTCGACTTCACCGGGCGTCACCTGCGCGAGCGCACACCGCAGCGGCTCCCGATGCGGGTGGGCACCCACCTGCGGGAGGGACGGCGCGGCCGTACCGGCTCCGACGCCGCCTTCGTCCTCGCGGCGGGCTCGGCCGGCTTCGGCTTCGGCCACGGTGAGGTGTGGGCGGTCCACACGGCCTGGAGCGGCAACCACGCGACGTTCGCGGAGCGGGGACTCAGCGGCGTCGCGGTGCTGGGCGGCGGCGAGCTGCTGCTGCCGGGTGAGGTGATCCTGGCTCCGGGTGAGACGTACCCGGCGCCCTGGCTCTACGCCGCGTACGGCACCGGCCTGGACGCCGTCGCCGCGGCGTTCCACACCGAGCTGCGCTCGCGCGCGACCCACCCCACCTCACCCCGCCTCGTCGTGCTGAACACGTGGGAGGCCGTCTACTTCGACCACGACCTCGAGGCGCTGGTGCAGCTTGCCCAGCTCGGTGCGCAGGTAGGCGCCGAACGGTTCGTCCTCGACGACGGGTGGTTCCTCGGGCGGCGCGGTGACAACGCCGGTCTGGGGGACTGGCGCGTCGACCCCGAGGTCTGGCCCGAGGGGCTGTCGCCGCTGGTGAAGGCGGTGCGGGGCTTCGGGATGGAGTTCGGGCTGTGGTTCGAACCGGAGATGGTGAACGAGGACTCCCAGGTCGCGCGTGAGCATCCGGAATGGATCTTGGCGCCGGGGGAGCGGCTACCGCTCGCGGGTCGCAATCAGCAGGTTCTCAACCTCACCGTGCCCGGAGCGTTCTCCCACGTCCTCGAAGGGATGAGCGCGCTGATAAAGGAATACTCGATCGACTATGTGAAGTGGGATCACAACCGCGACCTCGCCGAGGCCGGCGACCGCGGAACCGGCGAACCCCGGGTGCACGCGCAGACGCTGGCGGCGTACGCCCTGATGGACGAGCTTCGCCGCCGGCACCCCGGGCTCGAGATCGAGTCCTGCTCGTCGGGCGGGGGCCGTGTCGACCTCGAGGTGCTGCAGCGGACCGACCGGGTCTGGGCCAGTGATTGCATCGATGCGCTCGAACGCCAGCGGATTCAACGCTGGACCGGGCAGTTGCTGCCGCCCGAACTCATCGGCAGCCACGTCGGCGCTCCCACCGCGCACACCACGCGCCGTACGCACTCGCTTGCCTTCCGCGCCGCGACGGCGCTGTTCGGGCACTTCGGGATCGAGTGGGACCTGCGCGAGGCGTCGGTCGACGAGCTCGACGAGCTGGCCGCCTGGGTGTCGCTCTACAAGCAGGAGCGCGAGCTCATCCACACCGGCACGGTCGTGCGGTGCGACTACCCCGACGAGGCGTACTGGGCGCACGGTGTCGTCAGCCCTGACCGGTCCCGCGCGCTGTTCGCCTTCGTCGCCATGGACAGCTCTGGCGCGGCGCAGCCGGGCCGGATGCGCCTGCCCGGCCTGGACCCTGATCGGAGATACCGAGTCGAGCCGATCGAGCTGTCGGCGGGTTCGATGGTGCGCTCTCGCGGCGGCTTTCCGTCGTGGTGGCACACACCTCCCGTCGTGGCCGGACGGCTTCTTCGAGATGTGGGGCTGCAGGCGCCGATGTTGTACCCGGAGCAGGCGCTCCTCTTCCGTCTGGTCGAGGACGCCACCGACTGGAGTGAGAGGTGAGGACCATGGCACGGTTGGTTCGGTTCCCGGCCCCGGGCAAGGCCGAGGTCATCGAGTTCGACGAGCCTGAGCCCGGTCCCGGTGAGGTGCTGCTCGAGACCACCCACTCCGGCATCTCGGCCGGCACCGAGCTGACCGCCTACCGTGGCAGCAATCCCTATCTGGCCAAGCAATGGGATGCCGAACGCCGGCTCTTCGTGCCGGGGAACACCTCGCTCGCCTACCCCGTCGACGGCTGGGGTTACGAGGAGGTCGGCCGGGTCGTCGCCGTCGGGTCCGACGCTGACGTGGACCTGGTGGGGCGCTTGGCGTGGGGGGCGTGGGGTCACCGGTCACTGGCGGTGCGGCCGGCCGAGTACGCGCGCGCCCGGTTGCTGCCGCTGGAGGCTGAGCCGATCGCGGCGGTGTTCGCGAAGATCGGCGCGATCGCGATGAACGCTGTCCTCGATGCCGACATCCACGTCGGCGAGACGGTCGTGGTGTTCGGGGCCGGCGTCCCCGGCCAGATCGTGGCCCAGCTCGCGCGGCTCAACGGCGCTGAGGTGACAGTCGTCGACCCGGTGGCATCGCGCCGTTCGCTGGCCGACCGGCTCGGCGCCGCCGCGACGCTCGACCCGCGCAGCGACGACGTGGCAGCCGTGGTGCGAGCCGAAACCGGCAACCGCGGCGCGGACGTCGTCATCGAGATGAGCGGGAGCTACGAGGCGCTCAGCGAGGCTATTCGCACCGTGGGCTACAGCTCCCGCGTGGTGGCGTCGGGGTTCTTCCAGGGGCCAGCGACGGCGCTGCGCCTGGGCGAGGAGTTCCACCACAACCGGGTGAGCATCGTGGGTTCGCAGATCTACGGCGTCGCGCCGCACCTGCAACACCGGTGGGACGAGCTGCGGATGTCGAGGACAGTCCTGAATCTGGAAAGCGCAGGAACCTTGAAGCTGACGGAGCTCGTGTCGCATGTCGTGCCAGACAGCGACGCGCCCGCGGCGTTCGAGCTGCTCGACTCCGCGCCGCAGGACGCGCTGCAGGTCGTGCTCGACTACGGCGCGTCGTCGTGACGCCGCCGGAACCGGCGCCGATGTCGGACGGCAGCATCCGGTGGGGGATCCTCGCCACCGGCGGCATCGCCCGGGCGTTCACCCGCGACCTGCGCGCGCACGGCCATCGCGTCACGGCTGTCGGCTCGCGGTCTGGCGACAGCGCCCGCGCCTTCGCCGGCGAGTTCGGCATCGACCGCGCGCACTCGTCCTACGACGACCTGGTGAGCGACCCCGGCGTCGACGTCGTGTACGTCGCGACGCCGCACAACTTCCACGCCGCCAACGCGCTCGCCGCGATCGAGGCCGGCAAGCACGTCCTGGTGGAGAAGGCGTTCACCGTCAACGCCGACGAGGCACGCACGGTCGTCGAGGCCGCCCGCAACCATGGGCTGCTGGTGCTGGAAGCGATGTGGACGCGGTTCCTGCCGCACATGGCATTCGTGCGGTCGGTTATCGGCAGCGGCCGGCTGGGGGAGGTCCGTTCCCTGCACGCCGACCACACCCAGCGGCTGCCGGCCGATCCCACACACCGGCTCAACAACCCGCACCTCGCCGGCGGCGCGCTGCTGGATCTCGGCGTCTACCCGTTGTCCTTCGCGCACGACATTCTCGGCCCGCCCGTCGAGGTCACCGCTCGCGGCACGCTGAAGGAGACGGGTGTCGACGCGTCGGTCGCGACCGTCCTGCGCCACGAGGGCTCGGCGCTGTCCACGTCGTACTCCTCCAGCGAGACGCGCGGGCCCAACACCGCGGTGGTGCTCGGCACCGACGGGCGCATCGACATCGACGCGACCTGGTACATGCCGGCCGTGGTGACGGTGCACGATGCCGCTGGCGAGATCGTGGACCGGTACGACCGGCCGGTCAGCGGCCGGGGGATGCAGTACCAGGCGGCGGAGGTCGAGCGGCTGCTGGCAGCGGGGCAGACAGCCAGCCCGCTCATGACGCCGGAGGATTCGGTGGCGGTGATGGCGACCATGGACGCCGTGCGCGCCGCGATCGGCGTCCGCTACCCCGGCGAATAGCACGCACGCGATGAGCAGCATGTCGTCAGCTGGCGGTGCGCTCGGCCGGGTCGCGGTGATCGGCTCGGCGAACTTCGACCTGGTGCTGGGGGTCCCGCACCGTCCGGCGGCCGGCGAGACGATCCTTGCCGCGTCGACGGAGAGTCACCCTGGCGGCAAGGGCGCGAACCAAGCCGTCGCCGCGGCGCGGCTCGGGGCGAGCGTCAGCTTCATCGGGTGCATCGGAGGAGACAGCTTCGGTGACGTGCTGACCGCGTCCCTCGTCCGCGATGGCGTCGACGTGTCCGGCGTGCGGAGGGTCGCCGCGCCCACGGCTACCGCCGTCATCCTGCTCACGCCGGACGGCGAGAACTCCATCGTCGTCTCGGCCGGCGCGAATGCCTCGGTCACCACAGCGCTCGTCGACGAGGTCGCGGACGTGTGGTCGGGTGCGGCAGTGCTCGTGCTGCAACTCGAGCTTCCGATGGACACCGTCGCCTACGCCGCCTCGGCAGCCGTCGCCCGGGGTGTGCGAGTCATCCTCAACGCGGCGCCCGCCGCGGCCCTCGCGGCCGAGGTCCTTGCCGTGGCCGATCCGCTTGTCGTCAACGAGAACGAAGCGGCGACGCTGCTGGGCGGCTACCCGGCTGGCCGTGATGCCGCCGAGGTCGCCGCCGAGCTGCTGAGGCTGGGCGCGCGGTCGGTCGTTCTCACCCTCGGCGCGCGCGGCGCGGTGCTCGCCGAGCCGGGCGGCCTGCCCGAGCACGTCCCCGGGCGTGCCGTGCCGGTCGTGGACACGACGGGGGCGGGGGACGCCTTCGTCGGCGCGCTCGCCTCGCGGCTTGCCCGCGGCGATGCGCTGTCGGACGCCGTACGGTTCGCCAACGACGCGGCCGCGTTCTCCGTGGGGCGGCCCGGCACGCAGGATTCGTACCCGCGACCGGAGGACGTCAAGTAGTCGCGAGTGCGATCGGCGGACCGAATCGAGCCCTGACGCCCAGCCTCGCGCTGCACACCAGCCTCCAGCTGCGCCAGCCGCACAGGTTGTAGCGCAGCTGCCGTACTGCGCTACAGCCCGCTAGGCTGAGCTGATGAGTACGCCGCTGTCCATCCGATTCGAGCCACGCCTGCTGGAACGGCTGCGGCGCCGCACGCAGGCGACCCCGGGAGCCACCCCGTCGGGGTTGGCGCAACGCCTGGTGGACGAGGGCCTGCGGATGGCCGACCACCCCGGTGTCGTCTTCAAGGACGGGCCGAGCGGGCGGCGTGCCGCGCTCGCGTTCGGTCCGGACGTGTGGGAAGTGATCAAGGTGCTGCGCGAGCTCGATGAACGGGGCGAACCGGCCGTGGCAGCGGCAGCGGAGTTGCTGGCGTTGCCGCCGGCGAAGGTGCGGGTGGCGATGCACTACTACGCCGGTTACGCCGAGGAGATCGACGGCGAGATCGACGAGGGCGATCGCGTGTCGGCGGAGGCCGAGCGCGCCTGGCACGTCGAGCGCAAGCTCCTTGCGTGAGCGTGGAGCTGCTGCTCGACGAGATGCACGCGCCGGTGGTCGCCTCGGCGCTACGCGAACGCGGCCGCGACGTGCTCGCTGTCGTCGACCAGGACGAGCTGCGGGCGTTGACCGACGAGGAGCTGTTTCGCTGGGCAACCGAGCATGGCCGTCGCATCGTGACCGAGAACGTCAAGGACTTCGCACCGCTCCTGCGTCGCGCCGAGGAATCAGGTCAGGCCGCGGCACCGTTGCTGTTCACCAGCAGCCGCACTTTCCCCCGCTCCCGGCGCAACCCCGGCCTGCTCATCGACGCCCTCGACACCTGGCTGCGCGCAGCCGCATCGAGCCCACCACCGCTTGAGGACTGGCTACACGCCTGAACGTCCATCGTCGGCGGTCCGCGTGGCCTGCGAGGCCCAGACCAAGGGCCTGCCGCCGCGCCGGAGCCGCTGTTCAGCCATGACCGTCCACCTCACCCAACGACTAGTCTCGCCGGCATGACGGACCGATTCGTCCAGATCGCCGGCGACGCCATCGCGGCGTACTGCGCGGAGCACCCGTCCGAGGCCACCGTCCTGGGCAATCATGAGCACGATGACCGGCTCGAGGATCCGAGCCGGTCCGCGGCCGACCGCAGGCAGGCCGAGCTGCGTCGGTTGCTGGCACAGCTGGACGGGCTGACCCCGCCGGACGATCCCACCGGGCTGGGACGTGCGACGTCGGTGGACCGCGACATACTCCGTATCGAGGCGAGCCGCGAGCTTTTCACCCTGGAGGAGCTGGACGAACCGAGCTGGAACGCGTTGCACCACAACCCGGGGACGGCGCTGTACGCGCTGATCAGCCGGGATTTCGCACCGCTGCCGGACCGGCTGATCAGCGTGGCCGGCCGGCTGCGGGCGGTGCCGGACTATCTCGCCGCCGCGCAACAGCGGCTGGTCGATCCACCGAAGTCATATCTGGCGGCGGCGATCGGCCAACTTTCCGGCACCTACTCGCTGATCGCCGAGGAGCTACCCCGGCTGGCCGAGCAGGCCGGCTGTGCGGCTGAGCTGGCCGGACCGATCGGGAGGGCGGCAGCAGCGGTACAGGACTACCAGGGTTGGCTCGGCGGGTTGTTGCCGAGCGCTGCGACGAGGTTCCGGCTGGGTGAGGAGCGCTATGCGCGCAAGCTGGCGCTGACCACCTCCACCTCCTGGCGACCGGCCGAGCTGGTGAGCCAGGCCTACGCCGACCTGGACCGGATCGAGACCGAGCTTGCCGAGCTGGTCGGTGCCACCACCGGATCACCGCCCAGCCGCGCCGACATCGCGGCCGAGTGCGATCGGCTGGCGGAGGACACGCCCACCGGCGCCGACCTCCTGGACCGCTGCCGAGCCGCGTTGACCGAGGCCACCCGATTCGTCGAGCAGAACGAACTGCTCACCCTGCTGCACGATCCGATTGATGTGCTGCAGATGCCGGAGGCCTCCCGTGGCATCTCGGTCGCCTACTGCCAGGGTCCCGGGCCGCTTGAAGCGGCGCCGTTGAGCACCCAGTTCGCCGTCATCCCTGCCTCGTCGGCCTGGCCGGCCGAGCAGGTGCGCGCTTACTACCGCGAGTACAACAACCACGCGCTGCACAACGTGACCGTGCACGAGGCCATGCCGGGGCACGCCGAGCAGCTCTCGCACGCACGGCGTTATCGCGGGAGCACCCCGGTCCGGCGGGTGTTCGAGAGCAGCGTGTTCATCGAGGGGTGGGCGGTCTATGCCGAGGAGCTGATGATCGAGCGTGGCTACCGCAGCGAGGTGTCGGCCGAGGCGGCCCGGGCCCAGCGAATCCTCCAGCTCCGGCTACAGCTGCGCCGGGTTCTCGTCACCATCCTGGACGTGTCCGTCCACGCCGGCGACATGGACGAGGCAGCGGCGGTCGCGCTGATGATCGGACGCGGATACGTGGCCGAGGACGAGGCACGGCGCAGATGGCAGTGGTTGCAGCTCATGCCCACGGTGCCAACCCTTTACTACGTCGGCCTGCTGGAGGTGCGCGCACTGGTCGGTGAGCTGCGCTCCGCTCATCCGGACTGGACCGATCGGCGAGTGCACGACACCGTGCTCAGCCACGGCTCGCCCCCGGTCCGGCACCTGCGCACCCTGCTCGGCCTGCCGCCGCCCGCCTCGTGATCCCTCGCCGGACGACAAAGGGCCCCGATCCCAGCGTTTCCGCGGGACCAGGGCCCTGAGGCTGTCTCAACCAGCGTGTCCGAGGGGGGACTTGAACCCCCACGCCCGTTAAAGGGCACTAGCACCTCAAGCTAGCGCGTCTGCCATTCCGCCACCCGGACGAGTGCAGCAGGAGTCTAGCCGAAGTCGATTCCGGCACCCCGCACTGGTAGGAACTACGCATGACCCCCACAGCTGAGCCGAGCCCCGTGACCGCCGCCGACGAGGTGACCACGCTCCTGTCCGACCTGATCCGGATCAACACCTCAAACCCGACCCACGTCGAGCGGCCTGCCGCGGAGTGGGTGGCCGAGAAGCTGGACGAGGTCGGCATCGCCGCCACCATCCTCGAAGCCGCGCCCGGCCGGGCCTCCACCATCGCCCGGATCACCGGAACCAACCCGGATCGCCCGCCGCTGCTGATCCACGGCCACCTCGACGTGGTGCCCGCCGACGCGAGCGAGTGGACGGTCGACCCGTTCGCCGGCGAGGTCAAGGACGGCTACGTCTGGGGCCGTGGCGCCGTGGACATGAAGGACATGGACGCGATGACGCTCGCCGTCATCCGCGACTGGGCCCGCACCGGCGTGCAGCCCGAGCGCGACATCGTGCTGGCGTTCGTCTCCGACGAGGAGGCCGGCGGCCAGCAGGGTGCCCACTGGCTGGTGGACCACCATCCCGACTACTTCGCCGACTGCACCGAGGCGATCAGCGAGGTCGGCGGCTTCTCGGTCACCGTCGGTTCGGACCTGCGGCTCTACCTGATCCAGACGGCGGAGAAGGGCATCGGCTGGCTCAAGCTGCGGGCCGAGGGCCGGCCCGGGCACGGCTCGATGATCCACCAGGACAACGCGGTCACCGAGCTGGCCAAGGCGGTCACCCGGATCGGTCAGCACGAGTTCCCGATCCACGTCACGCCGACCGTCCGGCAGTTCCTCACCACCCTGGCCGACGTGACTGGGCTGCCGCTCGACCCCGACGACCCGGAGACCGCGCTCAAGCACCTCGGCCCGATGGCCCGGATGATCGGCGCCACCCTGCGCAACACCGCGAACCCCACCATGCTGCAGGCCGGTTACAAGGCGAACGTGATCCCGTCCAGCGCCGAGGCGACCATCGACACCCGGTTCCTGCCCGGCTACGAGGCCGAGCTCTTCGACACCATCGACGAGCTGATCGGCGAGCACATCACCCGCGAGTTCATCACCTCCGACATCGCCGTGGAGACCGAGTTCGACGGCGCGCTGGTGGACGCGATGGCCGCCGCGCTCAAGGCCGAGGATCCGACCGGGATGCCGGTGCCGTACCTGATGTCGGGCGGCACGGACGCCAAGTCTTTCTCGCTGCTCGGCATCCGCAATTTCGGGTTTGCCCCACTGCTGCTGCCGCCCGAGCTGGACTTCACCTCGCTGTTCCACGGCATCGACGAGCGGGTGCCGGTGGACGCGCTGAAGTTCGGCGTCCGGGTGCTCGACCGGTTCCTGCGCGGCTGCTGAACCGGTCCGAGCGCGGCGAGGTGCCCGGCGCTGAAACCGTCAGGTGCTGAGGCCGGGCATCGGCACCGGCTCGGCCGCCCGGCGCTTGCGCCGCAGCAGGACCTGCCGTGAGCCGTCGGTGTACTTGCGGACGCGGGCGAGCTCCCAGCCGCCGTACTCGGCGTGCAATGCGAGACGCACCGCTGCGTTCACCCTCGTGACATCGGAGGGGATCCGCAGCGGTGCGTACTCCCAGTCTGGGTCAGCGTCCGCCATGGTCTGGGTCGGCATCGCTCAATTGTGCCTCGCCTCGGGCCGATCGGCGCCCACTCGGGGCTACTTCACCGCCGAGTTGTACTTGTCGATCAGCCCCTTGGCCTGGCTCGCGGCCTCGTCCAGGGCAGCCTTGGGGTCCTTGTTCGAGGTCAGCACCGACTCGATGGCGTTCTCGACCAGCGCCCGGACCTGCGGCAGCGTGCCCAGCAGGCAGCCCTGGGTCGGCACCCCCGCGGGGCTGGCGGCCAGCTCGTCGATCGCGGTCTTGAACTGCGGCTTCTGCGCCACCCAGGTCTTGTCGATGTCCTCGTCCAGGGCAGCCTTCGAGACCGGGAAGTAGCCGGTCTTGGTGTGCCAGAACGCCGAGTTCTCCGGCTGCATCAGGAACTTGCCGAACTCCCAGGACGCCCGCTGCTCTGCGGCCGAATGCCCCTGACCGTCGATCCACAGCGACGCGCCGCCGATGATGGGGCCGCCGGTGTCCGAGCTCTGGATCTTCGGGAACGGCGCGGTGATCACCTCGAACTTGCCGGCAGCTGCCTGGAGGTAACCGCCGAGCGCGCCGGTGGACTCCAGGTGCATGCCGACCGTGCCGGACTTGAAGGCGGCCTGGGCGTCGTCGGTCTTGCGGCCGGTGTTGGTGGCCAGGCCGTCGTCGACCATGCCCTTCCACCAGGTCAGCACCTTGACCTGCTCGGGATCGTCGAAAGTCACCGCGGTGGCGCGGGCGGTGCGGCCGTTGTCGTTGTTGCAGTACGTCTTGCCCGCCTCCGCGGTGAGCTGCTCGAAGAACCAGCCGTAGATGGCGGCGTTGAAGCCGAACTTCGCGGCCCCGCTGGACTTGATCTTCTCCGCGTCGGTGCGGATCTCATCCAGGGTCGCCGGCGGCTTGTCGGGGTCCAGCCCTGCCTTGGTGAACACCGTCTTGTTGATGTAAAGCACCGGAACCGAGGAGTTGAACGGCATGCTCTGCAGCTTGCCGCCGCGCGAGTAGTAGCCCTTGATGGCCGGCTGCAGATCCGACAGGTCCAGCTTGTCCACATCGACGAAGGCCTGCGCCGGAATGGCCTGGCCGGAATCGGCCATGAAACCCGAGCCGACGTCATAGATCTGCACCAGCGACGGGGTCTGCTTGGCCTGCACCGCGGCCTTGTACTTGGTGATGGTGTCGTCATAGCTGCCCTGGAAGGTCGCCTTGACGGTGATCTTGCCCGCGTGCGCCGCGTTGAACTTCTCCACCAGCGCGTTCAGCGCGTCGGCGTTGGCGCCCTTCATCGCGTGCCAGAACGACACGGTCACCGGCCCGGAGTTCAGCACGTCGGCGCCGGGGGCGGTGCCCGAGCTCTTGGCGTCCGAGCCCTTGGACGAGCTGCCACACGCCACCGTCAGGGCCAGGGCCAACACCGCCGTCCCGGACCACACTGTCCTGCTCAAGCGATACCTCATTGATGTGCCTTTCAGTGGGAGCTTGGTCAAACCGGGGCGAGGACCCCACCGCGGGGTGAGGGCCCTCAACGGACCGCACCGGCGGTGAGGCCGCGAATCAGGAACCGCTGGCCTAGGGCGACCAGCAGCGCCGTGGGGATCAGCGCCATGCTGACCCCCGCCAGGATCAGGCCAGGGTTGGCCTGCTCGGCGTCGTTGAGGGAGGACAGGCCGATCTGCAGGGTCTGCATCTTCGGTGAGTCGGTCACCAGCAGCGGCCAGAAGAACTGGTTCCACGCGGACAGGAACACGAAGATGGCGACGCTGGCCAGCGCCGGGCGCGACAGCGGCAGCAGGATCTGCAGCAGGAACCGGGCATGGCCGGCGCCGTCGAGCGTCGCGGCGTCGCGCAGCTCGATCGGAAAGCTGCGGAAAGACTGCCGCAGCAGGAAGGTGCCGAACCCACCGGCCAGGAACGGCAGCATCAGCGCCAGGTAGGTGTTGCGCAGCTGGTGCTCGGCCATGAACAGGAAGTTCGGGATGATGATCGCTTCCCACGGCACCATCAGGGTCAGCATGAACAGCGCGAAGAACGCCCGCCGCAACGGCATCGCCAGGAACACGAAGGCATAGGCCGACAGCACGGCGCAGACCACCTGGGCGACGGTGATCGTCACGGCCACCAGGGTGGAGTTGAGGTACTGGCGTCCCAGCGGGATGGCGTGGAAGACGCCGCGGTAGTTGGCGAAGGTCAGGCTGTGCGGGATCAGCGACGGGGGAGCGGAGGCGATGTCGCCGGGCCCCATCACGCTGCCGACCACGGTGTAGTAGACCGGGAACAGCACCACCACGGCCAGCAGCACCAGCGCCACGATCCGGCCCAGCCGGCCAGCCGGCAGGGCGCGCCGCGGCCGCGCCGGGACGGTCCGGCCGCCGGCGGGCGAGGCCGGCCGGCGCTGGGTGACGACGCTCACCGGGCGCACCTGGCTTCCGTTGGGCTCATCGGTAGAACACCTTTCGTTCGAGGACCCCGAACTGGATCGCGGTGACGGCGATGACCACTGCCAGCAGCACGATCGCCTGGGCCGATCCGGTGCCGTAGTCAGAGGCCCCGTTGGCGAAGGCGGTGTGGTAGATCCAGTACACGAGCGTGGTGGTGTGCCCGGTCGGCCCGCCCCTGGTCAGCAGGTGGATCTGGCCGAAGCTTTGCAGCGCCTGGATGGTGTCGACCACGACCAGGAAGAACAGCGTCGGGGTGATCATCGGGATGGTGATCGACCAGGCGATCCGCCAGGTGCCCGCGCCGTCGAGCCGGGCGGCCTCGTACAGCTGATCGTCCACGCCGCCGATCCCGGCCAGCAGCACCAGCATGTTGTAGCCGAGGGTCATCCAGATCGTGGTGATCGCGATGCTGATCAGCGCCGTGCCCGGCTGGGTCAGCCAGTTCACCGGGGCGAAGCCGAGCGAGGTGACCAGGTAGTTGGCGATGCCGATGGCCGGGTTGAACAGGGCGGCGAACACCACCGAAGCCGCCGCCACCGAGTACGCGAACGGCATGGCGAACGCCGAGCGCAGCACCCGCAGGCCGCGCAGCGGGTTCTGCAGCAGCAACGCCACCAGCAGCGCGAGCAGGATGCTGGGCAGCACCGTGAGCAGCACGTACCCGGCGGTCACGCCCAGCACCTGGCCGAATTCCGGGTCGTGCAGGACCGCCTTGAAGTTCGCCAGCCCCACCGAGCGATTGGCCCGCCCGAACAAGTCCTGGCCGGTGGTGCTCAGCTGGAACGTCCTGACCAGCGGCCAGAACAGGAACAGCACGAAGACCGCCAGGGACGGCAGGAGGAGGACCAGGCTCAGGACGCGTTCGCGCCCCACACCGGGCCTGGTGCTCGCCGTGGTGGCCACGCTGCCTCCCCTCGATCGGCCGCACGCTGGCCGTCTCGCAGCGTGGATCGCCCCGCCAGAACGCAAAGCGCCGAAGCAAGGCATTCGGATGCTAACCACGGCAAGCCCCGAATGCGGGCAAGCGGGCGGGTTACGGGCCGAGCAATTTCTGGTGCGCGCCGGATCACTGACCCAGCAGCCAGCCGTCCGGCGCGGCCAGCTTGGCTGCCGCCGGCGGGCCCCACGACCCGGGCGGATAGGGCTTGGGGCGGCCGGGAGCGGCCAGGATGGGCTCGGCCACCTTCCAGACGTGGGCCAGGCCGTCCGGCCGGGTGACCAGCGACCGGTCGCCGCTGAGCACGTCGTGGATCAGCCGGACGTAGGGCGGCAGCGGGGTCGCCCCGTCGATCGCCGACACCGCCACCGAGGCGGTCGCGGCATCCAGGCTCAGCCCGATCCCGGGCGCCTTGGCCACCATCCGGAGCTCGATCCTCCCGCTGCCGTCCAGGTCGAAGCGCAGCACGTTGCCCGGCTGGGGCAGCGCGGTCAGCGGCCCGGCCGGATCGCGCAGGATCAGGCTGACGCTCTGCTGCGTGCGGTGCAGCCGCTTGCCGGTGCGCAGCAGGAACGGCACGCCGCGCCAGCGCGGGGTGTCGACCCAGAGCCGGGCCGCGACGAAGGTCTCGGTCCGGGAGTTGCGGGCGATCCCGGCCAGGTCGCGGTAGCCGTCGAACTGCCCGCGCACCACCTCGGCCGGATCGATCGGCCGGAACCGGGCGATGATCGACTCCCGCGCCGCCTGCAGGTCGGCCGCCCGCAGGCTGGCCGGCGGCTCCATGGCGACCTCGGCCGCGACCTGGAACAGGTGGGTGACCAGCATGTCGAGGATCGCGCCGGTGTGGTCGTAGAAATCGGCCCGATCGGCGACGCCGAGGGTTTCCGGACAGTCGATCTGCACCGCGCGGACGTGCTCGCGGCTCCACATCGCGGCGAAGACCTCGTTGGCGAAGCGCAGGACGTGCAGGTCCTGGG
>Ga0326721_10000272_pt1 | contig 16606 bp, 19 predicted proteins | sample SGPome_FD_203951 | JGI IMG/M metagenome (GOLD analysis project Ga0326721, IMG submission 203951) | Soil microbial communities from Southern Great Plains, Lamont, Oklahoma, United States - SGP_1_2016 | ecosystem: Engineered > Artificial ecosystem > Soil microcosm > Unclassified | place: USA...
AAGTCCGCCTTCGCGGACTCCCAGCCTCGGCATCTCCGCTCGATTCGAGCCAGTAGAATGCCTCCAAGATCGCCTCCCCACTCCGATGCCGAGCCGAACAGCCTCGCGCAGTTTGCGAGGCTTCCCGTGGTTGTTGCTGCGGCTTCAGCCGCCGGTGGGAGGCTTGGGCGTGGGTGGAAGGGCGATTGAAATCGCGGCAACAACGGCCCGAAGTCCGCCTTCGCGGACTCCCCGCTCGGGCATCTCCGCTCGATTCAAACCGGTAGAACGCCTCCAGTCCGGCTCCCCACCTCCGATGCCGAGCCGAACAGCCTCGCGCAGTTTGCGAGGCTTCCCGTGGTTGTTGCTGCGGCTTCAGCCGCCGGTGGGAGGCTTGGGCGCTCCAGCCGCTCTGGCGCGGAGGGATGCAGTCCGCTCGGCCGCGGGGGCGTTGCGGCGGCTGTCCAAAAGCGACCTCAACCGGCCGCAAAGGGTTCGCATTCGTTGACTTCCGGGCGTCTGCGCCGTACGTTCCCGAGACAGATTCCCATCTCCCCATCCCAGCCCCTCGCCCGGACGCCCCGATGAGCGATCAGCCCGGCATTCCCGCGATCACGGTCTTCCCGCCCTTCAATCCCGCGCCGCGCCAGGCCGAGCCCGCTCCCGAGCCCATCCGCGACCAGGCCCCGCCCCCCGCGGAGCCGGAAGCCGCGACCGAGCCCGAGCGCGCCGCCCCGTCGTGGGATGCCGCCGCCCCGTCGTGGGATGCCGCCGCCCCCGCCGCGCCGATGCCGTGGGACTTCGAGGCGCCCGCACCGGAGGCCGGCGCCCCGGCGGACGAGGCGGAGCAGGCGGAGGACAACGACGAGGACCTCCCCTGGCTGGAAGTCCCCGCGCCGCCGCGCGTGCACGAGGCCGGCGAGGCGGAGGAGATCAAGGCCGAGGACGCGCCCAACTGGATGGACTGGGTCCGCACCGACGAGCAGGATGCGGCGCCCGAGGCCGCCACGCCCATCGAGGAGCTGGCCGACGACGCGCAGCCCTGGGCGCCCGAGGTGGAAACCGCCGCCGACGCGTGGCAGCCGCCCGCCGAGGAGTGGAAGGCGCCCGAGAGCGAGGCCGCCGAGGAGCCGTGGCGCGCCCCCGATGCCCCGCAGGCCGCCGCCGACGCCTGGAGCGCGCCCGACTCCCCCGCACAGCCGCTGGTAGATGAGCAGCCCGCGCATCCCGCGGCCGAGGCGGAGTTCGACCTCCCCGAGCCCGAGTTGTACGACCTGCCGGACGTCACGCCGTCCGCCGCTGCGCCCGCCGCGGAAGCGGCCGAGGGGCCGGAGGCCGAGCCCGCGTGGGAGCTCCCCGCTGCGGACGTCACCACCGGCTCGGACGCGCCGCCTGCGTGGGAGTCGTTCGGTGCCCCCTCCGCCGAGGTCGCCGCGGAGGAGGCCTGGACCGCGCCCGAGGGGGTGAACGAGCCCACGCCCCCCGCGCAGCCCGCCGCCGCGCAGGCCCACGTCTCCGGCGCGTTCGGGGAGGTGGCGGAGCGGCTGCAGGCCATCGCCGACCAGCTGCGCAGCGACCCCGCGGGGTTCCTGGCCGGGGCGCAGGGCGGGGGAGACCCGCTCGGCCTGCTGGTCGCCGGCTTCGTGCTGGGCTACAGGGCGCACCACGGCGCCTGACCGGCCCGAATGGCAGACGGCGTCCGCCGGCGCGCCCCGCGCGCCGGCGGACGCCGGCGGTTAAAACCCGGAAACATAACCGCGACGCCCCCGGCGGGGGTTTCAGGACAGCGTGCAGGACAGCCGGGAGAACGTGGCGGGGTCGTTCTTGCCGCCGCCCTCGCTGGTCACGTAGATGCTTCCGTCGGGCGCGAAGCCGATCCCCTCGCCCTGCTTTTCGCCCAGCCCGCGCAGATCCATCCGCCGTGGAGCGGCGGTTCCGGTCCCCACCAGGTCGTTGGCGGGATAGAACACCGCTTCGTGCAGGGTGCGCAGCACGATCCAGCGGCCGTCCGCGCGGGCCGCGGCGCTCGTGATCCTCTGGGGCCGGTCCACCCTGCCCGGCGCCATCTCCCGCACCCGCTCCAGCGTGACCTCCGCGCTCGCGCCCGCCGGCGCCCGGAAGACGGCGATCGGACCGCTCTCCCCCTTCGTGACCAGGTGGATCGCGCCGTTCAGCACGAACATGGCCTCGGCGTCGTGCGCGCCGTCGGGGTAGCGCAGCCGGATGGGCGTGGCCGGCGCCGACGCCGTGGCGCCGGGCGCGGGCTCCGGGATCCGGTACACGGTGACGAACTCGCGCCGCGCCGCGTTGTCGCCGATGTCCGCCACGTAGAGGCAGTCGCCTCCGGCGGGACACGGAGCGAGCGCCACGTCCTCCCAGTCCTCCACGCGGGCGCCGCTCACGACCACGCGGCCCGCCGTGTGGCCCCGGGCGTCGACGGCGTACAGCAGCGGCTCGCCGGAGTCGTTGTGCGTCCAGAAGATGCCGGGATGCTCGCGACTGACCGCCACGCCGCTGCTCTCGCGGATCTCGGCGTCCAGCGGCAGGGGCTCGCCCACGGCGGTGCAGACCGCCGCAAGGCTGTCCGCGCCGGCGGGCCGGGGCGCGGCCCCGTTCCCGGCCGGCACCGACGCCTCGGCGACGGCCGCGGCCGGCGTGGCGTGCGTGTACTTGCCGCGGCTCACGATGGCCAGCAGCGACCCGGTCACCACGAGTGCGACCGCCACGAAGCCGGCCAGCACGTACAGACCTTTCGAATCCACGACTCCGCTCCCCTCGCCGGTGGACAGGCCGGCGCGCCCCGCTGGCCGGGGCCAGTCTCGATTCCGCCAGGATCGCCCGCCACGGAGCCGGATGCGGGATGCTTACCCCGTCCGCAACGCGCGTACCGGGAATCAAGAGTCGGGGGAATCAAGAGCCGAGGGCCCCGCCGGGATCAACTCCGCGGGCTCTCTGCTCGCCGGGCCGCGGCCCGGCAGGGTGGCGATGCAAACGTTGGAGCGGACGCGGCGGTTGACCATTCGCCAGCATTTGCGCTAAATTTGATGGCTTCGCCGCACACCGGCGGATGCGCGCCCCCGTAGCTCAGCCAGGATAGAGCAGCGGTTTCCTAAACCGAAGGTCACAGGTTCAAGTCCTGTCGGGGGCACTCCCGAGACCCGCGCCAAAACGCGCGGGTCTCTTTTTTTCGCATCGAAAGCTCCTCCGCGCCGAGAGACGGCAGTCGAGCCCTCCCACGTCGAGTCATCAAAGTGATTGACCCCCGCATCGTATCCCGACAAGTTGCTGGAATCATGCGGATGTTCGATTGGGGAAATGCGAGGGGGCGAAAATGTCCGAGCAACCACATCGCACCGATCACCTCCATAAGCTCCTGACGCTGTTGATCGGGGTTGTTGCCGCAATCCTGACGGTCACGGTCCCGGAAGTCCGTGGCTTCCTGGGGCTCGATCGGCCGGAGCACGAAGAAACCCGCGACGCCCGGTCCAGCTCGCCCGCACAGAGCCCGGGGGATTCGATGGCCGGCTGGGGGAGCGCCGTGGATGTTGCGGCTCCGGCCGTGGTGAGTGCGGAAACGCTCTCGCAGGTGGTGAACGAGCCGCGGTACGATACCGTCGTCTCGGTAACGCAGACGGTCGACACGACGTGGGCTCAGCCCTGAGCAGCGGCTACTGTCCCCTGTCTCGAACGGCGTCATGGAAGCACACGAAAAGCCCATGAATTCCCCGTGAGGCGCTGGCAGGGGCCAGCGCCTGTCTGAACGATCGCTACGTCGTCACTAATCGAGGCAAGATGAACGGCCGCAGCACGGAATCCCGTGCCGCGGCCGTTCCGCTCCGCCTCCTCGCCCTCGCAGGGCACGTCCTGAAAATCTGATCGACTACCGCGCCGTTCAGGCCACGGCAGCTACGCATCCCAACGTATTTATCACGCCACACACCTCTTCCCGATCATCCTTCCGGAACGTGGATTCGGAATCGTAGCGCACTTCTGGCGACAACGGTTGACACACCCATCCTCTTACGTCTACTATTGCCACTATCTCGCGCGGGACCCGCTTTTTTTTCTGGATAGTGGTGACGATGTACGGGTGAGTTCGCCTTCCTTCATCCCCCGATAACCCGCGAATCGCACGGAGAAGGGAGGATCTGGCGCGCAGAATGGATGGGTGATGGGCACTGCCGGGTGCGGCTGAATGCGTCGCGCTCTGGAACTCCTTGCCTGCATGAGGATACATTATGAGCCATCTTGCGGTACATCATGACGGACGCGGCGCAACACGGCTGTTCCGGATGGCGGGCTTCGCGGCGGCGCTGGGGCTGGCGGCGTGTTCGGACGCGGTAACGAACCCCGTGGTGCGCCCGGGCGGACCCTCGGCCGCCACCGAGGTGACGCTGTCGGAGCTGGACGTGACCACCTGCCAGTACGGGGGCGAGTATCCCAACTGCAAGCCGAAGCCGGTGGACGGCGGCTCGGCCGGGGTGGCGCCCACGCCCAGCAGCGATCCGGCCGCGCCCTCGAGCGGCGGCTCCGGCGGGACCAACCCCCCGCCCGACACCGCGCAGCCGTGCCACACCGGCTATGCCATGCTCGACGACCCGAAGGTGCAGCGGAGGATGAGGGAGCTGTTCGCCCGGTCCAACCCCGACTCGGCGATGTCGCGGCGGCGGGAGCAGGGCGGGTGGCTGGTGCGGCTCGCGGACGGCACCTTCGACGTGACCCCGTTCCCGGCGGACTGGCCGTCCGACCCCTGCCAGATCACGGTCCCGGCGCAGTTCAGCAGCCCGCCCAACACCGTGGGGATGCTGCACTCGCACCCGTACTCGGCCGGCGAGCGGCTCACCAACTGCCCGCGCCAGCCGCTGTGGAACGGGACGTCGGCGGTCCTGAACTACAGCGGCGACACGAGCCTGGCCGACGACGCCACCATGCTCGCGCTGCGCTCGCGGTACCCCTCGCTGATGGGGATCATGATCGACAAGGACCACATCGTGGCGTACAACGGAAACCCGGCCGAGTCCCTGCCCGTCAAGCGCTGCGGCTACTGAAAGGAGGACGCTTCATGCTCAGAACAGCATTCGTGGCGGCGTTGATGGTGGCGGCGGCCGGCCGCGCGGGCGCGCAGTCCAGCTGCCCGCCCGACGACACGGGGAGCCGCGCGCTGGTGGAGCGCTTCTTCACCCGCGACGCCTTCCGCGCCGCGCGCGAGTCGCTCGGCTACACGGCGGCGGTCAGCTCCGGCCAGATCCGCCTGCTGGCCGGCACCGCCGACGAGGTCGTCTGCTCGCGCATCGCCGCGCAGGCGGGCGCATCGGGGGCGCAGGCGGAGTGGCGGTGGACGGCGTACCAGGTCGGCGGCTACTTCTTCGTCGCCTACCGCCATGTGGCCGCCAGCGGGAGCCTGTGGATGGGCTTCACGCCGCTCTACGTCCTGAACGCGAACCTCGCCTTCGTTCGCGCCGAGGCGATGTGACCCGGTGACCCTGCGCGGCGGATGGAGGAAGCGGAACGGGGCGCTCCGGATGACCGGAGCGCCCCGCCGATTCGCCGGAGCCGTGCAGGAGCGCCAGCGGACCTTCTTCCCTATCCCCCTTCCTCACACGTCGGCCGTGCGCCGGAGCACGCCGGGCTCGCGGTCGGAGCGCTCGGCCGCTCTGCGCGGACGATCAGGCACAGTTGTTGGACGGCGGCGGCCCGCAGTTGGGGCCCTGGCAGGTGTCGCACGTCGCCTGATTCGAGGCGTCGCTGTGCGCCAACACGGTGCCGGCGTACTCGCCCGCGGCGGTGGTGCGGAACGACTCCACGCGGATCTCGTCGATGTCCAGCTCGAGCTTGCGCATTGATCCTCCCCTTGTGTGTCCGGCGGGAAACATTCTCTCCTCCGGGCGGAGGAGGACGGGTCAATAAGCGGGCGGGGAGCTCGCGAAGCAAGCCTCACGTCGTCGCGCCGGATGCCTGGCGGAGGCGAGTTCGCTGCATCTCCGCGAGCGACGGCTCTGGCGGCCCCGGAATCGGTGCCGGAGGGCCGTCATTCGCGGGGATGTGCGGTGGGTGGCGGGAACGGGACGGGGCGCTCCGATCACCGGAGCGCCCCGTCGTCTCGCCGAACCTCGCACTAGCCCTTCCTCACCACGTCGGCCGCGCGGCGGAGCGCGTCCAGCTCCTGGTCGGAGCGCTCGTCCCACGACGAGGGAACGGGCTTCAGGCGCCGCTTCTCCGAGCCGCAGTCGAAGCACAGCCACCCGGTCTGGAAATCGCCGGCGACCGCGATCTCGCTTCGCGATACGGACGAAGGGATGACGGCCCAGACGCGCCACGTCACCCCCTCGTCGTCCCTGTATTCCCTCAGCGCCACGTTCCGAGCTCCGTTGCGGGACATGCAGCAGGCGGAGAAATCGCAATTCCGGTTCCAGTTCGGCCAATCGAATATCGTTCGGTTTCAAGCACTTACGCGGGAACGCATCCTGCCTCACGGGCGTCCTGCATTCCAGAATGGAGGAGCTCATCGATGCAGCGGCGCTACCGGGGTCACGATGGTCGGTGGTGGACGGTCGAGGCGGTTTCGCCCGAGGCGGCGGGGCGCGTGCGGGACCGGCGCATGGCCGCGGGATGGCTTTCGTACACGAGCGACTGCGGCGAGTCGGTGTGCGTGGCGCCGATCCCCACGGGGTGGAACAGCTACGACACCGAGCACCTGGAAGCGCTGCGCGCGGCGGGGCGGTCGGCCGGATATTCGGATGCCGAAATCTAGCCCGTTCTCTCGATCCGCAGGATTGCGTCCGCATCGGAGCGGGCCGGGCCCCGCCGGCTTTGCCGTTCGTCGCGCAAGGCCGTAGATTGTGCAGGTTCGCACCCACCACCCAAGCCTGCCCTACACTTCCGGGTACCTCCCCATGGGAGCTGACTACAGCATCGTGCGCGAGCATCGGCTCGTGCACATGACGCTCGCCGGGCGGTTGACGGATTCCGACCTGCTGGCCGTGCAGGCGCGGATGCGGAGCGACAGACTTTTCCGTCCGGACTACTGCCAGGTGGTGGACGCCACCGGGCTGTCGGAGGTCGCGGTGACCCTCGAGGGGCTCTGCGCGACGGCGGCCGGCACGGTGTTCGGGACGGGCTCGCGGCGGGCGATGGTGGCGCCGTCGGACGTGGCCTACGCGATGGGACGGATGTACAAGAAGCTGCGGGGGGACAGCCCGGACCGCTTGGAGGTCTTCAAGGAGTGGGCCGAGGCCGTGGCGTGGCTGGATCTCTCTGGCTGGACCGCGCCGGAACCCGCCCTCGCCCCGAGCCCGCAGACGTAGCGGGTGATCGAAGGATCGCGATGACGCCGCGAAAACGCGCGGGCGAGGCACGCTGCCTCGCCCGCGCTTCGTTCGTGGGATCGACCAGTCCGTCACGCTGTGCCGGTCCCGGTGAGAGCGGAATCGGCGGGATCGTGCGCGGGGAGGTTGAACGACTCGGCGAGGCGGGCGCGGACGCGGCGGAAGGCGGCCAGATTGCGGTCCACGTCGCCGCGCCAGTCGCCCAGCTGCGCCAGCGGATACCAGTTGCAGCCGTCCGCGCCGGGAACGCAGCGGTCGAGGTCGAACGCGAACCCGCCGTCCGGCGCCTCGGCCGCCAGCGCCTCGGTGAACCTCCGGTGCAGCTCGTCGCGGCTGATCGTCTCCCTCTCCATCGTCCCTCCCTGCGGGTTCGATCCCGCGGCGGCACCTCGTAATCACACGATCGTCGCGTCCCCGCGTCCCCGCGCCCTCTCCGGCCGGCCGAGGCCGTCCACCTCTCCCGTACCGGGAGAGGTAGCGGGATTGCCATCCCTGCCGCTCCGAAGCTCGTTCGCTCCCCGCACTTCCGCACTTCCGCACTTCCGCACTTCCGCACTTCCGCCCTTACTTCGCGCGGTTGTTCCCGCGCACGGCCATGGCAGTGAGCACGCGGCGGAACTCGGCGAAGTCGGGGAGGACGCGGAGGCCCGCCTCGCCGATCGACGAGGCCACGGCGCGCGCGCCCGCACCGCCTGCGATCACCGGCACGTGCGGCGGGAGCGCGCGGCGGAGGGCGCGCACCTCGTCCGCGGCCGCCCTGCCGTCGCCCAGGACGATGCTGAGCGCGACCGCCTCGGCGCCCGTCTCCCGCGCCGCGCGCGCCACCTCGTCCGCGGGGAGGTCGGCGCCCAGGTACACCACCCGCCACCCCGCCGACATCGCCGACGCGGCGGCGAGCATGGCGCCCAGCTCGTGCACCTGCCCCGCGGGCGTCGCGACGACGACGACCGGCGCCGCGCCCGCCGCCGGCCCCGCCTCGGCCACGATCCCCAGCACGCGGCGCATCACGGCGCTGGCCAGGTGCTCGTGCGCCACGGTGAGCGAGCCGTCCTCCCACGCGTCGCCCACGGCGCGCAGGAAGGGCGGCGCCACGTCGTCGATGAACGTCTCCGCGCCCCCCAGCACCAGCGCGCGGCGGAGGGCGGCCTCCAGCGCGGGCCCGTCCATCTCCCGCGCCGCCGCCATGGCGATGCGCACGTGCGCCGCCGCCGCCCCGCCGCCCTGCTGCGGCGCGGCGGCGGAGGGCACGGCGCGCTGCGCCTCGTCCTCGCGCACCAGCTGCTCCAGCTCCCTGTCGCTCAGCGCCGCCACGTGCCCGATGCTGCGCCCCGCCGCGGTGGCGCGGCGCAGCAGCCGCAGCCGCTCCACGTCGGCGTCGGAGTACAGGCGCTGTCCGGCGCCCTCGCGGCGTGGCGGGGCCACGGCGCCGTAGCGCTTCTCCCACGCGCGCAGCACGTCGGGGCTGAGCCCCGTGCGCTCGCTCACCACCCGGATGGGGTGCCGCGGCTCGCGGCCGTTCTCCTTGCTGGACATGCGGGAAAGATCCCCGGCTGTACAATCTTTGTCAATGGTTCTGCTGGACGGCGGATGAACGGGACCGCATCGTGCACAGGCGTTTCCGCGGGTGGATGGGGAGACACGCGACCGGAGGGTTGGCAGATGCACTGCGCCAAGGGCGGGCTCATCCTGGTGTCGGGCGGCTGAAAGCGGTCGGACGGTGAGGGCGAAAGGCGGGAGCGGCCACGGCCTCTCCCGCCTTTCGCGCGTCCGCGTCTGCCGATCAATCGTGCATTGCAACGGCCCGGAGAGACGTCATCCTGAGACGTCATCCTGAGTCGAACACCGCGCTGCGCGCGACCACGGAGGATAAAAGGAGATTGGTTGTGAGCGCTAATGCCACAGAATGAGCGGATCAGCCTCGCGCAGTTTGCGAGGCTTCCCGTAGTTGTTGCTGCGACTTCAGTCGCCGGTGACCGGCCGCGCCGGGGACTTTCTATTCAGGCCGGCCACACGATCGTCGCCCCGGCACGAGCGGTTGCAGGCCGAAGGATCTATCAGCAAGGCCGCACGTGCGCTGCGGGTTGCACGATCAATCCCCAGATCCAGCATGGAGCGGTGATCCGGCGCGGGATGTTCCCCCACGCGCCCGTTCGCTAATCTACCGATCGTCCATCACCCCGAACGTTCTTTCGAGACCGGAGACACCGATGCGAGCACCCGCGGTCCGCCGCGCCGCCGCCGCGCTCATCCTGCTGGCCGCCGCCACGCCCTCCGCCGCGCAGCGCACGCGCGGTGGCGCCTATGTTCCGGGCGCGGGCGAGGACTGGCAGCGCCGCCCGCCCGCGCAGGTGGGAATGGACTCGGCCCGGCTGCAGGCGGCCGTCGCCTTCCACCGCGAGCACGAGTCGAAGCTCCCGCGCGACCTGGTGCAGGCGCACTTCCAGACCTTCGGGCGCGAGCCGTTCGGCGACCCCGTGGGCCCGTTCAAGCCGCGCGGCGAGCCGACCGGCATCGTTCTGCGCCACGGCTACATCGTGGCGGAGTGGGGCGATCCGCGGCGCGTGGACATGACGTTCAGCGTCACCAAGAGCTTTCTCTCCACCGTCGTCGGCTTGGCATACGACCGGCGGATGATCCGCTCGCTCGACGACCCCGTCGCCGCGTACATGGCGCCCGTCATCCCGTACGATCCCGCGGGTGCGGCGGCGCGGCCGGTTACCGGGCGGCTGGCGGGGGGCGACGTGCTGGAGCCGTTCGAGACGCCGCACAACCGGCGGTTGACGTGGGACCACATGCTGCGCCAGGTGAGCGACTGGGAGGGGACGCTCTGGGGGAAGCCGGAGTGGGCCGACCGGCCGAGCGGCGAGCCGTCCACCTGGGCCACGCGGGCGCGCAGGGAGCCGGGGACGGCGTACGAGTACAACGACGTGCGGGTGAACGCGCTGGCGCTGGCGGCGCTCCAGGTCTGGCGCCGCCCGCTGCCGCAGGTGCTGCGGGAGATGGTGATGGAGCCCATCGGCGCCAGCAGCACCTGGCGGTGGACGGGCTACGACAACAGCTGGGTGGTGATGGATGGCGAGGCGGTGCAGTCGGTGAGCGGCGGCGGGCACTGGGGCGGGGGAATGTTCATCAGCGCGCGCGACATGGCCAGGTTCGGCCTGCTGACGCTGCGCCGCGGCCGCTGGGGCGACCGCCAGATCCTGTCGGACGAGTGGGTGCGCCGCGCGCTGACGCCCACGCAGGCGCAGCCGACGTACGGCGTGATGAACTGGTTCCTGAACACCGACCGGAAGCTGCTGGCCAGCGCGCCCGCCTCCGCGTTCGTGCACCTGGGCAACGGCACCAACGCCATCTACGTGGACCCCGAGCACGACCTGGTGGTCGTCGTGCGCTGGATCGAGAACGACCAGCTCGACGGCTTCGTGCAGCGCGTGCTGGCGTCCATCACCGACCCGCGGTGACCGCGGGCGGGCCGGCAATCCGGCTGCTCAACGGGTAATGCACCATGCATCCCAGTTGAAGCGTTCGACGTACGCGTACGGGAGCGTCCCGTGGCCCACACCGAACACGCTGTTGGTGCCCCAGACGTGATCCCAGCTGTTCCGCACGATGAAATACCCGCCACCGGCGAACTCAGCGTCATCGGCGAACCCCACCAGTGCGACGGCGTGTCCTGCCGACTCGGGCACTTCGCCGGGAAACGGCAGGGTGATGTTGCCGTACTTCCGAACCACCGGATGCTCGTACCAACTGCGGTAGACGGGGAACCCGACGGACACTAGATGGTCGTCGCGGAGCGCCTGTTTGATGCGTTCCACCGAGCGCGCGGGGAGCTGCAGTACTTCCTGGCACTTCCAGGCCGCAGCTTCGGCTTTGGCCGAGGGAGGAGGCGGGCCCTGGCCGTCGTTGCCCGGGATCTCCTTTCCCCAGTACGGCCAAGTCGCGGCGCTGCACACACCGTCCTCTTTCAGCGCGGGGAAGCTCGCGACCAAGCTGTGCTTCCCGGTGTGCTCCACCATGTTCCAGTACTGAAACTGCTCCGAAAGCCGAAGCGTGGCTTTGGCCGTGCGGCAGAGATGGTGCTCGAGGCATGCGACCGATGCGAAGGCGGTGCACGTACCCCGGTCTTGCTGGTCGCGTACACCCGAAAGGCACGGCGTGATCAAAATGACGGCTTCGGGCGGAAGCGTGGCGGTCGCTGGCGCGCCGAGTTCGTGCCCGTCGGCCGGCGGTGTGCCGGTCGACGACGCGTCCATCTCGTCCCCGGCAACCGGTGGCTCGGGAGAATCGCGCAAGTCAAAGCCGAGCGCGTAGGTATACTGATCGAACCGGTTCCACTCGGTCAGCTCGTCGCCGCCGAACGCCGTCTGCGAAAATGCCTCGCGGAGCGACCGGATCGCCGACCGCGGAAGCTGCAGCTCATCGATGAAGGACGTGCCGAGCCGACGGTCTACGTGCTCCAGTCCCAGCAACTCCTCTACGGTCGTCATCGAGTTGGCGGCCAGGTTGCCGATGGCGTTCGCCGAGAGCTCACCAGCCGCCTGGGACTCGGCAAGCTTGCTGTACAGCTCGGGCACGCCGGTAGCGCGGCGGAGGTCCGGAGATCTGGCGAGATCGATAACCGAGCTGAGCCGGGTGAGCAGGCCTTTGGGCTTTGGGAACAGCTGCACAGGATACGGTGCGACGGCGGGCGAACCGATCACGAAGCCTCCACGGCTGAATGGAAAGCTGATGCACAGCGGGATCGTACTGTCGCGTCAACACATAATACGACAATGCCGCGGCGCCGGGTCCCGGCTTTCAGCGGGCGTTCGGATGAGCGGAGAAGTGCGGGGCCAGGTTGTACTGATCACAAATGCAGGAGCGTGAACATAGCATTGGGCGTTACAGGCAAACACCAATGTAGAATCAAATCCGTCAATGGAACGGTGGTGAGTCGGACTATTCGGTTCTGCTCAGAGCGTTGTTCCTGTGCCTGCAGGGGCATCGTGCCCGGTGCGGAATGGGTAATCGACCGCCGGAGGGTTGAGGATCGCTTCGGACGCTTCATGTCCTAGGACCGTTGCGACAGCACGGGACAGAGCAGTCACGCCGCGGGGGTCGATCGCCAGCAGCCGAGACATTTCGTCGGGAAACGCCTTGGCCGTATGCAGGAATTCCTCGGCCGTGGTGACGGAAAGCCGGTCGCGAAGAGTATTCAGAGTGCGCGTGTCGAACGCGCTGATCTCACGGAGAGGGTAGCCCTGCTTCATCGGCGCCTGCCTCACGGGTCCCGGGTGGTCGTCGGGAGCACTACACCGCAGCGGCGGTGATCGGTCCGGGCGTCGCTTTGCAATATGAGGTCCATCGAGCGGTTCGAGCAAGAAGGACTGTTCATCTTGTTTGGCCGAGCGGAGTGATTTCCTCTCAGGGGACAGCTTCCACTTCCACGGCGGCGATGGGGAGGTCGCGGGCGCGGGCCCAGGCCTCCCATTCGGCGGCGGTGCGGCGCGCGAAGACGGGCTCGAGCGAGGGGCGGTCGAGGGCGACGTACAGCTCGGCCGCCAGCCGCTGCACGAACCGCGGCTCCAGCGCGGCGATGGCGATCCAGCCGTCCTTCGCGCGGTAGAGGCCATACAGCGGCAAGCCGCCGCCCAGCACGCCGCCGGGTGTGGTGAGGCCGTGCCGCAGCGGCGCCGCGAGCTCCCCGGCGACCGACGCGAGCGCCACCGTGGCCTGCCGCCCGGCGCCGTCCTGGCCGCGCGCGAGCAGGAGCGCGAGGGCGGTGCCGACCGCGCGCTCGGCGGCGGCGAGGTCGGCCATCAGCGTGCGCGGCAGCTCCGGCGGGGTAACGAGGCCCGCGGCGGCGGCGTAGGTCAGGTCGTGGCCGGGGCGATCGTCGTCCGGCGGCGCGTAGCCGGTGATGGCGAGGTGGCAGAGCCGCGGGTGGCGCGCGCGCAGCATCTCCCATCCCAGCCCCAGCCGCTCCAGCGCCGCCGGCCGCGTCGCAGTGACGAGCAGGTCCGTGTCCGCGAGCAGCGTGTCGAGCTCCTGGCGCGCGTCCGGCTCCTTCAGGTCGAGCGTGACGGTCCGCTGGCCGTCCGCCAGCTCGCGGTACCACGCGGGGGCGAAGCCGGCGAGCGGATCGCCGGAGGGCGGCTCCACCTTCGTCACCGCCGCGCCCAGGGCGTGCAGGCGCGCGCACGCCAGCGGGCCCGGCAGGTTCACCGCCAGTGTCACCACGCGCACGCCGTCCAGCGGCCGAAGCGCCACGTCGCTCATCATCCACCGTCCGGAAGAGAAGGAGCGGTAATGATGCGCGCCGTGGCGCTCGTTGTCACGCCGGCGGGCGGCAGAAATCAGTTTCCGGTCGCCTGCTTGATGTTGTTCTGCTCGTTGGACTCGGGGATGGCGCCGGTGCCGTCCACCCGCACGGTGATGGTCACCCCGGCCAGCGGCTTGCCCACGGGAATGATCACCGACTTGATCTCGCCCGGGGCGAGCGCGGGCTCGGCGTAGTTGTGCACGATGTTGATCGGCGCGCCGACGACGACGCTGACGAAGCCGGCGGGCGCGGGCGCCGTCCCGCGATTGCCGATGCGGATGGTGACCTGCTGTCCCGAGCCGACCAGCGCCATCGGCACCAGGTCCGGAAGCGGCGGGCGGTTGGGCGCGGCGGCGGCGAGGAGCGGGAGCGCGGCGAGGAACGCGAGGCGGGACTTCATGCTGGCGGGTCTCCGGGAGAAATGGGGACGGGAAGCGCGGCGGGATTCGTCTTCGCGCCCGCCGCCGGGGCAAGCGGCGCGCCGGGTGCGAGGGAGATGTGCAAACGTGTTGCAGTACCACGCGTTTCGCGCTTTCTGGCCTCCCGCGATGCAGTCCTGTTGGGACGGCGATGCCTCGCCCGCCGGGGCGAGCGCGTCTCAACCGCGGCGGCGGGCGCTCACGGCGACCGGGAATGGCCCGCCGGTGCATCACCGAAAGCAGGAGGGAGATTGGCGGTTCGGGACTTCGACGTGGTGGTGATCGGGGGAGGGCAGGCGGGGCTGGCGATGGGATACTACCTGCGCCGGTCGCCGCTGCGCTGGACGATCCTGGACGCGCAGGACGAGCCGGGCGGCGCGTGGCGGCACACGTGGCGCTCGCTGCGGCTGTTCTCGCCGGCGCGCTTCAGCTCGCTCCCCGGCTGGATGTTTCCCGGCGGCGACGCGTACCCGTCGCGCGACGACGCCATCGAATACCTGGCGCAGTACGAGCAGCGGTACGCGCTCCCCATCCTGCGCCCGGTGCGGGTGGACACCGTGCGGCGGGAGGGCGGGGGATTTCGCATCGACGCGGACGTGGGCGCCTTCACCGCGCGGGCGGTGGTGAGCGCGACGGGGACGTGGGCGGCGCCACACATCCCCATCTACCCCGGCCGCGAGGCGTTCGAGGGGATGCAGATCCATTCCGCGGACTACGAATCTCCCGCTCCGTTCGCGGGGAAGCGCGTGCTGGTGGTAGGCGGCGGCAACTCGGGGGCGCAGATCCTGGCGGAGGTTTCGCAGGTGGCGGACGCGACCTGGGTGGCGCTGCATCCCCCGTCGTTCCTGCCCGACGAGGTCGACGGGCGCTACCTGTTCGACCATGCGACCGCGCTGTACCGGGCGAAGCAGGAGGGACGCGAGCCGCCTCCGCAGGCCGACCTGGGCGACATCGTGATGGTGCCGCCCGTTGTCGAGGCGCGAGGGCGCGGCGTGCTGGTGGCGGTGCCGCCGTTCACCCGCTTCACGGCGACGGGGGTGGTGTGGCCGGACGGCGCGGAGGAGCGCATCGACGCGGTGGTGTGGTGCACCGGCTTCCGCTCCGCGCTCGGGCACCTGCGCCCGCTGGGCGTGATCGAACCCGGCGGCCGCGTGCGCACCGACGGCGCGCGCTCCGTCGCCGAGCCCATGCTGTGGCTGGTGGGCTACGGCAACTGGACCGGCTTCGCCAGCGCGACGATGATCGGCGTGGGCCGCAGCGCGCGAGAGACGGCGCGGCAGATCGAGGCCGCGCTCGGCGGCGTGAATCCCTGACGGAGTGTGGGAGATGGATCCTTCTTCACCGACGAGGCTCGCGCCTGGCGGCCGGCTTCCGGAGCTGGCGATGACGTCGGCGGCGGGCGGGCCGGTGCGGCTCAATCCCCCGGGCCGGCAGAATCCCGTCATCGTCTCCCTCCACCCCCGTTGCGGCGAGTGCCGCGCCTGGCTCCGCCGCCTCGCGGATACGATCGTGGAGCTGCGCGAGTGGGACGCGCACGTGGTGGCCGTCGCGGCGACGCAGGAAGACGCGGTCTCGCTCGCCGCCGATCTCCCGTTCCCGGTCGCCGCCGACGCGGAGGGCGGGTTCGCGGCGCGCACGGGCGTCGCGGGCGCGGGCGTCGTGATCGCCGACCAGTGGGGCGAGGTCCACCACGTCGCCGGGGGCGGAGACGGACACGACCTCCCCGGCCCGGCGGAGATCGTGGATTGGGTGCGGTTCCTCGCCATCCAGTGCCCCGAATGCCAGGGCGAGGCGCTGTAGGCCCGGGACTGGCCAATCCGCGTGGACGCCGGAGTGCGAGTCCGCGAAGGCGGACTTCGGGCCGTTGTTGCCGCGATTTCAATCGCCTTCCCCGCCCGCGGACACACGAAAAGCGCGGCGGGCCGCACCGGATGCGGCCCGCCGCGCTGCTTCGTCCAGCGGCCGTCAGAAGTTGCCGGCGCGCGCGTTGTTGGTCTCGTTGGACTCGGTGACGATGTGCGTGACGTCGTCGCGGACGGTGTAGTGCACGCCCGCCAGCGGCTTGTTCACGTGGATGGTCACGGACCTCCACTGGCCGGCCGGGATGGCGGGCTGGTCGTAGCTGTGGGCCGTGCCGATCGGCGTGCCGAGCGAGAGGTTGACCTTGCAGGCCGCGGCCGGCGCGTTCCCCTGGTTGTGCACGCGGATGGTGACGATGCCGTTGGAGGCGACCACCGCCCCCACGATCAGGTCCGGCCGGGGCGGCGGAGCGGCGGCCGCGGCGATGGACATGGCGGCGCAGAAGGCGAGGAAAGCGAGGCGGTACTTCATTTCAGGAACTCCGGGAGGAGAGGGTTCGCGAGGGGATGGTTCAACGTCCGCGCGGGACCAGAAGGGCAACCGTCGCGCCGTATCTCCATCCTCCCTGCAAGTCGTTGGCGCGGTGGGGTTTGGCTCCGACGACGAGCGCGATGCATCTCCCTGCTTCCGGGGCGCGGTTTTGACCGGGGGGACCAGCCCGCCCCCGCACAAAAAATCGTGAAGCGGGGGGGCGGGGGGGTGGGGGAGTAAAGCGGGGA
>Ga0326721_10000273_pt1 | contig 16574 bp, 18 predicted proteins | sample SGPome_FD_203951 | JGI IMG/M metagenome (GOLD analysis project Ga0326721, IMG submission 203951) | Soil microbial communities from Southern Great Plains, Lamont, Oklahoma, United States - SGP_1_2016 | ecosystem: Engineered > Artificial ecosystem > Soil microcosm > Unclassified | place: USA...
CAGCAGGTTGAAGTGCTGGAAGATCATGCCGACCCGGCGGCGCAAGGACCTCAGCCCTTCCACGCCCAAGGCCGCCACGTCGTCGCCGTCAACGATCACCTTGCCGCCCGACGGCGTCTCCAGGCCGTTGATCAGCCGGATCAGGGTGGACTTGCCCGCCCCCGAGGCCCCAATCACCCCGAACACCTCGCCCGGCGCGACCGATAGGCTGACCCCCGCCAGGGCGGCGCGGTCGCCCGCCTGCCCGCCAGGCCCGGCATAGGTCTTGGAGACGTCTTCGAAGGTGATCACGGCGCGGCCTTGAGCGGAGGGTCGGTCGGCGCGAACGCCGCGAGCCGCACGATTTAGGCGCTGCCGGGCCAAAGGTGAAGCCGGACCGCCCGTTTTCAGCCCGCGCGACGCTCGCGTTCGTCCAGCGCCTGGCCAATTCCGCCGATCAGGTCGGCCGCGGTGACCGGCTTGGCCAGGTGCAGGTCGGCGCCGGCCAGCAGGGCGTCCTGGCGGTGATGGGCCATGGCGTTGGCGCTGAGCATGATGATCGGGATCGGTGCGCCCGCGGGGTCATGCTGTTCCAGCCGCCGGATGGCCCGGGTGGCGGCCAGGCCGTCCATGACCGGCATCTGCATGTCCATCAGCACCAGGTCATAGCCGCCCGTCCTGAACGCTTCGACGGCAAGGGCGCCGTTGTCGACGACAGTGACCTCGACCCCATGCGGCTCCAGGATTAGCTGCACGACCTTCTGGTTGACAGGGTGGTCCTCGGCCAGCAGCACGCGGAGCCCCTCGGGCCTGGCGGCCGGCGCCGGGCCGGCCCCGGCTTCGCCGGCCAGGGCGAGGTCCGCGGCCTCGATCCGCTGCAGCGGCAGAACCACCCGGAACAGGCTGCCGCTCCCCGGCCGCGACCGGGCCGAGATCTCGCCGCCCATCATCTCGACCAGGGTCCTGCTGATCGCCAGGCCCAGGCCCGTGCCGCCGAAGCGCCGGGTGATCGTCGAGTCGGCTTGGCTGAAGCGCTGGAAGATCATCTCGCCCTGCGCCGCGTCGAAGCCGACGCCCGTGTCCTCGACCTCCAGGACCAGGCGTACGCCCGTCTGGCCGTCGACCGTCTGGTCCCCCTCGGCCTCGACCTCGATCCGGGCGACGATCTCGCCCCGGTCGGTGAACTTCAGGGCGTTGGACAGCAGGTTGCCGAGCACCTGGCCGATGCGGACGCTGTCGCCCAGGAAGGTCCCGCGGGCGTCCTCACCGCGCTCGATCCGGAAGGCCAGGCCCTTGTCCTCGGCGCGCAGGCGGGTGACGTCCAGCGGGCCGTCGATGGCGGCGTCGAGGTCGAAAACGCCGGTCTCGATGGTCATCTGGCCCGCCTCGATCTTGGAGACGTCGAGGATGTCGGAGACCAGGCGCTCCAGCGTGGCGCCGGAGCAGCGGATCAGGTCGACCATCTCGCGCTGGGCGGGGGTCAGCGGCGTGTCGCTCAGCGTCGCGGCGATGCCGATGACGCCGTTCAGCGGCGTGCGGATCTCATGGCTCATATTGGCCAGGAAGTCGCTCTTGGCCTGGTTGGCGGCTTCGGCGGCGCGGCGGGCCGCGGCCATCTCGGCCTCGTCGCGCAACCGCTCGGTGACGTCGCGGGCCACGCCGAAGATCAGCTCGCCCGACCGCCGCGCGCGCCATTCCAGCTGGCGATACTCGCCATCGCGGCGGCGATAGCGGTTCACGAATCCGGCCACCTCCCCCGAGTCGTTGGCCAGGGCCATGTGCGCCTGGGTGGCGGCGACGTCGTCGGGATGCAACAGGGGCAGCAGCGGCGCGCCCAGCAGTTCCTCGACCGAATAGCCCAGCACCGTCTCCCAGGCCCGACTCAGCTTGACGAACCGTCCCTCCAGGTCGCGGATGCACAGCATGTCCAGCGACACCTCGAAGAACGTCGTGAGGTTGCTGGCCGTCTCCAGGGCGCTCTGGGCGGCGCGCAGGGCGCGGGCCTCGCTGGCGATCAGAGTGTCCTCGGCCCGCTGACGGTCGATGGCGATGGCGGCCAGTTCCGCCGCCGCCTCGATGAACGCTATGTCGTCCTCGCTCGGCCTGGCCAACTGGCGGTGATAGAGGGCGAAGGTGCCGACCACCTTGCCGCTGGCGCTGCGGATCGGCTCGGACCAGCAGGCGGCGACGCCGGCCTCGGCGGCCAGCGCCTTGTAGTCAAGCCACAGGGGATCGGTCTGGATATCCTCGACGATCACCCGGCGCCCCGTGAAGGCGGCCGTGCCGCACGAACCGGCCGACGGGCCGATCTGCACGCCGTGAATGGCCTGGTTATAGAAATCGGGAAGACCGGGGGCCGCGCCGACCAGCAGGTGCTCGCCCTCGGCGTCCAGCAGCAGGATGCTGCAGACGGTGCTCGGGTCCTCGGCCTCCACCGCCTGGACGATCGCCAGCAGCGCCGTGCCCAGCGAATTGCCGCCCGCGATCAGGGTCATGGTGCGGCGGAAGGCGCGGTGCGCGGAGGTCAGCCTCATGGTCCGCAGCGGCTCCAGGAACGACAGGACACTGGCCTAGCATCACCACAAAACCTTGGCGTTAACTCCCCGCCGCGGTCGCCGCGGCATTGTGTAGCAGCGTGACCATCTAGGGACGCACGACGACCGCCCCGCCCTTCATCACGAACACTGGCTCCTCCAGCGTCGTGATGTCCTCCAGCGGGTCGCCGAACACCCCGATCAGGTCGCCGTAGCGACCGACGGCCACCTGGCCGACGTCCTTGTCGCGGCCCAAGGCCTGGGCCGCGGTCAGGGTCGCGGCCTGGATCGCCTGCAGCGGCGTCGCGCCGTAGCGGACCATGACCGCGAACTGCTTGCCGTTGGTCCCGTGCGGATAGACCCCGGCGTCGGTGCCGTAGATCATCTTCACCCCGGCCTTCAGGGCCTTGCGGAAGTTCTCGCGCTGCACCTCGCCGATGTCGCGGTCCTTGCGCAGGTTGTCCTCCAGCACGCCGTTCCGGGCGCCCTCGGCCTGGGTGTAGTCGGTGTTGTAGATGTCCATCGAGAAGTAGGCGCCCTTCTGGACCGCCAGCTTGATCCCCTCGTCGTCGACCAGGCTGGCGTGCTCGATGGTGTCGACCCCGGCGCGGATGGCGTCCTTGATCCCGGCCGCGCCGTGGGCGTGGGCGGCGACCTTCAGCCCGGCCATGTGGGCCTCGTCGACGATCGCCTGCATCTCGGCCAGGGTCAGCTGCTGCTGGCCCGGCTCGTCGCCGTGCGAGAACACCCCGCCCGTCGCGCAGATCTTGATCACCTGGGCGCCGTACTTCTTCAGCGTGCGCACCACCTTGCGGCCCTCGTCGGGGCTGTCGACGTTGTAGGGGCTCTTCTGGTCCATCGACGGCGGGAAGAAGGTCTGGTCGCAGTGGCCGCCCGTCGCGCCGATGGCGTAGGTGGCGGTGACGATGCGCGGGCCGGGCACGTAGCCCTCGTCGATCGCCTCGCGCAGACCCACGTCGTCGAAGTTTTCCGACCCGACATTGCGCACGGTCGTGAAGCCGGCCTCCAGCGTGCGCTTGGCGTTGGCGGTCTGGACCACGCTCCAGAAGGCGTCGCTGTACTGCAGGCCGTTGTAGCCGCCGATCTCGGCGACGCTGTCCAGGTGCACGTGCATGTCGATCAGGCCCGGCAGCAGGGTGGCGTCGGGCAGGTCGACCACCGTGGCCCCGGCCGGGACCGCGTCGCCCGCCTTGCCCACCGCCGAGATCCGCCCGTCGATGATCACCACCTGCGGCCGGTCGACATACTTGCCGGTGGCCACGTCCAGCAGCCGGGCGGCGCGCACCACCTCGACCTCGGCGGCCTCGGCCGCGGCCGGGACCAGGGGCGCGGCGCAGGCCGTCGCCACGAAAGCCAGAGCGGCCAGTTCACGCTGCATGATCACCTTTCCCCGTCCTCGAACGATCGAGGATGGCGACGCTATCATGCGTCGGCCGCGCGTCGAGCCGTAACGGCCGCGTTTACCTCCGGCGCCGCGAAGGCGGGCGCCTCGGTCGGTGGCTAGCGGTCTTTCTCGTCGCCCTGCACCCCGGCGGACCGGGTCACGCGCTCGGCCATGGCGGTGGCGCCGGCGTCGTCGGCGGCGATGTCGCCCTGGTCGTCCAGCTTGGGCTTGGGATCGGCCTTGAGCGCCTCGTCCAGGTCGTCGGTCTTCTTGTCGGTCATGGGGATCCTCCTGCGTGGAGAAGCCCCCACGTGCGACGGCGTTCCGACCGCCCGCCCGACATCAGGCGCCTCGACGCCGGAATCGACCTGCTGTAGGGGTCGTCGGACCCGTGCGGGCGTGGCGAAACTGGTAGACGCAACAGACTTAAAATCTGTCAGCCGCAAGGCTATGCCGGTTCGATCCCGGCCGCCCGCACCATCAGGCCTTCCGGGCCTTCCATCGCCCCCATCCCGCCTGGACCACGCCGACCGCGAACGCCGCCAGCTGGGCGTCGCTCCAGAGGTAGTAGGCCGAGAAGAAGCCCCACTGCATCAGGGTGTGGTCGATCAGGAAGGCCACGTGGGTCAGCACCACCAGCAGCTGGAAGGCGGTCATGAACAGGATCCAGACCCGGCGCTCGAACGAGCACAGTCCGATCAGGACCAGCAGGTAGACGATGTCGACCGTGAAGATCCCCCACTGCACCGCGGCGGGGTCGGGGGACTGGACGGCGGCGGAGAGGAACCAGGCCACGACGGTGACCACGGCCAGGCCGCGCTCCAGGCGTCGGCCGACCAGCAGGGCCAGGGCGCAGACCGCCAGCATGACCATGGCGGCGATCTGGGTCGGCAGGATCGAGAAGAAGTTCGAAAAGAAAAACATGCCGCCCCCGCGCCAGGAGCGACATGTGTCTCACGAATCGCGGCTGGGCCAAGGCCTCCGACGGCGGCTCAGGCGCTCTTGACCTCGTGCAGGTGGCCGGTGCGCGGCACGTCGCCGGCCTTGTCACCGCCGCCGACCAGGGTGATCCGGCGCAGCCCGACCTGGTCCTTGGCTTCCGCCAGCGCCTCGTGGGCGGCGATCAGCGAGCGGCGGGCGCTGGCCATGCCCGAGGCGGCTTCCAGCACGCGGTCGACGGCCTGCTGGCCGACGCGGGCGGCCAGGCCCGCCTCCAGGCGGGCCCGCGGCATGGCCGCGATCAGGTCGCCCATCAGGGCCAGGGTGGTGTCCACGGCCTCCTCGGTGGTGAACAGGTGGTTGGCCAATCGCTCGGCGACGATGCGGCGTTTCATGTGATGGTGCTCCCCCAGCGCCCGAGGGCGCGTTGCTGATGACGGACGCCCCGGCGCCCGTCGCAGGATTTCAGCCCCGAGGGTTCAGCCGTGGCGCAGGACTTGGAAGAAATGGGCGACTTGCCGGGTCCCCAGGAGGCCGCCGATCAGCAGGCTGCAGGCGGCGGCGATGGCGAGGACGAACAGCAGGCGAACGGCGGGGCTCAGGACATGGTCGTACCCTCCGCCCAGGCTTCGTGCCACTTCGTGTGAAAGGCCTCGTCCAGCAACGTGGCCGTGATGATCAGGATCTCGCGCAGCACCATCTCCGGCGGCTTGGGGCCCGCCTCCTTGCGGACCGCCGAGATCAGGTCCCGGACCATCGGCGACAGGGCGTCCGGGGCCAGGTCCTGCAGCTGGCGCTCCAGCTCCGTCCAGGCGAAGCCCGGCATCGGCGGCCGGTTCGCCAGCCGCGGCCAGTCGTGCTCGAACTGGGCCGCCGCCTCGCGGACCTGCAGCGCCCGGCGCACCAGCAGACCCAGGCGGGTCGCCCCCAGGCTGGTCACCTCGTTGTCGTTCACCACGCTCATGTTCACGGTCTTGGTCCGTCTCTCGGAATGTCGAGACGGCATCGGACGGCTTTGGCGGGACCAGCGACAGTCCCATTGAATCGCTGTGGGATTCAGTCCCATAGCCGGGAGGGCCGCCGTTCGGGGTCGCGCGGGCGGCGGAAGGCGGGGCGGGGTCGTGGGCGGTCAGCACCCGGGCCGCGGCGCGCCGGCCGCTGACGCCCAGCTTGCGGCAGGCGCTTTCGACCAGGGCGTCGGCGCGCGACTTGGAAACCCCCATCAGCGGGCCGATTTCTTTGGACAACCTGTGTTCGGCCACCCAGCGCAGGGCTTCCCGCTCTCGTTGAGTGAGCAGCTGAATATTGGGCGCCGGAGGGGTCGAAGGCCTGTCCATCACGCTCGAAAACGTTTGTCGCCGGCGCCCGACGCGCCGCATACGGTGCAAGAATGCATTGCGGTCGGCCAAGGCCAAGCCGATAGTTCTGAAATCGCCATTTCAGCGGGGGACGGCTTTTGGAAACGCCGACGGGTCCAGATCCTATCGACGTCGCGGTGGGCACCCGCATCCGGGTTCAGCGACGCCACATGAAGATCAGCCAGGATGAACTGGCCCAGGTGCTGGGACTGACCTTCCAGCAGGTTCAGAAATACGAGCGGGGCACCAACCGGGTCTCGGCCTCGATGCTGGTGCGCATCGCCGCCAAGCTGCAGACCACGGTCGGCAGCCTGGTGGGCGAGGACGTGGTGGCCGAGCAGGACGTGGCCATGCTGACGGCCCTGTCGACCCCCGGCGCCATCGACCTGCTGCGCGCCTATGGCCAGGCCACGCCCAAGGGCCGCAAGGCGATCCTCAACGTCGCCAGGACCCTGGTCGAGCCGGACGAGACGGCCGACGTGGCCTGAAGGTGACACGTCTCGACAGCTCTACCGGAAAGCTCTTGCTTGGCCTCTGACATCTACTGGATCGCACATGATGGCGCGCCTCGGCTGGCCATTATGGCCCGCCCTCGTGCCGGTGACTGGCTTGAAGACGAGGTCTCGCACTGGCGCGACGAAGGCGTCTCCGTGGTCGTAAGCCTGCTGGAACTCCATGAAACGAACGAGTTGGGCCTGGAAGCGGAACAGGCCGCCTGCGAAAACCTTGGACTACGTTTCTGGACGTTCCCTATTCCGGATCGCGGTGCGCCCACTGATTTCGATGTCGCGCGAAAATTCGCCGAAGCCATCGCCCAGCATAACGGCGCTGTGGCCATTCACTGCCGAGCCGGCATCGGACGGTCATCCCTGATCGCCGCGCTGGTGCTGGTAGTGCTCGGCTTGCATGCGACCGACGCCTTCACACGCATCGCCGAAGCCCGCCGACTCGCCGTACCCGACACCGACGATCAGCGTCGCTGGGTCGAGGCTTTCGAAGCGCGCTTGCGGGCCTAGGCTGCCCCAGCCACCCGCTCGATCCCCTTGACGCCAACACTTTCCAGCGCGGCCACCAACTCCTCGACCGCCACATCGACCTCGGCCGGATCGCGGCCGCGGATCACCAAGCTGGCGCCGTAGACGTCGGGCGGGGCGAAGAACGGATAGCTGCCGATCGACAGGTCCGGATGGGCCTTGGCCACCGCCTCCAGCGGCGCGGCGATCGTGCCCTCGCCGGTGCCGGTGACGCGGACGGTCTTGCTGATCACCACCGCCCCGGTGCGCAGGCGCGGGCCGACGTCGTCGAGCATGCCGCGCATGATCGCCGGCACCCCGGCCAGCACGAAGACATTGCCGATCTGAAAGCCCGGCGGCCCCTGCACGGGGTTCTTCACCAGAGTCCCGCCCTCGGGCACGTGGGCCATGCGCCGGCGGGCGGCGTTGGGCTCGCCCCAGCGCTCGCGCAGCATGGCCATGATCTCGGGATGCTCGGGCGCAGCGACGCCGAACGCCTTGGCCACCGAATCGGCGGTGATGTCGTCATGGGTGGGGCCGATGCCGCCGGTGGTGACGACATAGTCGTACTTGGTTCTCAGCGCGTTGACCGCGTCGACGATCTCCTGCTCGACGTCGGGCACCACCCGCGCCTCGCACAGGTCGACGCCATAGGTGGCCAGGTACTTGGCGATGGCGTTGAGGTTCACGTCCTGGGTGCGGCCCGACAGGATCTCGTCGCCGATGATCAGGACGGCCGCCGTCACGCGCTCGCCACTCTTGGCCTGGGTGGTGGTCATGGCCGTGATCCCCTACATCCGCACATCTTTGCCGTCCGACTTAAGGCCCCCATGCTTCTCCCGCAACCAATGGCGCGCGGCGTCATCGTCCAGCGCTACAAGCGCTTCTTCGTCGACATGGTGCTGGACGACGGACGCGAGATCACCGCGCACTGCCCCAATCCCGGCGCCATGCTGGGCCTGAGGGATCCCGGCCTGGCCGCCTGGGTGTCCTGGTCCGGCGATCCGAAGCGCAAGCTGGCCTGGACGCTGCAACTGGTGGAAGCGGATGGCGGGCTGGTGGGCGTCAACACCATGAACCCCAACCGCCTTGTCGCCGAGGCCCTGGCGGCGGACGCCATCCCGGAACTGGCCGGCTACACGACCATTCGCCCCGAGGTGAAGTACAGCGAGGCCAGCCGGGTCGACTTCCTGCTGACCCACCCTGACCGGCCGGCCTGCTGGCTGGAGGTCAAGAACTGCCACTACCGCCGCGACGGGACCCTGGCCGAGTTCCCCGACTGCGTGGCCGCCCGCAGCGCCAAGCACCTGAAGGACCTGGCCGCCGAGGTCGCCAAGGGCGCGCGAGCCGTGCAGCTGTTCGTGATCCAGCGCACCGACTGCGACAGCTTCGCCGCCTGCGGGGACCTGGATCCGGTCTACGCCAGAGGCCTGAGAGACGCGGCGGAGGCGGGCGTTGAAGTTCTGTGCTATCGTTGCGACATAAGCCCTGACGAAATCCGTATTTCCCGGCGCATTCCCTGGCGGGACGCGCCGGCAGCCAAAACATCTTGAGTGACCACCGCCATGACCCTTGAAGACACGGCCGAGATCGAAGCCGAGACCCGCACCGGCGCGATCAAGATCCACAAGCCCGCCGATTTCGAGGGCATGCGCCGCGCCGGCAAGCTGGCGGCCGAGTGCCTGGACATGCTGATCCCGCACGTCCAGCCGGGCGTGTCGTCGGACCACCTGGACGCCCTGGCCCGCGAGTTCATCCTCGACCACGGCGCCCTGCCCGCCTGCCTGTTCTATCGCGGCTATCCCAAGACGGTCTGCATCTCGCGCAACCACGTGGTCTGCCATGGCATTCCCGGCGAGTGGGCGCTGCGCGAGGGCGACATCGTCAATATCGACGTCACCGTGATCGTCGACGGCTGGCACGGCGACACCTCGCGGATGTATGGCGTCGGCGAGGTGGGCCCCCGCGCCCGCCGCCTGGTCGAGATCACCTACGAGGGCATGAAGCGCGGCCTGGACGCGGTGAAGCCGGGCGCGACCCTGGGCGACATCGGCTACGCCATCCAGTCCTATGTCGAGGCCCAGCGCTGCAGCGTGGTGCGCGACTTCTGCGGCCACGGCCTGGGCAAGGTGTTCCACGACGCGCCCAACATCCTGCACTTCGGCCGCCCCGGCCAGGGCGCGGTGCTGAAGCCGGGCATGTTCTTCACCGTCGAGCCGATGGTGAACCTGGGCAAGCCGGCCGTGAAGGTGCTGGGCGACGGTTGGACGGCCGTGACCCGCGACAAGTCGCTGTCGGCTCAGTGCGAGCACTCGATCGGCGTGACCGAAGACGGCTACGAGGTGTTCACCGCCTCGCCGGCCGGCCTGTTCCAGCCGGCGATCCTGGGCGGCTGAAGGCTCCCCTTTTGGGGGAGCTGTCGCGAAGCGATCGAGGGGGTCTCGACAACCCTCAATTGATCTGACCTAATTCGCTCTCGCAAGGCGGGGGTGCGATGGTCAGCGGCAGATCACTGAAGGCGACCCCGCCGGGCGTGGCCGACGCCGCCCCGGTCGACCCGCCGGCCAGGAGCCCGGCCGCCCACCAGCTTGGCCATCGCGAGCGCCTGCGCGAGCGGGCCAAGGCCGGCGGACTGGCGGCCCTGCCCGACTACGAACTGCTGGAGCTGTACCTGTTCCGCACCTTCGCACGCGGCGACGTCAAGCCGAAGGCCAAGGCGCTGCTGGCCCGGTTCGGCTCGTTCGGGGCGACGATCTCGGCCTCGATCGAGGAGCTGAAGACCGTGCCCGGCGTCGGCGAGACCGCCGCGATCGACCTGAAGCTGCTGCACGAGGCCGCCCTGCGGGCCGGCCGCGACAAGATCGCCAAGCGGACGGTGATCTCGTCCTGGACGGCGCTGCTGGGCTATGTCCGCGTCGCCCTGGCCAACGAGCCGCGCGAGCAGTTCCGCGTGCTGTTCCTCGACAACAAGAACCAGCTGATCGCCGACGAGGTGATGAACCACGGCACGGTCGACCATGCCCCGGTCTATCCCCGCGAGGTGATGCGCCGGGCGCTGGAGCTGTCGAGCAGCAACATCATCCTGCTGCACAACCATCCCAGCGGCGACCCCACCCCGTCGCGCCCCGACATCGAAATGACCAAGCAGATCGTCGAGGCGGGCAAGGCGCTGAAGATCAATGTCCACGACCACCTGGTGGTCGGCCGCGACGGCGTGGCCAGCTTCAAGGCGCTGGGACTGTTCTGAGCGAGCGGCGCATCGATACAACCTGCTTTTGCATTTTCGATCGCCGGCTATAGTCGACCTCGGCCGGGGGGCTTTCGGAGGATTGCGATGAACCGGCGTTTTCTCCTCGCCTCGGCCTTGGGCCTGCTGATCCCCGGCATCGGCCTGGCCCAGTCGAACGAACCGCACGGCCGCCCCGGCGGCGGACAAGGCGGAGGACGACCTCCCGGCTCCGGCGGCGGTCCCGGTGGCGGACAGGGTGGCGGACGCCCGCCCTCGGGATCGGGCCCGCCGCCAAGACCCAACCCCGGCGGTCCGCCGCCTCGGCCCACGCCGAAGCCGCCGCCCCGTCCGCCGGGCGGCCATCGTCCGCCGCCGCCGCGTCCCGGCCGGCCGCCGCCCCTGGGACCGCACCGCCCCGGCTCGGGCCGTCCCCCCGGCTTCCGGCCGATCCGCGGACCGCGCTGGCGCTATCCGCGCGGCTATCGCTATAGGCGCTGGACCATCGGCCTGATGCTGCCGTCGCTGTTCCTGACGCCGGGCTACTACTACGAAGACTACTGGCGCATGGGGCTGGAAGGTCCGCCGTGGGGCTACCGCTGGGTGCGCTACGGGCCCGACCTGCTGCTGGTCGACACCCGCACTGGACGGATCGACGACGCCATCTACGGGGCGTTCTACTAGCCCATCGTACGGCTTGATCGCGGAGCGAGCCCCCTCAGTCGCTCCGCGACAGCTCCCCCAAAGGGGGAGCATCTGGTGGGAAAAGATCCTCCCCCGTTGGGGGAGCTGGCCCGAAGGGCCGGAGGGGGCTTGCGGCCTTGACCGTCCGCCCGCGATCCCCGAGCGTGGCCGTCGTACACGTCGCCTTGGAGCCCAGATGACCCGCCTGCTGACCGTTCTCTTCGGCTCCGCCGCCCTCCTCGCCTCAACCGCTGATGCGGCGGACGCTCCCAAGCCGGGTGAGGTCTCCAAGGCCGACCGCGCCCTGCACGAACGGGCCCTGACCCTGGACACCCACCTGGACACCCCCGAGCACTTCGCCCGCCAGGGCTGGAGCATGGTCGAGCGGCACGCGGTCAAGGCTGACGGCACCCAGGTGGACCTGCCGCGCATGGACGCCGGCGGCCTGGATGGCGGGTTCTTCGTGATCTACACGGCCCAGGGCGACCTGACCGCCGAGGGCTATCGCCAGGCCCGCGACTTCGCCCTGGAGCGCGCGACCGAGATCCGCGAGATGGTCGCGGCCCATTCGGACAGGTTCGAACTGGCCTACAGCGCCGACGACGCCGAGCGGATCAACAAAGCCGGCAAGAAGTTCGTCTTCCAGAGCATCGAGAACAGCTGGCCGATCGGTGAGGACCTCACCCTGATGGACACCTTCCACAAGACCGGCGTGCGGATGGCCGGGCCGGTGCACTTCAAGAACAACCAATTCGCCGACAGCTCGACCGACAAGCCGATCTGGCATGGCTTCTCGCCCCTGGGCCTGCGCTGGCTGGCCGAGGCCAACCGGCTTGGCATCCTGGTCGACGTCAGCCACGCCTCCGACGACGTGGTGGACCAGGCCGTGCAGCTGTCGAAGGTCCCGATCATCGCCTCGCACTCGGGGGCCCGGGCGATCTACGACCACCCGCGTAATCTTGACGACGGCCGGCTGAAGAAGATCGCCGACGCCGGCGGCGTGATCTGCATCAACTCGGTCTATCTGAAGAACACCGCCGCCAGCCCCGAACGCGTGGCCGCCCTGAAGGCCCTGGGGACCGCGCCCGACAGCGAGACGGCGACCGAGGCGCAGATGGTCGCCTATCTGAAGAAGCGCGCCGAGGTCGACGCGAAGTTCCCGCCGGTCCGCGCCAGCTTCGAGGACTTCATGGCCAGCCTGACCCACACCCTGAAGGTGGTCGGGCCCGAGCATGTGGGGATCGGCGCCGACTGGGACGGCGGCGGCGGGGTGATCGGCTTCGAGGACGTCGCCGACCTGCCCAAGGTCACCGCCCGGCTGAAGGCGGCCGGCTACACCGACGCCGACGTGGCGGCGATCTGGGGCGGCAACGTGCTGCGCATCGTGCGGCAGGCCCAGGACTACGCGACGAAGGAAGCCGCCAAGGCCAAGCCTATCGGATAACGCCGTTCTCGGTTACCCTGGCCGGACATCGGTCCGGGAGGGTTCCGAATGGTTCGTGTCGCGTGTTGGGTCGGCGTCGCCGCCCTGGTCTGGCTTGCCGCGCCGACGGCGAGCTGGGCCGCCAGTTTCGATTGCGCCAAGGCCGGCACGCCGACCGAGAAGGCGATCTGCAAGGACGCGGCGGTCTCCAAGCTGGACGAGCAGGTGGCCGCGGCGTTCAAGGCGGCCCAGGGCCTGTGGCCGGCGGGGAACTGGCCGGTCTTCATCCGCAACGAACAGCGGGAGTGGCTGAAGGACCGCAACGGCATCTGCAAGGCCGATGTCGCCTGCCTGAAGGAAGATTACGAGCGCCGCCTGACCTTCCTGACCCATCCCAGCCTGAAGTGGATGGGCCGCTACGTCGCCGGGCGCTGCCCGCAGGACGGCGTTTATCTGGACGTGACGCCCAGCTATCCCGACGCCGGCATCGGGGTCACGCTCTACCTCTGCCCGGACCCGAAGGGGAACATGCTGCTGCAGGCCGAGGGCGACGTCGATGCGGCGGGCAAGTTGCGCTTCGACGATGCCGGCTGCCCGCGCGTGCTGACCTTCACCCAGGACGCCGCCACCCTCTCCGCGCCGAAGACGGAGGTCTGCGAGCGGGGGGCGGACTCCCGCGCCTTCCGGCGCGATCCGGCCAAGTCGCCCTATCTTGGGGAGTAGACCAATGACTCGTCTCGTCGCCACACTCGCGGCCCTGCTCCTGGCCGCCGTCATCCCATCGCTGTCAGTTTCGCCGGCCGCCGCGGCCAGCTTCGACTGCGCCAAGGCCCGCACCAAGGTCGAGACGCTGATCTGCAAGGACCCCCAGCTGTCGCGCCAGGACGAGGACCTGGCCAAGGCCTATGGCGAGGCGCTGAAGCTCTGGGACGGCAAGATCGCCGCCTATGTGCGGATAAGCCAACGCGGCTGGATGGGTGCGCGCGCCTTGGAAACGCCGGGGATGAGTGGAGGCGGGATCCTCTGCGAAGATGACGAGACCGCCCTGTCCTGCCTGCGGACCATCCACGCCGACCGCATCGCGGTGCTGAGAAACCCGGGCTTCCGGCTGAGCGGGATCTATACGCGGGGCCAGGATTTCCTCAGCGTCAAGGCGACGCCGACGGGGCTGGAGCTCGCCTACCAGCTGGCCGACGCCAACACCTCCCAGGGCTTCACCGACGACGGGGCCAAGGTGAAGGTCGTCCCCGGCCAGACCATCGTCGCCTTCCCGCTGGCCGGGACCGGCCCCGACGCCTGTCGGCTGGACGCGTCGTTCAGCGTCGGCGAGGTGACCGTGACCCAGAAAGGTCCGTGCGGCGGCGCGAAGCTGGGCGGCTGGTGGAAGCGAGACCAGACGCGGGATCCGGAAGCGGAGCTGTTCTAGGAAACCAAAGTCCGCTCATCCCGGCGAACGCCGGGATGAGCGGATAAAAATTGGGCCTAAGAACGGACACGCCTCCGCCACGCGTCCCACACCCGCCAGCCCAGGAGCACCGCCAGGATCGCCGCATAGACCAGCGGCGGCCGGCGGTCGGCCTTCACCAGCAGGTAGTAGTGGGCCACGCCCAGCGGGACGATCAGGTAGATCAGCCAATGCAGCCTCTGCCAGGTCGCGCGGCCCAGGCGGACCACCCAGCCGTTGGTCGAGGTCACGGCCAGTGGGACCAGCAGCACGAAGCCGGCCATGCCAAGGGTGATGAACGGCCGCTTGAGGATGTCCTTCCACAGCTGGCCCCAGTCGAAGAACAGGTCGACACCGATATAGGTCAGCAGATGCAGGCAGATGTAGCTGAAGGCGAACAGGCCGATCGTGCGGCGGAAGCGGACCAGGCGCGGCTTCTTGAGGATCCGCGCGGCCGGGGTGATCGCCAGGCCGACCAGCAGCAGGCGCAGGCCCCAGACGCCGATCTGGCGGATCAGCGCCTCGATCGGGTTGGCCCCCAGGTCGCCGCTGAACCCGCGCCAGGCCAGCCAGACCAGCGGCGCGAGACAGGCCAGCCAGACGGCGGCGTAGACCAGGTTGTCCTGGGTCTTGGAGGGGCGCTTGCGCGTGGCCGCCCGCTTCACCGAGGCGTCCATCAAAAGTCCCGCTTCAGGTCCATGCCGCGATAGAGGTCGGCGACATATTGGCCGTAGCCGTTGAACGGCAGGGTCTCGCGGCGGCGGAACTCGCCGATGCGGCGCTCGGTGGCCTGCGACCAGCGCGGATGGTCCACGGCCGGATTGACGTTGGAATAGAAGCCGTACTCCCGCGGCGCCAGCACGTTCCAGGCGGTGGCCGGCTGCTTCTCGACCAGGCTGACCCGCACGATCGACTTGGCGCCCTTGAAGCCGTACTTCCACGGCACGACCAGCCGCAGCGGCGCGCCGTTCTGGTTGGGCAGGACGTCGCCATACAGGCCCACGGCCAGGATCGTCAGCGGGTGGGTCGCCTCGTCGATACGCAGGCCCTCGCGATAGGGCCATTGCAGGGTGTCCCAGCGCTGGCCCGGCATTTCGGAGGGCCGCATCAGGGTCTCGAAGGCGACGAATTTGGCCTTCGAGGTCGGCTGAACCTGGGCGATCAGGTCCCTGAGCGGGAAGCCCACCCACGGGATCACCATCGACCAGCCTTCCACGCAGCGCATGCGATAGATGCGCTCCTCCAGCCTCTGGCCCTTGATCAGGTCGTCGATCCCGAAGCTGGCCGGCTTCTCGCATTCGCCGTCGACGCGCACCGTCCAGGGGCGGGTCTTGAGCGATCCGGCGTTCTCGGACGGATCCTCCTTGTTGACCCCGAATTCGTAGAAGTTGTTGTAGCTGGTGATGTCCTTCTTCGAGGTCTTGGGCTCGGTGGTCGAGAACCCCGGCTTGTAGGCCAGGCCCCGCGCGCTAGCCGTCCCCGCCGCCGCCAGCAGGCCGAGCCCCGCCGCCCCACCGATGAACTCGCGCCGACGCAGATAGAGACTGCGATCGGTGACGTCTTTGTCGGTCAGGTCGGGGGCGTGGCGGATCAGCATGGGGAACGCTCCAGGGCTACGCTGGAAGATACGTGCTGGCAGGGCGAATGGTTACAGGGAGGCACGGACTTCGCCCAAAAAAGACCCTCCCCCTTTGGGGGAGGCGGCCGAAGGCCGGTGGGGGGAGTGGCAGGCGTTCGATTGGACAGTAGCCGCCTTCCTATTACTCCCCCCTCCTACTCCCCCCTCCGTCGGCTTCGCCGACACCTCCCCCACAGGGGGAGGATCTATTTGGCGGGAGCCCTCACCACCGCCTCGAACGCCGCCCGCGCCTCCACCTTGGCCTTGGCCAGCTTGGTCTTCAGCGACCGGAATTCCCGCACCCCGCCGGCCCGGGCCAGCAGCGCCCGGAACGCCTTGGGCTCGGTGTCCGGATCATGCCCGTCCTCCAACGCCACCTTCAGCAGCTGCGACAGGTCCTGCTCCAGCCGCCAGGCCCCCTCCAGCGCCGCCAGGGCCGCCGGATCACCCAGGCCCGCGCGGCCCAGAGCCGCCAGGGCCTCGCCGGTGTTCTGCGCCAGAGGGCCGCCCTGCGCCGCATGGACCAGTTGCAGGAACTGCGCGGCGAACTCGATGTCGACCAGGCCGCCGGGCGTCAGCTTGAGATCCCAGTCGCCCTTGCCGGGCCGCTCGTCCTGCATCAGCTGGCGCATTTCCAGCACGTCGACGGCGGTCTTCTTCGGATCGCGCGCCCGGCGCAGGGCCGTGGCGATGGCCGCTTCGGCCCTGGCCTGGAAGGCCGGCGACGAGGCCCAGATCACCCGCGCCCGGGTCAGGGCCTGCAGCTCCCAGGTCTCGGCCTCGCGCTCGTAATAGTCCTCGAAGGCCGCGAAACTGACCGCCACCGGCCCCTTGGTGCCGGAGGGTCGCAGCTTCAGGTCGACCTCGTACAGCGTCCCCTCCCCGGTCGGCGCCGACAGGGCCGAGGTCAGGCGCTGGGTGAAACGGGCGTAGAAGACGTCGGCGCTCCAG
>Ga0326721_10000274_pt1 | contig 16510 bp, 18 predicted proteins | sample SGPome_FD_203951 | JGI IMG/M metagenome (GOLD analysis project Ga0326721, IMG submission 203951) | Soil microbial communities from Southern Great Plains, Lamont, Oklahoma, United States - SGP_1_2016 | ecosystem: Engineered > Artificial ecosystem > Soil microcosm > Unclassified | place: USA...
GACCTCTGCCATGGCCGACGACGCCGCCCCGCACGCCGATGTGCTCAACTCCACCGCCCAGGGCCAGCTGAAGAGCATCATCGACCGGGTCGAGCGCCTGGAAGTCGAGAAGACCGAGATCGCCGAACAGATCAAGGAAGTCTACGCCGAGGCCAAGGGCAACGGCTTCGACGTCAAGATCCTGCGCAAGGTGGTCCGCCTGCGCAAGACCGACCGCGCCAAGCGCCAGGAAGAGGATGCGATCCTGGACCTGTACCTGTCGGCCATCGGCGAGATCTGATGACCGGCTGGGGACGCTCGCATGCGAGCGTCCCCGATCGTTGAACCTGCCGTTTTTCCGCGTGCGTCCCGCCGCCGACGCCCGCTAGTCTGCGGCCATGCGCGCCAAGAAGCCGCCCGATCCCAGAGCCCAGGCCCGCAAGGCCGCTCTCAACGCGCTCAAGCGCGCCCAGCGCACGGCCGACAAGGCCGGGATCCAGTTGTCAGAATGGGAAGGCGAGTTCCTGGGCTCGGTCGCCCAGCGCATCGAGACCTACGGCCGCGCGTTCGGCGATCCCGAAAAGGGCGGCGCCGGCCAGGCCATGTCAGTCAACCAGACCATCAAGCTCAAGGAGATCGCCGCCAAGGCCAAGGGGGAGCGCAAGCCGATGTCCCGCGGCAAGGGCTTCGGGCGGCGCGGACCGGTGAAGGTCGAGGCGGTGGAAGGCGACGAATGATCCCTCTCCCCTTGCGGGAGAGGGGGGCGGTCCGGAGGACCCGTCGGGTTGATGGCGGTTCCAGCCGCGTGCGGCGGTCAGGTTTGAGAGACCCCTCATCCGACCTGCTTCGCAGGCCACCTTCTCCCGCAAGGGGAGAAGGAACGAAACCTACGACGCTTCCTTGAAGTCCACGTCGATGCCCTGTTCGCGGACCTTGCGGTAGAGGGTCGAGCGGCCGATGCCCAGGCGGCGGGCCACTTCCGACATGTGGCCGGCATAGACCTCGATGGCGTGCTGGATCAGGTCGCGTTCGATCTCCTCCAGCGTCCGCAGGTGGCCGCGGTCGTCGAGGATGCGGACCGGCGACTCAGGGGCCGGGGTGCGGGCCATGGCCGCGTGGGCGGCCTGCAGCACGGCCGGCAGGTCGGGCTGGACGGCCGTCGCGGTCATGGCTTCCGGCGGCGGCGCGACGATCCCCGAGATGGCCGGGAAGTCGTAGGGCTGCAGATAGGGCGCGTCGGCCAGGATGATGGCGCGATAGACCGCGTTCTCCAGCTGGCGGACATTGCCGGGCCAGTCGAAGGCGCCGAGCAGCTTCAGGGTCTCCGGCGCGGCGCCGACCACCCGCTTGCCTTCCTCGACGTTGAAGCGGCGGACGAAGGCCTCGACCAGGGCGGGGATGTCCTCGCGGCGCTCGCGCAGGGACGGGGCCTCGATCGGGAAGACGTTCAGGCGGTAGTAGAGGTCCTCGCGGAACCGGCCCTGCGACACCGCGTGGGCGACGTCGCGGTTGGTGGCCGAGACGATGCGCACGTCCACCTTCTGCGAGCGCTTGGAGCCGATCGGGTCGATCTCGCCCTCCTGCAGCGCGCGCAGCAGCTTGACCTGCATGTCCAGCGGCAGTTCGCCGACCTCGTCGAGGAACAGGGTGCCGCCGTCGGCCTCCTTGAACTTGCCCAGGTGCTTGTCGGTGGCGCCGGTGAAGCTGCCCTTCTCGTGGCCGAACAGGATCGACTCGACCAGGTTCTCCGGAATGGCCCCGCAGTTGACGGCCACGAACGGCTTGCCGGCCCGTTCGGAGCCGCCGTGCACGGCGCGGGCGATCAGCTCCTTGCCGACCCCGCTCTCGCCGGTGATCAGGATGGGAATGGAGCTCTTGGCGGCCCGCTCGCCCATGCGCTTGACCAGGGTCATGGCGGGCGAGGTTCCGATCAGGTCGGCGAAGGTGGTGCGGTTGCCGGCCCGCTTGGTCAGGCGCTCGACCTCGCCCTTCAGGTCGCCCATCGACAGGGCGTTGCGGATCGAGACGGTGATCCGCTCGGGAGAGGCCGGCTTGATGAAGAAGTCGGTGGCGCCGGCCTGCATGGCCTTGACCACGGTGTCGACGCCGCCTGATGCGGTAAGAACGATCACGGGTTGGACAAACCCGCGCGCCCGCATCTCCTTCAGGGTGTCCTGGCCCGACAGGCCCGGCATCACCAGGTCCAGCAATACGACGTCCACCGGCGCGCCGCTGGCCAGGTGGGCCATGGCCGCGTCGCCGTTCTCGGCGTGCGACACCGAGAAGCCCTCGCGCTCGAGCACGGCCTGGATCAGCCGACGCTGAGTCGGATCGTCATCGACGACGAGAACCGTCTTGGACATTTGCAGACACCCACGTGAACCGGCCGCGTCCGACATGGGACAGGGCTCTTGTTGGTTCAGAGTGATACAGGCGCGGGGTAAAGACCGGGTTTCGGAGACGTGAGTCAGGGGTTAACGATCGCCCTTAACGGGGTATGACCATCCGCCGTCTCAGCCCGCGATCCTGCCTGGCGGCACGCGACGAACCGCCCCGCCGTTCTGGCTGATCAGGCGCGCGTCGATCCGGGTCTCGCCCTCGCGACCGACATGGCAGACGCCGACGAAGCGGCTCTTGCGCTGGGTCTTCTTCTCGATCGTGACGGCCTCGAACTTGACGTCCATGACCCCCGCCGGGTCGCCGTCGGAATCCATGTGGGTGATGTCGATGCCGTCCAGCGGCCCGATGTTGAACTTCTCCTTCAGCCGCTCGGTGCAGCTGTGGAACACCACGGCGCTGCGGAGCGTCTGGGCCAGCCAGCCCATCGGCTGGGGCTTGTCGGTCGCCATCGCGGACGGCGCGGCGACGAGGCTCACGGCCAGGGCGACAGAAGCGGTGATCCTGATCATCAATGCGCCCCTCGTCCCCGGTCCCTCTACGGCGGCCCTCGCCGACCGGCGGTATCCTAAGGCGCGACTCGCCGTCACGCCCTTTAATTCGCGGTAATGCGGCGAGCCGCCCTCGCGACGGAAAGCTGCGGCCACGATTGCGCGCGTCTTTCGGCGGGGCCATATCCCTTGGCCATGAACGCGCCCTTCAAGACCGAAACCCTGCCCGAGTGGAATCTCGCCGACCTCTATGCCGGTCGCGACGATCCGAAGATCGAGACCGACCTGGCTGCGGCCAAGGCCGCCAACGACGAGCTGGCCTCGCTGGAGGGCCTGTTCCTCCAGGCCCGCGGCGAGCCCGAGCGCCTGGGCGTGCTGCTGGATCGCGGGATCCGGCTGTACGAGCAGGCCACCAACGGCCTGTGGGGCGTGGGGGCCTATGCGGGCCTGGCCGCCTCGACCGCGCGCGACGACCCGGCCTGGGCCAAGTTCGAGGCGGACCTGCGGGCCCGTTCCTCGGCCATCGCCGCCGAGAGCCTGTTCTTCTCGCTGGAGCTGAACCAGCTGGAGGACGGCGAACTGGAGGCGGCGCTGAAGGCCTATCCGGCCGCGGCCCGCTGGATTCCCTGGCTGCGCCGCCTGCGCCTGTCGCGTCCGCACGAGCTGACGCCCGACCTGGAGCGCTACATCGTCGACCGCGGCCCGGCCGTCAGCAACTGGGTGCGGCTGTATGACGAGACGCTGGCCAAGCTTCAAGCCAAGGTCGGCGACGAGACCCTGACCCTGCCCGAGGCCCTGAACCGCCTGTCCGATCCCGATGGCAAGCGCCGCAAGGCCGCCGCCGATGGCCTGGCCAAGGCGCTGGAGGCGCGCGCCTCGACCCAAGGCCTGGTGCTCAACACCCTGGCCTTCGAAAAGCAGGTCGAGGACCGCTGGCGTCGGTTCGAAAATCCCGCCCAGTCGCGCCACCTGGCCAACGAGGTCGACGCCGACGCGGTCGACGCCCTGGAGCAGGCGGTGGTCGAGGCCTATCCGCGCCTGTCGCACCGCTACTACGCCTTGAAGGCCAAGGTCATGGGCCGCAAGACCCTCGACTACTGGGACCGCAACGCTCCGCTGACCGCCGCCGCGCCGCGCACCTATGACTGGACCGAGGCCAAGGCGGTGGTGCTGGACAGCTTCCAGGCCCTGGCCCCGAAGTTCGCCGATACGGCGGCGACCTTCTTCGACAAGCCGTGGATCGACGCCCGGCCGCGGGCCGGCAAGCAGTCGGGCGCCTATTCGCATCCGGTCACCGCCGAGCGGCACCCCTATGTGTTCATGAACTACATGGGCGAGCGGCGCGACGTGCTGACCCTGGCCCATGAGCTGGGCCATGCCGTGCACCAGACCCTGTGCGCGCCGCTGGGCACCCTGCTGGCCGACACCCCCCTGACCCTGGCGGAGACCGCCTCGATCTTCGGCGAGGGCCTGGTGTTCGACCGCCTGCTGGCCGAGGCGATGCCCAAGGACCGCATGGGGCTGCTGGCCGGCAAGATCGAGGATGGGCTCAACACCGTGGTCCGCCAGATCGCCTTCCACCGGTTCGAGCGGCGCTTCCACGAGGCCCGCAAGGACGGCGAGCTGTCGCCCGACCAGATCGGCCGGCTGTGGGTCGAGGTGATGGCCGAGAGCCTGGGCCCGGCCGTGACCCTGAACGAAGGCTACGAGCACTACTGGGCCTATGTCAGCCACTTCGTGCACGCGCCGTTCTATGTCTACGCCTACGCGTTCGGCGACCTCCTGGTGCGGGGCCTGATGGAGAAGCGCCGCGAGGACCCGGAAACCTTCGCGCCGCTCTATGAGGACCTGCTGGCCGCCGGCGGCACGCGCACCTATGTAGAGGCCCTCAAGCCGTTCGGCCTGAACCCGCGCGAAAAGGTGTTCTGGGCCGCGGGCTGCGCCCAGCTGGAGCGCCTGGTGGACGAATTCGAAGCCCTCGTGTGATCGGAACCTAAATGCCCACCAAGGAACGCCTGGCGGAGTTCATCGCCACCGTCGAACGCAACGAGCATGTCGAGGCGATCGAGCGCTTCTATGCGCCGCACGCCTCGATGCAGGAGAACAACGCCCCGCCGCGCGTGGGTCGCGACGTCCTGGTCGCGCACGAGGCGGCCGCCCTGGCGCGGTTGTCGAAGATGGACACCCAGCCGGCGGTCATGGTGCTGCATGACGGCGACAATGTCGTCATCCAGTGGGTGTTCCTGATGACCAACAAGACCGGCGAGACGCTTCGGTTCGAAGAGCTGACCCACCAGGTCTGGGAGGGCGATAGGATCGTTCGTGAGCGCTTCTTCTACGACTCCCGGCAGTTCGGCTAGGCGATGGCTGACGATCCGCGCGGCCCCTTGAAAGACCCCGAACGCAATCGCCTGGCCGGCCGCATGTCGCGCTTCGCCAGGGTCGGGGCGGGCCTGTCGGGGGCGGCGGTCAGCTACGGCGCCAACAGCCTGTTCGGCGGCGACAGCGCCGACGCCCGCAACGCCAAGGCGCTGAAGGCGGCCCTGGGCGGCCTCAAGGGCCCGCTGATGAAGGCGGCCCAGATGTTCGCCACGGTGCCGGACCTGTTGCCGCCGGAGTTCGCCGCCGAGTTGGCCGAGCTGCAGACCAACGCCCCGGCCATGGGCTGGCCGTTCGTCCGCCGACGGATGGCCGCCGAGCTGGGGCCGGACTGGGCGTCCCGGTTCCAGAGTTTCGAGCACGAGGCCGCCGCCGCCGCCTCTCTGGGCCAGGTGCACCGCGCGATCGCCCCCGACAGCCGCGCCCTGGCGGTCAAGCTGCAGTATCCGGACATGCAGAGCGCGGTCGAAAGCGACCTGGGCCAGTTGCGGGCCCTCATCGGCCTGTTCAAGCGGATGGACGGCTCGATCGACCCGACCGAGATGATCGTCGAGGTCGGCGACCGGCTGCGCGAGGAGCTGGACTACGAGCGCGAGGCCAGGCTGATGGCCGTCTATGGCGCCTTCTTCACCGGCCGCGACGACATCCGGGTTCCCGAGCCCGTGCCCGCCCTGTCGACCCGGCGCCTGCTCAGCATGACCTGGCTGGAGGGGCGGGGCCTGCTGGCCTTCAAGGACGCGCCGCAGGACACCCGCGACCGGATCGCCGCCCTGCTGTTCGAGGCCTGGTGGAGCCCGATGACCCACCTGGGGATCATCCACGGCGACCCGCACCTGGGCAACTACACCTTCGGCGGGACCGGGGGCGGCCCCGATGGATGGCGAGACGCGTCGCATCTGAACCTGCTGGACTTCGGCTGCATCCGCATCTTCCCGCCGAAGTTCGTGGGCGGCGTGGTGCGGCTGTACCGCGCGCTCTCGAACGACGACCGCGCCGAGCAGGTCGAGGCCTATCGCAGTTGGGGCTTCGCCAACCTCAATGACGACCTTGTCGACGTGCTGAACGTCTGGGCCCGGTTTATCTACGGTCCCTTGCTGGACGACCGGGTGCGCAGCGTCGCCGACGATGTGCCGCCCGGCGAGTACGGCCGCCGCGAGGCCTTCAAGGTGCGCCAGGCCTTGAAGGCGAAAGGCCCGGTGCTGATCCCCCGCGAGTTCGTGTTCATGGATCGCGCCGCCATCGGCCTGGGCGCGGCCTTCCTGCACCTGGGCGCAAGGCATAACTGGAAGGCGCTGTTCGAGCGTTCGCTGGAGGGCTTCTCGGAAGAGGGCCTGGCCCAGCGGCAGGCGGCGGTGCTCAGCGCGGCGGGGGTGGCGTGATCCGCTCCAAACTCCATTCATCCCGACGAAAGTCGGGAACCAAGCCGAGTTTCAAGATTTGCTCGGTGGCTCACAACCGCACGAGCGCACTTCTGAGGGTCAGCTTGGGTCCCGACTTTCGTCGGGATGAATGGAAGTGGATGGAACGGTGATCATGACCCCTCGCACCCTAAAGCGCCTCCACCCCGCCCAGCGCGACGACATCGGCGACCTGACCACCCGCCGGCCGCTGCCCGGCCCGGCGATCCCGCAGCTGGATCCGTTCCTGTTCCTCAATCACCACGGCCCGCAGGTCTATCCGCCCGACAATCGCGGCCTGCCGTTCGGGCCGCACCCGCATCGCGGCTTCGAGACCGTGACCTTCATCCTCGAGGGCGAGCTTTCGCACCTGGACAGCGGCGGCCATGAGAGCGTGATCGGCCCCGGCGGGGTGCAGTGGATGACCGCCGGCCGCGGCCTGGTGCACGCCGAGCTGTCGCCGGCCAGCTTCAAACAGGCGGGCGGGCCGCTGGAGATCCTGCAGCTGTGGGTCAACCTGCCGGGTCGGCTGAAGATGACCGATCCGAACTATCTGGGCCTGCAAGCTGACGCGATCCCCAAGGTCGAGGCCGATGGCGCGACGATCGAGGTGATCTCGGGCGCGGTCGACGGCGTGGTCGGGCCGTTTCCGTCGCTGATCGGCATCGAGATGAGCGTCGTGCGCTTGGCGCCGGGCGGGGTCGTGACCCTGCCGGTGGCCGAGGGCAGAGCGGTGTTCCTGTACGTGGTGTCCGGCGAGATTGTCGTCGGCGGCCAGGCGGCCCCGCGCTGGAACCTGGTCGAACTGAACGACGACGGCGACGCGGTGGCGTTCGAGTCCCCGGCCGGGGCGGTGGTCCTGCTGGGCCACGCCCAGCCGATCGGCGAGCCGGTCTTCGCCCACGGTCCGTTCGTGATGAACACCCGCGAGGAGATCATCCAGGCCATCGACGACTACAACGCCGGGAAGTTCGGGGCCGTGGCGGGGTAGGGCTCTGCGTCCTTCAAGACTCGGCTGGGCCTCGCACCTCAGGATGAGGAATTCAGCAACAACGCTCCTCATCCTGAGGCGCCGCGAAAGCGGGCCTCGAAGGACGCAAGGGCCTCACGAACCCTCATACGCCGCCAGCAAGCCCTCCAGCCGCCGCTGTTCCGGTTTCAGCACCTTGAAAAACCGCAAGGCGTTCCAGCCGACGCTGGCCCCCAGGGCGACGCCGAACACCAACAGCATCTGGCCCATGTCGCGGTCGGTGGTCTTGTCGACCTGGTTCAACTGGACCACCGCGACCAGCAGAGGGACCAGGAACACCGGCAGGCTCATCCAGAAGATCCGGTAGTTGACCCGCGCCCGGCGGTTGGCGGCCAGCAGGGCCTCCAGCCCCTGGCGCACCGGCGACCCGTCGCCCGGCGGCCGCCGGGCTCGTAAGGCGGCGATCGCCACCGCCGCCAGCACGGCCCAGCAGACCCCCAGCATGGCCAGGGCGCCCCACTCGCGGCCAAGATCGGTCTGGCCGATCAGGATCGAGCGCGCGGCGATGGCGGTGAACAGGGCCATGGCCGCGACGGGGATGGCGAACAGCAGGATCTCGCCGCGGCGGCGGGCTTTCAGCGCGTGCATCAGTTGCTCCATCAGATAGGCCTGGGCCTGTTGGTCGGGGGTGTTGGCCTGGGACCGCCAGGCCTGTTCGAGACGCTCAAACTCCATCGGCGCGCTCCTCCACGAGGTCCGAGAGACGGCGGCGGATCCGGCTGAGCCGGGCGCCGACATTGGTTTCGCTGAGACCGTGCACGCGCGCGATCTCGGCGTAGGGCTGGCCGTCCAGCGACAGCAGGATCAGCGAGCGGTCCAGCGGCGGCAGGGTGCGGATGGCGTCGTAGAGCCGGTCCAGCAGCCTGGCCTCCGGCGCGTCGTCCGCCTCTAGGCGCAGGGCCATCTCGGCCTCGATCGCCTCGCGTCGCCGTCGGCGGCGGCTCTCGCCGCGCTTCCAGGTCAGGGCGGTGTTGTGGGCGACGCGGTAGACGAAGGTGGTGTCGGCGCTGTCGCCGCGAAAGCGCGGGCGGGCTCGCCAGACCGCAAGCATCAACTCCTGCATCAGGTCGTGCTGGTCGGCCGGCGCGGCGAAGGCGCGGGCCGTTCGGCGCAGCGCGCCCAGGTGCGGCGCCAGCCACGCCGCGAAAGCCTCGTCCTCCTGTCGTCCAGCGCCCATGGTCCGCCCCGTTTTCGAAAGGTTAGACGCCGGCGACCGTCCCGTCCTTACACCGACCGCGAAGGCGTCGTCCCAGGCTTCCCCAGCGTCGCGCTTGCCAGGCTTCAAACGCTCGTTAGACTTTGCCCATGTCCGACGATCTCACCGACGCCCAGGCCGCGGCCCTGCCCGAGGGCTACAGCCTGCTCAACTGGTCGCGCGGCTTTGGCCGGCAGATCGGGCCGCTGTACGAGCAGCGCGCCGGGCCGGGCGAGGCGACCCTGGGCTTCCGGGTGGAAGAGCACCACACCAACGGCCTGGGCAATTGCCACGGCGGCATGCTGATGAGCTTCGCCGACATGGCCTGGGGGCGGATCATCTCGCTGCGCAAGTCCTACAGCTGGGTCACGGTGCGCCTGAACTGCGATTTCCTGTCTGGGGCCCAGCTTGGCGATTTCGTCGAAGGGGCGGGCGAGCTGCTCATCGAACAGGATCTGGTGTTCACCGTGCGCGGCCGCATCTGGGCCGGCGAGCGGACCCTGATGACCGGCACGGGGGTCTTCAAGGCCCTGGCCCCGCGCGCGCCGCGTCCAGGCGAGATCGCCTATCGGGAAAAGGCTTGAACATGGCCGACGACCGCCCCGCGCCACTCTCGCTGCTCGGCCCATTTCACGGCGAGCGACCGCCGGCCCCGGCCTGGTTCGAGGCGGCGATCGCCGCCGCGCCCGAACGCTCGCGCATACCGGTCGAGGGCGCGGAGATCGAGCTGCTGACCTGGGGCGAGGTCGGCAAGCCGGGCCTGCTGTTCCTGCACGGCAACGGCGCCCACGCCGACTGGTGGAGCTTTATCGCGCCGTTCTTCGCGAAGGACTGGCGGTGCGCGGCGATCTCGTGGTCGGGCATGGGCGGGTCGGACTGGCGGCCAGCCTATTCGGCCCAGCTGTTCGCAGCTGAGGTCTTCGCGGCGGTCGAAGCGGCGCAGCTGGAGGTCGGCGGTGTGAAGCCGATCCTGGTCGGTCACTCGTTCGGCGGCTTTCCCACCCTCTATTGCGGCGTCGAGCATGCCGACCGGCTGCGCGGGATCGTGATGGTCGACAGCAGCATCCAGCCGCCGGAAAAGCGCTGGCGCGGCCCGCCTTCGCGCCCGGACGCCAACCGGGTCTATCCGACCCTGGAGGCGGCGCTGAGCCGTTTCCGCCTGGCCCCGCCGCAGGGCTGTGAGAACCTCTACATCGCCGACCACATCGCCCGAGGATCGCTGAAGGCGGTCGAGGGCGGCTGGACCTGGAAGTTCGATCCGGCCATCTGGCAGCGGTTCTCGATGCCCGACCTGGGCCTGCTGCTGCCGCGCATCGCCTGTCCGGCGGCGATGATGTGGGGCGAGCGCTCGGGCCTGATGCCGGCCGAGACCGTGGACTACATGGTCGGCGAGATGCCTGACAGCGTCCTGCGCGTCATCGTCCCCGACGCCGACCACCACGTGATGGTCGACCAGCCGCTGGCCTTCGTGGCGGGGCTGCGGGGGCTGCTGGCGGGGTGGGCGTAGGTCTCGAAGGGACCCCTGCCTCACCTATCCCATAAAGAGTGCCGTCATTCCGGGCCTTGTGCCCGGAACCCCTCGTCCAGCCGACGGTGAGGCGCCTTGGCGCGTAGGCGCGCCAGCCCTCCGCACCTGCGACGGAGAAAGGGGTTCCGGGCACAAGGCCCGGAATGACGGTTGGGAGGGGAGGACGAGATGACAACCTCGCAAGCGCCCGCTAAGCCCGTCGCATGACCGCCCAGCATCCCGGCCCCGTCCTCGTCTACGCGCCCGACCGGGGCATCGGCGACCTGATGTGGCACCTGCCGACCTTCCGGGCCATCGCCGCGACCACGCCCGAGGGTCAGGTGGTGCTGGTCGCCCGCCCGTCCAGCCGCGCCGCCGAGGTGCTGGCCGTCGAGCCGACGATCGCTGGCGTGATCTATGCCCGCCATTTCACAGGATCGCTGAAGGGCGTGCGGGAGGTGCTCGACTTCTGGCGCATCTGCCGCGAGGCGAAGCCCCGCGCCGTGTGGATCCTGGAGAAGATCGGCCGCCCCGCCCAGGCCGCCTGGCTGGCGGGCGTGCCCGAGCGGCGGGGCTTTGGCCTGGGGCACAAGAGCCAGGAGCGGTGGCTGCAAGGCCCGTTCCTGCCCAAGGCCATGCGGCCCGAGCATCGCCTGACCAAGCTGGCGGCCTTCGAGGCGCTGCATGGCCTGAAGGTCGACAGCCGCGAGCCGGGCCTGTTGCTCGATCCCAACGCCGTGGCCGCCGTCGAGGCGCGGTTCGGGGAGCGGCCGGGTCCCTGGCTGGTGCTGGGCGTCGGGGCCAGCGAGCCGGCCCGCACCTGGCCGGCTGAGCGCTTCGCCGCCGTCTCCCAGGCCCTGGCCGACCTGTTCCCGACCGTGTTCTGGCTGGGCGGCCCGAACGACGCCGCGAGCGTCGGGCCGACGCTCGACGCCCAGCCCGTGGCCGGCCGCGACGTGCTGGCCTGCGACCTGCCGCTGGACCAGGCCGCAGCCCTGATCGCCCTGTCGGCCGGGTTCCTGGGCAATGACTCCGGACCGCTGAACGTCGCCGCCTCGGTCGGCCGCCCGGCCATCGGCCTGATGGGCACCAGCCCGGTGCCGGCCTATTCGCGCTGGCTCAGCCGCCTCGACGGCGGAGAAGGCCGGATCGCCGATATTTCGGTCGACCAGGCGGTCTCCGCTGTTCGAACGCGGTTCACCCAGGAGGGTTGGGCCAACCGCGACATCCGGGCGGCTTGAGCCGGCGGCCCGCACGTTGTAAGCGGCGGGGCGTTTTTTAATTCCACCCAGGAAACTGACATGGCCGGCGACTACCAACGCGGTGAAATGGACATCCACGAACAGTCCGCGACCTTCGAAGCCTTTGGCAAGATGACCAAGTGGGGCTCGCTGGCCGTCGCCGTGCTGCTGCTGACCATCACCCTGTGGTTCTGCACCTCGGCCGGCTTCATCGGCGGAGTGATCCCGGGAATCGTACTTGCGATCCTTGGCGTCGTGTTCCTGCGCGAAAAGCCCGCCTCGGCCCACTGACACCGGTAGACATCGGTATTTTTTTGCCCCTAACGCGAGCGTAAGGCTCGACATCGGGCAAGAACATCCCCTAGAGAGACGCGCAAGCTCGTCTGAGCAAACAGCGTCCTTGGGAGGGGTATGCCGATGGCCGTTATCGCCGTCACGAAAGAGACCCGCGGTGGTGAAACCCGGGTCGCGGCCACGCCCGAGACCGTCAAGAAGCTGGCCGCGGCCGGCTTCTCGGTTGTGGTCGAGGCCGGGGCGGGGACTGCGGCCTCCTACCCCGACGCCGACTACGAGGCGGCCGGCGCCAAGCTGGCCAAGACGGCCAAGGACGCCATCAAGGACGCCGACGTCCTGTTCAAGGTCCGCGCGCCGGAAGCCGCCGAGATCGCCGCCCTGAAGACCGGCGCTATCGTCGCGGCCGCGCTGAACCCGCACCAGGATAAGGACACGCTGAACGCCCTGGCCAAGGCCGGCGCCAGCGCCCTGGCCATGGAGTTCATCCCGCGCATCACCCGGGCCCAGGTGATGGACATGCTGTCCTCCCAGGCCAACCTCGCCGGCTATCGCGCCGTGATCGAGGCGGCCGAGGCCTATGGCAAGGCCCTGCCGATGATGATGACCGCCGCCGGCACTGTCGCCGCGGCCAAGGTGTTCATCATGGGCGTGGGCGTGGCCGGCTTGCAGGCCATCGCCACCGCCCGCCGCCTGGGCGCGGTGGTCACCGCCACCGACGTGCGTCCCGCCACCAAGGAGCAGGTCGAGTCGCTGGGCGCCAAGTTCCTGGCCGTCGAGGACGAGGAGTTCAAGAACGCCCAGACCGCCGGCGGCTACGCCAAGGAAATGTCCAAGGAATACCAGGCCAAGCAGGCCGAGTTGGTCTCCTCGCACATCGCCAAGCAGGACATCGTCATCACCACGGCCCTGATCCCGGGCCGCCCGGCCCCCAAGCTGGTCTCGGCCGAGCAGGTCGCCTCGATGAAGCCGGGTTCCGTGCTGGTCGACCTGGCCATCGAAGCCGGCGGCAACGTGGTCGGCGGCAAGCTGGGCGAGACGGCGGTCACGGCCAACGGCGTCAAGATCCTGGGCATCCCCAACCTGCCCGGCCGCATCGCCACCGACGCCAGCGCGCTCTATGCCCGCAACCTGTTCGCCCTATCGGGCCTGTTCCTGAACAAGGAGGGCGCCTTCGCCCCCGACTTCGAGGACGAGATCCTCAAGGCGGCCCTGGTCACCCAGGGCGGGGCGGTGGTGCATCCGAGCCTGCAGGGCTGATGGCCGTGGGGCCGAACCTCGTCCTTCGAGGCTCGCTTCGCTCGCACCTCAGGATGAGGTTCTACCGCGAAGACCGAGCCATCCAACTTCCTCATCCTGAGGCGCCTTCGCGCAGCGAAGGCCTCGAAGGACGCACTGAGCCAGGAGCCTGAATATGGAAGCCGTCGACCCCACCGTGTTCCGCCTGGCGATCTTCGTGCTCGCCATCTTCGTGGGCTATTACGTGGTGTGGAGCGTGACGCCCGCTCTGCATACGCCGCTGATGGCCGTGACCAACGCCATCTCGTCGGTGATCATCGTCGGCGCGCTGCTGGCGGCCGCCGCGCATGGGGCCCACAGCGACCTGTCGGGCGGCACGGTCGCCGCCTCGACCTGGATCTCCAAGGGAGCCGGCGCCATCGCCGCCGCCTTCGCCGCGGTCAACATCTTCGGCGGCTTCCTGGTCACCAACCGGATGCTGGCCATGTACAAGAAGAAAGAGAAGAAGTGAGCCGACACAGCGCCCTTTCAGCCCTCGGGCTGCTGGTTGCGCTGTTCGTGACGGGTTCGGGCGCGGAGGCGGCCGAGCCGTCCGCGAGCGGCCGACCCCTGCTGCTTTTCCCGATCATCGTCGAGCCGCCGACGACGACCTCGACGACCGCTGTCGCCAGTGGCGGAGACCTATTCAGCCAGGCTTTCCGATCCGAAGCGGCGGTTCGTCTGACGTCCGCCTATCAGTTGCCGGACGCCACCGGGCGCACAATCGCCTTTCCGGATGGCGCGGTGTTCGCTAAGGCCGTGATCGCCGAGAGCGACGTGTTCTGCGCGCCGGGTTCCAACGGCGCCATTGGCATCTTCCTGAAGGGGGATGTCGGCGTCTGCTTCCGCGACACCGATCATGACGGAGTGTTCGACGGGCAAGCGTTGGTCGACTCCGCGTCGCGGGCCCGCACCGCCTACGAACTGAAGCCTAACGCCTGGCGCTGGGCCCCCGCCAAGGTGCCCTACAGCCCGATCCGCCCCGAGGACATCCCCGCCGGGCGGATCGCTATCGACTACTTTTACGTCGATCCGCCCCTGGCCCGGCCCCAGGCATCCGTCGCGCTGCGCATCTGTGCGCCAGACGCCATGACCGCCCCAACCAAGGAATGGACATGGGGCCAGTGCGGAACGCTGATGGTGGGCTTCAAGATCACCGCTTACAGGGAGCGGACGGCGATCGACCTGAAAGCCTTGGGGCCTCAAGTCCTGACCTTAGGGCCAATGGCGACCACGGTGCGGGTGGACGCCACGGGTCTGGCCTCTGCGGAGACCAGCCAGCCGTTTCCGGCCGGACGTAAGCTGATGATGCTGGCGGCCACCTACGGCCGTCCCAACGACCCGGCTCTCCAGACTTCGATCTTCGCGCTGTTGCCCGCCGATGCTCCCCCGGGCGAGGTCCGTCCATGAGCTGGTCGTTTTCAGGGGGCGGGTGCTGATGTTCGGTGGCAAGCGCATCGTCAAACAGGCTCAGGTCGCCAACCGCATCGCGCTGGAGCGCTGGTGGGACGAGCTGCGCGCCTCGCCCCGGGCCCGCGAGCCCGGGCGGTTGATCGCCCATGGCCGCAAGACCTACAGCCAGAACGACGAGGACGGCATCGTTCTCGAGATCTTCAACCGCATCGGCGAGGGCGACCGGCGGTTCATCGAGTTCGGCGTCCAGGCGGGGGTGGAGTGCAACACGGCTCTCTTGCTGATGGCCGGTTGGAGCGGCCTGTGGCTGGATGGTTCGGACAAGTATGTCGAAGCGGCCAAGGGCCATCACGCCGTGGCCGTGGGGCAGGGCCGGCTGACCGTCCGGAAGGCCTTCGTCACCGCCGAGAACATCGACGGCCTGCTCGGTCCTTGGGTCGGCGGCACGGCCGACAAGCCGGCCAGCGTCGACCTGCTGTCGATCGACATTGACGGCAACGACTATTGGATCTGGCAGGCGATCACCGCCGTTCGCCCGCGCGTCGTGATCATCGAATACAACGCCGCCTATCCGCCGCCCGTCGCCTTCGTCGCCGAGTACAAGGCCGACCGGGTCTGGGACGGCGGCAACTATCACAGCGCCAGCCTCAGCAGCCTGGAGGCCCTGGGCCGGGCCAAGGGCTACGCCCTGGTCGGCTGCAATCTGTCCGGCGCCAACGCCTTCTTCGTGCGCGAGGAAGAGTTGACCGGCCCTGACGGACAACCTCGCTTCGCCGCGCCCTATACGGCGGCCAACCACTACGAACCGCCGCGCTACGACCTCTCCGGCCTGCCTTCGGGCCATCCGCCCCGGTTCGGCGTTAACGCCGCACCGGAACTGGCTTCGAGAGGCAAGGCATGAACGGTGCGCTCGACTCCGACATCCTGATGACCGTGCTGCCGCTGATCCTGGCCGCTTTGCTGGTGGGTTTTGGCCTGGCCGGAACCGTCACGCCGCCTCCGGTCAAGGCCTGGATGCGCTGCTGGATCTTCCGCCCGTTCGCGGTTCTCGTCTGGATCGGATGGGTGGCCTACGTGCTTGTCCTGCTGGCGCTGCAGCCCGCGCGACCGATGAACTGGGTCTTTCTCGCCTTGGCCGGCCTCTTCAGCTGGCAAATCGTCAAGGGTCGCAAAGCGGCCGCCAAGTCTCACCCGGAAATGGGGACTTCCGAATGAACGCCAATCTCGCCGCCATCCTCTACATCGTGTCGGGGGTGCTCTTCATCCTGGCGCTGCGCGGGCTGTCCAGCCCGGTGACCAGCCAGGCGGGCAACCGCAACGGCATGATCGGCATGGGCATCGCCGTGCTGACCACCCTGGCCACCCTGTGGAAGCAGGGCGCGCTGGATCCCGTGACGATCGGCCTGATCCTGGGCGGCATCGCGGTTGGCGGCACGGTGGGGGCGGTGATCGCCCGCAAGGTGGCCATGACCTCGATGCCGCAGTTGGTGGCGGCGTTCCACAGCCTGGTCGGCATGGCCGCCTGCCTGGTGGCCGTGGCGGCGATCTACACCCCGGCGGCCTACGGCATCGTCGGCGACAACGGCCAGGTGCACCTCAACAGCCTGATCGAGCTGTCGCTGGGCCTGGCCATCGGCGCCATCACCTTCACCGGCTCGGTCATCGCCTTCGCCAAGCTGAACGGCAACATGGGCGGCGCGCCGATCCTGCTGCCGGCCCGCCACCTGCTGAACATCGTCATCGCCCTGGCCATCGTCGCCATGGTGGTGGTGCTGGTGATCTCGGGCGGCTCGGCGATCTGGGCGTTCTGGGCGATCTTCGCCCTGAGCCTGCTGATCGGCGTCACCCTGATCATCCCAATCGGCGGGGCCGACATGCCCGTCGTGGTCTCGATGCTGAACAGCTATTCGGG
>Ga0326721_10000276_pt1 | contig 16459 bp, 19 predicted proteins | sample SGPome_FD_203951 | JGI IMG/M metagenome (GOLD analysis project Ga0326721, IMG submission 203951) | Soil microbial communities from Southern Great Plains, Lamont, Oklahoma, United States - SGP_1_2016 | ecosystem: Engineered > Artificial ecosystem > Soil microcosm > Unclassified | place: USA...
GGTAAAGCCGAGCATTTCCAGGCCACCGAACGAGAACATGATGATTGCCAGCGCCATCACCAGACCGCTGACGCCATTGGGGAAGAATCCGCCATGCTCCCAGAGGTTGCTGACCGACGCCTGCGGTCCGCCGCTGCCACTGACCAGCATGTAGCTGCCCAGCGCGATCATGCCGATGATCGCGACGACCTTGATGATCGCGAACCAGAATTCAGTTTCTCCGAACACCTTTACGTTCGCCAGGTTGATGACGTTGATGAGCACGAAGAAGGCTGCCGCCGAGACCCAGCTGGGAATATCGGGCAACCAGTAATGAATGTATTTGCCGACTGCCGTCAGCTCCGACATGCCGACCAGGATGTACAGCAGCCAGCAGTTCCAGCCAGACAGGAAACCGGCGAAGCCGCCCCAGTAGTTGTGCGCGAAATGGCTGAACGATCCGGCCACCGGCTCTTCGACGATCATTTCACCGAGCTGGCGCATGATCATGAAGGCGATGAAGCCGCAAATCGCGTAACCGAGAATCATCGAAGGACCGGCCGACTTCAGCACGCCTGCCGAACCGAGAAACAGGCCAGTGCCAATGGCGCCGCCGAGGGCGATCAACTGGATGTGTCGATTCTTCAGACCACGCTTCAACTCGCCAGACGCTGAGTTTTGTTCACTCATCAAAAGCCACCTGATTGTTCTTGTTCTGTGACGGAATAGGACCTGTTGCGCTCGTGACGTAACAGAATGCAGCACGCGGGACGGGTAGCCCCGAGCGCTTCAAAACAGCAGTGATTCACAGAAAAAAGCGCGGCATTGTACACCGGCCTCCACATCGAGGTTTAAAAGAGGGCAGGCAGACGTGCGGGGTTGTTTATTCAAATCATTTCGCAGAATGAAAACATCCGGAAACGGAAACGCCAGCCGCTGAGGGCTGGCGTTTCCGTTTATTCACGCACGTTGCTCACAGCGCCACGTTTACTGTGGCTTGCGGCGACCGAAGCCCGGGCGCTGACCCGAACCTGCCGGTGGACCACGACGCTTGCCCGACGGCGCATCATCGTCGACCAGTTTGATGCCGGCACGCTTGGGGGCTGGCTTGGCCGGGCGCTTGTTCATTTCGCTCGGACGCTCAGCCACCGGAGTACCACGGCTGTTATCGGCCGGACGCGGCGAACGCGAACCCGGCTTGCCGGAGTCCTTGCGCGGCGATGGGCGCTGGGTCGAATCGCCACGTGGACGATCACGATCACTGCCGGTGATTTGCGGCTGACGCTGCGCACGCTCGCCGGACGCCGGAGCGCCAGCGGCAGGACGCAGCGTACGAACGCGCTCGCCCTTGCCCAACGGACGGGACGACTGGCGCTGCAGACGCTCGAGCTTTTCCTTGGTCTTGGCATTCATCTGCGGCTGGGCCACAGGTGTCAGGCCGACTTCGGCAGCCAGAATGTCGACTTCGTACTGACTCATTTCGCGCCAGCGACCCATCGGCAGGTCAGAGTTCAGGAACACCGGTCCGTAACGCACGCGCTTCAGACGGCTGACCACCAGACCCTGGGACTCCCAAAGACGACGGACTTCGCGGTTACGACCTTCCATCACCACGCAGTGGTACCAGTGGTTGAAGCCTTCGCCGCCCGGAGCCTGTTGAATATCGGTGAAACGCGCAGGCCCGTCTTCGAGGACGACGCCTGTCTTGAGCCGCTCCAGCATCTCGTCATCGACTTCGCCACGTACGCGCACTGCGTATTCACGGTCCATTTCAAACGAGGGGTGCATCAAACGGTTGGCCAGTTCACCATCGGTGGTGAACATCAGCAGACCGGTGGTGTTGATGTCCAGACGACCGATATTGATCCAGCGGCCTTCTTTCGGGCGCGGCAGACGATCGAATACGGTCGGACGTCCTTCTGGGTCGTCACGGGTGCAGATTTCGCCGTCCGGCTTGTTGTACATGATGACGCGGCGAACCGTTTCGGCTGCCTCTTCGCGCTTGATCACGCGGCCGTCGACGCTGATGGCGTCGTGCAGGTCAACACGCTGACCGAGGGTCGCGTCCTTGCCATTGACCTTGATGCGGCCCTGGGTGATCCAGGCTTCCACGTCGCGGCGCGAACCGACGCCAATGCGTGCCAGAACCTTCTGCAGCTTTTCGCCTGCGGGTCCGATTTCCTGGCTGTCCTGCTTGTCTTTTTCACTCATCTGGGCACCTCCCGGTGTGTCGAATCAGGGCTAACCGAGAACCGGCGAGACCTGTGCCCGGCGCGCTGTGGAGAGCGGCAAGGCGGAATACTTTAAAGCTCTGGCGAAAGGGTTATCGCCGAGGGTCGGCCATCATACGCTCATGCGGTCTTTTACGCATCCGGCCTGCCGTGCAATTCCCCGTATCACTTCTTCTTTTTGCGACCACCGGTCTTGAGCTTCGCCAGACGCTTGGCCGATTCGCTCAGCACCTCGCGCTTTTCATCCTTCTCCAGCTTCTTCCAGGCCTTGATTTCCCGCTTGCTGCGACCGCATCCCAGGCAAATATCGTCATCGAATTTGCACAGGCTGATGCAGGGGTTCTTGGTTGAACTCATGGACAGCAACTCTCATGGGGAAGATGACTGAACGTGTGACCGCAGGCGGGGGGACGAATTCGAACGGATGAGGATCATCGCATGACGCGGCATATGTGACGCAGAGCGTCACCGGCTGCATGCCCACGCGGAGCGTTGGCACGATCAGTGTGCTTGAGACCGATGATCGTTCCAACGCTCTGCGTGGGAATGCAGTTCAGGACGCTCCGCGTCCGCTCTCCGGGTCGGGCTCGTCTTCATCAACCGATTTAGGCTCGGCCCGCAACAGATCATCGAAGTCCGTCTTCAACCCCTGCTCCATCGAGTCCAGTTCGACCAACAGGCTGCGGAAGCTGGTCTCGTCACGCGGCGGCTCGGGCTCTTCATTGACGTCCAGACTGGCGTCGGCCAGCGCCTGAAGGTGCGCGGGTACGGGCGCATCTTCAAAGTCCAGCTCAGGCTCGGTTTCCATCTCGCGCAGGTCAGCCAGCGGCGGCAGTTCATCCAGGCTCTTGAGGTTGAAGTGGTCGAGAAAACCCTTGGTGGTGGCGAACATCGCCGGTTTGCCGGGCACATCGCGGTAACCCACCACCCGAATCCATTCGCGCTCCATCAGCGTCTTGACGATGTGGCTGTTGACCGCCACACCCCGCACATCTTCAATTTCGCCTCGGGTGATCGGCTGGCGGTAGGCGATCAGCGCCAGGGTTTCCAGCATGGCGCGGGAATAGCGTTGCGGCCGTTCTTCCCACAACCGTCCGACCCAGGGTGAAAACTTGTCACGAATCTGCAGACGATAGCCGGACGCGACTTCCTTGAGTTCAAAGGCGCGGCCGTCGCAAGACTTGCGCAGTATGTCCAGAGCCTTCTTGAAGATCGGCGGCTCCGGGCGCTCGCCTTCTTCGAACAGCTCATAAAGCCGGTCGAGCGTTTGCGGCTTTCCGGATGCCAGCAGAAACGCTTCAAGCAAGGGCGCAAGTTCGCGGGGTTCGTTGAGGTTCATGGGTGTGCTCTAGGTCTACTCGGCTCGCGCCCGGACATGGATCGCCGCAAAGGGCTCGTTTTGGACCAGCTCGACCAGCGATTCCTTGACCAATTCCAGCACGGCCATGAATGTCACCACTACACCCAGTCGCCCTTCCTCAGCGGTGAACAGCTCGGCGAACGGCACGAAACCGCCGCCCTTGAGGCGTTCCAGCACATCGCTCATGCGCTCGCGAGTGGACAGCGCTTCGCGGCTCACCTGGTGGCTTTCGAACATGTCGCCGCGATGCAGCACTTCGGCCATCGACATCAGCACTTCTTCAAGGCTGACATCCGGCAGCAGCTTGCGCGCTCGGGCTTCGGGGGCGTCCAGTTTCGGCACGATGACATCGCGCCCTACCCGCTTCAGGCCATCGATGCCTTCGGCTGCGGCCTTGAAACGTTCGTACTCCTGCAGCCGACGAATCAGTTCGGCACGCGGATCGCCTTCCTCTTCCTCGATTTCCGCCGAACGCGGCAGCAACATGCGCGACTTGATCTCGGCGAGCATGGCAGCCATCACCAGATACTCGGCCGCGAGCTCCAGGCGCACGGTTTTCATCAGCTCGACATACCCCATGTACTGCTTGGTGATTTCCGCCACCGGGATGTCGAGGATGTCGATGTTCTGTTTGCGGATCAGGTAAAGCAGCAGGTCGAGCGGGCCTTCGAACGCCTCAAGAAAGACTTCCAGCGCGTCCGGCGGAATATAGAGATCCAGCGGCATCTGCGTGAGCGCCTGTCCGTAGACCAGCGCAAACGGCAGCTCCTGCTGGGCGTCGGCCTGACTGTCGACCGTCTCGACCACTGTCATTACGCGTCGTCACCGAACGGCGTCGGGTCGCCACAGCCGACACGGATCACCTGCGGCTCGCCTTCGGACAGATTGATAACCGTGGAGGCCGAGATACCACCGATGCCGCCGTCGATGATCAGGTCCACCTGATGCTCGAGAATCTGGCGCATTTCATACGGGTCGCTCAACGGCACCGTGTCTCCGGGCATGATCAGGCTGACGCTCATCAGCGGCTCGCCCAGTTGCTCCAGCAGCGCCTGAGCGATCGGATGGCTGGGCACGCGCAGACCAATGGTACGACGCTTCGGGTGCAGGACCAGACGCGGCACTTCACGGGTGGCGTTGAGAATGAAGGTGTACGGCCCCGGCGTGTGGGCCTTGAGCGCGCGGAAGGCGCCGGTGTCGACCTTGGCAAACAGTCCCAGTTGCGAGAGATCGCAGCACATGAGCGTGAAGTTGTGTTTGTCGTCCAGCTGACGCAGACGACGGATACGCTCGATGGCGCTCTTGTCGCCAATCTGGCAACCCAGCGCATAGGACGAATCTGTCGGGTACACCACCAGCCCGCCGGCCTTGATGATTTCCGCAGCCTGTTTGATCAGGCGCGGTTGCGGGTTCTCCGGGTGGACCTGGAAAAATTGACTCACGGTAACTTCCTGTTCAGACGGCGGCAGTAGGTTGATCATGTTTGAATCTGCACCACAGAGGTGGCAAATCCTCGGGCACGGGGCGGTAAATGCCAATCTCGCCCCAGGCACCGGGGCCATGGAAGTCGCTGCCGGCAGTGACCAGCAGACCGAATTCCCGCGCCAGGATCGCCAGGGTTCCGACCTGATCGGCAGGCTGCATGCCATTGACCACTTCGATGGCGTGACCACCTGCCTGGATGAAATCGCCGACCAGTTTACGCCGTTTACTGCGGGTAAAGTCATAATGCGAAGGATGCGCGAGGCTGACCCAGGCGCCCGAGGCCCTCAGGGTCGCCACCGTGTCCGCGAGTGTCGGCCAGTGTTGCTTGACGTCGCCCAGTTTGCCCGCACCCAGCCATTTTCGGAATGCCTCGGCACGATCCTTGACGAAACCTTCACGCACCAGAAAGTCGGCGAAGTGCGGACGAGCCGGCGCATTGCCGCTGTCGCCCAGCTCTTTCTGGATCGCCCGGGCGCCTTCCAGCGCTCCGGGCATACCTTTGATCGCCAATTTGCGACTGATTTCTTCAGCCCGCAACCAGCGTCCTTCGTGCAAACGCGCAATCGCTTCGGTCAGTGCAGGGGCCTTGGTGTCGAACGCGTAACCCAATATATGGATGGTCGCCCCGCCCCAGGTGCAGGACAACTCGACGCCGTTGACCAGCTGCATACCCAGTGAATGCGCCGTCTCGCGGGCTTCTTCGAGGCCTTCGAGGGTGTCATGGTCGGTGAGCGAAAGGACACGCACGCCATTTTCATAAGCACGCGTCACCAGTGCGGTGGGCGACAAGGCCCCGTCCGAAGCGGTGCTGTGGCAATGCAGATCAACATTCATAGTGGTGCTTTCGCAGTCATTGATGTTTGTTATTATGCCGCTACATCCTGCTTCTGGCTGCCATTGTGAAACAATTCATCGACTTCATCCCGCTGCTCCTGTTTTTCATTGTCTACAAAACCGAACCGCGCGCTGTCGAGATCCTCGGCAACAGCTACACGGTAGGCGGCATTTTCAGCGCCACGGCCATGCTGATCATCAGTTCGGTAGTGGTCTACGGCATCCTCTATATAAAGCAGCGCAAACTGGAGAAGAGCCAGTGGCTGACTCTGATTGCCTGCCTGGTGTTCGGCAGCCTGACGCTGGCCTTCCACAGCGAAACCTTCCTCAAGTGGAAAGCACCGGTGGTCAACTGGCTGTTTGCGCTGGCGTTTGCCGGCAGCCATTTCATCGGTGATCGCCCTCTGATCCAGCGCATCATGGGCCACGCTCTCACGTTGCCTGCGGCCATCTGGACCAAACTGAACATCGCCTGGATATTCTTCTTCCTGTTCTGCGGCGCGGCCAACCTTTACGTGGCCTTCACGTATCAGGAGTTCTGGGTCGACTTCAAAGTCTTCGGCAGTCTGGCCATGACTCTGATTTTCCTGGTCGCACAGGGTATCTACCTGTCCCGCCACATGAACGACACTGCCACCACCACGACCAAATCCGAGGACTGACATGCTCTACGCAATCATCGCCACTGACGTCGAAAACTCGCTGGAGAAACGTTTGAGCGTACGCCCTGCGCACCTTGAGCGCCTTAATGCCCTCAAGGATGCAGGCCGTCTGGAACTGGCCGGCCCAAACCCTGCGGTCGACAGCAATGACCCAGGCGCAGCCGGTTTCAGCGGCAGCCTGATCGTCGCCGAGTTCGATTCCCTGGCAGCAGCAGAAGCCTGGGCCAAGGCTGATCCATTCGTCGAGGCCGGCGTCTACGCCAACGTTGTGGTCAAGCCGTTCAAAAAGGTTCTGCCCTGATCCGCCGTTGACGCCCTCTGGCGGTAGCGGTCCTGTTTGAAACATGACAGGACCCTGCCGCCTCGACTCCCTGCGCAATATTCATCATTCCTGAAGCGCTGCCGATAGCCTGCCGAGATTCAAACAAAAACGGTTCTGGTCAACGGGAGTTCAGATGCGTTCAGGTACGTTGTGTCTGCTGATAGCGATATCGAGTACAAGCCTGCAGGTTCAGGCGGAAGGGACGGACGTCGTCGGGGCGTCACCGCCGACGCATTATTCAAATTCAGCCAGCCAGATCGCAGACCTTCAGTCGCGGCTCGTCGACAGCGAGCGCCAGCGCGAAGACCTGATGAAGCAGGTGCAGAACACAGAACGCGACAGCGCACTGCTGGGCCGTTTGCGTCAAGAGAACCAAAAGCTCAAGTTGCAGCTCAAAGAGGCACTGTCAGCCACGCCGCCGCGTCTGCTGACCGAGCAACAACAATGGTTCGTCGCAGGGGGTGGCGTTGCGATGATCGCCCTTCTGTGCGGTATATTTGTCAGCGGTTGGCGTAGGCAACGTCGGCAGTGGCTAAATTGAGTGAGTCATGAGCGAGCTGTTACTAATTGATGATGATCAGGAGCTCTGTGAGCTGCTGAGCAGTTGGTTGAGTCAGGAAGGGTTTCAGGTGCGCGCCTGCCACGATGGCAACAGTGCGCGTCAGGCCCTCGCTGACCAGGCCCCTTCCGCCGTGGTACTGGACGTCATGCTGCCCGACGGCAGCGGTCTTGAGCTGCTCAAGCAGCTGCGGTCCGAACACCCCGACCTGCCGGTGGTGATGCTGTCGGCACGCGGCGAGCCACTGGACCGTATTCTGGGCCTGGAGCTTGGCGCCGACGATTACCTGGCCAAGCCCTGCGATCCCCGCGAACTGACCGCCCGCCTGCGCGCTGTCCTGCGTCGTAGCCACCCGGTCGCTTCGTCAACCCAGCTTGAACTCGGCGACCTCACCTTCAGCCCGATGCGCGGCGTGGTCAGTATCGATGAGAAAGAACTGACACTCACGGTCTCGGAAAGCCGCCTGCTGGAAGCCTTGCTGCGTCAGCCCGGCGAGCCGCTGGACAAGCAGGAACTGGCGCAACTGGCGCTGGGCCGCAAGCTCACCCTCTACGACCGCAGCCTGGACATGCACGTCAGCAACCTGCGCAAGAAAATCGGCCCACACCCGGATGGTCGTCCGCGCATCGTGGCGCTGCGCAGCCGTGGCTACTATTACAGCCTCTGAGCGCTTCCCGGCCCTGACGGTCCTTACACAAGCTTTACCAAGCCCTGACCGCGCTTGACCTTGATCTCCCTAAACTGGGCTCAACGGCATAGAGCCGCACTAGAGACAAGGAGATACACCATGCGCAAGACCCTGATCGCTTTGATGTTTGCTGCCGCCCTGCCTACCGTCGCCATGGCTGTTCCACCACCGCCTGCAGGTCCTGAAGCCGGCGCACCTGCCATGCACATGGAGCGCGACGACCGTGGCCCAGGCCCAGGCATGCATCGCGGCCCAGGTCCTGGCCCTTTCCGTGATCTGGACCTGTCACGTGAACAGCGTCAGCAGATCGACCGTTTGATGCGCGACCAGATGCATGAGCGTCGTGACATCACTCAGCGCTACCTGGACAAGATGCCTGCCCCCGAGCAGAAAGCCATGCAGGACGAGATCAACGCCAAGCGTAATGAAACCGACACTCAGATTCGCGCCCTGCTCAAGCCTGATCAGCAGAAGCAGTTCGACGAAATCAAGAAGAAGCAGGACGAGCGTCGTGCCGAATGGGCCGAGTTCAAGGCCTGGAAAGCAGCCAAGGCTGCGAAGACGCAATAACATCAGTCACGCCTGACGGCAGACTGATTGCAACCAACCCGGCATGCTCGAGCATGCCGGGCTTGTTCATTTCTTGACCGAGGAAAACCTGTGCGCTCATTGTTCTGGCGAATCCTGGCCAGTTTCTGGCTGGCCATTGCTCTGGTTGCAGGCCTGTCGATTCTGCTCGGGCACATGCTCAATCAGGACGCCTGGATCCTCAGCCGCCATCCGGTACTCAACGAGCTGCCGGAAAACTGGACACAGCTGTTCGAAGAACAAGGTGCCGACGCGTCTCAGGATTACCTGCAAACCCTCAAACGCCGGAGCCGTATCGACGTTCAAGTGCTGAACGACAGCGGAGAACCGGTCGTGCGCGGCACCTTTCCGCCCCGTGCAGCCGCCCTCGAAGCGCGTCAGCAGCAAGGCGATGACGACGATGAAGGCAGAAAACTGCCATGGCGTCGTCTGGCCACCGAATACACCAGCCCCAAGACCGGCGAAACCTACCTGTTCATCTACCGGATTCCGCACCCTGAACTTGATCAATGGCATCGCCAGAGCCTGATGTGGCCGCTCAGTGCGCTGGGCATCGCGCTGGTCGTGCTGACCCTGTTCAGTCTGTTCGTAACGCTGTCGATCACCCGACCGCTGAGCCGTTTGCGCGGCGCCGTGCACGATCTGGGGCAGACCAGTTATCAACAGCACAGCCTGGCGCAACTGGCCAATCGGCGTGACGAGTTCGGCGTGCTGGCCACCGATTTCAACCGGATGGGCGCACGCCTGCAAAGCCTGATCGGCAGTCAGCGTCAGTTGTTGCGTGATGTATCCCATGAATTGCGCTCGCCGCTGGCGCGCCTGCGCATCGCACTGGCGTTGGCCGAGCGCGCCGAACCTGCCGAGCGTGAAAAGCTGTGGCCGCGTCTGGGCCGCGAATGTGATCGGCTGGAAGCACTGATCAGCGAGATTCTGGCCCTGGCGCGTCTGGACGCCGACTTTGGCAGCGCCGAGCCGGTGGATCTTGACGGGCTGTTGCACCGGTTGAAGAACGACACGCAACTCGACGGTGCCGAGCAGGCTATTCGGGTCCAGGTACAAAGCGACCTGCAGTTGCAAGGCTGGCCCGATATGATCGAGCGTGCGTTGGACAACCTGCTGCGAAATGCCCTGCGCTTCAACCCGCCGGGCCAGAGCATCGACTTGCAGGCGACTCGGGTGGACAACCGCATACGTCTGAGCGTGCGCGACCATGGTCCGGGCGTTGCCGAGGAACATCTGGCGCAACTGGGTGAGCCCTTCTTTCGCGCGCCCGGCCAGACTGCGCCGGGTCACGGCCTGGGACTGGCCATCGCCCGACGCGCTGCAGAACGTCATGGCGGCAGCCTGACCCTGGGCAATCATCCCGAGGGCGGTTTTATCGCCACACTGGATTTGCCGCCAGAGCCGGTCAATCCCTCATCGGTCTGACGCCGATCAGCCCTGCCATTCGCTGACAAACCCGCCCACGTCCACTTTCGGTGCTTCGCGGGGCGGGTTCAGCGGCGTGCCCAGGTACAGAAAGCCGACCACTTCCTCGCCAGCGTCAAGCCCCAGCCCTTTGGCCACGTGCGGCGAATACGACAGCTCGCCTGTGCGCCAGACTGCGCCAACGCCCAGCGCGTAAGCTGCCAGCAATACGCCATGCGCCGCACAACCGGCGGTAATCAGCTGTTCCTTGCGCGGCACTTTGAAGTGATCCTGCAACCGCGCAATAACCACGACCACCAATGGCGCACGCAACGGTCCCAGGCGGGCCTTGTCCAGCGCCTGCGGCGTTATTTCGCCACCGCCCTGCTCCAGCGCTTCGGCCAGCAAGGCGCCCATGCGCTCGCGTGCCGTACCTTCGACGGTCAGGAAACGGTACGGACGCAACTGGCCGTGATCAGGCGAGCGCAAGGCTGCGCCGAACATGATTTCGCGCTGTGCGGCATCCGGGGCCGGATCGACCAGACGTGGAACCGATACGCGGTTGAGCAAAGCGTCGAGCGCCTGCATGGGCTGTCTCCTTTCAAAGTTGATCGGGCATTCTAGAGCCTGTACAGGTTCAATAACGAGCACGACGGGCAATTACTTACAGGCAATGTCGAACGCAAGGCCCGGCCATGCTGGTTTACATGACCACGCGCGCGGGTAGAATGGCGCCTTTCTTCATTGCAGTCAGAGCCCTTCATGTCGTTGCCGACCCTTCGCATCATCGGTTTCATCATCGGCATCTTCCTGATCACTCTGGCTGTTGCCATGATTGTGCCCATGGCCACGCTGGTCATCTACGACCGTTTCGAAGACCTGCGCTCGTTCCTGTGGGCAAGCGCCATCACCTTCATCGCCGGGCTTGCGATGGTGGTGCCGGGTCGGCCGGAGCATGTCCAGCTGCGTCCACGGGACATGTACATGCTCACGGTCTCCAGCTGGATCGTGGTGTGCATCTTCGCGGCGCTGCCGTTTCTGCTGACCCAGCACATCAGTTACACCGACTCCTTCTTCGAAAGCATGTCCGGAATCACCGCGACCGGCTCTACCGTGCTCAGCAACCTGGACAGCATGTCTCCGGGCATTCTGATCTGGCGCTCGATGCTGCACTGGCTGGGCGGCATCGGCTTCATCGGTATGGCCGTGGCGATTCTTCCTCTGCTGCGGATCGGTGGCATGCGGCTGTTCCAGACCGAATCGTCCGACCGCTCCGAAAAGGTCATGCCCCGTTCGCACATGGTGGCCAAGTTCATCGTGCTGGCTTATGTGAGCTTCACCGCACTGGGCAGCCTGGCGTTCTGGATGGCGGGCATGAGCCTGTTCGACGCGATCAATCATGCGATGTCGGCGATTTCCACCGGCGGCTTCTCCACATCCGACATGTCCCTGGCGAAATGGCCACAGCCTGCGGTGCACTGGGTCGCCATCGTGGTGATGATCCTCGGTAGCCTGCCTTTCACCTTGTACGTCGCCACGCTGCGCGGCAACCGGGGTGCGTTGTTCCGGGACGAGCAGGTGCAAGGGCTGATCGGTCTGTTGCTGATCACCTGGCTGGTGATGACCGTGTGGTACGCGAACACCACTGACTTGCCATGGACCGAGGCGTTGCGTCACGTAGCGCTGAACGTTACTTCAGTGGTCACGACCACAGGCTTTGCACTGGGCGACTACAGCCTGTGGGGCAATTTCTCGTTGATGCTGTTCTTTTATCTGGGCTTCATCGGCGGCTGTTCCGGCTCGACGGCGGGCGGCGTGAAGATTTTCCGCTTCCAGGTCGCCTATATCCTGCTCAAGACCAACCTCAACCAGTTGATCCATCCACGTGCTGTGATGAAGCAGAAATACAACGGCCACCGGCTCGACGACGAGATTGTGCGTTCTATCCTGACGTTCTCGTTTTTCTTCACCATCACCATCTGCCTGATCGCGCTGATGCTGTCGCTGCTGGGTCTGGACTGGATGACAGCACTCACCGGGGCAGCCAGCACGGTGTCAGGCGTCGGACCTGGGCTGGGCGAAGTCATCGGGCCAGCGGGCAACTTCTCCACCCTGCCGGACGCGGCAAAGTGGATTCTGTCCGGCGGGATGCTGCTGGGCCGTCTGGAGATCATCACCGTGCTGGTGCTGTGCGTGCCTGCGTTCTGGCGGCATTGATGCGCGCAAAGCCGCCTCTTATCAAACAACCTGTAAGCCACTGAAGAAACTGGATTTTGTGGGAGCGGACTTGTCCGCGAAAAGGCCGGTACATACGACGCATATGCAGTGGCTGAAATACTGCATTCGCGGACAAGTCCGCTCCCACGGGTTTCCTGCGCGACAGCGCTACATCGAAGACGTGGTGGCGCCTGCAACAGTCCCGTTTTTGCCACGACACAGCGTACTGCCAAATCGCACCGTGTCAGGCTAGACTCATCCGAAGCCAACCCGAGGGTCTGTCCATGGATACCGTCAAGCCGTTCACCCGCTTTGCCGATTTCTACCCTTACTACCTCGAAGAACACCGCAGCAGCACCAGCCGACGCCTGCATTTCATTGGCACCACGCTGGTGATCTTTCTGCTGGCTTTCGGCATAGGCAGTGGACGCTGGTGGCTGTTGGCGCTGTTACCGGTTGCCGGTTACGGCTTTGCCTGGGCCGGTCATTTCTTCTTCGAGAAGAACCGCCCCGCCACCTTCAAGCACCCGTTCTACAGCCTGCTCGGCGATTTCGTCATGTACCGCGACATGCTGTTGGGCCGGGTGCCGTTCTAGAGGAAATCAGGCAACCGGCTCGCTGACCGGCACTTCCTGCTGCTCGACCTCAGGGCTGGCTTTCAAATGTGCATCGGCCAGCCGGAACAGTTCGATGTGGCCATCCAGGTGCTCGATCAGCGCTGTGCAGGATTCGACCCAGTCGCCGCAGTTCATGTATTCCACGCCGCCTACCTGACGGATCTCCGCGTGGTGAATGTGCCCGCACACAACGCCGTCCAGCCCGCGTTTCACGCATTCGTGGGCGATGGCTTCTTCGAAATCACTGATGAAATTCACCGCACTTTTGACTTTGTGCTTCAGGTACGCCGACAACGACCAATAGCCATAACCGTATTTCGCCCGCCAGTGGTTCAGCCAGCGATTGAGGGTCAGGGTGAATTCGTAGGCCGAGTCGCCGAGAAAGGCCAACCAGCGGTGATAACGGGTGATCACATCGAATTGATCGCCATGAATCACCAACAGGCGGCGACCATCAGCCGTCAGGTGTTCGGCCTCGTCCACCAACTGGATGTTGCCCAGAATCAGCTTCGAGTAACGGCGCAGAAACTCGTCGTGGTTGCCCGTGACGTAGATGACTTCGGTACCGCGTTTGCTCATGGTCAGCAGACGCCGGATGACGTTGGTGTGCGCCTGCGGCCAGTACATGCCGCCGCGCAGTTTCCAGCCGTCGATGATATCGCCCACCAGATAGATCCGGTCAGCCTGATAACGCTTGAGAAACGCCGACAGGTGTTCGGCCTGGCAATCGCGCGTGCCCAGATGCACATCGGAAATCCACAAGGTCCGCACGCGTTGCTTGCGGCTGGGTTTGGCGAGCTGAGCACTGCTCATGGGACGACCTCCGGCGGGTTTTCCAAAAGAGTGCCGCATACCGGTTAATTGAATGTGACACGTACATGGCGAGGTCATGACAATGGCTTGTACGAGGTAGACTTGCCTGTTGCCACGCCCACAAAGGATTGTCATGACTCCGCGTTCCGCCCTGCTCGCTCTGCACATCGGTGCCCTGCTGTTCGGCCTGTCCGGCGTGCTGGGCAAACTTGCACATGCTTCGCCATCCGTGATCGTTTTCGGCCGCGCGGCCTTCGCAGCCGCAGCACTCGCCGTGTTCGCGCGTTTTGTCGGCAGCACGCGCTGGAAGCCATTGAGCCGAGCCAGCGGTGCACGTTTGGTCCTCAGTGGCGTGCTGCTTAGCCTGCACTGGGTGTCGTTTTTCATCGCGGTAAAAGTGGCAGGCGTGGCTGTGGCGACGCTGGGCTTCGCGAGCTTCCCGGCGTTCACCGTGATACTTGAGGGTCTGGTCTTTCGCGAGCGAATCAGGCGCATCGAGATGCTGCTGGTCGTGCTGGTTACCGTGGGGCTGATACTGGTGACACCAGGGTTCGATCTGGGCAGCGAAGCGACGGGCGGCTTGTTGTGGGCGATTGTTTCGGGCTTCACCTTCGCCCTGCTGTCGCTGGTCAACCGTGCCAGCGCGCTGCATGTGCCTGCGGTACAGGCCGCCCTGTGTCAGAACCTGATCGTCGCCGTCTGCCTCCTGCCTTGGGCAGCCTCTTCATTGCCCCACGTGTCGACCACTGACTGGCTGTGGATTGCCTTGCTCGGCGTGCTCTGTACCGGACTGGCGCACAGTCTGTTCGTCGCCAGTCTGGCCGTGATCAAGGCGCGGATAGCCGCTGTGGTGTTTGCCATGGAGCCGCTTTACGGCATCGCCTTCGCCTGGCTGATCTTCGCCGAAACGCCCACCCTGCGGATGCTGCTGGGCGGGACGCTGATCATTGTCGCCATTCTGATCTCAGGCCTGATGGGCAACCGAGGTGCAGAAACCGGATCTCATTGAAAGTCCGCTGCGGGATGCCGGTCGTTGTGGCCCAGATCACGCGCCGGATCGATCTGATCCCGCACCCGCTGCTTGAGCACCTTGGCCTCCGGGAATCCACCGTCGGCCTTGCGCTCCCAGATCTGCACGCCGTCACAGGTAATGCGAAAGGTGCCACCCGTGGCCGGCTCAAGCGAGACCTTGCCCAGATCGTCGCAGAACGTACTCAGCAGTTCTTGAGCCAGCCAGGCGGCACGCAGCAACCATTGGCACTGGGTGCAGTAGGTGATGATGACTTCGGGTTTTCCGGCAGACATGAACGCGTGCTCCGCATCAAAGAGCGCTCATGATACGCACCGTTTGCCCGCTCAACGAGCGTTGGCGACGCGTCGAAGGTCGCTGAGCGTCGGGTTGTGCGCAACATCGTCCGGTTCGGCGTCCTGCTCATGCCCTTTGACGCCCAGCAGCCCGAGCAGACGACCGCGTATCGCCTGAAACCCGGCCTGTCCGCTGTCGCGCTGGCGCGGCAGTTCGATACGGATCTGGTCGGCAATCCTGCCATCGGCCAGCACGATGACTCGGTCGGCGAGCAGAATCGCTTCATCCACATCGTGGGTCACCAGCAACACTGCGGGGGTGTGCTTGCGCCACAGGTCGATGATCAGTTGATGCATGCGAATGCGCGTCAGGGCGTCGAGCGCGGCGAAGGGTTCGTCCAGCAGCAACAGCTTCGGTTCACGCACCAGACCGCGCGCCAACGCGACACGCTGCGCTTCACCGCCCGACAAGGTGGCCGGAAACGCATTGACCCGATGTGACAGGCCGACTTCACCCAGCGCGGCTTCGGCTCGCGCCTTGGCGTTGTCGATGTGCAGACCGAGCACCACGTTCTTCCAGGCGCTTTTCCACGGCATCAGGCGTGGCTCCTGAAACACCGCCGCCCGCGCCACCGGCACGCGCAGCTCGCCGCTGTCGATGCTGTCCAGTCCGGCGAGGGTACGCAGCAAGGTAGTCTTGCCGGAACCGCTGGCACCGAGCAGCGCGACGAATTCACCCGGCGCGATGTCCAGGTCCAGCCCGTCGATCACCCGCTGCTGGCCGAACTGCCGGACTACATTGCGCAGCTGAACCGGGGCCTGCTCGGCTTTTTCCGGTGCACGATGCAGGGTCGTCTGTGGGTTACGCGTGTCGAAAGCGGTCATGTTCAGTTCCTCACAAAAGTCGGGCGCCAGGCCAGGGCATAGCGCTCCAGCGTGCGAATGATGCCGTCGATCACCAGACCGAGAACGCTGTAGATCAGCAGGCAGATGACAATCACATCGGTGCGCATGAAGTCGCGGGCGTCACTGGCCAGATAGCCGATGCCTGCCGTGGTGTTGATCTGCTCGACGAACACCAGCGCCAGCCAGGAGATGCCCAGCGAATAGCGCAGGCCGACGAAGAACGAGGGCAGCGAGCCCGGCAGGATCACGTGCCAGATCAGTTCGCGACGGCTCAGACCGAGCGTGTTGGCGGCCTCGATCAGTTTGGGGTCGATGTTGCGGATCCCGGAAAACAGGTTCAGGTACACCGGAAAGGTGGTGCCCATGACGATCAGCGCCACTTTGGTGAACTCACCGATGCCAAACCAGAGGATGAACAGCGGCACCAGCGCCAGCGAAGGAATGGTGCGCAGCATTTGCATCGGAGAATCGAGGGCAATTTCACCT